>Ga0315289_10000158_pt1 | contig 107255 bp, 71 predicted proteins | sample YL17G11_40_MG_FD_203452 | JGI IMG/M metagenome (GOLD analysis project Ga0315289, IMG submission 203452) | Sediment microbial communities from Yellowstone Lake, YNP, Wyoming, USA - YL17G11_40 | ecosystem: Environmental > Aquatic > Freshwater > Lake > Sediment | place: USA: Wyoming | collected... | reverse complement strand
TGACCCTCACGCTCGCCCCGCATTGTGCTAGCCTCCGACGCGGGCCTCGCCCGCGGGTGGTTGGCCCCACCCGAGGCTAGCACATTCCCTTGCTCTTGGCAACTGCCGACAATCTGCGGTCGCACCCAGCAGCCGGTAGGGGCTTGACAGCAACACCCCCGCGGCGTATGATGGTCCCGCGCTACAAGGATGCGATGCGGCGGGCGGGCCACGGCCCGGCCGCCGCGTAATGTCGCCGAGGGGTGTGGATCAAGATGCCGATTTACGAGTATGAGTGCCGGAAGTGCGGCCACCACTTCGATGTGATGCAGTCCTTCAGCGCGCCTCCAGTCACGGCGTGCGAGCGGGACGGCTGCCGCGGGAAGGTGCGGAAGGTGCTCTCTCCGCCCACGGTCATCTTCAAGGGCAACGGCTTCTACTGCACGGACTACAAGGGCGGCGGGAACGGCAAGGACCCGTCGCAGAAGTCCGAGGACATCGGCAAGGTGGTCGAGTCGACCAAGGAGACCAAGGGCAGCAAGGCGGCCGAGGCGTAGCGCCGTCCGTGGGCCGTTACGGAAAGCGCCGACCTCCATCAGGGGGTCGGCGCTTCCTTCTCGCCCGTGGCGAGGGTCATGATCCGTTCTTGCGTCGCCTCCTCGGGCGTGAGGAAGCCCGCGACTCGACCCTCGTGCATGACCATGATGCGGTCGCTCATGCGCAGAACCTCCGGTAGCTCGGAGGAGATCATGATGACCGCCCTCCCCGAGCTGGCCACCGACCGCATGATGTTGTGAATCTCCTGCTTGGCGCCGACGTCGATCCCGCGGGTGGGCTCGTCGAAGATCAGCACCTCCGACCGGGCGAAGAGCCATTTGGCCAGGACGATCTTCTGCTGGGTCCCTCCGCTCAGGTTCCGCGCGAGCTGGTACGGTCCCGGTGTGGCGATGTCGAGCTGCGCGATGAAGTCCTCGGCGGCCTGGCGTTCCCTGCGGCCGCTGAGGATGCCAGCCGTGGAGACGGCGCCGAGCCGTGCCAGCGTCACGTTGCCGGGGATGGCCATGCCCAGGATCAGCCCCTGCAGTTTGCGGTCTTCGGGAACGAGCCCGATGCCGAGAGAAATGGCGTGCGCGGGCGACCTCGGCCGCACGGGCTTACCGTTGAGGTAGATCTGGCCGCGGGTCGGGCGGTCCGCGCCGAAGATCGCCCGGACCAGCTCCGTGCGGCCAGCGCCCACCAGTCCCGCGATGCCGAGGATCTCCCCCCGGTGGACCGTGAAGGAGACGTCCTGGAAGTGCGTTCCCCGCGAGAGGCCCTCGACCCGGAGCAACTCCTGCAGGGCCGAGACGTCGGCTGCCTTCGTCGGTCGCGGCTCCTGGGTCAGGTCCCGCCCGACCATCATCCGGATGATGGCCGGGGCATCGAGCTCTGAGACCGGCGCCGTCCCCACCAGCTCGCCGTCCCGGAGCACGGTAACCCGGTCGGCAATCTCGAAGATCTCCTCGAGTCGGTGGGAGATGTAGATGATGCTGTGGCCCGAGGCGCGGAGGCTGCGCATCTGCTCGAAGAGGGACTCGAGCTCGTGCTCGGTGAGGGTGGCCGAGGGCTCGTCCATGACGAGCACCTTCGACTCCACGCTGAGGGCCTTGGCGATCTCGACCATCTGCTGCTCGGCCACGCTCAGCTCGTTCACCAGCGCGGTCTCACTGAAGGTCGCCCCGAGCCGATCAAGTAGCGCCCGGGCGCCCGCGCGCATCGTGCCGAAGTCGATGATGCCCCAGGTCTGGGGCTCGCGACCGAGGTAGATGTTCTCCGCCACGCTGAGGTAGGGGACGAGGTTGAACTCCTGGTAGATGACGCTGATGCCGGCGGCGATGGCGTCCTGAGGGGTGCGGATGCTCGTGGGCCGGCCGTTGACGTGAACCTCGCCGGCGTCGCGCTGCAGGGCGCCGGCGAGGATCTTGATGAGCGTGGACTTGCCCGCGCCGTTCTCGCCGACGAGGGCGTGAATCTCCGATGGCCTCAGCTCGAAGGACACGTTGTGCAGCGCCCGGACTCCGGGGAAGGACTTGGAGATGTCCTCCATGAGGAGGAGCGGGGTCTCGGCCGCCACCGGCGTGGCCGTCAGCGTGATCAGGCTCTCATCCATGACGGGCGGCTATCCCTTCTCATCCTTCGCGGCGGGCTCGGCAGTCGTGGCGGGCTGGGCCTTCTTGTGGAGGTCGAAGGTCTGGAGGACCTCGTCGAAGGTCTTCTCCTCCTGGCTCATCGTGTCCTTCGGGCTGATCAGGGTCAGGACGTAGCCCCTCCCATTGGCGAGGCAGAGGTAGAAGAGGTTGTCGCCGTCCTGATCGGTGAAGGCAACGCGCCGGGCCTCCTCGCCGCAGAGCGCGACTCCGTCGCCCTGCTTGTCTTCCGTCCAGGTGCGGTCTCTGTAGTTCGCCAGGGCATGATCGCTGAACTCCGTGAGGGTCGTGCCTGAGTCGACGTCGTAGATGTCCACACCCATCACTAGCTTCTGGCCGTTGACCTCGGGGCCACGCAGGAAGAGCTTGGTGCTGCCCGTCTCTTTGCTGGTCTCGCGCGTCCAGCCCGTCGGGATCGAGACTTCGAAGTAGTCGGTGGTGACGGTACTGATCGCCTTCTCGGCGATCTTGTAGCCCTTCCAGGCCAGGTACCCGATCAGGCCGCCGATGACCAGAGCGGCGAGACAGCCGCAGCCGCACGCCCAGAGCCACGCCTTGCCGCGCTTCTTGGGAGGGGGAGCCGAGATCGCAGCGGGGACGACGGTTGGCTGCAGGGGAAGCGGCTGGCCCACCGGCGGCGCCGGCGGCGGCGCGGCCGGTGCGACCGGCGGCGCGGCCGCTACGGGCGGCGTCACCACGGGGACAACGGTTGGGATGATCACCGGGGGCGCCGGCGGCGGGATGGCCGGGGCCGGCGGCGGCGCCATGGGAGGCGGCGCGGCCGCGGCCGGCTGGTCGATGGCCAGCGGGATCGTCACAATGCCCGGCTCGACGGGCGGCGTCGCGGCGGGCGGCGCCTCAGCAGGAGTTTGCTCGGCAGGAGTCGCCGGTTCAGCCTGGGCCGCCATCTCAAGCCCGCAGGACGGGCAGAACTTGACCTCGACCACCGTCTCATGACCGCATCGGGGGCATTTCAGGGGGATCAACTCCATTCGGGTGAGGTAACGACCCGTTGTCCCGTGCGAGGCACTCGCCGCCGTGCGCAGCAGGCCGGGCGGATTATAGCACAGGCCCCGGCATCTTTCAACAAACAGGCGAGTAGCGTGCGGCCGGGGCCCCCGGAACGGTGCCGGCTGTAGGAAGGGGCGTCATCGGTTCGACTCAACGGCAAGGGTCACACCTCCCGTCCGCTCCGTGGGGGCGTGGCCAGCGCGGCAGACGAGCGGGCTGCCTGCGCAGATACGGACCCAGGAGGACGAAGACGATGTCGCGATCTCTGTCTGTCATGGCCGTCCTGGTGGCGGTGGGGGTGGGGATACTGATGGGCGGCTGCCCCGGTCGCAAGGCTCAGTCGCCGACCTCGGACATGGTGCCGCCCCCGAGTACCATGCGGCCCCCGTCGGGACAGTCGGGCACGCCTCCGACGGCGACCGGCGCGGTTGCACCCGGAGGGAAGACGTACACCTACGTGTGCCCAACGCACCCGGACCAGAAGTCCGACAAGCCCGGCAAGTGCCCCACATGCGGGGCGTACATGAAGGCCGATGCCACCGAATCGGTCGAGTACTACTGCCCGAAGGACAGCGGTGTTGTGAAGAGCGAACCCGGGGCGTGCGACAAGTGCGGCGCCGCGCTCGGAGCGCGGCCGGCCGGCGTCGCGGCTCCGTGGGGCGAGCCGAAGACGACCGGCGCTGGCGAGGCCCCCAAGTCAGGCCCACCCACGCCGGCCGGGGCTGGAGCGAAGACCGGGGTGTAGCGCGTGCGCGGATTGCTGAGCGGGCGCAGACACTGGTTGGCGGGGTGGCACCGACGCCCGCTCAGCAGCCCCTCCGGGGGTCGCTCGCGTGAGTCGCGGAACCTGGTCCAGTCCCCTTTTCGCCTGAACGGCGGCGAAAAGGGTCCAGTCCCGGTTCCGCGACTCACGTGGCACTCGGCAGGATGATCGCGGGGCGGGTGCCTGGCGACCGGGCCTGCGGTCGGCGAGCGCCGCAGACAGGGCAGTCAGGCCGCTTGCTGATCGTGAAGGTGTTGAAGCTCATGTCCTGGCCGTCGAACACGAGCAGCTTCCCGGCCAGAACCCCGCCGAAGCCGGTCAGGACCTTGATGGCCTCCAGTGCGGCGAGCGCACCGAGCGCGCCGGGCAGCGCACCCAGGACGCCGAAGCCCAGTGGGTCCCACCACTCCGGCACCTCCGGCACCGTACACTGGAGGCAAGGGGTGTGCGGGGGGACGATGGTGGTCAAGTGGGCTTCCATGCCGTCCATCCCGCTCTCGACCATTGGTCTCCCTTGCCGCCAGCACTCGGCGTTCAGCAGCAGCCGCTCACGGAAGTCGGGGGAGCAGTCGCAGACGACGTCGACCTGGGACACGAGCTCCGCAACGTTGTCTGGGGTGGCGTTCGTTGGGTAGGCGATGACCTCGAGGTCGGGGTCGAACCGAAGCAGCGTCTCCTCGGCCTGGGGCGCCCGCGGCTTGCCGACCCCATCCCCGCGCATGAGTATCTGGCGGTTGAGGTTCGAGGGCGTCAGGGCGCCGCCGTGCGCGATGACGAGCTTGCCGATACCGGCGGCCGCCAACCACATGGCAGTCGGCCCGCCGAGGCCACCGACGCGGGTGACGAGCGCCGCCGAACCCTTGAGCTTCCGCTGGCCGTCCTCGCCGAAGCCCGCAATCTGGATCTGGCGCTTGAACTTGTCGAGTTCCCAGTCACTGAGCTGAACCGGCACAGGGGCTTCCCTCTTTCGAAGTAGTCGCGACGCGCACGCCCGGATGGGAATGCGCGATCTCGAACCTCAGGCGCCATGAATGGCGCCTTTACACGATCGGGCGCGATGAATCGCGCCCCTACGCCACGGCGGGCCGCCCGGGACTGACGGATCCGTGCCTAGCCACCGGCCACGGGCAGCAGGATGGCGACCTGGTCGCCGGGCGCGATCGCCTTCTCGTCGCGGTCGCGGAGCATCTCGCCGTTCCGCATCACCACGATGCTCTGCCAGATGCCGCCATCGGGCGAGAAGAGCAGCCGCTGGGCCTTCTCCCCGTAGTCGTCAACGAGCCGCTGGAGCAGCTCGGCCGTCGAGACGGGCTGCGGGACGTCATACTCCACAATCCGCTGGCCATTCGCGGCCTCGCGGAGGTTGGCGAAGAGCTTGATGCTAACCATAGTGACGGACCTCGGACCTTGGACTTCGGACCAACGGCAACGGCGGAACGACAACGGCGGTGTCGGTCGCGGCCCTTCGGCAAGCTCAGGCCAGGGAGCGACCGACCTACGCGGGCGGAACGGCAACGGCGGGAAGGCGTCGCGGCTGAAGCCGCTCCTAGACGGCAAGGTCAGCGAGTGAAGCAGGGGCAGTTCTCGTCGCACTTGCCGATGTCTTCGGGTGCGGTGAGGATGCGCAGCTTCCGGACCACGCCGATGACCTCGGATACCACGTAGTCAATCTCCTCGTCCGTGTTGTCCCTGCCGATCGAGAAGCGGATGGCCCCGTGGGCGGCTTGCTCGCTCAAGCCCATCGCCATGAGCACATGCGAGGGAGCCATGTCGCCCGCCGTGCAGGCCGAGCCCTGGGAGACGTAGATGTGGCGCAGGCTCAGGTTCAGGCCAAGCGCCATGCCGTCGCAGTACATGAACGTCAGGTTGGCGACGTGAGGCAGCGTGTGTTCGGGGTCGCCATTCAGCTTCACGGCTTCCAGGTCACGGACGATCCCCAGCAGGCGTTCCCGCAAGCGCCAGAGCCGAAGGGTGACCTCCGGCATCTCCTCGAGGGCAAGCTGCAAGGCTTTGGCCAGACCGACGACCTGGGCCACAGCCTCGGTGCCGCTGCGGAGGCCGCGTTCCTGCCCGCCGCCGTGGATGAGTGGGGTCAGCTCGATGCCGTCGCCCCTCACCAGCGCGCCCACGCCTTTGGGTCCGTAGAGCTTGTGCGCCGACAGCGACAGCATGTCGCACTGCAGGCTCTCGAGCGATGTCGGCAGCTTGCCGACCGCCTGAACGGCGTCTACGTGGAAGGCGACGCCTCGCTCGCGACAGAGGGCGCCGATCTCGGCAGTGGGCTGGAGCGTGCCGACCTCGTTGCTCGCGTGGATCAGCGTGGCGAGGATCGTGTGGTCCGTGATGGCCTCGGCCACCTGTTGCGGGTCGAGGCGTCCCAGCGGGTCCACGGAGAGGTAGGTGACCTCGCAGCCGAGGGTCTCCAACCAGCGGCAGGTCTTGAGGACGGCGGAGTGCTCGACCTGGGAGGTGATGATGTGGCGCCGGGGGCGCTCGGAGGCGAAGAAGGCGCCCTTGATCGCGAGGTTGATCGCCTCGGAGCCGCAGCCGGTGAAGGTCACGTTCCTGGGCTCAGCGCCCAGGGCCTGGGCCACGAACCCGCGCGACTCCTCCAGCCGGTGGCGGGCGCGCCGGCCGACGTTGTGGACGCTGGAGGGGTTGCCGTAGATACCCGCCCAGCCGGTGCACTCGGCCATCGCCTCCGCCACCTCAGGGCGCAGCGGCGTGGTCGCGTTGTGGTCGAGGTAGACCTCCAAGCCGGTCCTCCCGAGGCAGTGGTGCGCTACCGCTTCTTCTCGGCCGCTTTCAGCGCCTGCTTGACGGCGTACTCGAGGTCGGCCTTGGTCCACTCGCCGCCCTCTTTCATCATGAAGGTGACCTCGGTCTTCTTGCCGTCGCGCACGACCTCGCAGGTCTGCTTGCCGTTGACCAGCAGGCCGCCGCACGTCATGCCCGCGGCTTTCCAGCGCTTGTAGCCCTCATCGGTGTTGAACCCGATGAACTCAGCCTTCACCTTGCCCTGGTACCGGGTGCCGAGGTCGGCGACGAGCTTCTTGGCCCATACGTGGTCCTCGTTGTCGGGGTAGAAGGCCTGGACCGTCACGAGGGGCTTCGTCGAGGCGGGCGCCACCGAGGCGGCGGTCGCCTTCTGCCCTCCGGCCGCCGTACCCCCCGGCCGTGCGAAGAGCTGCATGCCGTTGTCCTTCATGACCTTCTGCGCCTCAGGCGCCAGCAGGGAGTCGACGAAGGTCCTGGCATCAGCGGGGTTCTTCGCTGCCTTGAGCAGGGCGATGTAGCAGAGAGGTTTTTCGTACAGGGAGTGGTCGATGTCGCAGGCGATCTGCACGGCGCTCTTCTTCAGTTTCTCGGGGTTGGTCTCCAGCGGGCAGTTCTTGAACGCGAAGCCGACATCGGCGCGCCCGGCGGCGACCTTGTCGTGCGAGGCGATGGCCTTGTCGGTGAAGATGATCTTCTCCTCACCCTTGGGCATGAGCTTGCCCCATAGGCCGGCCTTGCGCAGGGCCTGCTCGCCGTACATCCCGACCGAGTTCGACTTGGGGTCGGGGCAGGTGACGACGTCTGCCTTGGTGATGTCCTGCAGGCTGTGGATGTTCTTGGGGTTCGCCTTGGGCACGATGAGCACGAGGTCGAACTCACCGATGACCGCCTTGGCGGACTCGTCGATCAGGCCTTTCTCCTCGAGCAGCCCGACCTCCCGGGCGCCCGGGGAGACGTACAGGTCGGGCCGCTGGCCCTTGTCGCGGATCATCTTCGCCAGGGTGATGGCGTTATCGAACTTGCCCTCGACCTTGATGTCAGGGTGCGTCTTCTCGAAGGCCGCCGCGGCCTCCCTGAGCGGCAGGATGAGCCCGCAGGGGACGTACATCGTGACCGTGCGACGCGGGCCGGTAGCCGCCGGAGGCGGAGCCGAGGCGGCGCCCTGGGGGGTACTGCTGAGGTTGGGGCTCGGGCCCGTGTCCTCGGGAGTGGGCGTCCTCCTGCCGGGACAGCCGGTGAGCAGGGACAGGATCAAGACCAGCATGAGTCCGAAGGCGATCGCTCGCACCATCTTGCTCCTCCACACTGCTGGGTTCGTGGCAGTGACAGGAGGCCTGCCAGTGCCACCGACCTGTTACTCCAGGCAGTTGCAGAATGCCACCGCAAACGGGGGACAGCCCGATTGGCCGCCAGACGACGGCGGCAAATGGGGACAGTCCCGAACGGCCCACCGCATTCTGCAACTGCGTCACCCGTCGCATCGGATGACGGCTAGCTTCTGGGCCGGCTGCACGGCGTCGCCCTCGCGCACGAGCACCTCCTGGAGGACGCCGGTTGCCGGCGCTCTCACGACGACAACAGCCTTGGCGGTCTCGATCTCCGCGAGGTCCTGACCGGCCACCACCGGATCGCCTTCGCCGGCGTACCAGAAAAGGAGCATGGCCTCGCAGGCGCCTTCGGCTTCCTCGTCGTACTCCTGTGCGCAGACGTCGAGCAGACGCGGCACGGACCTCACTCCTCGGGCGGGGATTCGGCAGCCAGGCCCGCGTGGCCAAGCTGCGCCTCAAGGTACCGCTTCAGCCGGCCGGCACTGAGCTGGCCGCCGACGCAGAGCACGGTGTCGCCTTCGACCACCGTCGGGCTCACGCTGAGGCCCAAGGCGGCTGCCTCCTCGCCCGCCAGCGGCATCACTGCGACGTCCACCTCGCCCGGGAAGCGAGCGGCGGCGGCGCACACGACGTGGACGGCGCGGGCATCCTCCCCTTGAGGGGGATCGGCGCTCACAAAGACGCTCAGCCTCAGCACGCTGCCCTCCCCCGGAGCCGCCAACCTTCGCAGGCACGGTCTCTTGACCAAACGCAGACCAGTCAGCCTGGGGTTCCCGGCTGCCCTGGTGAGACAGCGCCAGGGGCGAACTCCACCGGAACTTCCGAAAGGCCGCGGGCTTCCCGGCGACCACTCCTACTGCGCGAGCTGGGCGATCTCCTCGGCGCTCAGCGGCCGCGCCCAGACCGTGACCTCGTCGATGCTCCCGAAGTAGTAGCCCACGTTCTCTCCGGCCGCGGAGGGCCCGCCCCAGGCTTCCCAGCCAATGCAGAGGGGCTGGCTGTTGCCCATGACGCCGAGGGAGTTCTCCCTGGTGGCGACGGGCTTCCCGCTGACATAGAGGGTGACGCCCTTGCCGAAGTCGTGGACCGCCGCGATGTGCTGCCACTCGCCCGGCTTGATGGCGGCGGGCGAGCCGAAGTTGAAGGACCAGGCGCCAGCGGTGTCGGTGGCCTCGAAGGCGAGTGCGCCTTGAGCCACGGTGACGACGAACGGACAGGCCGTGCTCGCCGTGCGCTTAGCGACGATGCCGAAGCGGCCGTCGACCTTCTGGGGCTTGATCCAGGCGCTGACGGTCACGTTGTCGAGGTCGAGCATCGTGCCGCGCGGGACGACGATGCGGCTTGCCCCGTCAAAGGTGGCGCACCTGCCGCGAACGCCAGCTTGGGTCATGTCGACGTTGCCCTCCAGGAAGCCGTCCAGGCCCATGCCGCCATCATCCGGGGTGACCTTGCCCTTGACCTCGTCGAGGGCGAGACGGAGGACCGGCTCCTGGCGGAGGGTCAGCTTCTGGCGGCGCTCCTCCGCCCGGCGCGTGAGCTCCTTCTCGTCGAAGATCGGCATGTCGACGCCCTCGAACTTGTTGTCGCGCAGGAGGACGTCGGGCGTGCCCTCGAGGACCGTGATGCCAACGGGCGAGTTGCGGACAGTGTTGTGCTCGATGACCGCGGTCTGGTTGAGGCGGAGGCGGTCGGGCGGGGTGCCGAGCCCGGTGGCGCCGAACTCGATGCGGGCGCCGTTGTCGAGCACGTTGCGGCGCATGACGGAGCCGAGGGCGAGGGGGTGCTGCCAGTCGGCCGGGGGTGTGCAGAAGGTGGCGAGGTGCACCCCGCCGACGCCGCCCGTGCTGAAGACGTTGCCGTCGGTGATGCGGTTGTCGAGCCACTGGACGAACCAGGTGGGCTGCTTGCCGTAGTAGTCGAGCCCCCAGTTGTGGAAGCCGCCCGTGCGGGCGGAGACGTTGCCGGCGCAGATGTGATCGACCGAGGTGCCGAAGAACTGGATGCCGATCCCGGCATCCTCGAAGCTGTTGCCAATGAGGAGGTAGTGGCGCTGGAGCATGGTGACGGAGATGGTTGAGGTCGCGTCGGGGATGATGTCCCAGGGGGCGTTGACCTCGATGCGGCGGCCGTCGTGGCCCGCCACGCGGCGGTACTGGCCCATGCCCTTCCCATCGAGGACAAAGACAGCAGCGCCCTTCCAGTCGCGACCACCCCAGTCGGGGTCGGCCGCGCAGGTGACGCTGTTCGCATCGGCCGCGACCACGTCGCCGGCGTAGGCTCCGCCGCCTGCATCGGAGGTCATGGCCTCACGGTCCCAGCCGAACATGTTCCGCAGGCGGTTGTGAGCGAAGTAGATGTTCTGCGAGGCCATGGAGCCGTCAAGGCAGTTCAGGCCGCCGCCGGTGGACATCAGGTCGGCGCCGATGATCTCATTGTCCTCGAAGATCAGACCGTCGGAGCCGGAGATGCAGTACCACCCCCAACGACCGTTGTAGAAGCGATTGCCGGAGAGGAGCGCACCGCGGCAGCGGCTGAGGTAGAGGCTGCGCCCGGAGCCGTAGAGGTCGCAGTCGCGGACGACCACATCGCGACCGCCGAGCTGGAGGATGTCGCCGCCACCGGTGGAGAGCTTGAGCGAGTCGCGGAAGCGCTGGTCGACCTCGGCCTCGGTGCGGTGGTAGTTGTAGATGTTGGCGCGGACGCGGACGCGCTCGATGCGGACGGAACCGGCCTGGTCGCCGGTCTGATCGGCGGTGATGAGGTTCCGGTAGTTGGAGCAGTAGAGCGTGATGTCCTCAATGGCGAAGTGGTCTTGGCCGGCGATCCAGGCAGGCGGAGGGTTCTCGGTGTCCGGCCAGGCGAGGACGGTGGCCTCGCGGCCGTCGCCCTTGAGGGTCACGTTGCGGGGGATCTTGAGCGCGTCGCTCACGGTGTAGTTGCCGCGCGGGAAGAAGACGACTCCCCCGCCGGCCGAGCCGGCGGCCTCAATGGAGCGCAGGAGGGCGAGGGTGTCGTCCTGCGTATCCCAACCATCGGCGCCGTAGTCGGTGACCTTGAACACGGTCTTGGGCAGGGGGTCGCGGCCGACGGAGATGGGCAGCGGGTTGCTCCAGCCTGCGGGGCCGCCGTAGCCATTGTGGACGCGGACCTGGTAGTCGCCGAGGGGAACGTCCTTGGGGAGCTTGGCGGTGATGGCGAACTCGTTCGCATCCGAGCCGCAGCGCGTGGCGGCGAGCTGGAGCGGCTTCGGCCCGGTCAGCATGACCGTCGGCTCGGCCCCCGGAGCGGCGACGCAGCGGCCGACGACCTGCACCATGCCGCCGGGCGTCGCGTAGCCGCCACCATCGCCCTGAGCCCAGATGGGCTTCGGCCGGTTGAGGGTGACCTGCACCGAGGCGCCAGCGGCATCGGTCACACGGCAGAGGTAGAGGCCGGGCTTCAGCGCGGCGGGGATGACGAGCTTCAGGGAGCGCGGCTGGGCCTGCACGACCTGGGCTGCCTTCGCTGTCTTCCAATCGGTCTTGGCTGCCGCCGGCGCGCCGCGGTCACCATCGGCGAGGCGAACCACCTCGATCTTCATCTTGGCATCGAAGCCCTCACCGTAGAGCAGCACGGTCTCATCAGGGCGGACCGGGTCCGAGTACCAGACGACGGCGGGCGCCGCGCCCACCGGTCGGCAGAGGCACAGCACGACAGCGGCCCAGATGATCGGCTTCATGTGACCTCGTTCCTCACTCTGACGTCGGACGGCCGCAGCTCTGGAGGTTGTGTTCAGAAAGCCCGCGCCGTTCGGGACTGTCCCGCATTCCGCCGTCGTACAGGCAGAATGCGAGGACTGTCCCCCGTTGCAGGGGCTTTCTGAACACAACCTGGAGAGCTGCGCCACGCCCCTGGGAGTCCCGTCAGTTGCCGCCCTTGGCAGTGCCGCCCGTGATGGCGATCAGAATGGGCACGCCGCCGCCGGGGGCCGCCACCATCTCCACGTCGGTGACATCGCACCAGTCGCTGTGGTTGACCCAGGCCATCATGTAGACGGAGACCTTGTCGAAGGTCGGGTTCCTGCCGGTCCAGGCGACCGTGGTCCTCGTCGGGTACTCGCGATCGAACGGGAGCCCCGGGTTCGGGTCGGACCAGTCGCGGATGTTCTCCCCGCCGACGACCTTGATCTCCTCTCGCGTCCCGTCGCCGCGGTGGATGATGTAGGTCCACTCCTCTTGGCTGCCGCCGAGCCAGGCTCCCGAGTGCAGGAAGTAGAGCGCATCGGCCTTGTGCTTGACTGGGATCGTCACGCGCTCCGGCAGGTCGGTGCTCTGGGGTCGGTAGCCGGACTTGAGCACCACGCAGCCGAGCGGCGCCAGGATTCGGAAGGGCACATCGTTGAACGTCTGCTCCGTGGGTTGCGTCGCCTCCGCGCCGGGGAACATGCGGAGGTCGGTGGTTGGGCCCTGGTCGCTCCAGCCGCCCTGACCGTCATCGGCCTTCTCGTCGGCGAAGGCCCGGTTCACGAGCTTGGAGAGGTCGACCTGGAAGTAGGTGAGATTGGTGGGGACCTTCGGCCTCTCCAGGATGCGCCGGGTGCCGGCAGTCTCGTACGGCCCCATGTCAGGCGCAGCGCCGAGCGGGCGCTTCCGCCCGCGGAGGTCGGTCGGCACCTCGGGCAGCAGCTCGCCCTGGTCGACGCCGGCGGAGTCCGGCTGGAGGCGCAGGTCAAGCCCGGGCGCGAACTCGAAGGTCGGCGCCGCCACGATCGAGTGCTGGTCGAAGCCGGAGGTCTCCTGCCACTTGTCCAGTCGCGTGAAGGCTGCGCCGCCGAAGCCCCAGCGGACGAGCGTGCCGCCTCCGCCGTCGAACAGCAGGTTGTAGTCGGAGCGGTTGTCGTAAGTGTCCGGGTCGACGCCGTTCCGCCGGATGGAGAGCTGGCAGCCGCCGTTGCTCACCAGGATGTTGTTCCGCACATCCACCCCGTGGGTGGACATGACCACCTCGCGACCTTTCCGCTCGACGAAGTCGGCGATGTCGCTGCTCTCGCGCTTGGCCCACTCGGCGAAGATGCCCATGCCCTCGTTGCGGTAGCAGAGGTTGTTGTAGACCTTGGTGTCGGGCGAGGAGGAGACGAAGATGCCGCAGCCCCCGGCGCCACCCTCGACCCGACGGGCCTCGCACACGAGCGGCGAGTAGCCCTTCCCCGCGAGGGGCATGAGGTCGATGCCGGGCAGCCCGTTGCGGTTGTTGTAGCAGAGGTTGTTCCGCACGATGCTGCCGCGGGAGATCTCCACCATAATGCCGGGCCCCTCGTTGTCGTGACACCGACAGCCCTCGATGATGCTGTCGTTGCAGGAGCCATCGAACCAGAGCCCCGGGCCGTAGTTGTAGGCGAACTCGCAGCGGCGGACGACGGACTTGTTGAACCACGGGATGAGCTTTGCCCCGCCCCCGTGCCAACCGGGCGAGTAGCGCCAGAAGTTGTTGTGGGTGACCACACAGTCTTCGATGAGCATCTCTTCCCCTACTCCCGCGCCCATGCCGCTGTTCCCGCAGTAGGAGGCCTCGCACCGGCGCAGTGCGGTGCGGAAGCCCGAGATGGAGACGCCGCCGAAGTCGCACCAGGTGATGACGCAGTCCTCGAGCGAGCAGTCGAAACCGGTGACTCCTACGGAGGGCCAGTTGGTGATCATCCCCATGCCGCACTGGCGGACCTGGAAGCCGCGTACGCGCACCCATTGCTTCTGGACACTCAGGCCCGGCCCGCGAACGGGAATCTCCACACCGCTCTGGTTGGGGTCGAACGGGCCGTTGGTCTCGACCGGCCAGATCGTGATCGTGCCGGTGGCCTCGTCCCAGTAGCACTTGCCCTCTCGCAGCTCCTCCGGCTTCCGCACGCGGTAGAGGACCACGGCCTCGCCCCCCAAGCCATCCTTCTGGTAGACCTCCAGCAGGTTGGGAGAGACAAGCTGCGTGCCCTTGGCGAAGTTGGCGGTCACGTAGTCCTTCGTCCAGCCCTGCTTGCGCCAGACGCTGCCGTCCTTCACCCAGCCGGTCACGACCTCGGAACCCTTGATGACCACCGTCTCGCCCGGCGCTGCCTGGATGATGATAGGGTGGTCCCTCGTGCCGACGAGCTGGATGTCGACAGCTTCGCGGTAGGTCGCGCCGCGCACGGTGAGCGTGTCGCCCGGCCGGAGCTCCCTCACACCGCGGCCGATCGTCTTAAAGGGCTTGTCCCCCGTGCCGGGGTTGTCATCGGAGGCGGCCTCCGAGTTGCCGTCCACGAAGAACTCGGCCGGCTGGTCGCGGGGCGGGGTATTGGGCTGCTCCTCGGGTGGGCGCTTGGGCGACGCACCGGCGGTGCTCGGCGGCGGGGAGGGCTTCTCAGCGGCGACCGGAGCAGCAACGGGGCCGGCCGGGGCGGCGTCGCCCGCCACGATCCAGTAGCGCGCGCTGCGCGAGATGCGCACGCCGTCGATGTCGGTGCCCGGCGATCCGAGCGCCGCCAGGCTGGTGACCTTGGAGGGGAGCTTGCCCGTACACCAGGACTGGTTGGGGGCCTGAGGGCTGCTCGTGAGCGCGGTGTCCACGGGGCAGCCGTCAACGAACAGCGTGTACCAGGTGGGGGTCCACGAGACAGCGATGTGGTGCCAGTCGCCGACGCCCCAGCGGTTGCCGAACTGCCAGTGCTGGGCCTGCACGTTGCCCAGCCCGTTGCTCCATCCGTCGGAGGCGTAGAAGACGACGTGGTTGTACTGGTCCCGCGTCAGGTCGTAGCCGAAACCGTCGTTGCTCAGGCTCGCGAGCGCGTGGTTCTTCTCGTCACAACCGTTCCACTGCGGTCGGACCCAGAGCTCGATGGTGCCGCCCTGGAGCAGCGCCTCGTGCTTGCCGGGGAGCTGCAGCAGGTCCTCATCCTTGATCTGGTAGGCCTTGCCGAAGACGCCATCCACGAGGCTTCCGGTGAACAGCCCGCCCGCCGGAAGCGGCGCATCGCCCGTCGCGAGTGCCAGCGTGTCGGCGTCCGCCTCGACCTGCCGCGTGAGATCGGGGGCGGAGACCAGCGTGCCCGCGACGTCGACCGTGACGTCATCGACGAGCCCATCGGCGGCGCCGAGCGAGACCGACATCGCCACGGCGGTGTCCGGCGCCTGGGCCTCCTGGGCGTACTCCACATAGCCCTTGGCATCGGGCTTGCCGTCGCCCAGGGGGGCGACGGGCGGGTAGAGGTTCTGCGGCTTCCCCTCCTTGAGCCACGCGCCGAGCATCGCCGCCGCGCGGCCCGTGGCCCAGAAGCGGATCGTGACCTTGGCGCCGCCCTTCACGGGGAAGCCGGGCAGGAATACCTCCCCCGGCTTCATCTCCAGGGCGCAGCGGCCTGAGTGGGCCTTCGCCGGGTCATCGACCAGCCGGATCAAGTGCGGTTGCTTCCTCGCACTCAGGGCGCCGTGGTTGATCTGCCAGACCTGGGGCAAGCGTGAGGAGACGGCAACCTGGGAGGCAGCGGTGGCATCGATGAAGACCTGGTTGACCGCCTCCTGCCGCTCGAAGCCGCCGTTCACGTCAAGGGTAGCTGCTTCGGCCGCGGTCGCCAGCGCCACCAGCAGGACGGGGCTCATGATGCGGTTCACCATTGGGCTTCTCCTGTAGCCGGACGAGTGTCTGCACGGTTCCACGCGTTGGCCATCCCCGCCTGCCGAGGAGTGTTCGCCGGCGGCGGCAGGTGAAGGCCGCCTCGATCTGCAATCCTACCGGCGTTCGGCCGGGGCGGCTGCCCGGCCAGGCAATGCGGTGAAAGGAGATCGGCATGTCACCATTTGACGGTCTGGGGATGCACCTCGGCAACCTCCCGCGTCTGTCGAGCGCCCGCACGCGCTCGATCAGCCCCGAGAACTTCACCGGTGAGAAGGGAAAGGGGGCCATGGCCACCGAGGGCACCGGCGCGAGCTGCGCCCGGGAGCTTGGGCAGGGGTGGAAGATCTCCCCGTCGGTGCGCATCGAGCCCGGCGAGGCGTTCCTCCTGGCGGACATCGAGGGCCCTGGCGCGGTTCAGCACATCTGGCTGACGCCCACCGGCCACTGGCGCTTCAGCATCCTGCGAGTCTACTGGGACGACGCGGAGACGCCGGCCATCGAGTGCCCGGTGGGCGACTTCTTCGCCTGCGGCTGGGGGCGGTATGCGCAGGTGTCGTCGCTGGCGGTGTGCGTGAACCCCGGCAGCGCGCTCAACTGCTACTGGGAGATGCCCTTCCGCCGGCGCTGCCGGATGACGATGACGAACATCGCCGCCGAGCCCGTGGGGCTCTACTACCAGATCGACTACACGCTGACCGACCTGCCGGAGGACGCCGCCTACCTCCACGCGCAGTTCCGGCGGGTCAACCCGCTGCCGTACAAGGAGGTCTACACGATCCTCGACGGCGTGCAGGGGCGCGGGCAGTACGTCGGCACCTACCTCGCCTGGGGCGTCAACAACACCGGCTGGTGGGGAGAGGGCGAGATCAAGTTCTACCTCGACGGCGACGACGAGTTCCCGACCATCTGCGGCACCGGCACCGAGGACTACTTCTGCGGCTCCTACAACTTCGAGAACAAGGAGACACGCCAGTACCAGGAGTTCACCACACCCTACGCGGGGCTGGCACAGGTCATCCGCCCCGATGGGCTGTATTCGTCCCAGACGCGGTTCGGCCTGTATCGGTGGCACATCATGGACCCGGTTCGCTTCGAGCAGGACCTGCGGGTGACCATCCAGGCGCTCGGCTGGCGGAGCGGGGGCCGGTACCTGCCGCTGCAGGACGACATCGCCTCGGTCGCGTACTGGTACCAGGCCCTGCCGACGGCGCCGTTCCCGCCGCTGCCCGACAGGGACAGCCTGGAGGTGATCTGAGGCGACAGGCGGTTGGGGAGGTCATGTCGTGTCCTGGCAGCCGGCGCTCCCAGGACACGGCACGGCAACGACAAGGATGCTCGCGGTCCCAGTTGCCCTACCCCCGCAGCGCGCGGGCGCGCAGCAGGTAGGCGAACCCCAGCGCTCCGGTGGTCCCGCCGATAGCCCCCTCCCTGGGGTGAGCCGCCATGTACTCGCGGATGATCGTCTCCACCTGCGGGTCGAACCGGGCCAGGAACGCCCACCGGGCGCACTGGCCGGTGTACGCGTCGTTTGGTTGTCGCCCGCCGAGCGTGGCGGACATCTGCCCATTGCCCAGGTAGAGGCCCCTCGTGAGCGTCCGCGTCAGCCGCTGCATGTCGGTGTCATCGAACGAGGCACGGTGTTCCCACGCCAGGTACATGAAGTGCGCGTTGATGGCGGCGTGGGAGATGTCCTCACCCGTGCCCGGCGGCCCGTCGGGGTTCCCCTGGCTGTAGGCCCAGACGTAGTAGTCGCCATCGGGCACGTGGGTCAGCGTGCTCCGGAGGAAGGCGGCGAGCTTGCCGGCCTTCGCGCGGTACGCCGTCTTGTGGGTCACGTCGGCGAGGGCGAAGAGGGCGCGACCGGGCGCGTTCATCTGGTTGTTGGGCGCAATCGTCCCGTTGGGGAACAGGTAGTACCCCATCCCCTCCCGCGGCCCGTCCCGCCACTCGGGGTCGAACTCCCGGATCGTCTCCTCGAGCTTCGGCACGAGCGCCTCGGCCCTGTCCCGCCAGGCCGCTGTCTTCTCGCCGCCCGCGCGGACGATCCGCACGAAGTCGGCCATCGGGTAAAGCAGCATCCCCGCGTGAACGAGCCAAGAGGTATGCTGCCCGTTCGAGTAGTGCCCTGTCCCCCAAGCCTTGAGCACCCGGTGCCGCTGGTAGTCAAGGTAGGCAGCTTCGCCCTGCGTCGCCGCGAGGTCGGAGTCGCGCTTGGCGAGCACCTTCTCGATCACATCCGCCTGCTGGGCCAGGTACCTGGTGTCCCCGGTCGCCTCGTACAGCACATTCAGCGCCATCATGCCATAGGAGACGCCCCAGGCCAGCTCGCCGTAACCGTCCCTCTCGTAGTCGGGCAGTTGCCCCAGGTTGGCGAGCGAGGACTCGGCCAGCGCCCGGAAGTCGTACTCCGGTGGCTGGGCGGTCACGTGCGGCCAGCAGAGGACTGTCGCGACACCTGCGATGGCTGCGGTTCTCATCTTTCACCCCGAGGTTTCCGGCGCGCAGACATTGGTGCGAGTCGCGAAGCGACTCGCCTACCGGGTGGGCCCCGGGAGGTCCTCGGTCGCCAACGAGGGCATTATGCGCTGGGCGACTCCACTTCCCCTGCTGGAGCGCTCAGGACGAGAGGGAATGCCATGCCGTCCGATGGCCCGCTGTCTCATCACCTCATCGCGGCGTGGCTCGTGGCGGTCATGATGCTGGTCTGCGCGACCGCCGAGGGCCAGGCCGTCAAGCTGTACGTCTCCCCGGCGGGGAACGACGCCTGGTCCGGCAGGGCGCCCGAGCCGCGGGGCACTGATGGTCCTTTCGCGACGCTGGCGAGGGCTCGGGCCGAGATGCGGAAGCTCACGGCCGCCGGCCCCCTGACCGGCGACGTGACGGTGGTCGTGCGGGGCGGAACGTACCGGCTACGCGAGCCCCTTGCTCTCGGCCCGGAGGATTCGGGCCCGGTAGAGCATCCTGTCGTCTACCGATCTGCCCCCGGCGAGAGGGTCGTCCTGCAGGGCGCGTGCGCCGTCACGGGCTTCAAGCCCTACCGGGGGAAGATCGTGCAGTGCAGCCTCAAGGGCACGCCGCTTGAGGGGGTGGCCTTCCGGCAGCTCTTCTTCAAGGGGGAGCGGCAGGTCCTCGCCCGCTACCCGAATGTGGACCCGAAGGACCCGCACTTCGGTGAGTGGGCCCACGTTCGCGCCGTTGATGGCGACGAGGTGAAGGACCACTTCACGTGCACCCCCGACGTCATCAAGCAGTGGACCAAGATCGAGCAAGCCCAGGTCTGCATCCACCCGGCCTACGGCTGGGCCTGGAGCGTGGTGCCGCTCAAGTCGGCGGATCGGGAAACAGGTACGATCAGCCTCGGGCAGCCCGTCCCCTATGGCCTCATGGTCGGCGACCGGTACTATGTGCAGAACCTGTTGGAGGAGCTCGACGCCCCGGGCGAGTGGTACCTCGACCGCGACACGTCGACGCTCCACTTCTGGCCGCCGTCGGACCTGTCCGAAGGCGACGTGTTCGCGCCGGTGCTGCAGAACGTCGTCGTGATGAAGGGCGCGAGGAACGTGACCGTGCGCGGCTTCACGATCGAGGCCTGCGACGGCGACGCCGCACAGATCCAGGACAGTGAGAGCTGCGTGGTGGGAGGCTGCATCATCCGCAACTGCGGCGGGTGGGGTGTCAACGTCGCGGGCGGCCACAGGTCAGGCGCGTTGGGCAACGACATCTGCGCGACGGGCGCCGGGGGCGTGTCGCTTGAGGGCGGCAACCGGAAGACGCTCGAGCGTGGGGACAACTTCGCGACCAACAATGTGATCCACCACATTGCGGCCTTCCAGAGGACCTACAACACGGGCGTCAACCTCTTCGGCGTAGGCAACATCGCCAGCCACAACCTGATCCACGACTGCTACCACCAGGGCATCCTGATGGGCGGCAACGACAACGTGGCGGAGTACAACATCATCCACCACACGAACCTGGGGTCCGAGGACACGGGCGGCTTCTACATGTCCTCCCGCGACTACACCCAGCGCGGCAATGTCATCCGGTACAACATCCTGCACCACGTGGGCGGGTTCGGGAAAGCGAACTCCTGGCAGCCTGTCCGCGACGGTAAGGTGGAGTTCCGGTACCCCCAGTTCACGTGGGGCATCTACCTCGACGCGCCGGAGACCGGGGTGCTGGTCTACGGGAACGTCCTCTACAGCGTGCCCATCTGCGGCCTGTTCAACCACAGCGGCAAGGACAACACCTGGGAGAACAACATCGTGGTGGACGCACCGGGCTTCCTGGCCTCCGAGTGGGGGGAGGTGAGCCTGTTCGAGACGTCGTGGGAGGGCGTGAAGCGGGCGCGACAGGACGGGATCCTCGACCTCTACCGGCAGCACTACCCCGAGCTTGCCCGGTACGACGAGAATGAGACGGACCCGGCGGCGATGTTCAACTGCAAGTTCGTCCGCAACATCCTCTACTTCACCCGGGACGGCGGGAAGTGGCTACGCGACCAGAACAAGGACGCCTGGCAAGGGGCGCAACTGCTCTGGACCTACCGCGGACACAGAGAGGCCTTCCCCGAGTTCCAGTTCGACGGCAACACGGTCTACGCTCCGCCGGGCCTCGACCCGAAGATCAACCTCACGCTTCTGCCCGATGCGGGGAAGTGGGTGACGTGGGACGAATGGCGGGCGCTCGGCAAGGACGAGCACTCGCAGTTCGCCGATCCGCTCTTCGTGGACGCCGCGAAGCACGACTACCGGCTGCGGCCCGAGTCGCCCGCGCTGAAGCTGGGGTTCCAGCCGATCCCCTTCGAGAAGATCGGCCCGTACCAGGATGCGATGCGCGCCTCATGGCCGATTGTCGAGGCGCCGGGCGCGAGCGCGCTGGGCGACTTCACGACGACGCGGTACTTCGAGCTGCCCGGCTACGAGCCGACGCCGGCCGGCGAGTTCTCCCCGCGGCGGGGCGCCGCGGGCTTCTTCGCCAAGCTCGCCGCGAAGCAGCCCGTGCGGATCGCCGTCTTCGCCGGCGGCAACCACGCCCAGGGCGGCTGGCGTCCGGCGCTGGTGAAGACGCTGAAGGATCGCTACCCCGGCGTCGAGATCGCCGACATCGACGCCGGCATCTGTGGCTGCGCCCGCGGCTCGGGGTTCAGCGTCTACCGCTTCGAGCACGACGTTCTTCGCCGGAAGCCCGATGTCGTATTCGTTGACTTCGCCGGCGATGACGCGGAGTCGGATGCCGAGCACATCTGGGCCGCCATCGAGGGCGTCGTCCGGCAGACCTGGAAGGCAGACCCGGCCATCGACCTCGTCTTCGTGTATGCCTTCCGACCGGGCTACGAGGAGAGCTACCAGAAGGGTGTCTGCCCGACGCCGGTCTCCGCGTATGAGAAGCTGGCCGAGCACTACGGCATCCCCTCCATCGACATGGGCTACCGTATCGCCCAGATGGCGCGGGAGGGGAAGCTGGTCATCAGGGCTACCCAAGAGGAGGCGCAGGAGCTCGAGGGCAAGCCCGTCTTCACGAACGACGGCGTGTACACGACGCCGGCGGCGGTGGCGCTGTATGCTCAGGTGATCGCGGAGGATCTCACCAAGCTGGCCGAAGCCTCGAGGGCCGGCGAGGAGGCCCTGCACGCCGAGACTCTGGGCAAGCCGCCCTTCACCCGGCGGAACCTCGAGCGGGCGAAGCAGGTGGCCATCACGCCCGCCATGCTGAGCGGGAAGTGGGAGAGGATCGCGCCGGATAACGTCGCCGGGCGCAACTTCTCTGCCCACTTCGATGAGCTCTGGTTCACGAATACCCCCGGCGCGAAGCTGACCTTTAGGTTCAGGGGCACCGAGGCCGGCCTGTTCGACCTCATGGGCCCGGACACGGGGCGCGTGAAGGTCACGGTGGACGGGAAGGATCAGGGCGTCCGTCAGCAGGTAGACCCATGGGCCTACTACCAACGTCTGTCCGCGCTGCCGATCGCGAGCGGCCTCGCCGACGCGGAGCACACCGTGACCGTGGAGCTTCTCCCCGATCCGCCCGACCGCAGCGTACCGATTGAAGCCGCGAAGAAGGCGGGGAGCTACAAGCCCGAGGACTTCGTCGGCGTCGCCTTGCGGCTGGGTTGGATCCGGATCGTGGGTGAGCTTGAAGACTGAGCGGGCCGCGTTGGGCCTGGCAGGGAGGTTCCCCTCGGTGAGACTCGCGGTAGTTGCGGCCATCGCCCTCGGCACCCCTGCCGTCAGCGCGCCCTTGGGGGCGTCCGCGAGCCTTCGGCCTGCCCTGGCCCACCGGACGGGATGTCTGGTTCGGTTGGAGACCACCGTCGAAGGGCGCCGTCACCAGTGGCTGAGTGGGCCGGTGCGTTTGCAGGTGCGCAACGAGGCCACGGGTGTGACGGCCGAGCCCGCCGGGGGCTCCGTCACGGAGGAGGCGAGCGGCGTCACGGTCCAACGACAGCTCGGGGCGTTGTCGCTGGCCCTCCACGAGCGATGGATGACCACGAAGCGTGGGCTGGCTTGGGAGATGGAGTTCGCGGGCGAGGGTGCGCGTGCTGGCCACGAGGTCGTCGTCGAGTTCCGCATCCTCTCGCCGCACTACCGTGTGTTCACCCCCAGCGAACGCGGGGTGATGTCGGTCGGAGGCTATCCCGACTACACCGCCCCGCCCTATGCCAGTGTCGCGTGGAGTTCGGGACGGTGCTACGTCCTGCCGCTCGTCTCGGTGCTCGACGGGGATTCCGACACCGGGTTGACCATCGCCCTGCCGGCGGACGCGAACATCCCCCACTTGCAGGTCGAGTGGAGTGGCGCGAAGGTGCTGCGGCTGCGCCTCGGTCACCGCGCCATGGGAGGCGGCCAGCCTTCTTCCCTGCGCCTCCTCTTCTACGCTCACCCGGCCGATTACCGCTCGGCACTGAGGTGCTACAGCGACGACTTCCCCCGGTACTTCGAGCCGAGATTGGCGCGCGGGCCGTACGAGGGCGCCTTCTGGTACCACCACATCCAGGACCACCCCGACTTCGACGAGATGGCGCAGCAGGACGTGCGGTTCATCTGGGCCAGCTTCTGGTTCACGTACCTCGGCGAGTACCTGCCGGCCGAGTCGGAGTGGTTCCCCTACACGTACGCCAAGTGGTGGAAGCTCCAGCAGACAATGGCCGATGGGAAGATCAACGCCTTCATCAGGGAAATGCACGAGCACCACATCGGCACCTTCGCCTACTTCAACGTGACCGAGCATGGCGGCGCGGGCGGCGAGACAGGGGGAAGCGAGGCGGCCAGTCGGCAGCTCAGGGGGCCGCTCGCCGATGCGCTGGTGAGGGATGCGAACGGGAACGCCATCGCGACCTGGGAAGGCGCGATGGTCGTGAACCCAGGCCCGCGCTACTCGCTCCTCCCCGTGCTGCAGGAGCAGATCCGTCGGCACCTGACGCGGCTGCCCGAGCTGGACGGGTTCTGCATCGATCGCCTGGACTGGGCGAGCGCGTTTGACTGGGGCCACCAGGACGGCCTCACAATGGTCGGCGGGCGCGAGGTCGAGAACCTGGCCGGGCCGGTATCGAAGGCGGTGCGGGAGGTCTGCCGAGAGGCGCACGCGGCGGGGAAGCGCGTGTACGTCAACCAGTTCTACCGCGTCGAGGTGCTGCGCGACGTCGATGGCTACTGCCACGAGTGCGACTACGCGCGCGGGCTCGGGTATCTGTCGCTCTTCCGCCCGGCCTCGGCGTGGCACCAACAGAAGCCCTACTCGAACGACCTGCTGCCGTTCGAGGCGCAGCTCAAGACGCGGCTGCAGGTGGCGCTGTTCCCGCAGATGATCGCCCACCAGTTCCCTATCTCACAGCAGGGACCGAACGCCAAGGCGGCGGACATGCTGGAGGTCTACGCGCCCCTGTTCTCGCAGCTCCATGGGAAGCGCCAGGTGCTGCTCCCGCACTGCGTGAGCGTGACCGGGCCGAACGACGTGAACCTGTTCGTGAACGGGCAGGGGCGCTACGTGGCGCCCATCACCTCGCGAGTGCGGTTCCTCTCGCGAGGCGGCGGACCGGCCGAGCGGGTTATGCTGACACTCCGCGTGCCGGACGCCGCCGGCTTGAAGTGGGCGCGCGTCTACTCGGCAGATGGGCGGCCGTACCGGGCGCACGTCAGGAGGGGTGTGAATGAAACGGTGGTCGAGGTCGCTCGGCACACGACCGCCTCAATGGTCGTGGTAGGCAGGGGCGCCGAGCCGGCGGCCTCACCAGGTGACAAGACGCGGTTGCCGGGAGCGCGGGCGTCCTCGCCCGCGCTCCCGCTAACGACACGGCGACCGACGAGGGTGGCAGGGGTCATCCTCAAGCTTACGGGCGCGCAGGTTGGCGCTGATGGTCCGGTGGCGGTGATGGTCGACGGCCGCAAGGTCGGCGAGGCCGCGAACCGGGTGACCAAGCTCCCCCTTGGCACAACGCTTCCCCGACGCGCGCTCGAAGTGCGTCTCGTGTCGGCCGATGAGGGCACGTGGCTCGCCGTGGAGCGAGTGCAGCTCATGGCCACGTCGGCGGACGGGAAGGGCACCTACGTCGCGGACTGGGTACCCTCGACGGGCGCCGCCACCGGGCGGCCGGAGGACCTGCGCCTGCAACTCGAATGGTGCCCGCCGCGGGAAGTGCCGAAGGTCGCTGCGCGGTTTGCGGGGAGGGATGGGACGACCCACGGCGGTTGGCCCGGCAAGTTCGGCTCGGTCGCGGCGTGGATTCCCGCGGTGAAACCGACCCCATCGCAGGGCGGCTACACATTCGAGGTGGGGCGCGGACAGGTATGCGTGTGGGCGGAATCGACGAACGACCGCCGTGTCCTGCGCGCCGATCCAGCAAACGGCCAACGGAGGAGCACCTGCTGGTTCGCCGACTCGACCGTATCTCTCTCGGTGGCGCCGCCGGATGCGAACCCGTATCGGCTCACTGTCTACGTGCTGGACTACGACCGCAACCAGCGCGCGATGGAGGTTGCGCTGGCGGGCGAGCCGGGCGACCTCGATGCGCAGCAGGTCACTGTCCAGGAGACCGATGTCGGTGCGTACTTCACCTGGACGGTGACGGGGCCGGTCACCATCGAGGCCAGGAAGAAGGCCGGCCACAACGCGGTCATCTCGGGCGTGTTCATCGACCCGGCGTGACGCCCTCAGGGCCGCGGTGCGCTGCCCAGGCCTTGCCACGCCCGATCGAGGACTCCCCGCAGGGCGTGCAGCTTCTCCTCCCCCACCGATGCCGGCTTGTACCGCTCCCGCACCGCCTGGTACTCCCGCCACGCCGCCGCGAGCAGCCGCTCCTCGGACGCTGCCGTATCGGCGTCGCTGTGCCAGAAGGAGCGGTCGAGGAGCGTCGGCTGGTAGAGCGCCCGAAAGCGGGCGAGGGTGTGTTCGCTCGTCAGGTGGTTCCTGGTGAGGCCGAGGCCGATCTCGAGTATGGCCTCGAGGGCGATGTCCTCGTCGTCGAGGCTGACGCCGCGCGCGAACCGGCCGAGGTAGCGCGCGAACTCGTGGTCGAGCATGAACTGCACCGGGGAGAACGTCTTCCCCGACTCGAGCAGCCCGCTGCCCGTCCCCGGGCTGGACCCGGCATAGGCGTAGACGGTCAGCGCCTCGAAGGCCGCCTCGAAGGCTCTCTGCGAGCCCGGCCACTTCGCGTCCGTATAGCCCGCCTGGCCTGCCACGTGACACCGCCCGCCAAGGCGCTCGCGGAAGAGCTCCACGCACAGGAGGTCCTGCAGCATCGCCTCGGGGGCGCAGAAGCTCACGTCGGCCGTCTTCATGTCGAGCACGCCGCTGCAGATGCCGGCGCCGGGCATCACGGTGGGGTCGAGCACGAAGGCGGCCACCCAACCGGCCAGAATCTCCGCCGCGCCCAGGACCACGGCGCCGGCCGGCGTGACCGGCGCCGACACACCGGCCGCCGGCTGGGTGCCGACCCATACCCGCACGCCGCGCGCGAGCAGCTCTCGCAGGAGAGCCCCCGCTCGCCGGTCCAGCCGCAGGGGAGTCACCGTGAAGAGGCACATCGATAAGAACTCACGCCCGTCGCCGTGAAGGATCTCGCCCACCTCCGCCAGGTAGGGCACCTGCTCCGCCTGGTGGACGTAAGCGCTCCCCACGTGGTCGGTACACTCAGCGATCGTGAGCACGGCCTCCAGGGGCTCCACGGGAGGCGGCACGTCCCGGCACAGAAGGGCCGGTCCGACGCCGGTCTCCGGCTGCCACACGTGCCCGAATCGCGCGATCTCGGCCAGCAACTCCCGGCTGCCCGGCAGGCGGCGCTGCGTCTCCGGGTCGAGGTAGAACTGCGCGAGCTGCGAACCAATCCCCACGCCCGGGTCGTCCGTGAGGCGCGGCGGGCCGTCCGGGGCGACCTCAGGTGCTACCAGCCGTGGCGTCAGCATCTCATCGACCAGGCCGCGTGGGATCAGCACCTGGCTCTGCGTGCCCTCGGTGCAGCCGGCGGCGAGTAGACTGTCCTTGAGCTGGGCGTCCTGGACGAGGAAGCCGACGGTTCCCAACGCGGACAGCGCGGCATCAAGCACACGGTCAAGCTGGGAATCAGTGGCGAGTCGGGGCAGCGGCATCCCAAACCCTCCGGTCGCTCAAGGTAGGAGTTCCGCCGATCGCTTGCGAAGATTGCAGCGGACGGGCACTCGCACCTCTTCGCACTCCACGGCGCGAGGCGGGGCCGGTGCCCGATGCTTGCGTGAGGGAGGCGACTCATGGGCGACGGCAAGATCCGCGTTGGTGTCATCGGCGTTGGGGCCATGGGGGTGGGGCACGTGCAGGCGTACAAGGGCGACTCGCGGTGTGAGCTGCTCGCGCTCTGTGACCAGTCGGCGGAGTGGCTCGATCATGCGAAGCGGGAGTACGGCGCGAAGCTGGGCTTCACGAAGTGGGAGGACCTGGTGGCGTGCGAGGAGGTCGATGCGGTCTCGGTCTGCCTGCCGACGATCTTCCACGCGCCGGTCACCGTCGGGGCGCTCAGAGCGGGCAAGCACGTGCTTTGCGAGAAGCCCATGGCGATGAACGCCGGGCAGGCCCAGCAGATGGCCGATGCCGCGCGCGAGACGGGCAAGGTCCTCCTGATCGGCTACAACCAGCGCTTCGGGGGGGACATCCAGTACCTGAAGCGGGTCGTCGATGAGGGCTGGCTCGGCGAGGTCTACTTCGTCCGCACGGGCTGGCGCCGGGCGATGGGGGTGCTGCCCCCGCCGACGGCGCACCGCGCGACCGGCCCCTACAACCGCAACTGGTTCAACGAGAAGGCGATGGGGGGCGGCGTGACCACCGATCTCGGCTCACATGTCGTCGACCTCGCCATGTACCTGATGGGCTTCCCGAAGGTGAAACAGGTGATCGGCTGCGCCTACACCAAGTTCGGCCCGGAGTTCGTGGCGGGAACGGGCGCGGCGTTCGATGCCGACGACCACTCGGTGGGCTTCGCGAAGTTCGAGAACGGCGCGTCGATGATGATCGAGGCGAGCTTCGGCTCCTACGTCGAGAGGGACACCGTCTTCCAGGCGATCTACGGGGACAAGGGCGGGGCCCATCGCGAGTCGGGCCAGCCGGTGAAGCTGTTCACGCAGGTTGCCGGCGCCTACACCACCGTCATCCCGCGCATCGAGATCCCGTCAACCACACCCATGGCTCACTTCCTCGAGTGCCTGACCGAGGGGAAGCCGCCCCTGGTGACACCCGACGAAGGCGTCGCGGTGGCGCAGGTACTCGACGGCATCTACGCCTCGACCGGGGTAGACGGCAGCTGAACCAGGAGGCGGGCCGGCATGTCGGAGACCATCCGGACGGTCAGACCCGAGGAGAGCGAGCAGTTCGAGCGATTCCTGGAGCGCTGCTACGGCCACCGGCGCGGGTTCTTCTCGCGCGACTGGCCGGTGTTGCACGAAGTGAGCGAGGACCTGGCCGCGTGCTGCCTGATCATTGAGAGTGGCGGGAGAATCGTCTCCCATGTGGGTGCCTTCCCGCTGGAGGTCGTGGCCGGGCCGGCGCGGGTGATGACCGGCGGCGTCGGCGGGGTCGGCACCCTCCCCGGCGAGCGCGGGAAGGGGTACATGTCGCGCTTGCTCGAGGCCTCCGTCGTCCACATGCGCGAGCGGGGCTGGGCCCTCTCCGCCCTGTGGGGTGACCAGCAGCGGTACGGGAGCTTCGGCTGGGAGACATGCGGCATGGTCTACTCACTGGTCCTCAACCGGCGGTCGCTCGAGTGGCACGGCATCCGAGCGGCCGAGGTCCGAGAGGTCGATCCGAGCGACCCGGAGGTCGTGGAGCGCGTGCGCGAGCTTCACGCCACGCTCCCCTTCCGCGTCGAGCGGCCCTTCCTCGAGATGCAGCTTGGCCGGGCGAGGGTGTTCCTGGGGTCTGACGGATACCTCGTCTCCGGCAACGAGTGGGCCGGCAACCTCGACGTGTTGGAGGTGGCCTCGCCCACGGGTCGCGAGCCGGAGCTGATCCTGGGGGCGATGGACTGGACCTACGGGGGCAGCGCGGAGGTGAGGCTGGGACCGGAGGAGGGTGAGCGGCAGGAGCGGCTGGCGCGGGTCATGAACCACTGGCGCCTCAGCCCCCAGGGCATGCTCCGCATCATCGACTGGCCGGGGCTCGTGCAGGCGCTGCGCCCCCTCCTCGAGCAGCGGGCTGAGGGCCTGCCGCCCTTCGCCGCCAGCATCGGCTGCCGGTGGAGAGAGAGCGCCGAGTGGGCGACGGTTGAGTGGGATGGCGCAGCGCTATCGGTGGACGCGACGAAACGCGGTGAAGGCACCGAGGTCGACCTTCCGCTGCTGACCGCCCTGGTCTTCGGCGGTCCGCAGGCACCCCCGAGCAAGCTGGGGATGCTCGGGCACCTGCTGCCGGTGCCGCTACACGTGCCGCCGCTGGATCATGTCTGATCACGAACGCACGCGGACCTGGGCCTCGAGCGACCGTCAGACCGTCTGCTCGTCGAAGTTCCAGCCGCTTACCCGAACGGGCACACCCCAGTTCAGGCACGTCGCACCGGCATGGCAGCCGGGCGGCACGAGGAGGTAGTTCATGCCGAAGCTCATCCACCGCTTGCCAGGTCCCTGTAGCCAGGCGAACAGCGCGCAGGCGTCTCCCGAGTTGCGGACGATGATCGGCTCGCCATACCCGGTAGGTTGCGGGTTGGCCCAGGGCTTGTGCAGTGTGACCTCAGTTCGAGGCGCCCGCAAGAGCGGCGCGAAGACCGGCTCCTCCGCGGTCGAGAAGAGGTAATCGTTTCTCTCCTGATCGCAGAGCATATTGCGGAATGCCCACCTGCCGAGGCTCCACGCCAACACCAGTCGGAGGATGAAGATGCCGTCCCGCAAGTCCGTCACGGGCCAGCTCACTGATCCCACGGGCAGGGCGCAGGCCGGCGGCACCTCGACCTCCTGCTCGGTCTCCACCAGGCGATTGCCGCGCAGGTCCAACAACTCCACCCCCAGGATGCACTCGCGGGCCTGCGGGAGCGAGTTGTTGACCCACAGCTCCGCCGAGAACGTCTCGCCGGGCCGCCAGCCAAGCCTGTCGTACTTGGCGCTCGGGTGCAGCGGCTCGTACGCCCGGCGGCACCACCAGTAGGCGGGGCGTGGTTGGCCATAGTAGTCCACGACGTTCGTGCACGAAAGGTTGGGCCAGGACTCGTTGAACTGCCAGGGGCTCGTCCCCGCGCAGTGCCACTTGCGCCGACGGTTGGCCTCGATGGCATAGCGGAGGCCTTCGGCCTGCAGGAACTGGCTCGCGCGGACGTAGGTCTGCAGGTCGTCGATCTCCCCGAAGACCCTACGCATCATCTCCCGCTGGACCCACCACGCGCCCTTGTGCATCCAGAGCGGGTTCGTGGTATCGGGCGGCCACAGGAGCGCCTCGGTGTTCGCCTCGCGCATCGCCTCCAAGTTGGCAGCGCCCTCCACGCCGAACTCCGCGTGGAGCAGCGGGTCGATCCCGTTGTAGAGGCGGTAGTGCTCCTCGGGGCCCTGGTACTGCCACGGCCCATGGACATCGTGCATCCGCCCTACCTGGTCGAGGCTCGCATTCGCGACCGGCCCCGAGGCCGAGGTCGGCAGCCAGAGCCGCCCCGGATCGAGCTGCTGCACGGTCTCCTTCAGGACGGCCAGCGCGGGGTGTGCGTCGTCGAGCGGGCGCCAATCGTCGCTCATCAGCTCGTTGCCCCCGCACCAGATCACCAGCGAGGGGTGGTTCCGCCGGCGGGGGATCATCTTCATCGCCTGGCGCCGGATGTAGCGCAGGTACTCGGGCTTCGTGCTGGGGCGGTTGTCGATTCCCGAGGAGGATTGGATGAACTCCTGCCAGACCATGACCCCGTACTGATCGCAGAGGCGGTAGAAGACCTCCTTCTCCAGGAGCCCGCCACCCCAGACGCGGAGGAGGTTGCAGTGGGCGTCGCGTGCCAGCAGGAGCCAGCGGTGGTAGCGGTCGGCCATGTTCCGCCCATAGAGTTGACTGATGGGAGCCCAGTTCCAACCTTTCAGGAAGACGCGCTGCCCGTTGACTTCCAGCACGTACGGAAGCGCGCCCTCGGGCGCTCCCTCGTTCGGCACCGCCCTCACCCGGCGGATGCCGAAGGGGACAGTCCGCTCATCGAGGCATTCGCCATCCTCCGTGCGGAGGCTCACGGTCGCCTCATAGAGGCCCTGTTCCCCGTATCCGTTGGGCCACCAGAGGCGAGGCTTCGTCAGCCGCAGCCGGCACGCGTGCACAGCGCCGCTGGTGCCTGCCATCACCCGCCCTTCGTGCACCTGCGGGTCGGCGCCGGGCACGCCGACCTCCGTCCGCACCCACACCTTCGTTCTTCGGGTCGCGTCGATGCCGACGACGAGGTCCACGTCCGCCGCGCCGAAGTCCTCGTGGAGGAAAGTGGTCACCTGCACGTCCCGCAGATGGGCCGGACCGGTTACCTCCAGGCTCACGCTGTCGTAGATGCCGATCGGCACGAGCCGTGTGCACCAGTCCCAGTCGTAGGCGAACCGCGCCTTCCAGAGGCGGACCTCGCTCGTGCGGCCGATCTGCCCCACCTCACGCGGCGCACGCTCCACCACGACCACGAGCTTGTTCGTGCCCTCGCCGAGCAGCAGGTCAGTGATCTCGAAGTCGAAGGCGTCGTACATCCCCTCGTGGTGACCCACCCGGTGGCCATTGAGAAAGACGTGGCAAGCGTAGTCCACGCCCTCGAAGCACAATCGCATCACGCCGCCGGGCGGCACGTCAGGAGTCGCGAACTCCTTCAGGTACACCCAGTCCCTCTCGCTGGTCCACTCACAGGCGCGGCTGTTCAGGTCGTAGGTGTAGTCGGGAGTCAGCCCGGCATCGTGGGCGTCATCCTGTACCGTGCCCGGCACCACCGCGGGAATCCACAGGCTGGGGCACGTGCCTTCGGGGTTCTCCCACACCCGGCGCCACTCCCACTCGCGCGGCATGAGAGGCAGCAGCTTCCAGTCGTTGCCGTTGAGGTCGATTCTGCAGTGCGCCATTGGCGTCTCCTGACACGACGGACTGGCGGATCCTTGGCCTGGGCCGCGCCGGCGGGGGTAGTTTCGCAGTCAGCCTGCGAACCCCTTGCAGGTCCCCTTCGCCGCCGCGACCAAACTCGCGTGAACCTCCCAGATGACGGGCACGTCAGACGGGAGGAGAATTGCGAGAGAGGAATGCTCCATGTCGGACAGCCGCATCTTCCGTGATCGCTGCGGGAACCGCCTCCCGCGCCGGGAATTCCTGGGCCTCGTGGGCGCCGGCGCCCTCAGCGTGGCGGGTTGCCGACTCCTCGCACAGGACGAGCCGCCGCCGCCCGCCAAGCCGAGCATCATCGTCATTCTGGCCGATGACCTCGGGTACGCGGACCTCGGCTGCCAGGGCTGCGAGGATGTCCCGACTCCGCACATCGACTCGGTGGCTCAAGGGGGCGTCCGGTTCACGAACGGCTACGTCTCCGCTCCGCTCTGCAGCCCCACCCGCGCCGGGCTGATGACTGGTCGATACCAGGAGCGGTTCGGCCACGAGTTCAACCCCGGCCCGGCGCGCTTCGCCGCCCAGAGCTTCGGGCTGCCGCTCTCTGAGATCACGATGGCCAACGTGCTGAAAGGGGCCGAGTACGCCACGGGCCTGGTCGGAAAGTGGCACCTGGGCTACGCCGAGGCGATGCACCCGATGAGCCGGGGGTTTGACGAGTTCTTCGGGTTCCTGGGCGGCGCTCATTCGTACGTCGACGCCCTGCTGGATCGGAACAACCCCATCATGAGCGGCCGCGAGCCCGTGGACGAGAGGTCGTACCTGACGGACGCCTTCGCGCGCGAGGCCGTGGCCTTTGTCGACCGACACCAGAACGAGCGGTTCTTCCTCTACCTCGCCCCCAATGCGGTCCACGCGCCCATGGAAGCGCCGCCGGAGTACCTCGACCGCTTCCCCAACGAGCGCGACCCGATCCGCCGGAAGATGGCAGCCAAGTTGAGCGCCCTGGACGACGCCGTGGGGGCGGTGCTGGGAAAGGTTGCGGCGATCGGGCACCGCCACGACACGCTGGTCTTCCTCCTCAGCGACAACGGCGGCCCGACGCCGAGCAACGGGTCTCGGAACACACCACTGCGGGGGTACAAGGCGCAGGTCTACGAGGGTGGGATCCGGATACCGTTCCTCGCCCAGTGGCCCGACCGCTTACCCGCCGGCGTGGTCTACGACAACCCCGTCATCCAGCTCGACATCCTTGCCACCGCGGCGGCAGCGGCCGGAGGCGCCATCCCCAGCGACCGCGTGATGGACGGCGTCGATCTGGCACCCTTCCTCACCGGGCAGAACGCCGGCGTGCCCCACGAGACGCTGCTGTGGCGCATGGGCGACCAGCACGCCGTTCGCCGGGGGAACTGGAAGCTCGTGCGTCGACCGGACATCGGCGGCGTCCTCTACGACCTATCACAGGACGTCGGCGAGACCACGGATCGCGCGGCCGAGCAGCCTGATGTCGTCACCGAGCTGACCCAGGCGCTTACCCAGTGGGAGTCGGAGCTGAAGGACCCGCTGTGGGGCGGCCGCGGGGCAGGTCGCGCGATGGGGCGGGGAGCGGCAGGCGGGCGCCGTCTTCGGCACGGGCGAGGGCAGTACTGAGCACCAGGGGACCCAGTAGACACCCAAGCTGTCGTCGCCTCTCGGCGGACATGGGCACCGATGGCCCCTTCACTGGCTACCTCAGCAATCCTCTTCGCGGTCGTCCGGCAGGCGCAGGGCGAGCCACCACTGCCGCAACCTGTGCGCGAGACGTACAACTGCAGCGCGGACGGCTCGCTGTGGCCGTATCTCCTACAGGCGCCCGCGGGGGAGCCCGCCGCGGTCCTCATCTACCTGCACGGCCACTACGGCGACGAGTACCAGGGGATGACCGAGGGCGCCTACGACGATGCCTTCGGCCGATTGCGCCGCGAGTGCCTGCGGCGCGAGTGGGCGTACGTGTCAACGTACTATGGCGGCAACACGTGGATGGGGCCGCTCGCCGAGAGCGGCGTGGCCGACCTCATCGCCAGGTTGCGGGCGCGTTGGCCGGGGAAGCCCGTCTACCTGGTCGGCGGCTCCATGGGCGGCTCGTCCACGCTGGTGTTCGCCGTGCGGCGACCTGAGCTGCTGGATGGGGTGGCGGCGCTGTGCCCCGCCAGCGACATGCAGGCCTACTACGCCCTCGCCTCCGCATCGGCCGACCCCACGCTGCAGAACATCGCGGCAGCCATCCGCATCCACTACACGACGGATGGGCACCAACTGAATGAGGAGCTGCGGCTGCGGTCCGCGCTGCTGAACGCCGAGCGCCTGCGGATGCCGGTGTACCTGTCCCACGGAGCGAAGGACGCAGTCATCCCGGTTGGGCCCACCCGCGCCCTCGCCGCCCGCCTCCGCGAACTGGGCCGCCCGGTCCGCTACGTGGAGCTGCCGGAAGGCGCCCACGACGCCCCCGTGCTGGAGGTGAACTGGCCGGACGCGCTGGACTTCGTCTCCCAGGGGGCGCCCCGCCCCTAACCCTTCTCCCACTGCACGCTGTCGTCGATCCTCTGCAGGATCAGATCGATCAACACCGGGTATCCCCACTCGCCGTCCACGCGATGCAGCCGCAGGATGCGGGGTGCATCGGAGATGGGTACCTCGGGGATGCTCACCCCGGCGACCTTGACCGAGGTCGTCGTCGGCGGGAAGTCGTCCTGCGCCGGCACGGGCAGCCAGTAGATCAGCTTGAGCGACGGAATCGCTCCCCGGTCATCCTCGTACAGGTACCACTTCACGTTCTCCACGCCGAACGCCGCCACCCCACTCGACCGGCGGCACCCGCTGTCGAGCTGCGAGTAGAACGTCTGCAGACCGGCGAACGCAGGCTTGGGCGAGTTGTCCGTGTGGACGATGCCGAAGTGGTTCTCCTGGTGCCACAGGGGGAAGGGGGCGTTGACATACCGTTCCCGCAGCAGGAAGTAGACTGCGCAGTCGATCCCGAGCGCGAAGTCCATGATCTGCTGGCGAAGGGCGAACTTGGCTTGCGTGTGCTCGCAGATCGTCCCGGCCGGGGTCGTGCTCCAACCGACCTCGTTCACGACGATCGGCTTGTTCTCCGTCATCTGTCGCAGAACGCCGATCTGTTCCTCGTAGGTGGTGTAGCCCTTCCCCGGCCTCCCCTCGAAGGTGCTCGGGTTCTCGGGGATGTTGCGGGGGCTGTAGCCCTGGCGGTACGGGTGGATGGAGATGCCGTCGACTGAGTCCAGCAGCCCCGCATCGAGGCACCGTCGGAACCAGGGGAAGGGCCAGTCCTCCATCAACTGGAGCATCGCCGTCTCGGGGCCGTACAGCTTGATCCCCGGGTCGACCTCGTTCACGACCTTCCGGATCTGAGCGATCTCCTGGGCGTACTTCTCAGGCATCCACGCCGGTTTCGTGTGGTCGTTGTTGGTCGGCATGTTCGGCTCGTTGAGGTACGACCAGTGGCGGATCCGCGATCCGTAGTTGCGGAGGGCCGTGCGCCAGAAGTCCGAATCGGTGCTGTGGAGGATGCACCGCACCTCAATCTTCGCGGCGTCGCAGCCGTTCAGCCAGTCGTTGAGTCGCTTGTCGTTGGGGTCGGGCAGGCTGCCGTGGATGTTGTGCATCACGACACGCTTGACCCCGAGCTGCTTCATCGTCGCGACCACGCCGGCATCATCGGCTGCCCCATGCACCTCAAAGGAGGTCAGCGTAGCAAAGGGCGAGGCCTCGATCTCAGTGCTGTCCCTCGCCAGACGCAGGTCGATCCTCGCCTTGACCTCGTCCGGCAGCTCGCGGAATGTGGCGGCGTGAGCGATCGCGATAGCGCCCAGGGCGAGACCGGCAGTCAGCGACATGTCCGCCTCCCGTTGCGTCGCATGGTTTGGCGCACATTCGCCGGCAGGGCCGGGCCGTCCTACCTGGGTCGTGGCACTGGCAGCAGACGGCGACGCTGCCGAACAACGGGCCTTGGCGAGAGACAGCCCCTCAGGTTCGGGGGCTACGGGCCGATCCTGGGGGCCCGCTTGACGTGATGCAGCGTTCGTCAGCAGCGTCGCCGTCTGCTGCCCGTGCTGACGCGAGCCCGTCCTTACGCCCCGAGACATGGAAGGCCCTTCCGGGCCGGAATTCCGGCCTTCCGCATGGCCTGGACGCGCTCCAAGTGTCGGCTTCTGTCGGGTTCTGTCAGGTTCGGCCGCAGGTGTGGCACTGGCAGTTGCCGTGGAGGGCCGGCGGAGCCGACCGGCGAAGGCGTTGCCGCAGAGCATCTCCTGCAGGTGGCACGATGAGACAGATCGAGCAGGGCATCGAGCGGGGCGTCGCGGTCACCGGTCAGGGCTACTTCCCGGTGCTGGTCCGTCTGGCTGATGGTTCCCTCGGCGCCGTCATCCGGGGTGGCGCGCCGCATGTCGGTCGGGCGGGCCGCCTCGACTGGATTCGGTCGAGCGACGGCGGCCGGACGTGGACGAAGCCGACCGTGCTTGTCGATAGCGAGTGGGACGATCGGAATCCGGCGGTCGGCGTGATGCCGGACGGCGCGGTGGTCGTCGCCTACGCCGAGGCGAGCACGTACAACGCCCGGGGCGAGTTCGATGTGAACGCCGGCACGTACACACCGAAGTTCGTGGTGTCGACCGATGCCGGCAGCACGTGGTCGCCGCCGCAAGTGATCGACACCCGGCCCATCCCCAATGGCTCGCCCTATGGGCACCTCGTGGTGCTGCGTGACGGCACGGCGCTCATGTCGCTCTACCAGTTCCCGAGTGACTGCACCTTCGTCATCCGCTCTCGCGACTGCGGGCGGTCGTGGGGAGAGGTCACAATGCTCCCCGGTCACGACGAGACGGAGCTGCTCGCGGCCCGCGATGGGCGCGTCCTCGGCTTCATCCGCGCCGAGGGCTCGCAGACCCACGGGCTCGAGCTGACCGAGTCGAGCGACGGGGGCCGCACATGGAGCCACCCCGTGAGGATGCTCGAGCCGAATCAGTGGCCGGCCGGCGCGTGCGAGCTTCAGAGCGGGACCATCCTGGTGACGTTCGGCAACCGGATCGGCCCGTTCGGCGTGGGCGCCATCGTCAGCCCCGATGGCGGCAAGACCTGGCGCCCGGAGGGTGGTGTCCTGCTGGGGTCGGACTGCGACAACAGCGACTGCGGCTACCCGAGCACAGTCCAGCTCGACGACGGGACGATTGTGACGATGTACTACGCGGTCGGCACGGCTGAGCGGCCCGGCGTCGAGCAGGCGATCGCACTGAGATACGCGGAATCGGTGATCGCCGCCGGCTAGCCGTGACGCGGGGGCGTGGGCCAGGCCGCGCTTGCGGTATCCTCGGCGCTCAGGAGGCGAGGCTCATGAAGGCCGTCGCTGCGTTCATGGGACTGCTGGTCAGCCTATCGCCGGCTTCGGCCGACCTGACGGTCAAAGGCGGCCAGAGCTTCTCGATCGCAGACGATGGCCGCACCTTCATCCAGGGCACAACCGCCGCCAAGACCACGCCGCAGTTCATCGTGGACGGTCTTCAGGTGAAGGTCGCGATGACGCCGCGGATCGACACCGACCTTGAACCCGGCGTCCACTTCACCTTGAGACCTGCCGCTCGCATCCAGGCGGACGTCACCTGGGGAGAGGACGCCTTGCTCTGTCGGCTCGCTCCTGGCGCCGAGGAGAACGTCGTTCAGCTCAGCATCGGCCGCGTGCGCAGCCGACTGGCTCACTCGCTCTTCTCTCCCGCGCGGGACGACGGCGTCACCTTCGACGGCCGGGGTATCACGCTCGTGCCTCGCGCGCCGGGCGTGTGGCATCTGGCTGCCGACCAGCTCGACGCCATCCGCGTCGAACACGATGTCTACAAGGTCGGGCGGGGGCTCAAGTGGTTCACCCCCTACCCGAGCAAGAAGACCTTCCCTCGCGCCGCGGCGGGCTGGTGCTCCTGGTACTACTACTACCAGGGCATCAGCGAAGAGGAGGTGGTGAAGAACACCGAGTGGCTGGCGAAGAACCTGAAGCAGTTCGGCTGCGAGTGGGTGCAGATCGATGATGGTTGGCAAGGAGTCGGCCAGGGGGGCGGCGAGAACCGCGACTGGTTCGTCACCGCCAAGCGTTTCCCGCACGGCATGAAGTGGCTGGCGGACCAGATCCGCGCCGCGGGCTTCAAGCCGGGTATCTGGCTCTGCGCCTTCGGGCAGAGCGACACGAAGCTGTTCCAGCAGAACCCGGCCGTGTTCGTCCGCCGACCAGACGGCACAACCATCGGCGAGGAGAACGGCCAGATCAACTGGGTCGGCCACTACCTTGTCGATCCGACGGGCGCTCCCGGTCGCGAGTACCTCCACAAGCTATTCGCCATGCTGTGCAACGAGTGGGGGTACGACTATGTGAAAATCGACGGCCAGGGCGGCATGGCGAACACCTATGAGACCAACCGCGCCCAGCTTGCCGACCCACAGGTTCGCGGGGACGAGGCGTATCGGCAGGGCGTGGAAGCCATCCGCGAGGTGATGGGCTACGACCGGTACCTGCTGTGCTGTGGCGGGGGCTGGGACGCTATCGGCCTCTTCGATGGCTGCCGGACCGGCGGCGACATCGGGGCCTCCTGGGACGGGATGCAGCCCACCATCGACTGCACCATGCAGTGGCTCTTCCAGAACAACACCGCCTGGTACACCGACCCGGACGCGCTCTGCGTGCGGGAGCCGCTGACGATGGACCAAGCGCGCATGTGGGCCACTCTCATCGGCATCACCGGCCAGATGACCCTCGCGAGCGATCAGATGTACTCGCTCCCCGAGGAGCGGGTGGAACTCCTTCGCCGCGTCTTCCCCGTGGCGGACATCCGGCCAATGGACCAGTATCGCTACCAGGGCCGTCCGGCGGTCTTCGACCTGAAGGTGGCGCGCGATTGGGGGGCCTGGGATGTCGTCGCGCTGTTCAACTGGAGCGCGAACTCCTCCCACAGCCTCACGATCGGCCCGGAGGTCCTCGGGCTCGACCCCGGGCGCTACCTCTACTACGACGTCTGGGGCAAGAAGCTCCTGGCCGTCGGCGAGGCTCCGCTCGCGGTGAGCCTCGCGCCCACTTCGTGCAAGGTCGTGCTGGTGCGCGCTCTGGAGGACCGTCCGCAGCTCGTCGCCAGCTCACGCCACCTCACGCAGGGCGCCGACGACCTGAGCGAGGTGAAATGGGTGCCGAAGGCTCTCTGCGTCCGCGGCGTCAGCCAGGTCGTAGGCGGCGACCCATACGAGCTGCGCTTCACGCTGCCCCCTGGTTGGGCCGCCGCGGGACAGGACGTGACAGCAGCCGGGCCGGTGGCTCTGCTGACTCTCCGGTCTGAGAAGGGCGAGTCGCTCCCCTGGGAGGCCAGCTTCAAGCGCGTGCCGCAACAGCCGACGTCCCTCACCGCGCCGACGGGTGGGAAGCTGACGGCTCGGGAGAGGATGGTCACTCTCACCTGGCAGCCTGTGCCGTCCGCCATGGTCTACCGCGTCTACCGGAACGACGAACTCGTGGGGGCCACAGCCGAGACGCAGGTGACGGACACACCGCTCGGGGCGAACGAGACCTTCCGCTATGCCGTCGCAGCCGTCGGCTGGGCGGGCAACGAGTCGCCACGGACGCCGCTCGGCCAGTTCACGGCGCCGCCCGCCAAGGACGCCTGGTTGGACGAACTCCTGCCGGTCTTCGCCGTCCAGGACTGGGGACAGCTCCGCAAGAACACCAGTGTCGAGGGCAATCGCATCACCATCGCGGGCAAGACCTACGAGCGGGGGCTTGGCACCCACGCCCGCTCGGTCATCACCTACGATGTCTCGGGCTACCGCCTGTTTGAGGCCGAGGTGGGCGTGGATGGCGAGAAGGGCGGCGCGGGCACGTGTACCTTCGAGGTGTGGGTCGATGGGAAGAGGGTCCATGACAGCGGGCGCATGGCGGGCACCGATCCGGCGAGGAAGGTCAGTGTCACCTTGAGCCGCAACCGCGAGATGCGCCTGGTGGTCACCGACGCCGGCGACGGCCCCAACTGCGACCACGCCGATTGGGCGAACGGGAGGCTCACGGCGCAGTAGCTGCTCGGTCCGGAGCCGCTGCTGGCCTCACGGAGGCACCATGCGACTCGTCCACCGGCAGTGCATTGTGGCGGCGGTCGTTGCGCTGCGGCTCTTCATCCCGTCCGGAGGATCGACCCAGGTGGCAAAGCCGGCTGACGACTACCTGAGCGGCTCCCTCCTCGATCTCATCTGGTTCCACTCCCAAGGCTTCGGTGAGCTCGGCCGCGACACCGCCGCCGTTGCCCCGGGGCGCGAACCCATCAAGCTCCGCATCAAGGACCAGAGCTTCGAGCACGGTCTTGGCCACCACGCGCCCGGCGAGATCACCGTCGACCTCGGCGGGCAGTACCTAGCCTTCGAGGCCGACATCGGCATCCAGTGGCAAACGGGCAACGTGGGCACGGTTGCCTTCCAGGTGTTCGTCGACGGCGAGAAGCGCTTCGATAGCGGCACCATCACCGAGCAGGATGCCGCGAGGCCCATCCACGTGGCCACCCAGAACGCGGAGGAACTCCGCCTCGTCGTCACCGACGCCGGCGACGGCATCACCTGCGATTGCGCGAACTGGTGCAACGCGCGGCTCATCCCCGACCCTTCCGCGAAGCCGCAGCCGCCGGAGGAATCCGTTGACGTAGCCCGGTTCGCGGCGACCTTCACCTCCGACCCGAACCGCATGGACGGCACCCACGCCGGGCGGACGGAGGAGTTCCCCGCCGAGGACGTGTACCTCGACATCCCCGATGAGGGCCCGATGGCTTGGGGGGGATGGGTCATCTCCCAGTACTGGGGGCGAGGGTCCTTCGGCCTCCGGTGGCTCGAGCGGCGCCTGCTGCGCGAGGTAGGGCTGGAGTTCTCGGGCGGCGCGCCACCGCCCGACCAGGTTGAGCTGCAGTACTGGGTCGGTGAATCGACCTGGCAGGGGAAGTGGGTGCGCGTCCAGGGGCCGATTGTGGCTGAGGGTGATCGGCTGATCGCCCGACTCGACCTACGCGCCAATCCGGACCTGCGCCTCGGCACCCGGAAGATACGCTGGATCACCCCGGCGGCGAACGAGCCCCGGGGCGTGCGAAAGCTCTGGGCCCTCACCCGATCCCGCTGGGATGAGCTGGGTGTCTACGTCGAGACCGACATCTCCTCGGACGGCTACGCGGGTTGGGTGGACATCTACAACGGGGCGTTCCTGTCGCAGACACTTGGGGGCGGCGATGTCGGCCTGCGCCCGGGCGCCGGTCGCGTGAGGATCCGGTACTGCAGGCCGACGTCGTGGAAGGCGGATCGCACCGTCCTGCACTTCCGGCTACCCGGCGGGGATTGCGCCGTCTCGGTGGAGGACCTGCTGACCCACGATTGCGTGTACGTCCCCGACCTCCGGCTGTTCGTGTCGCGCGAGCCGGCGAAGTGCACCCTTGCGGGATACCGCAAGGCCATCGCCGGCCGGAAGACGGTTCTCCACCGTGTGCGGGAGATGCCCGACCAGACCTTCGCGCAGGCGCTCGCCGCCGTCCACAACCCCGTGCAGGACAACGGCCCCACGATGCTCTCCCTCGCCTGCGACAACCACAAGACCATCGTCCAGCGCGAGGGGGCCGTCCAGTTCCGCAGCAGCGCGGACGCTCCCGAGACGTACCCCTACACGCTGACGCCCCGCTTTGGCTCAGGGAGGAGCGAGGGGTTCGCTCGCCGCCTCGATGGTGGCTGGCTGCCGATTGTGGTGAACGAGGTGAAAGAAGAGGGGGTGGTCTACCGGCAGCGGACGTTCGTCGCGCCGTGGCAGGGAAGGGACGATCGCCCCCTCTGCGTGGTCGAGTTCACCGTCGAGAACACGAACGACCAGCCCGCCTCCGCTTCGCTGGCTCTCACTCCGGCAGGCGATGCCGTCGAGGTCCGGCCCGTTTCAGACGGAGTCGCAATGCAGAAGCAGGGGCGCCTCCTCGCCTTCGTACACGCCGCCGACGTTGGGGCTCTGAAGATGGCCGTCACCGAGGGGTCCGGCGCCCTCGCGGGAAAGCTGCCGGCACGAGCGACGGCCAGGTGCTTCGCCTACCTCCCGAGCTGGGAGATGCAGCCCGACGAGCGCGCATCGCTGGCGGGCGGCGACGCCCTGCTCGAGGCGACCAAGGCCTACTGGCAGCGGGTCATGGGCGACACGATGCAGGTCGAGCTGCCCGACCGGCTCCTGGCGAACGTCATCCGCGCCTCGCAGGTCCACTGCCTGATCGCGGCCCGCAGCGCGGACGACGGCACGACGGTCGCGCCGTGGATTGCCGCCGCGACCTATGGGCCGCTTGAGAGCGAGTCGCAGGCCGTCATCCTCGGCATGGACCTCCTGGGACACCGCGACTTCGCGCGCCGGGCGCACGACTTCTTCTTGCGCCGCTACAACCCGGCCGGCTATCTGACCACCGGCTACACGCTAATGGGCACCGGGTGGCACCTCTGGACGCTGGCGGAGCACTACGGGCTGACCCGCGACGACGAGTGGCTGCGGGCGGCGGCGCCCACGGTGGCGCGTACCTGCGAGTGGATCGTGAAGCAGCGGGCGAAGACCGGGGGCCGCATCGGTGACGCGCTCGACCCACCGGAGAGGGGGCTGGTGCCGCCGGGTGTCGTGGCGGACTGGAACGTGTACGCCTACCGCTTCTTCATGGAGGGCCACTACTACGCAGGGCTGAGCCAGGCAGCGAAGGCGCTGGCCGCGATCGGCTACCCGCGCGCGGATCGGTTCCTGGCCGATGCCAACACCTTCCGCTTGCGTCTTGGGGGTGCCTACACCTGGGCGGGCAACACCACGCCGGTGGTGCCGCTGCAGGACGGCACCTGGGTGCCGGGCAGCCCGTCCATGCTCTACTGCCCAGGCCCGGTCTGGGACTTCTTCCCGGGGGAGGACTGGAACCGGAGCTGGGCGGGCGATGTGGAGACCGGCCCGCAGCATCTCGTGCCTCTCGGCGTTCTCGATGCGGACGACCAGCGCGTCAGGTGGATGACCGACCACCTGGAGGACTACTGGTTCCTGCACTCAGGCATGGGCGACTACCCCGAGGACAAGAGCCAGGCTGACTGGTTCAACCTCGGCGGCTTCTCCAAGGTCCAGCCGTACTACACGCGCATGACCGATGTCTACGCCGCCCGAGACGAGGTGAAGCCGTTCATCCGCTCGTACTTCAACGCGCTGCCCTCGCTCCTGAACACGGAGAACCTCTCCCTGTGGGAGCATTTCCACAACCAAGGCGCCTGGAACAAGACCCACGAGACCGGCTGGTTCCTGCAGCAGACCCGCACGATGCTGGTGACCGAGCGCCGCGAGGAGCTGTGGCTCGCCCCGTTCGTCACCAGCAACTGGCTGCAGGACGGAATGGTCGTGAGCGTCCGCAATGCGCCCACGCACTTCGGCCCGGTGAGCTACCGCATCGCGTCGCACGTGAAGGAGGGGTACATCGAGGCGACGATCGATCCGCCGACCCGACCCGCCCCGCGCGAGGTCGTGATCCGCCTGAGGCACCCCGAGGGCAAGCCCATGCGGCGCGTGACGGTCAATGGGGAGCGCTGGACACGCTTCGACGCGGAGAGGGAGTACGCGCGCGTGGGAGCGGGCAGGGAAGAGGTGACGGTGCGAGCAGAGTACCGGTAGCAGCGGGGGGGGGGCGACGTATGAGGCCCCCATCTGGCCCGACGTTCCCACCTGTCATCTCGACGGGCCGAACGTCCGCACGCAGCACACCAGGCACCAACGTTCCTCTTCGCTCAGCTTGCCCTTGAAGGACGGCATGGCAGTGCCCGCCACGCCCTCGCTGATCTTCCAGAAGTATGCGGCGTCGGTCATCTCCTGCTGCATCTCAGCGTCGGTCAGGTCTGCCGGCTTCGGGTCAAGCATGGCTGCGCGCGTTCCGTCGCCCTTGCCCGCCGCGCCGTGGCACCGGGCGCAGTTCTTCTCGTACAAAGCCTTGCCCGTGGCGGCGGCCTTCTGGTCACCGGCCAGGGGGTTCGTCAAGGACGCGTAGCTCGCGGGCACCTGCTCGTCGCCCTCCGCCTGCGTCCCTTGCTCCCCGCGTTCCTCGGGCGGCCCGGTCTTCGCCGCTGTCGCGGCCTGGGGACCCGGCTTCGGCTGAGACGCCACCGAGCTAGCCGTAGTCTCCGTTGACCTCTTCGGGCATCCGGAGGTCAAGGCCCACAGGGCAAGCATCCCTAGGGGCAGTGCAGCAACCGCCAGTGTCCTGGAGCTTCCTCTACGCATGGTCATCGTCGCAACGCCCTCCTGGTAGACCGAGGCCGCGGACCGAGCCTCGCGTTTGCTTCGGGACGCCACGAGAGGGCACCTCGTTCCGCAGGAGCCGTCAGAAGGTGAACGGCGCGCGACCGGCCAAGTGACCGGCCAAGCAGCTCCGCCCCCGGAGTGGTCCTGCGTGGCGCACACACACCCCAACCCCGTTCCCGGCTCACCCGTTCTCCGACTGACCGGCATTACCAAGGATTTCCCGGGCACCCGCGCCCTCGATGGCGTGGACTTCGAGGTCGCCTCGGGGGAGATCCATGCACTCGTCGGCGAGAATGGGGCCGGCAAGTCCACGCTGATGAACGTCATTGGCGGCATCTACCCGGGCTACACCGGGCAGGTGGAGCTGCAGGGCAGCCGAGCGCGGATGAGCGGCCCGCGCGACGCCGACCGACTGGGCCTTCGCGTCATCCACCAGGAGCTGAGCCTGGTCCCGCGGATGACGGTGGCCGAAAACATCATGCTCGGCCAGGAGCCCGCCGGCCGCTGGCGCATCGGCGTCGATCGCGTGAAGGTCCGCGAGCGCGCGCAGCTGATCCTGGCCGACCTCGGGTTCGCCCTGCCTCTCGACCAGCCCGTCGAGCAACTCGGCACCGGTCAGCAGCAGCTGGTCGAGATCGCGCACGCCTTTGCCCGCGAGATGCGGGTGCTCGTGCTCGACGAGCCGACCGCCGCCCTCCCGCAGGCCGACGTCGGGCGGCTGTTCGGCGTGCTGCGCGACCTGAGAGCCCGCGGCCTCGCCATCATCTACATCTCCCACCGGCTCGCGGAGCTGCCCCACATCGCGGACCGCGTCACCGTGCTGCGCGACGGTCGTTCCCTCGGCACCTACGCCATGACCGACCTCTCGATGGGCGATGTCTCGCGGCTGATGCTCGGGCGCGATCTCCAGGACGCATTCCCGCCGCGCGGCCCGGTGGGGACAGAGGTGCTGCTCTCGGTCCGTGACCTGCAGTGGCCCGGGCGGATCGATGGGGTCAGCTTCGAGCTTCACGCAGGGGAGGTGCTGGGGCTCGCGGGGCTGATCGGGGCTGGCCGCACGGAGGTGCTGCGGTGTCTGTTCGGGGCCGGGCCGAAGCCGTGCCGCATCGGCGTCCTGGGTCAGGAAGTCCTGGTTGGCTCGCCGCGCGACGCCGCGCGCCGCGGGCTGGCGCTGATCCCGGAGGACCGTCGCGGGCAGGGGCTGGTGCTCTGCCGACCGGTCGCGGAGAACGTGGTGCTCGCCTCGCTGCGACGCCTGGGCCGCTGGGGCCTTGTCCGACGGCAGCAGGTGTTCGAGCGCGCACGGGAGCTTATGGTGCGGTTCGCGGTCTCGCCGGCCGATCCGGACACGCCGGTGGGGAACCTCAGCGGCGGCAATCAGCAGAAGGTCGTGGTCGCCAAGTGGGTGGCCACCCAGCCCCGCGTGTTCCTGTTCGATGAGCCGACGCGCGGCCTCGATGTGGGCACGAAGGCGGAGATCTACCGCCTTATCGCGGAGCTTGCGGCGGCCGGCCACGGCGTGCTGATCGTGTCCTCGGAGCTGCCCGAGGTCATCGGCTTGGCGCACCGCATCCTCGTGTTGCGCGAGGGGCGAGTGGCGGCGGAAGTGCCGGGCGAACGCGCTGACGAGGACCAGCTTCTCCGCCTCTCGGCGGGCGAGGGGGCGAGCCAGTGAGGGAACGGCTCTCGGGCAGCCTGTACCGGCAGCTTCGCAGCTATCTCATCCTGCCACTGCTGTTGCTGATGTGCGTCGTGACCTGGTTGCTGAACCCCAGGTTCGCGACGATCGGCAACTTCAGCAACATCCTGGTGCAGGCGGCCCCGGCGGCGGTCGGCGCCTGCGGGATGACCTTCGTGATGATCGCCGGCGGGTTCGACCTCTCGGTAGGCGCCATCGCAGCCATGGCGGGCATGGTGGCCGCCAGCATCGCCGGCCTGGCCTACCGGCAAGCCAACCCCTGGCCCGAGCAAGCGGCAGCCCTGGCCGGCGTCGCGGCCACGCTGCTCGTCGGGTGCTCGCTTGGCTGGGTGAACGGTCTCCTGATCACGCGGATTCGGATCAACCCCTTCGTCACGACCCTGGGCACCATGCTCATGGTGCGGAGCCTGGTCGAGATCTACAGTCGCGGCGGGAAGCCGATCACCCTACCCAATGACGCCGCCCTGGGCACGCTCGCCTGGGGCCGGACGCTGGGGGTGCCCAACCCGATCTGGTTGTCGGTCGTCGCCGTTCTGGTCGCGGCAGCCGCGTTGCGCTGGACGCGGTTCGGCTACTACTGCTACGCACTCGGCGGCAACGAGCGCACAGCATGGCTCTCGGGGATCGGCACCCACGCCGTGAAGACCGCCACCTACGTGCTAACCGGCGCGGCCGCGGGCCTCGCGGGCCTGGTCATCCTCAGCCGCGCGATGCAGGCCCAGTCGACCGCAGCCAAGGGCTACGAGCTCGACGTCATCGCGGCGGTCATCATCGGCGGCACCCCGCTTGGCGGTGGCACAGGCAGCATCTTCGGCACCTTTGTCGGTGTGCTCACGCTGGCGGTGATCAACAACCTGCTCGTGTTCCTCAAGGTCGACCCGAGCTGGCAGGACATGGTGAAGGGCGCCATCATCGTCGGCGCCGTCGGCATCGACAGCCTCTCCCGCGCCCGGCGCGGAGGAAGCTGAGAAGGAAGGGACCCCCATGAGAACACCCGCCACAATGGCCCTGGCGGCTGTCGTCGTCCTGACCCTTGTCGTGGCGGGCTGCCCATCGCGGCGGGCGACGGGACCAGCGCCCTCGGGCCCACAGACACCCAAGGCGGCGCCCGCGGCGCAGGCCCCCGCCGCCGAAGACGAGTACGCCCTCAACCCGGCACCCGCGACCCAGAAGGAGCTGACCATCGGCATTGCGATGACGTGGGGCCATCCCTACTGGCAGAACATGATCACCGGCTTCAAAGATGAGGCCAAGGAGCAGGGGAAGAGGCGCGGGCTGAAGATCAACGTGGTCTTCAACAACGCCGAGGAGGACGCCTCCAAGCAGATCAGCCAGTGCGAGAGCCTCGTCGCTCAGCAGGTGGCCGCGGTCATCATGGTGCCCGTGCAGGCCGAGGCCAGCGTGCGCGCCGTGTGGGTGGTGAACGACGCCAACATCCCCGTCATCCTGGTGAACCGGCATCTCAAGGACACCACCGGTCGTGCGAAGTGGGTGTGCTACACGGGGACCGATACCTACGAGGGCGCCAAGGTGTCGGCTGAGCTGCTCGTGAAGGCGCTCGGCGGCCAGGGGAACATCGTTGAGCTGCAGCAGGTGCTCGGTTCCGATCCGCAGATCGCCCGTACGCAGGCGCTCGCGGATGTGCTGAAGGAGTATCCCGGCGTGACCCTCGTCTCGCAGCAGACCTTCGGCGCCAACGAGGACAAGGCCGTGGGCCTCATGGAGGACGTGCTCAAGGCCCACCCGGAGATCAACGGGGTGTACGCCCACGGCGACAACGCGGCGATCTACGCGCTCAAGGCGTGCGAGGCGGCGAAGCGCACGGACATCCAGATCGTGGGCATGGGTGGGAGCAAGGACGCCCTCGCGCTCACCCGCAAGGGCAGCCTGGTGGGAACGAGCTACCAGCAGCCATACGAGGAGGGCCGCAGCGGCATGCGCTACGCCATCGCGTACCTCCTGGGCGAGAAGGTCAAGCGCAACACGCCCACCCCGGTCCTCCCCGTCACCAAGGAGAACGCGGACCAGTACCAGGGCCAGTTCTAGCCGGCGCCCGCTCCCCGCGGCCGGGCCGTTCCCATGCAGGGGCGCGATTCATCGCGCCCAAGGTCCGCAACCGCGGATTCTGGTTCAGCCCGTGGCACTACCACTTCGCCGTCTTGAGCGCCTCCGCCGCCGCGGCTACGCGCCGACCGAGGGCCCGAGCAATGGTGAGCTCGACCTCGTCGGGCGGAACGTCGCTGTACGCCCCCGCCACGTGGCTCGGGCCATACGGTGTGCCGCCCGTCTTGGTGGTCAACAGCTCCTGGACCGAGTACGGCACCCCGACGATGATGAACCCCAGGTGGATCAGCGGCGCCCACATCGTGTAGTTGGTCGTCTCCTGGCCGCCATGGAGCGTCGCGGTCGAGGTGAACGTGCCGGCCGGCTTGCCGACCAGCGCGCCCGACAGCCACAGGTCGGCCATGGTGTCGATCCAGTACTTCAGTTGCGCGGCCATGTTGCCGTAGCGTGTGGGTGATCCGAAGCACGCGCCATCCGCCGCCGCCAGCTCCTCCTTCGACACCAGCGGGTACTCCGCCATCAGCCGCTCGTGAGTGGCCTTCCACCGCTCGTCTTTGTCCATGATCTCCCGCGGCGTCATGGTGTCGCCCGTGAACGCCAGCTTCGCCACCGAGCCCTGCTCCTGCACCCCCTCCGCCACCGCCTTCGCCATCGTCTCCACGTTCCCATACCGACTGTAGAACGGGATGTAGACCGTCGCCATTGCAGTCCCTCCCTGTCGCGGGCCACGCCCGCACGATGTCCTGGTCTCGAGCATCCATCCCGCATAACAGGCACTCGACCTGCCCCAGTTCCCCGGGACTGCCTGCCGGTTCGCTCCCGCCCATCACCAGCTCTTGCGGGGAGGGAGAGGGGCCCCGGCCTTCGAAGGGAGGTTCCGACCGTCGCGCCGTCTTCTGCGCAGCGGAGGGGGGAGCTGTACAGGTGCCCGCGCCATGATCGGTTCCCGAGTCGCCCATCTCGCAGCCCTCGTCGCTCTGGCAGTCGGCGCCAGCCTGGTGGCGTTCGGCTGTGACAGGCAGGGCCGGTCGGCCACCGGCCTCCTAACACCGCCGGGCGCCGCCCTCTCAGCGCGCGAGTACGAGCAGTGGGCGAGGGGTGAGTTCCGCAAACGCCACCCCGGGGAGAAGCCGCTCAACTGGAGGATCGCGGCCAAAGCGGTGGAGTTCTACCATCGGCGGCCGATGGGACGTTTCGTGCTTGACCGGAACGACTGCTCCGACTTCGTGGACGCGATCATGGATGAGGCACTGGGCGCACAGGCGCGGTTCCGTCGCCACTCACGAGACCACATCCTGGCCCGGCGGCGCGTGTGGGAGACCCTCTACTGGGACCGGCGAACGCGGCTCCAGCCCGGCGATGAACTGGTCGTTCGGCACTCGCCCTGGTACGAGCCATACGAGTCGCGACTGTGGCACATCGGGGTCATCGGAACGGACGGCCAGGTGTACGACTGGACGAAGCTCCGAAACTGGCGTGAGGCCCGATATGGGCGCAACTCGGTACAGTGGTTCACCCGCAACTCCCCCGGGCGGGACGAGATCGCGGTGGTCCGCCTCGCTCCCGAGTACCGCTACTGCATCAGGCCGCTGCCCCTTCGCTAGCCCCTGCCGCGCTGCCGAACCGGAGCGCCACGGCCCGCGGCGGGGTGGGCCGGGAGGGCGAGGAAGACCTGTGGGTTCCGACAGCCGATCTGGGGTATCCTAGCCTCCGAAGGCCGCCTCCTGCCCCCCTCCACTGCTACGCCGCGTCGAGACCTCAATGGCGAACAGCATCAGAGCCATCGGCATCGCCACCCTCGCCCTCGCCACGGTTGGTGTGTGGGCGTTCGCGTTCCGCCAGCCGAAGCAGGGGGCCCGCTCGTGGATGATGGCCCCGCCCGCCCCGCCGAGGGAGGAAGCGCCCCGCCTCTCGTACGAGGATTGGGCGCGGCGCGAGTTCGGGAAACGTCACCCGGGCGAGAAGCCGCTGAACTGGAGGATCGCGGCGAAGGCTGAGGAGTTCCGCGAGGCCCAACCGATGGGCCGCTTCGTGCTCGACAAGAACGACTGCTCGGATTTCGTCGATGCGGTTGTGGACGACGCTCTCGGCGCCCAGGCCCGCTTCCGCCGTCCCCACGGCGACCACGCCCTGGCCAACCGGCCGATCTGGGAGGTCTTCTACTGGGACCGCCGCACTCCGCTCCAGCCCGGCGATGAGCTCCACGTGCGGCACTCGCCCTGGTACCCGGCCTACGCCGACGCCCCCTGGCACGTTGCGGTCATCGGCACCGACGGGATGGCCTACGACTGGACCAAGCTGCGAAGCTGGAGTTCCGACCGCTACGGGCGCAACCCGGTCGAGTGGTACACCCGCAGCTCCCCCGGCCCCAAGGACATCGTGATCGCCCGCCTTGCCCCGCAGTACCGCTACCTGATCGAGCCGCTGCCGATGCCTTAGGGGCACGTCCCCCTCGCCGTCACCCGGTCAGGAACCCCTCCACATCGGTCCTCCACGACGCCCCCTCCATCGGCCCCATCTTCGTGGTTGCCAGGGCGCCGCAGGCGTTGGCGAGCTCGCCGACCTTCCGCAGCGGAAGCCCCTCGATCATCCCCGCCACGATCCCCGCGTCGAAGCAGTCGCCCGCTCCCGTCGGGTCGACCAGCGTCACCGCCTTCCCCGGCACCTCGACGATGCCCTCGGGCGCATACAGCCGGCAGCCCTTCTCGCCGAGCTTGAGCGCCACCAGCTTCGCCCCTTGGCGGACGAGCTTCCGGCACGCGGTGTCAGTATCGGGCTCGTCCGCGAGGATCATGGCCTCGCTCGCCCCGGGGGAGATGACCGTCGCATGCTCGGTCACCGGCCGGCAGACCTGGCGGACGGCCTCCGCGCCGCCGAGGAGCTCGGGCCGCAGGTTGGGGTCGAACGACACGCCCACTCCGCCAGCGACCGCGCGCTCGACCAGCTCGTACGCCCGCTCGCGGAGCAGCCCGCCGCCCGACAGCGTGCACCCGCAGATGTGTACGAACCTTGTGCCCGAGAGGTCCACGCCATCGACCGGTGGTAGCTGACCCGCGGCGCTGTTCCCGAAGTGGAAGATGAACTTCCGGCTGCCGTCGGCGAAGTAGGCGACGAACGCCACACCCGTCGCCACCCCCTCGACGTCGACCACGTGTCGGTCGTCGATGCCGTCCGCCGCAAACCGCCGCCGCATGCAGAGGCCGAAGTCATCCTTCCCCACCGCGGCGATCATCGCCGTCGAGTGCCCCAGGCGCGCGGCCTGCGAGGCGAAGATCGCCGGGGCGCCGCTCGGATAGGGTCCCGTGAACAGCCCCGGTTCATCGAGCGGCCGATCGACCTCGGTCCGCATGATCTCAACGAGTATCTCGCCGATCGCGATGACCTCCATCTTGCCCCTCCGTGCCGTTCCCTGTGTCTCCGTGTCGCTGTGGTGATCGCCGTCTACGTGACCTGCGCGACTTCGACCGGGGCCCGCGTCTCCGCGCTCTTCAGGATGGCCTCGATGATCCGCACGGCCTCCGCGGCGTCCTCGAGCGTCGCCTGGGGCTCCACCTGGCCCAGCACGGCGCGGGCGAAGTGGCTCAGCTCACCCCAGTAGCCGCGCGTGTAATGCCCGCCCGCGAACCACCCGGCCATGTTGCTCGGCACCGCGTACCGCCCGCTCCACCCGAACAGGTGCATGTCCGCGGGGTCCGCGAACCGGAGCTTCTGCGCCATGACCTCGAGCTCGCGGCCGTCGGTGACCAGGCCCCCTTGGGTGGCCGAGATGTACACCTGCTCGTTGCAGTCGGACCAGGTGAATCCGGAGTTCATGTTGAGCTGACCCACGCCTCCATCGCGCAACCGGAAGGTCACCGATACCGCCTGAGGGCCGGCCGATGCTGACGTGGTGTAGGCGAACAGCTCCTCCCACTCGCCCCCGTAGAACCGGCCGATGTCGATCAGGTGGATCGCATTGAACAGGAGCATCCGACGAGGATCGTCGTACGGCCCCGAGCCATGGATGAGCGTGATCGAGGAGAGCGGCCCAATCGCGCCGGAATCGAGGTACGCCTTCGCGATCCGGTTGGCCGGCGCGAAGCGCTTCATGAACCCGACCATCCCCCAGGTCTCCGCCTCCTTGGCCGCCGCCACCAGGTCAAGCGCGTCGTGCAGGTCCCACGCAGGCGGCTTCTCCATCCACACCGGAATGCCTCGGCGGAGACACAGGACCCCCACCTCATGGTGCATGTCAGGCATGCCGCAGATGCACACCCCGTCCGGCTTCAGTTCGTCGAGCATCGCCGCCGCATCCAGGTAGGCCTTGGGGGCGCCGAAGCGCTTGGCGGCGCTCTCGGCCTTGGCCCGGTCCAGATCGCACACCGCGACGAGGTCGAACTCGGGGATGTGGGCGAGGTTAGGGTAGAGCGACTCGGTCGAGTGATTCCCGGCGCCAATGAAGGCGATGCGGGCGGCGGTGCTCATCGTCGGTGACCTCCGGGTGCGCCTGCGCACGTCGGGGTGTGGGTGCGACATCCACCTCGGCGGTTCCTCCATGGAGGGGATGCCCGCCGCCCGGGGAAAACCGAGGCATCACGGCATGGAGGCGGTGCTCGAGTGGCAGGACCGACACGCATCCCAGCCGCGTCGGCATGGGTGGGCGGGCTTGTGATGACCGGTCTCATCGTTGTGCCGGCTTCCGCGTCTGCCGCCACCCTTGGCGTCGACGGCACTCGCTTCACCATCGACGGAAGGCCGATGTTCCTCCTGGGCTTCAGCTACTATGGCGCCCTGGGGGCGCCCGAGGAGTCCGTCCGCCAGGACCTCAATGATCTCCGCACCCTCGGGTTCAACTGGTTCCGCGTATGGGCGACCTGGAGCGCCTACGAGAACCCCGTGTCCGCCGTGGACGAGCATGGGGAGCCACGCCCGGTGTTCCTGGCCCGGCTCAAGCGGCTGATCGAGCAGGCCGGCCGGCGCGGGATGATCGTCGACGTGACACTCTCGCGCGGCGCGGACCTCCCCAGTCAGGCGGCCCATCTCCGCGCCGTTGAGGTCCTCGCGGAGGCCCTCAAGCCGTACCGCAACCTGTACTTCGACCTCGCCAATGAGCGCAACATCAAGGATGCACGCTACGTGAGCTTCGAGGAGCTGGCCGCCCTGGGGGCCCGCGTGAAGCAGATCGATCCCGACCGCCTGGTGACGGCCTCCCACGGGGGCGACCTGACCAGGGACGAGGCCAAGTCGTACCTCGAGATCGCAGGCGTCGACTTTCTGGCGCCGCACCGCCCGCGGCATGCCGACTCGCCCCGAGAGACCGAAGCGAAGGTCCGGGAGTGTCTGCAATGGGCAGCGGAGGTCGCCCGCACCGTGCCGGTGCACTGTCAGGAACCCTTCCGGCGGGACTACCCTGCCTGGCAGCCGCAGGTCGAGGACTTCCTCACTGACCTGCGCGGGGCGGCAGCCGGCGGGGCGGCAGGCTGGTGCTTCCACAATGGGGGACCAAAGGACGACCCGAACGGCCGTCCCCGGCGCTCCTTCGACCTGCGCCCCGAGGAGGGGCGACTCATGTCTCAGCTTGACCCTGTCGAGCGCGAGTTGCTCGCCCAAGCGCGCGGACAGCTCCGCTGACGCCCGCTGCTACCGCCCTCGCGCTACGTCCAGGAGGATAGCCTGTGACGAAGAGAACCGGCCCGCCGATCCTGCTGCTGCCTCTGCTCTGCCTGGCGCCCGCGTTCGCCCAGCAGACCACCTGCACCATCACCGCTGCCCCCGGCGCGGTAGTCGAGGGCCGGGATTTCCAGGTGACCGCGGGGTACGAGATTGCCGCCGGCGAGGCCCATCTGCACGCGGAGCTGAAGAACACCGACCACATCGTGCTGAAGGCACAGGTCGTCGCCGTCACGGGCGCGGGCGAGCAGACGTTGACCCTCACCGCGCCAGCCTATGCCGAGGCGAAGACGATCCTCGTCGCCGTGTGGCTGGGCGAGGACTGGCGGCAGCCCCTCGCACCCATCCTGCATACCGAGCCCATCCGGGTGGTGACACAGGCCATGGCGGACGCCCAGGAGAAGCTGAGGGCCGATGCGCCGCGCATTCTCGAGAAGCTGGGCTGGCAGCGCTCGCCCGGCGGCAACATCGCCCTCCTCCGAGACGAGCTTGCCGGCTCCGACCCCGCCGTAGTGGACCGCTACCGGGCCGCTCTCGAGGCGCAGGGGGCGAAAGTGACGTCGCTCACAGCCGAGCAGTTGGCGAACCCCTACCTTCTCGCAGCCGATCGTTTCGACGCGCTACTCCTCGTCAACGCGCGGGTGGTCCCGGCCTCGGCCCTTGACCCGGCAATGGACTTCCTCCGGTCGGGGGGCGACCTGATCGCCGTCGGCGCCCCGACCTTCGACCGCTTCGTCGTTCAGGTCGGCGACCAGTGGCTCGACCGCGATCAGTACCTCGCGCTGCTCGCGCAGACGAAGCCGACGAAGCTCATCTACGACTTCGAGGCGGGCGACCTGCCGGCCTACGCGCGGGGGTCGAGCAACACCGACTCGGCCGCGACCGTCGAGGCTGCCACGCCCGGCGCCGCTGGGACAAGCCGGGCCCTTCAAGTGAAGCTGGGGGACTTCCAGGGCTGGGACACGCTGAGGCTCGCGGCCCCCGAGGGCGCCTTCCCGGCCGGGAGCACGCTCACATGCTTCTGGGCGAGGGGGGGCCCGCGTACGACGCAGCTCGCGCTCGAGTGGCAGGAGAAGGATGGCTCGCGCTGGATCGCCACCGTGCCGCTCACGGAGACCTGGCGCCACTACGCGCTCGAGCCCGGCGACTTCAAGTACTGGCGCGACAACCCGAGCCAGGGCCGGGGCGGGACCGGCGACGTCCTCCGCCCCGAGAACGCTGTCGGGCTCTCGATCGGCCTGGCGATGACGCACACCCAGCTCCCTGGCGGCGAGCACGAGTACTGGATCGACGAGATCGGGAGCGCGCCGAACCCGTACCCCAAGCCTCCGAGCTTCGACCTCCCGAGCCCGCCAATCCTCGACACGGTCAGCCCGCGGTACAAGCTGTTCCAGGTCACCTCCGCCAAGACGCTCGACACGTCGGCCGGTCGGCCGCTCCTCGGCGACCTCCAGTGGCCTCTGCCGGCGAGTCCCTGGTCGACCCATCCCCGCCCGCAGGGCACGGGCTTCGCGAAGCACCGCAAGTGGCGCTGGGTGCCCCTGGCCCAGATGCGTGGCCCGGACGGCGAGGTCTGCGGGACCCTCGCCACGCTGCTCATCCACGGGAACCCTCCGCTCAAGGGCAGCCTGTGGGCCTCCGTCACCGCGCATGACGAGGCCTACGCGGCGAAGGCAGAGGTCATCGAAGCTGTGGCCACGCTCGCCCGGCGGATGCTCGACGGTGTCTTCCTCTACGAGGGCGGCGCGGAGTTCTACGCCTACTTCGATGGCGAGCCGATCCGCCTCGGCGCGACCGTCGTCAACCACGGGCGTCAGGACGGTGGCTCGCTCGCGGTCGAGATCGACGTGAAGCCCAAGGACCGGGATGGGACGCTCTTCGCGCGCCGATTCGAACTGACACTCCCTCCGGGTGAGACGAGGCAGGTCGAGGCCACGTGGGAACGCGGCGTCGCGACGCCGAGCGAGTACATGGTCAGCACGCGGCTCCTCTCCGGGGGCAAGGTCATTGACGAGCTGCAGCACGAGGTCGGCATCTGGCGGCCCAGGGAGAAGCGCCAGTACATGACCGCCCGCGACGGCGACTTCTACCTCGGCGACCGCAAGTGGTACCCCTATGGCGTCAACTACATGCCCTCCTACGAATGCGCGATCGAGGATGGGGAGTACTTCGAGTTCTGGCTCGACTCCCAGCCGTATGACCCTGTCGTCATCGAGCGGGACCTTGCGCGCATCGAGAGGATCGGGATGAACATGGTCAGCGTGTTCGTCTACACCCGCTCGATCCCGACCCGCAACCTCCTCGACCTCCTGCGCCGCTGCGAGAACCACCACCTGTGGGTCAACCTCTCGCTACGGCCGGGCACGCCGCTGGACTTCGTGTGGCCCGGCATCGGCGACATCATCAAGTCCTATCGCCTGGCCGAGAACGACAACGTGTTCGCCTATGACCTCGCCTGGGAGCCGGCCTTCTGGGGGTACGACAGCCGGAAGCGCTGGGATGGCGAGTGGGAGAAGTGGGTCGTGGAGCGCTACGGCAGCATCGAGGTTGCCGAGCGCGACTGGAAGACCCCGATCCCCCGCGCCGACGGCAAGGTCACGTCACCCTCCGATGCGCAGGTCTCCAGCGATGGCGACTGGCGGGTGATGGTCGCCGCCTACCGGCGCTTCCTCGACGACCTGCTGAGCAAAGCCCACCTCCGCGCGGCGCAGAAGGTGAAGAGCGTCGACCCGAACCACCTCCCCAGCTTCCGCATGACCATCGCCGGCGACCCGACCGTCCATCCCACCACGATGGGGTACGACTTCGGCGCGCTCGCGAAGTCGATGGACATCATGTGCCCCGAGGGATACGGCCGGATCGGCGACTGGAAGCAGGTGGTGCCCGGCTGGTTCACTGCGGCCTACTCGCGCTGCGCGGCGCCGGGGAAGCCGGTCATGTGGGCCGAGTTCGGCAACACCGCCTGGGACGTGGCCCGCTCCGCCCCCGACCCCAAGCGGCTTGACTCCATCGCGCAGTTCTACCGCGACTTCCTCACGATGGCCCTCAAGTCCGGCTCGAACGGGGTCGTCTGCTGGTACTACCCAGGGGGCTTCCGCGTGGGCGAGAACAGCGACTTCGGCATCATCAACCCCGACGGCACCTGGCGTGGGATCACCGAGGCGCTCCACGAGTTCGCCCCCCGGTTCACCCAGCCGCGCGACATCCCGCAGCCGAACGTGTGGCTCGACGTGGACCGCGATGCCGACGCGCGCGGCCTGCAGGGCATCTGGGCCGCGGTGGGCCGGCCGTTCCTCGCGGCCATCGACCAGGGCAAGGTCCCCGGCCTGCGAGGCGGGGGAGAGGGAGCCACCTCCGCCGACACCCCCGTCATCGCTGTCGGCAACGTGCCCTACAATCGCAGCAACCCGCCGAAGTACCTGAACGCCGAGTTCAACCACCTGCAGGTGAGGAACGCTCAGGGCGAGTGGGTCGACATCGAGACCAGCGGCCAGGAGGTCACCGTCGCACGCAACGAGCCCGTCCTCTGGCGCGCCTCGGTCGGCAACAGCGGCTGGGCGACATGGCTCTCACCGGCGACGCACCCCGGTGATGGCGCCGTGTACCTCGCGACCACGACCGACTCATCCGTCAAGGTCCGCCAGCCGGTCCCCGCCGACGTTCCCCGCCTCGGGGACGCCAACCTCGGGGAGTTCAGGCTGCCGGGCGCCGTCACCGAGAGGACCCGGCTGACCTTCACGATGACCGCAGAGAACAGGGCGTGGTTCGGGGAGAGGCTGGAGATCGTCCTGGCGCCCGCGCCGTAGTCGGTCCCGGGACCGCAACATCCCCAAACCGCGCGCGTCCCGTCCGGTGTTCAAGGACAACGAGAACCGGAAGCCAGAAAGACGAGGTGAACGTCGTGAGAAGAGCTCAGACCTTGGCCTTGGCCATCGCCCTCCTCACCCTCGCCGCGGGCGTAGTTGCCGCCGAGACCTCCGTCGGCCGCCTGCCGCTCATCGGCGACAAGGCGCCCTCCTTCCAGGCGGATACGACCCAGGGGCCGATCAAGTTCCCCGACGACTACAAGGGGAAGTGGGTCGTCCTGTTCAGCCACCCGGCCGACTTCAGCCCCGTCTGCACGACGGAGCTCATGACCTTCGGCCGGATGTACCCCGAGTTCCAGGCCCGCAACTGCGAGCTCATCGGTCTCTCGACCGACGCCCTCTACAGCCACATCGCCTGGCTGCGCACCATCAGCGAGAAGATCGAGTACAAGGGCATGACGAACGTCGCCATCACCTTTCCCGTCATCGCCGACCCGATGGGGAAGGTGGCGATGCTCTACGGGATGCTTCAGCCCGGTGCGAGCGACACGAAGGCCGTGCGCGCCGTGTTCTTCATCGACCCCAACGGCGTCGTACGGGCGCTCCTCTACTACCCGCTCTCGAATGGCCGCAGCATCGACGAGATCATGCGCCTCCTGGTCGCCATGCAGACCTCCGACGACAACGAGGTCGCGACGCCGGCCGACTGGCGCCCCGGAGACGAGGTGATCGTGCCCGCGCCGACGAGCTGCGGCGCGGCCGCCGACCGCGTGAAGAACGCGGACAAGGACTACCGCTGCGTCGACTGGTTCCTCTGCTTCAAGCAGCTCGAATCGAACAAGTAGGGGCGACCCGATGGGTCGCCCCTCTACGCGATCGTCCGCGGTCATCCGCGCGGGTGTTACCTCCCAACCGTCACCCACACCGGCGCGGACCACAGCTTCTGCTTGTCCGCCTGCGTCACCTTGACGAAGTAGTAGTGCTTCCCCGGCTTCGTCAGCGGCGCGCTCTCCCACCGGCACCGCTGGGCTCCGGGCACGGCGCTCTGGATGACCTTGCCGTCCTCGATGAGCTGCATCTCAGCGATGGAGTCGGTCTTGTCGGGATCGGCGATCACCACCACCGCCTTCGCCCATGGCACGGGCTGAGCGATCACCTCTCCCATCACCGCTCCGTTCACGCGGAAATCGAGCAGGCAATTGCGGTCGAGGGTGGAGTAGCAGTGGCGCTCCTCAAGCGCGGTCCACACATTGAGCCTCGACAACCCCGGCGCGAGCGCGCCCGTCCATCGCCCCGCGGCCCCCCAGTTCGCCGAGTGTGTGTCATCCGTTGCGGTCGGCGCGAGGTGCCAACCGTTGTCCAGGGCCTGGATGAAGTACCGCTCCTCCGGCTCGCCGCGAACCTCGACCAGCCGCATCGCCGCGTCGCCCACCTCCGAGTACGCGAACGCGTTGAAGTCGCCATACCGCGTGCCCGGGTGGTTGAACTGCCCGATGGCCCCGGCCTCCTTCGCCGCCTGGTACAGGCCGGGCAGGTCGCCCGGCCACCTCCGCCCGGGCGGATCGTAGAGGCAGACGTGCCCCAGCTTCGATGACCACTCGATACCCGGGAACGCCACGAACCTGCCGTCCTCGTTCGCCTTCCACACTTGCTCCCGCGTGTCCGCCCACTCGCGCTCATCGATGCCGCCCACGTGATCGGTGAGGACGAAGAAGTCCAGCTTGGCTATCTTTCGCGCATACGCCAGGGCATCAACCGGTCGCATCGCCCCGTCCGAGTAGCCTGAGTGCGCGTGGAGGTCGCCGAAGTACACCCGCAGGGGGTTGTCCAGGGTGACGGTCGCCGTCTGCTGAATGCGCTTCATCTTCGGAACGGCGGCGATCACCATCACCTGCGTCTCGCCGTTCGGGAAAAGTGTCGTGTCCAGTTTGCCGACCCACTCGTTCGTCTTCCTCACACGGGCCAGCGCGACGAACGGCGGCCCGCCCAGGCCGGCGTGCACGTATGTCGGCACCGCGTCCTCCGGCTGGACCTGGACCCTCACCTCGACTACGCCGCTCAGCGTCGCCTTCGCCGTCGGCTGCGCGATGGTCAGGTCAACCTTCGGCTGTGCGTCCGCCGCCCAGGCATGGGCCGCCCCCAGGCCCAGGAGCACCACACAGGCCGTCACGAGGCATGTGCGTCGATGCATGGTCCGCCGTCTCCTCCCGTAGGAATGCGCCCTGAGTCCCGCGTAAGTAGGGAAACCGGGACTGGACCCTTTCCGCCGCCGTCCCGGCGGAAAGGGGACTGTACCAGGTTTCCCTACACTCTCAATGGTGCCAGCGATCACCCAGCATCGGGGCCCATCTGCTGGTACTCCCCCACCAGTATGAAGGGGGCCCAGTAGTAGGGCCGGGACCACTCTGGTCGCCACTTCAGCGGCTCAGGGAACTGGAGGGGCGAACCGTCCTTCGTCCTCCCCGTCCGGATCTCGCGCATGGCTCTCTGGAGCGCCACATCCTTTGTCTCTCCAGCGCGGTAGTGCTCGTAGAACCGCACCATGATGGCCGCGGTCGAGTCATCGGGTACGGACCACTGCGTGCACAGCACACTCGCCGCGCCGGCGTAGAGGAAGGCCCGCGTCAACCCGACGATCCCCTCCCCGGAGACCAGCTTCCCCTTCGCGGTCTCGCAGGCCGACAGGGTCACCAGATCGCAACCGTGGAGGTCCAGACCCAGGACCTCCCAAGCCTTCAGGAAGCCGTCGTCTTCGGAAGTGCGCTCCTCCGGCATGGCCAACACCACCGCCGAGTCCAGGGGACTGAGAGGGTCCAGCAGGCCGTGGGTAGCGAAATGCACGACACGCTTGCCGGGCCCCCTCTGGCGCACACTCAGCTCGGTCGCCAATCGGCCCCGCAGGACCTCCGTGTCCCGGCCAAAGCACTGCCCTATCCCCCCCACCTCGACGCCTGCGAACGGCAGCCGCGCCAGCCTGAACCCCCTCCTGACCCCGCCGCCCTCTACCGCCCGGAAGGCGGTTCGGATAGGCAGGTAGCCTCCGCCCTCGCGCCCCTCCAGGTTGCTGAAGTCCGGGTCGCCCAGAGCAAGCACTCCCTGACCCGCCGCGCCCGCCTTCCGCAACCGGCGCCCCTCGATGAACACCGTCGCCGATGGTGCGTAGTGGGCCGGGAGCCAGTCGCCTAGGCAGGCGCCCTTGCCCAGACCCAACGCGTGGAAAGGCAGCAGCCACAGCGGTCCATCGGGGACAATCAAGACCCGGTCCGCGCGCCGCAGCACCTCCCGCACCGGATCGAGCAGGCGCCGTCCCAGCTCCCTGAGGGCGGCCGGCGCTCCGTCCGCCGCGCCCTTGCGGTCGAGCAGCAGTCCGAGGGCGGACTCGACCTTGGCATTCAACTCCTGGGCCGCGATCCCAATCTCGTGGGCCTGCGGTGCCACCTCTGGCCCGAACGCGAACAGCCAGGTGACCTCCTCATCGACCACATAGGAGAGCACGACCGTCTTGGGGTCCAGTTCAGCCCGAAGCGCCTCCACGGTCATCGGCTGTGGATAGACCAGCGCCGCATACTCGGGATTGCTCCTTCGGGTCTCGCGCTCGAGGGCGTCCTGGTCGAGGCGGACCCGAGCGAGTTCCGCGGTGATCTCCTCCTGCCGGGCCTCCTCAGCCATCCCGCCCGGCAGGCCGCGCAGTTCGGTGTAGAGCTGACTGCGCCGAGCATCCAGCAGCGCCTGGCGTTGCACCTGGTCGGGGGTCGCTCTCGCCCGCGCTCCGCGCTCGACCACCGCCTGGCGGAAGCCCTGGGCGCGCATCCGCTCCGTCGTGTTGGCGGCCGTCTGGAGTTCCCCGAGCTTCAGAAGCACCCGGATCAGGTTGCGGTACATGTACGCGTATTGCGCGCCGAACTCGCTCCGCACCCCTGGCTCGATGCTGCTCCTCTCCCGTGCTCGCTCCAGAGTCGCGCACGCCTTCTCATACCACTCTCGCGCCCGGCTCATCTGCCCCTGGGCCTCTACCGTCCTCCCTAGCAAGTTGTATGACTCGCCGCAGTTGATCCGGTCAGGGCCGAGTCGCTCTTCGATGGCCAGCCTCCGCTGGTAGCAGCCCAGCGCCTCCTCCAGAGCCCCTCGCTCCCTATGGACGTCGCCGATGCTGCTGAGGCTTTCCGCCGCGTCCCGGGAGTTCGGCGCCACTCGCTCCTGGATCGTCAGGCTCCGCTGGTAGTACTCCAGCGCCTGATCCAGGGCCCCCCGCTCCGCACAGACATTGCCGATGCCGGCGAGGCTTCCCGCGACGTCCAGGGAGTCCGGCGCCAGGCCTTCCCGGAGCGCCAGGCTGCGCTGATAGTACTCTAGCGCCTGGTCCAGTGCCGCCCGCTGGCTATGGACCTCGCCGATGTTGTGGAGGCTTGCCGCGACGCCCAGAGACTCTGGCGCCAGCCGCTCCTCGATCGCCAGGCTGCGCTGATAGTACTCGAGCGCCTGGTCCAGGTCCCCCCGCTCATGGTGGACGGCGCCGATGTTGTGAAGGCTTGCCGCGACGTCTGGAGACTCTGGCGCCAGTCGCTCTTTGATCGCCAGACTCCGCTGGTGGTACTCCAGTGCCTGATCCAGGTCCCCCCGCTCATGGTGGACGAGGCCGATGTTGTTGAGGGTTCCCGCCACGTCCAGGGAGTCGGGCCCCAGCCGTTCACGGATCGCCAGCGTCCGCCGGTAGTACTCCAGCGCCTGATCCAGGTCCCCCCGCTGAGCACAGACTACGCCGATGCTGCCGAGGCTTGCCGCCACGTCCAGGGAGTCGGGCGCCAGCCGCTCCCTGATCGCCAGACTCCGTTGGTAGTACTCCAGCGCCTGATCCAGGTCCCCCCGCTGAGCACAGACTATGCCGATGTTGCCGAGGCTTGCCGCCACGTCCAGGGAGTCGGGCGCTAGCCGCTCCCTGATCGCCAGACTCCATTGGTGGTACTCCAGAGCGCGATCCAGGTCCCCGCGGGTGCGATGGACCTCGCCCAGGTCGTTCAGGCTTGCGGCCACCTCCAGGGAGTCCGGCGCCAGCCGCCCAAGACAGCCGAGAATGAGAGCGAACCGGGCGAGCTTCCCTTCGAACGTGTCGGCCCGCATTCCCTGCCACGCAACGTCCCGGCCGCTCACCACCCTCACGACATCGCTGCCCTCCCGGATCGCGAGCGCATGCCGGGCCAAAGCCAGAGGCAATTGGGCATCAGTTGCGGCGGACAGCTCGTCGGCGACAATCCTCTTGCCGGTCTCGCTGGCCCCGGCTACCAATGCCACCACGACCGCCAGGTTCAGCCGCTCGAAGGCCACGCTCTTGTCGGCCCCGGCCTCTGTCCGCAGTCGCTCGATCGCCTTGTCCGCGCCCTCCAGGCCGACCAGCCGTTCGGCCTCAGCACGGAGTTGGTCGGCGAGGCGGTTCACCTCGGCCATGAGCGCATCCGCATCGAGCTGGGGAAGGTCTTGCGGCAAGCCAGGAGACCGGGCCAGGCCGAGAACAGCGAAGGCAATGATAACGGCGCCGCGTCCCACGCTCATGATGCTCACCCCCGACAGATCAGAACCGGAAAACGGGACTGGACCCTTTTCGCCGCCATCCAGGCGAAAAGGGGACTGTACCGTTTTCCGGCCCGGAACCCCACGTCATGTTTCGCCGCCATCCAGGCGAAAAGGGGACTGTACCGTTTTCCGGCCCGGAACCCCACGTCATGTTTCGCCGCCATCCAGGCGAAAAGGGGACTGTACCGTTTTCCGGCCCGGAACCCCCACGTCATGCTTCGCCCTCGTTCAGGCGAAAAGGGGACTGTACCGTTTCCCGGCCTACTCCACGTCGCCTACAACCCGGAACCCCACATCATACACGCCCCGATATGCCGGATACGCCCGTCGGAAAGCGGAGCGGGCGCGGTTCGGCGTATCGTACCACGACCCGCCGCGCACGACCTTGTCCCCGTCGTCCGCAGCGTCCCCGCGATAGGGATACGGAGCGTACGTGCTCAGCGTCCACTCGGCGACATTGCCCAGCATGTCGCACAGGCCCCACGGGTTCGGCTGGTAGGTGCCGACCGGCGCCGACACTCGGTGGCCGTCGTTCACCGTAGCCACCGCTGGCCGCCACTCGTAGATGGCCCCGCTCGGCAGGGCCCAGGGCGCGAAGGTGTCGACACGTCTGAGCGAGACGTCGGCCAGGTTGGCGAAGGCCGCGAAATCCGCTGTCGTCTCGCCCCACCACATTGGCGTCGCCGTACCCGCGCGGCACGCCCACTCCCACTGCGCCTCGGTGGGCAGCGTGAAGCGCCCGCCGGTCGCGTCGGAGAGCCACCGGCAGAACGCCGTGGCATCGCTCCACGACACGCGACAGGCCGGCTGCGTCGGCCCATCAACCGGGTAGCCCCGCTCCTCGATGCTGAACTGCAGGTAGTCGCCCTCCTCGTGCCGGCTGTCGTGCGACGGGTCGAGCCGGGCGAACTGCGCATTCGTCACTTCGAGCTTGCCCATCCAGAACGGCTTCTCGATCTTCACCTGCGTAGGGGGCGACTCGTCATCATAGCCGTTCGGGTCGCCCATCACGAACCCCCCGGCCGGTATGCGCACCAGCTCCAGGCTCACGCCGTCGCCGAGGTCGATGCTCCGGGTGATTGCGCCGGTGGCGTTCTGCTTCCGCTGCGCCTCGGCGGCGTTGAACGGCCACCCGGGAACAGCCACCGCCTCCGTCGGCTTCGGGGGAGGCAGCGCTGCCGGCACCGGCCCCGTGGACGCGTACGATGTCGGGATGATCTCCTCCGGGTCCTCGTCCCGCCCCGCATACCGCCTCATCATCTCGCGTCGGCGGTCGCGGAAGTGGTTCACCTTCTCCTCGCCCACGATCTCATGCCAGGTCCCGTGCGCGGGCGCGTTCAGATCGATCCAGGTCGCCAGCCGGTCCCAGGCCTCTCCCTCGAGTGCCACGCCATGGTGGCCCTTCCTGAGCAGCTGCATCAGCCACGTCGTGTCCGCCGCGAACTCCCCCGGCATCAGGAGGTGCATGTCGCTCTCGATCGTCGCGTTGCGCACATACTCCTTCAAGGCGAGATACGAGGGCGTGAAGATCGACCCCTGCTGGTATCCGTTGTCAGGCCCCGGCGGATGGATGGGCGGGCGATCGCGGAAGTCCGGCATGGTCTGCCCGTCCGGCCCGGGGGTTCCGTTGTGGCAGCGTACGCAGTGCCGGTCGAGCACGGGCTGCACTTCGCGGATGAACGCGAACCCTCGTGTCGGGCCGTACCAGGGCGTGATGTCGCACGGCCCTCGGCGACCGGCCGCCGTGAACATGGTCGGCGGCGCTGTGCTCTGCGGTTCGTGGCAGCCCACGCACGACAGCATCTCGCCCGGCATCGCGGTCATCCAGCTTCGCATGAGCTGCAGCGCCTGCCCGCGCCCGTCGAGCGGCTGCAGGGAGAGCGGCGTGTTCGCCGGCACCCGGAAGTACGCCGACCCATCCGGCTCCACCGGCACCGTGCCCACAATCCGCTTCACATCCCAGGGGCCGTCGATGCCCACGCGGTTCACCTGCCCGCCCATCCCGTGATAGCAGAAGTGGTAGGCCAAGAGGCGCAGCTTCTTCACCGCGCCGCGCGGCACGCCTCTCAGCCCGTTCCCCTGGTAGATGTCGGCGATGTAGAGCACCGCCTCCTTCTGGTCGGGCTTCACCTTGTTCGGGATCACGGGCGGCCGCGCCGTGGCCCGGACCGGCACCGGCTCAAGCAGCGCGTAGCCGTCGACCTCCTTGACCAGCGTGATGTTGTCGAACACATCCACCAGGTAGATGCCCCACTTCGACCCCGGCGTCGGCTTGCAGGCCACCAGGAAGTACTTGTCGCTCAGTGGGTAGGGGTGCAGGAACTTCGGCCAGCTCCCGAGGGTCAGCCCGTCCAGGAGGGTCGGCTCCACCTTCTCCCCATACCCGGGAATCCGCTGGATCGCCCCGTCGGCCTCCCGCTTCCCCTTGTCGGCGTCAAAGAGCACCAGCTCCCCCATCCGCGGGTTGTCGTGGTGCCCGCCCACCACGGCGACGAACTTGGTCGAGTCGCCCGGGATCGGCCGCGCGTAGAACATGGCGTTCGGCCAGTAGGAGTTGCTGCCGTAGTACTCGCCCTGCCCCGTCCCATCCGGGTCCATGGCGAACAGGATGCGCGACACGAAGTGCGGGGTGTCCGAGTACTCCCACCGCAGGTACAGCACCCGCCCGTTCGGCAGCACCGTCGGACACCAGTCGTGGTCCTGCTCGAACCCGAGCTGCCGGATCGTGCCGCTATCCCGGTCCAGGCGGAAGAGGTTCGAGACATGGTCCGAGCCGGTCACGCACGGCACCCCAACGAAGTCCGCCGTCGAGGTGAACAGCAGGTTCCCGTCGGGGAGGTAACACGCGTCGTAGTTGTCAACGTCGGGCTCCTCGATGGTCTTGATCTGGTGCACGTCCGAGCCGTCGGCGTTCATCTCGAAGAGCTGCCAACGGCCGTTCGGCCCCGGCATCGACCACAGCATCCGGCTCGCATCGAAGTCGAGGTCGACGTCGCCCACGAACTCCCCGTTCGGCGGCCGGTAGAGCGTCTTCAGCTCCCCGCCCGGCCGGATGGGCGACAGCACCGCGATCTCATCGTCATAGCCCCTCTGGGCCAGGCTCGAGTTGCTCTGCCAGTTCGCGGGCAGCCCGAGGTTCGGCTCGGCGCGCTTCACCAGAAGCAGCTTGCCGAAGTCGAGCAGCGGGTTCGCGAGCAGCGCCTCCCCGAGCTGGTCGATCAGCCGCTGCGCCTCCTTCAGCGCCGACTCGTCCTCCGCCTGTAGCGCCTTCTTCACCTCGGGCAACCGGTCGAGCAGCGCCAGGTACTCCGGGCCCTTCGTGTACTTGCCCGGGAAGGTGTTCGTGAGGTCCTCGACCGCGCGCCGCACTGACTCCGGGTTGATTCGCTCCAGATTCGTCCAGAGCACGCGGTACCGGCTGTCCTTGATGATCCCATACCACTCGCCCTTGGCGAGGTACCGCAGGATGTTGCCGGTGAGCTTCTCCAGGTTCGCGCGATGGGCGTTGTCCGCCAGCCCGTAGTAGGGCAGCCGCCAGCCGATGGCGACCACCCGCCCCTTCCCGTGCCCGTACTCGACGAACGGGTGCTCGCCCGCGTCGGGGTAGGCCTCCCCGAGGACGCTCCCCCCGAGCGGCCCGCCGCTGCCCCAGAAGTCCGCGAACGCCGGAAAGCCCGCGCTCACAAGCACGACCGGCTTGCCCTCGTCGAAGCCCTCGTAGATCGGGTGCTTCGCCATGATGCCCGGCGACACGCCCGCGGTGAAGTTGTCGTTCCCGCCGCTCGCCGAAAGCCGGGGCGCCGTCGGCTCGAGACCCAGCGTCTGCACGTACGCCAGCGCCGTGCCCGACAGGAACAGCCCGTGGCCGTCCGCCACCCAGTCGAGCAGCGCCTTCTTCACCGCCGGGTTCTGCATCGCCCCCGGCAGCGGGCCCTGCTCGCAGTGCCACCAGAGCGCCTTCAGCTCCTCGGGAATCACCAGCTTCCCCTCCGCCTCTACCGCCACTTCCCGCCCGCCAAGCGCCTCTAGGCCGAACTTCCTCGCCGCTACCTCGCCGCTAGGTGCATTGTTCCCAAAAGGCGCCAGAATCGCCATTCCGGGCACCGATTCTGCGCCCTGCCCGAAGCCTGCGTACAGCAGGACCATCGCTATCATGCTCATGACAGACCTCACCACATGCCGTTCACTGGACCGCGAGCATCCTTGCTCGCACGCTGCGCCGTCTATGGCACCCTCACCGCCATCTCTGTCAGCGTCACCGCCCCTCCCGCGACGCTGAACCCCAGTCTCCCGCCCAGGTGGTCGTACGCCCGGCAGGTCTGGGCGTACTGGTCGTTGATGAAGCACTCGATGATCGTGCCCTGCACGAACGCCTGCACTTTCACCGGCGCCGACGTATCGATCGGGCACGGGCGCTGGTAGCTGAAACCGTTCCCGCTGAGCGAGGCGACGCCCCGTCCTGGGTCCAGCGTCAGCTTGTACCCGCCGCCTCCGGCCTGCTCGCGCAGCGCGATCACGAGCCTGGCCTGCGGGTCCATGCGGCACGTGCATTCCAGCAGGTAGTTGTCCGGCACATCGAAGGCGATCTGCGAGCCGATCTCCCCCGGTTTCCCCTTCAGGTCTGACCCATCGTAGGACCACTGCGCGGGCGACTGCGCGAACCGCGGCTTGTCCCGCAGCGAGAGCACCGTGCGCTTGAAGATCGCCACCACCTCGTCCGCCGGCTTGCTGTAGAGCTGACCCTCGGGGCCTGCGTGGAGTTCCCGCGGCAGGCACATCGTGCCGCCCCAGGCCATGTCGCCGCCGTCGCGGCCGGCGGGGATGTCCCACACCCAGCCGACCCAGATGTGCCGCCTGCCGTCGAACATCCGCTTGGCGGCGTAGATGTTCGGCCGGTCGAGGTCGCCCGACACCGGTGGCTTGTGGTACGGGCCGTGGCACTGGTCGGACCAGGTGTAGAACCCGCCGCCGATCAGGTAGTGGAGCCCGCCGATGGTGAACAGGTCCGGGCACTCCTGGCCCGGCGCGCCCTCGAGCGGCTCCGCCTGCTCCCAGTGCTTCAGGTCCGCCGACTTCAGCAGCCCCTGCACCTCGCCGTTCGTCTTCGCATCCCGCGCGAAGACGACCATCCAGTACAGCTTCTCCTCCTCGTTCCAGAACACATAGGGGTCGCGGAAGTCGCTGTTCTGCGCGTTGGCGTAGTGTACCCCGTCCGGACTGATCCTCTCCTCCGGGTGCTTGGTCCAGGTGATGAGGTCCGGGCTGGTCGCGTGCATCACCAACTCCATCCCCTGGGGGTTGCGCGGATTGTGGCCGGTGTAGAAGATGTGGAACACCCCGTTCCCCTCCACCACGCTGCCGGTGAACATGTGCCCGCCATCGGGGCCGTCGGGGTCGTTGGGGTCCGGCTCGAGCGCCGTGGGCAGCTCCTTCCAGTGCACGAGGTCGGTCGAGACGATGTGCTCCCAGGTCACCGGCCCGACATTGCCGAGCAGGTAGAAGACATGATACTCGCCCTTCCAGTAGAAGGGGATCGTATCGGCCAGCCGCCCGAAGGCGGGGCGGAAGTGAATGGGTGAGGCGCGATCCGGCACGCCCTCCGGTGTTGCGGCAACCATGTAGCTTCCCTTTCCATCGAGGTAGAGTCTCCCGTCGCCGACGCGCGCATTCCCCATGAGCTTCCCCTCGGGGAAGGCGCCCATCAGGTCCCGCGCCGTCCCGTCCTCGAAGGTCCACCAGCCGAGCGGTTTCGGCTCGGCGTCCCCGACTCCCCCCACCTTGAGCGCGGCGATCTGCTCCCGCGTCAGCGGCACATCGTAGAGGCGCGCCTCCTCGATCCTCCCGGCCAGACACGCGCGGTCGCCGGCCTCGATGTGCCGCAGGCCCATCACGATGGCGCTCCTCGGCCCGAACTCCTGCGGCTGGTCGATGGCGTACCGGGCATAGTCCTCCCCGTCCCGGTAGATGGCGATCCCTTCGCCCCAGTACACGATAGCCGTCTGCACGAGGTCATCCGGCCCGGCGGCCTCGGCAGGCCACGCGCTCTGATCTACCGTCGAACGCCGGAACCCGTCGCTCCCCGCCATCCACTTCCCCGGCGCGCGCTCCCCAAACACGATGCCATCGAAGTGACTCGCCTGATCGTCTATCGTGAGCGCGCTCCCGCCTCGCTGCGTCGTGTCGTCCAGGTAGACCCAGGCAACAAGGGTCTTGTCGCGGATGGTGGTCATGCGGTGCTCCTGAGCGGCGGCGGATGGTCGGGAGGAGGGGGACCCGAGGAGAGCGAGGGTCAGGGCCAATGCGCAGAGGTGTGGACGTGTCATGTTCCGGCCAGTCGCTCCTTCGCGCGGTTCCGGGGGTATTCGTTGTGCCAGCCTGCGTGGCCTCCGCGCTGGGAGGTGGCAGGGAAGCGTCCCTGCCGTCTGTGCCCGCGGGTCTCCTGACCCGCACCATGCCGTTCGTGCCCGCACCGCGAGTCCCGTCAACGGCGTTGCGGGTCAGAAGACCCGCCGGCACGAAACGGCCGGAAACAGGCCAAGCATGGCAGCATCGTTGCAGGCGGGCAGTAGCAGGTGCGCGCCGTGGAGGGACAGCGATGCGTCAGGTCTGCAGTAACCTGGTCGCCCGAGCAGGCAGTCGGTGGGGAGGGCTGGGGTGGTTGGTGTTCCTGTGCTACCTGTTCCTGCCGATGGTCGCTCACGCATTCTGGTTGTGGGTCCCGTTGCTCCTCGTCACCCTCGTGTGGTGGACCATCGACGCGGTTGACCAGAACATCCCCGGCTGGAAGGTGCCCCTCGGTCTTCTTCTCCTCGCTGGAGGGCTGGCCTGCCTGTGGATGGGCCGGCTAACGTTCTTCTGGGCCTTCACCGGCGCGGCCTGGTGCCTCTACTGGTTCAAGATCAGGGAGTAGGCGAACGGGGTTCACCTCCGTCAGACGCCGCGCCCACCCTCACGCCCAGAGCTTCCGATCCAGCGTCCGATACTGCACCGCCTCCGCGACGTGGTGGATGGCCAGGGCTTCGGCGCCTTCGAGGTCGGCAATCGTCCGGGAGACCTTGAGGATTCTCTCGTAGGCGCGGGCGCTGAGGCCGAACTGGTCCACCGCCGCTCGCAGCAGGCTCGCGACGTCCTTACTGAGGTGGCAGAACTCGCGCACAGCCGCCGCGGTCATGTTCGCATTGCAGTGCATGTCGGTGCCGGCGAGGCGCTCGACCTGGACGCGGCGGGCCGCGCACACGCGCTCGCGTATCACCGTGCTCGGTTCGCTCGGCGCGAACTGCTCCAGCTCATCGGGCGTCAGGCGCGGGACCTCGATGTGGATGTCGATCCGGTCGAGCAGCGGCCCGGAGATGCGCGCGAGGTACTTGCGAATCTGGTGCGGCGTGCAGGTGCAGGTCTTCACGCTGTCCCCGTGGTGCCCGCACGGGCAGGGGTTCATCGCCGCGATCACCATCAGGCCCGCGGGGTAGGTGTACGCCGCCTGCGCCCGCGCGATGGTGACGAATCCATCCTCCATCGGTTGCCGCAGCGCCTCGAGCGCACCCCGCGCGAACTCCGGCAGCTCGTCCATGAAGAGCACGCCCCGGTGCGCGAGGCTGATCTCGCCCGGCGTCGGTGTCGTCCCGCCGCCGACCAGCCCCGCCTCCGACACGGTATGATGCGGCGCGCGGTAGGGCCGCGTGCGCACGAGCGAACTCCCCCGCAGCTTCCCGCTGACCGAGTAGAGCTTCGTGACCTCGAGCGCCTCCTCCAGCGACATCGGCGGCATGATCGTCGGCACGCGCCGCGCGAGCATCGTCTTCCCCGACCCCGGCGGCCCGACCATGATGATGTTGTGCCCGCCGGCGGCCGCCACCTCGAGCGCGCGCTTGGCCATCGGCTGGCCTTTCACATCGGCCAGGTCCTCGCTGTAGGGCGGGTGGGCGAGGTCCAGCTCCTCCGGCGCGGGCTGCACGGGCTCCGCGGCGGCGAAGTCCGTCTCCAACATGCTCGCCGCGTCATAGAGCGTGTCAACCGCGTAGGTCTCGATGCCGGTCACCACCGCCGCCTCACGCGCGTTTGCGGTGGGGACGAGCATCCGCTCCTTCCCATCCTCCCGCGCCCGCAGCGTCATCGGCAGCACGCCGTTCACCGGCCGCACCGAGCCGTCGAGCGACAGCTCCCCCGCCAGGCAGCACTTGTCGAGGCTGTCGGTCGCGAGCTGCCCGGTCGCAGCGAGGATGGCAACGGCGATGGGAAGATCAAGCGCCGGCCCTTCCTTGCGGATGTCGGCCGGCGCGAGGTTGATGGTAGTCCGTCCGCTGGGGAAGAGGTACTGGCTATTCCGGATGGCCGAATGGACCCGCTCCCGCCCCTCCTTCGCCGCCGCATCCGGCAAGCCCACCACCTCCAGGGCGAACTTGCCCCGCGTCACGTCCACCTCCACCACCACGCGCTGGGCCTCAATGCCGAGGATGGTTGCACTCTCAACCCGGGCAAGCATGGTGGGGAGGTTCGACGGGGGAACCCAAGGTCCCTGCGTGGCCAGGTCAGTGTCCAGCCTCGCGTGGTGGCAAGTGGTCTTGCCGTTGTGGCGCAGCCTTCCAGGTTGTCTTCAGAAAGGCATTGTCGGGCTGGAAGCCCGACCTACGCGACGGACACCGCACGGCAAGAGGGAGATTCCTGCCCGTTCAAGCCGTGGCCGTTCGCGTAGGACGGGCGTCCTCGCCCGTCGAACCCGTTGTTGAACACAACCTCCAAGGCTGCGGCCGTCTCCCCGAGGCCGGCTGGAAGCCGGCGCTCCCAGGACACGGCACGGTTCGCCCAGACCCCTCAACCATCACCCGATCCCTAGCTCCGCCAGTGCCCTCCGTCCGCGAACGTCGTCTTCGTGCTCCAGATTCGGCGGATCGGCTCGCGACTCCTGTCAGGCAGGGCGAGTCGAACATGGCGGCGAATCCACCCCCAGGCAGGTCGCGCAAGTGCGCGCCGGGCAGGCCACGTCGGAGGGGGAAGGCACCCATGAGAACCGCTGCCCTGAACCAACAGGTCGAGCGGATCCTCGATACGACGCGCGAATCGCAGCTTCAGGTCATCGTTCAGATGGAGGCGGACACCCGCGCCTCGGTGCGCCTGGCCCGAGCGGCAGGCCAGGTGCTGTCCCGGAGGCGGCTGTCTCTCAGCCCGCGGGAACTCCTCCCGGGGCCCTTCAGCAAGCCCACGCCCAGAAGCGTGAAGCAGGCGACAGCCAGTCAGCTGGTGCTGATGAGCACCGGCACCGCGGCCATGACGGCCGCAGCCATCAGGGACAAGCGGTTGCTTTCGGTCAACCCGCTGCTCGACAGCGACATCGTCAAGGCCGCCATGGGGCGCATGGGCGAGCCCGATGCCGCTGCCGGCGCAGCAGGCCCCTCAAGGACGCACTTCTGGACCTCTCGGGCCATGCCGCTCCTGCTCACCCGCGACGAGTTGCAGAAGCTCCCCGAGCAGGTCAGAGGCATCAAGTCCATCCACGCCAACCGCCGCTTGGGTCTGCCGAATGTGGTCGAGACACAGCAGGCCGCCCTCGAGATGGCCGACCTGCTCTCCTGCACGTGGGGGATCGACCGCGCCAAGGCCCCGGCCGTGTGGGGCGCCTACGGCGCGCGCGGCCAGGGGACCAAGATCGGGCTGCTCGATACCGGCGTCGACGCCCAGCACCCCGACCTGGCCGGCAAGGTCGAGGCCTGGGCCGAGTTTGACGCCATGGGCGGCCTGGTTCCGGGGTCGCAGGCTCACGATACGGGGGAGCACGGCACTCACTGTGCTGGCACGCTGGTCGGCGGCATCGCGTCGGGCCGCCGGATCGGCATGGCGCCCGAGGCCAAGCTGGCCGTGGGGCTCGTGATCGACGCCGACAAGGGGGGCTCGGACGCCCAAGTCCTCGCCGGCATCGATTGGGCGGTCGAGCAGGGAGTGGACGTGATCAGCATGTCGCTCGGGGGCCTGGTCATGACGCCCGAGACGCCGCCGACGTACACCGAGGCCATCCTCACCTGCCAGCAGGCAGGCATCCCGGTGGTCATCGCCATCGGCAACGAAGGCGAGCAGACGACGGGCTCCCCCGGGAACGACCTATTCGCGCTCAGCGTCGGCGCCACGGACCCACGCGACCGGGTGGCCGGCTTCTCGGGCGGTCGCACCCAGATCATCACCCAGAGCGAGTACATCAGCGACGACTACCTGCCGCTGGCCTACTCCAAGCCCGACCTCTCCGCCCCCGGTGTCGCCGTGTTCTCCTCCACACCGGGCGGCAAGTGGAAGGCCATGAGCGGCACCTCCATGGCCACCCCGCACGTGGCCGGCGCCATCGCGCTGCTGTTGAGCGCGACCGGCATCAAGGCCAAGGTCGCGGGCGCCGACCGCGCCTATCTGATCCAGGACCTGGTCTGCGGGTCGGTCGACGACATGGGCGAATCCGGGCAGGATCACCGGTACGGTTTCGGCCGTCTGGATGTCCTGCGTGCCGTCGACTTCGCCACCGCCCGCGGCTACTGACAGGACGCTGGGAGTGCGCGCACAATGGACGACGATCTCGCCGCCATCTCCCGCGTGGTTCAGGACCCCGGCCTCCGGGAGTGGCTGAACGCCGACCGCGGCGGTCCGCAGGAGGTGATCGTCGAACTCAACCTGCCGCCCCGGAAGTCCGCCGTGGTGCAGGACACCCGGGGCCGATGGACCCCCAGGCTCGAAGGGCCTGACCACGCGGCCGAGCGCGACCAGGCCCTCGCCGAGCTATCCGCCTTCGCGGCCCAACTGCTCAAGCAGTCGCCCATCACGCTGCGGGCGGCGCAGGCTCTGGCGGTCACTGCCACGCCGGAGCAAGTACGGGAGCTGGCCGCCCACCGTCTGGTGAAAGCGATCCGGCCGAATCGCCGCCTCAAGGTATAGCGCCGCGATCCTCACGTCGCCGGAGTGCCCCTACAGCCTGTTGCTCACCACCCGGGTGCCGTTGCCCTCAGCTTGCCGTTCCTCGTGTCTCTGCGTCTCTGTGGTTCAAGCCATGCCGGCCGTTCCCGCCCGGTCCTACTTCCCCATCTCCTTGAGCTTCCGGAGGCAGAGGTCGACCGCCTGCAGGGGCGGGTACTTGTCGCTCTCATACTCGACGATGTACCACTCCGTCCCGCCGGTCGTTTCGCAGATGTGGAAGATGCCCGCCCAGGGCAGCTCATCCTCGCCGATCAGCGGGCGGAAGCCGGCACCCGGATCCTGCTTCGCGAGCGAGGCCGAGTAGGGCTTCAAGTGTACGGTCGCCGCGCGGTTCGGGTACCGCTCCAGGAACGGCACCGGATCGGCGCCGCCACTCATGGCGTTGCCGGTGTCCATCTGCATCACGACCGCCTGCTTCGTGTGGCCGAAGAACGTGTCCCACGGCAGCTCGCCGCCCAGGGGCTGGAACTCGATGTTGTGGTTATGGTACCCGGTGCGCATGTCGAGCGGCGCCAGCTTGTCGGCCAGCTCGTTGAAGAGATCGGCCGTCTTCAGCCATGCTTCGCGGCTGTTCCGGTGCTCCTCCCCGAGCCCGGGGACGATGGGGAACTTGTTGCTGATGGTCTTGTGGAACTCGACGCTCTTCTCGAACTCCGCCCCGAGCAGCGTCTCAAGCCCGATGTGCGTGCCCGCACACCGCAGGCCGTTGTCGTCGAGCAGCTTGCGCAGGTCCGTCCCCGACCACCCGTAGTACCCCGCGAACTCGACCCCCTCATACCCCATCTTCGCCACGGCCTTGAGGACGCCGGGCAGGTCCTTGGCCGCATCGTCGCGGACCGAGTAGAGCTGCAGAGCGATGGGAATGCGTGCCATCTTGGTCTCCCTTTCCGGTGAGATCGGCCACACGAGAGCGGCCTTGGCTAGGCTCTGCGCCGCCACGATCCCCGCGGCGCCGGCCCCGACCGCGCCGAAGAACCGGCGCCGGTCCATGTTGCTCATCGAAGTGCCTCGCCCCGTTTGGTGACCGTCGCCCGCCGTTTCGCCGTGCCCACAGGGCCATCCTGCCGGCGGCCATTGGGGACTGGACCGTTTTGCGCGCCGTCTGCGCACAACCGGACTGTACCCAATGGCCGCCGCTCAGATGATCTCCAGGTAGTCCCGATCCGGCAGCGGTGGGAAGGGCGCCGTCGGCAGCGACTGGTACCAGTAGGCCACGGACGAGATGTCGTCCTGCAGCGGCAGGTATCGGCCCCCATCGCGCCAGCCGAGAGCCTGGATGGTCACCCGGAGGTCCTGCTGGAAACGGATCGGATCCATAGTATGCCAGCGGTACATCCCGAACCGCTGCTGCGACTGGTAGAGGCCGTCCGGCCGGATGACCTGGTGCATGCCCATGAAGGGGGTGGAGTAGCTGACGTACCGCCCGTCCACGTCCCAGTTGTACGCCCCGCCGAAGTAGTCCTCCGTGCCGGTTCCGCAGATGGTCGGGAACTCGCCGTCCCCGTCGAGGTGGAACTCGATCTCACCCTCGCCCCACCATCCGTTGTTGTTCACACCCCAGGCCATGGCTGTCCCGACGTCGTGCCCCATGCCCCGGATGCCGTCGACGATCGTGTGCGGCTGCTGGTAGGGCAGCGGGTTCGACCGGCGGAACTGCGCGTGGAAGTAGCCCGCGTCCTCGGGCACCTCGGTCAGCGTGTAGTCGACCTGGTAGTAGCAGGACTGCCGTTGACGTGTCCCGGGAGCGCCGGCGAGACGCCGGCGCTCCCGGGACACGTCAACACCAACCCCCAAGGCCGCCCGGGCCGGTCACTCGAACCGCCCCACGACCCGACACGTGCCCTCCCTTGCCGTCGGCAGCCCAATCGTGTCGTCTCCCAGCAGATCGACGTCGACACCGTTCGCCATCGCTGCCACTAACGGTCGCCCGTCACCCGATCGCAACCGCACTCGCATCTCCGTTGGCTGGACCTTGAGTTCCCACTTGGCCGTCACCGAGACCGAGCCGGCGTCCTTGGCGACCTCGAGGTCCAGGTCAACCTGCCCGCCGAGGTACGTGCGCATGTCCTTCGCGGTGAGGCGCGCGCCGGGCTTGAGCCAGGAACGCGGGATCGCCTGAAGCAGCCAGAGCGATTGCTCCGACCCGTCGTAGCCCCCACGCTCGTTCACGAACATGCTGCGGATCGCGAGCCACCGCTCGCCATCGCCGGGCGCGCACGAGGGCACGCCATCCAGCGACTCGACCCCCACTCGGAAGTCGTGGTGCACGACGACCGCAAGGTTGTTGAACAGCCACTCGAAGAAGCGCGGGAGATCGTCGCGCGCCAGGAACAGGTGCCAGCCCACCGGCCACATCGTCTCGTACTCGACGTAGTGCCGCCAGAGGTAGTGCCGCGGCGCCTGCGGGTCGGAGACGTCGGCCCAGTTCGCGTCCGCCGTATCGGCGTGCTGCGTCTGGGCGGAGAAGTACGGCCCCTCGCCCTTCGGCATCCCCTCTTCCGCGAAGCGAAGCGACTGGTCGACCAGCTCATCCCTGGGGTCCAGCGCTCCCCAGGCACCGGCGCGGAGCGGGCTGTAGCCCGTATAGGTCCAGTCGAGCCCCCGCCAGTCAAGCTCGTACACGTCGCGCGGGACGTAGGGGAGCTGCGTGCCGTCCGGCATCGGTATGGGCCGCGCGCGATCGCGCGCCTCGATGTACCGGTCATGGAGGCACGCGCGGTAGTCCTTCAGCTCCTTCGCCAGCTCCTCGGCGCGCGGGTGGTCGATCTCGCGGAGCAGCCGCACCACTTCCGTCATCCCGTAGATGCAGAAGGCATCGTTGAAGATGGTGTTGCCCGACAGCCAGTCGTGCGCCGACGCCGCCGGCAGCAGCCCCCAGTGGGGCAGCTTCTTCCCGTCCTCCTCCCGCATCGTCCGCCGACGCTGGGCCACGATCCAGTCGCAGCCGTCGAGCATCGCCTGAAGGGGAGAGTGGCTCCCGCTGCGCAGCCACACCTCGTCCCGCGTGATCCGGTAGTGCGCAGCGAGCGCCCACAGCTCAAGCCCGTGGCTGAGGAGCAGCGTGTTCGCCGTCCACCCGCCGAAGTTGCCGAGAAAGCCCGGCCGCTTCTCGTACCCCTCGCCGGCGACGCTGCCCTCCTTTCCGGGCCGACGCTCCGCGCCGAGATTCCCGACCTCGTCCGTCTGGAAGTCGATGAAGCTCTGCAGGACGGGGCCTGTCAGGTCGGTCCTGCCGCGCAGGTCCAGCGCCGGGAGCGCCTTCGCCGCGTTGCATGGCCAGTACCCCTCGTAGTGGTTCGGGCTGGTCTTGTACATCCATGCCCGCACCTTGTGCCGGTAGCCGATCTGCTGCGCCATCTGCCCGGCAACGGCCGCGTGGTAGTCGTTGACGAACGGGTCGGGGGTGGTCACCGTGCTCTCGCCCTCGATGAGCCTCGCCCAGAACCGCCGCACCTCCGCGTAGGCCCTCCCGCTGTCGATGTGGAGCAGCTTCCCCGCCGTCTTCAGGTCCACCAGGCCGTAGGGGATGATGAGCTCCAGCTCCGCCGTCTCACCGGTTTCCAGGGGCACGCGCCACTCGATCACGTTACGGGCCGGGCTCCTCATGCCCTCCGGCGGTGGAACCTCGTCGTGCCAGCGCAGCTCGCCCTGCTTCGGCGGGGGGATGACGTACCGCACCTTCGTCTCGAAGAGCCCCAGCGGCGCCTTGAAGCGGTGCGCCAGCGCGCCGCCCAGCTCATCGCCCATGCCGCACTTGTAGCCGAGATGCACCTGGTTCACGTCCCCAAAGTGCAGCCAGAGGTGCGCCGTGCTCGCCGCCTGGCCCGTGTTCCGCACCGCGAACCGCACGTGGACCACGAGCACATCGTCCGGCCGCGGCTGCATACCCTCCTCGGGCTTTCGGCCCAGCAGATGCGCGAAGACGGTCTCGCGCCACGTGAAGCCACCCTCACGGGTCTCGAGGTGGGGGATAGGCAGCCGCCCGTCCTCCAGGCTCCGACGGATGGCCGGGCTGTTCGTGCCGTGCCGGTCGACGAACCTCATCGGATCGCCGTAGCCCACGGAGAGGTGCAGCAGGTTGTTGCCGAGCGGCGCGGCCTCGTCGGCAACCTCCGGCACGTCCCGGAACCCGAGCGGCCCGAACACGAGGGACCCGTCCCACATCACCCCCGCCTGCCACTCATAGCCCGGGATGCCGACATGCTCCACCGGCCGGACCATCGGCTCCCACTGCTTCTGCGCCGCCTCGAACGTCCACTCCGCAGGCGACTGTGCCATGGCGCAATCTCCTGTGAAGAGGCCCAGGGCAACCGCGGCCCTTAGCATGTGCGACATCCCGCCCCCTCTTGTCCCTCAGGTGGGTCTCCCGTTGACGCGTGGGCCGGTCGGTCCTCCGACCGGCGATGCCGTCCCAGAGCCGCCGGTCGGAGGACCGACCGGCCTACGCGAACGCAGATGCCTCACGGAGCCGCCGCCACCAGGCCCGCCAGGTCCTCGAACGTCCCCTCGAGCTTGGCGTACAGCGAGCGGTAGACGGGGTACCCCTTGTCGTAGAAGGCCACGTTGGCGGGGTCCGGCTCGAGGGTCCTGACCACCCGGATGGCCGCATGGCACGCCTCCGGCACGCTGCTCCACACTCCGGTGCCGACACCCGCGAGCAGCGCGACACCGAGCGCCGGGCCCTCGTCCACGTTGATGTACGAGTGCGCTCGGCCTGTGACGTCCGCCTGGATCTGCACCCACACCGGGCTCCGTGCGCCGCCGCCGGAGGCGCGAATCTGGCTGATCGCGACCCCCATGCCGTCGATCAGCTCGAACGAATCGCGCAGCCCGTACGCTACGCCCTCCATCACCGCGCGGATGAGGTGGCGCTTCTCGTGTCGCAGCGAGAGGCCGCAGAAGAGGCCCCGCGCATTTGGGTTCGGGTAGGGCGTGCGCTCGCCGCTGAGGTATGGCAAGAAGATCAGCCCCTCGCTCCCCACGGGCGAATTGGCCGCCGCCTCGGACATCAGCTCGTACGGGTCGCGGCCCACGCTCTGCGCCACGGCAATCTCGTCGCTGCAGAACCGGTTGCGGAACCACTGGAGCGACCCGCCCGCCGCCAGCATGACCCCCATCACGTGCCACTTCCCCGGCACCGCATGGCAGAACGTGTGGGCCCTCATGCCGGGGTCCATGGCGGGGGTCTCAAGGTGCGCGAACACCACACCCGACGTGCCGACCGTGGATGACACGACTCCGGGCTCGACGATCCCGTTCCCGACCGCCCCTGCCGCCTGGTCGCCCCCGCCACCCACTACGGGCGTGCCCCCCGCGAGGCCCGTCGCCTGCGCCGCAGTCGCAGAGACCGTGCCCGATACTACCGGCGACTCGAACACCTCGGGCAGCAGGTCCTTCGACAGCCCCATCCGCCCGATGACCGCCTCGGACCACCGGCGCTCCGGTACGTTCAGGAGCGACGTCCCGGAAGCATCCGACATCTCCGTCGCGAACTCGCCCGTCAACCGGAAGCGGATGTAGTCCTTGGGCAGGAGGACCTTGCGCACGCGCTCGAAGTTCGCCGGCTCCTCATCGCGCAGCCAGATGATCTTGGGCGCGGTGAAGCCCGTGAGGACGGGGTTACACGTCTCCTGATGCAGCAGGGCCTCGCCGACGGCCTCGGTGATCCACGCGCACTGCCTGCCCGTGCGCTGATCGCACCAGAGGATGGCCGGCCGGATGACCTCATCCCTGTCGTCGAGGAACACCGATCCGTGCATCTGCCCTGAGAGGCCAATGCCCTTCACCTCCGCTCCCTTGGTCCCGGCCTGGGCGAGAACAGCCTGCACGGTCTGGCAGGTCGTGCTCCACCAGTCAGCAGGGTTCTGCTCCGCCCAGCCCGGCGCGGGAAGCGAAAGCGGGTGCGCCGCGGTCGCGCTGGCAGCGACCTTCCCCTGCTCGTCGGTGAGCAGCGTCCGCGTTCCTCCGGTACCAATGTCGATGCCCATGAGGTAGCCCATGCCATCGCTCCTCCCGAGAGCGCTGCGGGTTCCGCCTTGGCAGCGCAACAGGCCGTAGGGGCGACCCGATGGGTCGCCCTGGCTTGCCGTAGCGCTGTGAGGGGCGACTGGTCGAGTCGCCCCTACTCCACGGCCTCGATCAACACGCGCTCGCCCGAGCGCACTTGGCGGAAGACCGTCGGATCGCCGACGATCCTCCCGAAGACGTTGACCTCGCTCGCGGCCACAGGCTTGTCGCCGGCGGACATGGGGGTCCGCCCGTAGAAGATGCAGAACCCCGATCCCGCCAGCCAGTAGCCGAGATCGCCGACCTCGACTTCCGTGCGCGCGTCGTCTTCGCGATCGCAGTCGACGGGGATGCCGAGGTAGATCTCATCCCCCCAGGTCGCTCCGCGCTCCTCGATCGGCAGCGCCGCGCAGATGCGCTTGGCGGTCTCGGTGTCGTTCAGCTCCGCCGTGGCCTGCACCGAACCGGCGGTAATCCGGACCCTGGCACCCATTTGGTTCCCTCCGATGGGGGCCGTGTCGGAGCGGCTTCAGCCGCGATCACGAATGTCCGCGATCGCGGCTGGAGCCGCTCCTACAACGGCAACGCCCGTCTGCCTTGTCCTATGCGAACTGCTTCAGGTGCGCCAGGCCTTTGATGAACCCTTCCTCGCGACCCAACGCGCTGTCTTCGTGTTCGATGCTCAGCACGCCGTTGTACCCCACCCGGCGCAGGCGGGCGATGTAGACCCCCCAGTCGATGTCGCCGTAGCCGGGGATGACGTACCGCCACCAGCCGCCGACCTGCGTGCCGACGCGCGCCTTCACGTGCTGCCGCACCTCGGTGTCCTTGGCGTGGGTGTGGAAGATGCGCGGCGCGAACTCCTCGACCGCCGCCAGGTAATCGATCTCCTGCCAGTAGAGGTGCGAGGGGTCGAAGTTCAGCCCGAAGTTCCCGTTGGGCACCTCGGAGAACATGAGCGCCCACTGGTCCAGGTGCATGATGTTCGTGGCAAACCAGTTCTCGAGCGCGAGCCTGATGCCTTTCTTCGCCGCGGCCGCGCAGAGCTTGCTGTAGAACGGCTTAGCGAGGGTGCGGATGGCCTCCTCGCGCGACATCCCCCCAGGCGGAAGGCCGGCTCCGCAGCAGACCACGCCGACGCCCAGCTTCTCCGCCGCCTTCACGACTCCGGTCAGCAGGTCCTGGGCGGCTTTGCGCCGGGCCGGGTCGCCCTCGGTTACGTTGATGTAGCACGCGAGGCTGGAGATCTCCAGGCCCGCGCCATCGACCAGGGCGCGCATCCTCTTGACCTCCGCCGCCGTGAGGTTGGCCGTATCGCAGTGCCGGCTGCCTGGCCCGGCCGCGACCTCCAGCGAATCGAACCCAGCCTGCGAGGCAAACGCCACAACCTCCGCCAACGACTCTCCCCCAAAGGGGCCGGTGAGCAGTCCGACCTTCATGGAATCACCCTCTATGGTTGTGAGATGGCAGGCGAGGATGCCTGTCCTATCCGGTACCTGGTCTCTGAGATGCCCGCGCGCGGCCCGCCAGGAACGCCCTCAACACCTCTTCTGCGGCAAACGCGACGAGCCCAGACGCCCTCTCCGGGGCCATCGCCTCCTCCAGGCTCATCGGCTGGTTCACGACCGGCCGCAGGGACGCGATGCCCCGATCGTGCAATGCCCGCGCCTCCGGGGACACGCTGCCCCCGAGGGCCAGCACCGGCGCCCCCGCCTCTTGCGCCAGGCGCGCTACGCCGACGGGTGTCTTCCCATACGCGGTCTGGGCGTCAAGCCGTCCCTCGGCGACGAGCACAACGTCCGCGCCGGCAAGCTTGGCCCGGAGCCCGACGGCGTCCATCACGGTCTCAACGCCCGGTTCAAGGGTCGCACCGCAGAAGGCCACCAATCCCGCCCCCAGGCCTCCTGCAGCGCCGGCACCGGGGAGACCGACCACCTCGACACCCACGTCGCGCGCGATGATCGCCGCCAGCCGGCGCAGCCCCTCGTCGAGCTGAGCCACCATCTCGGGCTTCGCGCCCTTCTGTGGTCCGTAGACCGCCGCCGCGCCGCGCTCACCATAGAGCGGGTTGTCCACGTCGCAGGCCACGCGGATCGAGGCCTCCCTGACCCGAGAGTCGAGGCCTGTCATGTCGATCCGGTCCAGCACGCTGAGCCCCGCCCCGGTGAGGGGCACCCCCCCACCCTTCGCGTCGAGGAACCGTACGCCGAGCGCCCCGGCCATCCCGAGCCCGCCGTCGGTCGTCGCGCTGCCCCCGATGCCGACAATGAGCTTCCGGCAACCCCTCTCGAGGGCTTGCCAAATGAGCTCCCCTGTGCCGAAGGTGGTGGTGTGGAGCGGGTTCCGGCGCTCAGGCGGCACCAGCACCAGCCCCGAAGCCGCCGCCATCTCGATGACCGCCGTCTCGCCGTCGCCCAGGATGCCGTACTCGGCTGCGACCGGCTCCCCGAGCGGCCCGACGACGGTCTCCGAGATGAGCTTGCCGCCGGTCCCCTCTGCAAGCGTGCGGGCGGTGCCGTCACCCCCGTCGGCCATCGGGACCAGGACCATCTCGGCTGACGGCAGGACCGCGCGCACTCCCTGCTCGATGGCCCGGCATACCTCGGGTGCGGTCAGGCAGCCCTTGAACGAGTCCGGGGCGATGACGACCTTCATGACTCCGACCCGAACACCGTCGTCCACGCATCCCGGAAGGTGCGCTTCGTGTTGGCGATGACGAGCTCCGACGACTCGCCCGGAAGCGGCTTCACCTCGAACGTTACCACCGGCTTCCGCGTCGGCACGTCGTTCTGGAAGTAGCCCGTGTAGACCAGCGCCGACAGGAAGTCGCCCAACTCCTGCACGCCGTTCTCACCTGCTGGATGCCCGAAGCGCGGGTGCATGTCCCCGTAGCCCTCGTGGGCCTCGTCGCTCATGATGGCGTTGCCGGCGTGTACGTGGATCAAGTGCGGCGCGGCCAGGCTGAGCGACTCGATCGCCGTCTCCTTGAGCAGGGGCAGGTGCGAGAGGTCGATCAGCAGCCCAAAGCTTGGCGCCTGCTCCTTCACGCGCTCGGCGAGCTCCACCGCGCGGTCGGTCGGGCCGATGAGGCACTTCTTGTCGATCGCATCATCGAACTGCTCGAACGAGACCCACACCGTGTAGTCGCGCGCCTTCTCCTGCGCGTAGCGGCAGAGCGCAACGCACGAATCGGCCAGCCGGTCCATGGCCGCCGGCCGCTCGGCCTCGGGCGCATCGGGGCCGCTGAGCACCGCCGTGATGCGCGCGTTGAGCTCGTACGCGGCATCGATGCTCTTCTTCACCTCCTCGATGGCCGCCTGGCGTCCCGCCTCGTCGGGGTCATTGAGGCTGAGCTGGCCCAGCAGCAACCCCGGCTGGGCTCCCACGCCCAGGCTCAGTCCGCTGACATCGGCAATCCGCCGCAGCGCCTCGTGAACGCCCGGCTGCTCCGATCGCCGCACCTCGAGCACGTTGAAGAAATCGTCCCGGGCAATGGCCTCTGCCGAGGAGATCGTGAGCTCGGGGTCGTCGTCCCTGATGATCGGGTAGGCCATGAAGTGGACCAGGCCCAGGTCCATCAACTCGGTCCAGTGCTTCTCCATGTCACTCGGCTCCTTCGCAGTTGTGTGGTGGGAGTTTCGCCGGCCCTGCCTCCGCCCCTCCTGTCCGTGGCCGTGCGGCGGCGGACAGCCGAAACGCGTCCGGCCCGGCGTCGATCACCAGACCTTCGCCGCTACCGGCACCTCGCGCCGCGGCTTGAGCGCAATCGCCTCCTGGGCGCACATCGCCCGGCAGATCCCGCAGCCGTAACACGCCCGCTGGTCGATGAACGTCTTCTTCTGCACGGCACTGAACCCCATTGCGCCGAACTGGCACGCCCTCATGCAGGATCGGCACCCTGTGCACTTCTCCGGGTCGATCTCGCCGACATACTCCGCGCGGAACATCACCTTGATGTCCCGCACCACGGTCGTCTGCATCGCCATGCAGTCCGACCGGTCGCAGTTGCAGATGCCGCCGATGAACGGCGTCACGAACGTCCAGACGGTGTGGCAGAGACCCTCCTTCTCGTGCTCCCGGAAGTTCTGCAGAGCCGTCTCGCGGTCGAGAGTCTCCAGGCCGGAGGTGTCGGGGCCGGATGCGAAGCTCCCGTCCAGGCTCGCGAGAATCTCACCGAACTTGCTCGCCGCGCCGGGACCCAGGGCAATCCCGTAGCAGTACCGCGCGTCCCGGTCGTTCAGCGTGACCTGGCGGCAGACGCACGGCACGCGCACGATGCTGTTGACGAAGCCGAAGATGCGTTCGACGTCCTCGATCGGGATGACCTGCCCGAAGTGCTCGCGCTTCATCCGCGCGGTAATGCGCCCTCTGATGGCGCGCTGAACGACGGACGGGGCCTTGTCTAACCGGTCGAGCTTCGCCCAGTCGTCCCGCGTCTTCTCCGGGGTCAGGAGGACATCCCTGATGACCTCCTGCCGCCGCGCGTCGCTGAGCAGATCCTCCCCGTAGTTCCTGGCGTGCAGGTACCACTTCTCGCCTTCACCGTGCTTGTGGCAGAACTCGCACATTTGCTCTCGCTCTCTGAGCCCAACAAATGCTGAAATTCAGGGCTTTGTTTTGTGTCTCCCTTGTTCGCCGACTCGATTCAGTGGCATAGCTTCAAGGGGTCTACATGGCTCGCCGACCTGATTCCATCCGTCGCCATGTGAAATCGAAATGCCACTTTCTGATGGTTCACCAAGGGGATCAATGCTCCCTTCTCGCATCTTGTTGGACGGAGAGATGAGGCTCACTCAGGGCCCCGACACGTAGCGGCTATCCGGGCCTGGTGCCGGAGACGGACCGCCTTCTTCGCCCCCCGCGCCCGTTGTCGGGCAATCTCCCTCTGTCACCCGCCCCAACCATCATGTTCAGCGGGAGGGTATGGAGCCCCCGCAGCCGAAGGAGCACAGGGTTAGCGATAGCCACAGGAGGGGACGAGTCATGCCGAAGGTCCTGGTCGTCTACTGCAGCCTGTCTGGCAATACGAAGGCGGCAGCCGAAGCGGTCGCCGAGGGGGTGGTTGAGGCTGGGGGTGAAGTGGTCGTGAAGGATGGGCTCAGCGCCCAGCCTGAGGACCTGCTGGAGTGCGGAGCCGTGGCGCTCGGTTCCTATGACGCCTTCAGCTACATGGGCGGGGGCTTGAAGGACTTCCTGGACCGAGCCTTCTACCCCACCCAGGGCTCCGTGACGGACAAGCCCTATGCTGCCTTCCTGACCCACGGAGGAGGGGGAAGGGCGATCGAGAGCATCCAGTCTGTGGCACGGTCGTTCAAGCTGAAGCCGGTCGCCGATCCCGTCCTCGTGAAGGGGATGCCGGACGAGGCTGCTGTCGCTGACCTGAAGGCGCTGGGGGCGAAGCTCGTGGTTGAGGCCGGGTGAGGAGGCTGCGTCCTGGTCTGCGGAGACCACAAGTGGAACGAGGAGCCAACCCTCGGCTCCCCGTTCCCTCACATCTCAGGTTGTCGGCGGGAGAGACGACCACGCTCCCGAGCCGTGCTGCGAAGTCCGCTGCCGAAAGCCCGAGGAGTTCCTGGCTCCTGGGGGTCTCGTGGGTGGACGGTGACATGCCCACCAAGTGCGGCGAACCCGAGTCCAGACGACTGGCACGTCTCCAGGAACCGACAACGACTGGCTCCTGGTTCGGCGTCGGGAGAGGAGTTCCTGCTGACCTTCCCCGACCGACATCCTTGCGCACCCACTCCATCACCCACTTCATCGCTTCGCAGTCTTCCCGATTGTAGGTCAGCAACTCCTGCTCCAGCCGTCGGGCGTCCTCTTTTGTCTCGGCATTCATCCACCGATGGTGGCAGACGACCGACCACAGACTCCCGTATTCGTCCTGTGAACGCTTGAAGCGCGTCTCCTGCTCGATGTGCTTGAGCCCGTAGGACGGAAGGGGGAAGCAGAAGGCGCTCTGGATGGTTCGGGTCCGCATGTCGAACAGCAGGTCAAGGATCCGCTCGGCAACCCCCTCGGGGTGACCCCGCCTTTCAGCGCACTTCCGCACCCAGACCCGAATTCACGGCTGGTTGCTCAGAATCACTAGCAGAACTCGCACATGCCGATCTCCTGTCTTGGTTTCTGGCCCCTCCCGCTGGGAGAGGGATAGGAGCGACGACGCCTGACGCCATCACGCCAGCGACAGCTCCGCCATCTCGCCGACGCCGCACAGGTACGTCGCTAGGCTGGTGGGCTTGACCCTGATGAGTACGTAGGTCGGGTCGGTCCTCCCCTGCGGGAAGTACTGGAGGAACGAGTCCTGCCAGAACCGATCCCGCAGATCCTGGTCCTGCGTGAGCGCGGCCAGGCCCTTGATGATGACGTGGCCGAAGCCGGGGAGACACTGCCCGCACACCGGCCAGTAGACCGTCACCTTCGGGTTGGCCTCGATCTGGCCGCACTTCGCCGTGACGGTCCCCGTGACGAACCACACGGTGAGGTCGTCCTCCACTACCGCTGAACCCATTTGCCGGGCGGTCGGGAACCCGTCCTCACCGGTCGTGATCAGAACCGACACCGGCGTCTTGTTGATCGCTTCCCGTGCGCTTTCCCTGAGCTGCGATTCGTCCATGGGTGTCCCTCGCCTCCTGCATCCTGTGCTCGAGCGTGTGCCGCGTAGGTTGGTCGCGGGAGGCCGTCGAACCTGCATCGGCAAGGGGGCCTGACCATGTGCATAGGCTTCTCCTACCTCGGCGTCATTGTCGCCGCCCTGGCCGCTGGCGGCCCTCCCGGCTTCGCCGCCGAGAAGGGAGGTCGTCTCGTGTTCCAGTCGCCTCACGGGGCCCGCATCCGGCTGCAAGGCGCCATGGGCGAGCGCGTTGAACGCAACATCGACCACTGGCTCCTCCCTGCCGTTGACGCTAACCCCGGCATTCTCGAGATGTTCCGCGTCCGCGACCGCAGGCCCATGCCCGACATCATGCCGTGGGCCGGCGAGTTTATGGGCAAGTACCTCGTCAACGCGATCCAGGGCTGCCGCATGAGCGACCGGCCCGATCTGCGCGAGCACGTCCGTCGCACCATCGCCGAGCTGATCAGCACCCAGGCCGAGGACGGCTACCTCGGACCCTTCCGCCAGGAGGAACGCCTTCTGGGCCACTGGGACCTCTGGGGCCACTATCACTGTATGCTGGCCCTCCTCATGTGGCACGAGGAGACCGGCGACGAGCAGGCGCTCGACGGTGCGCGGCGCATCGCCGATCTTGTCTGCCGCACGTTCCTGGATACCGGGAAGCGGGTGCTCGACGCCGGCTCGCCTGAGATGAACATGTCCATCATCCACTCACTCGGATGGCTGTACCGCCTGACCGGCGAGGAGCGCACCCTCCGCATGATGCGGGAGATCGAGACCGACTGGCAGTCGGCCGGCGACTACTTCCGCACCGGCGAGCGCGGGGTCGAGTTCTTCCGCACGCCACGGCCCCGTTGGGAGAGCCTCCACGATCTCCAGGGGCTGGTCGAGCTGTACCTCATCACCGGCGATGAGGCCTACCGGCGGGCCTTCGTCAACCTGTGGACCAGCATCGTCCAGCACGACCGCCACCCGAGCGGCGCCTTCTCCACCTCCGAGCAAGCCGTGGGCAACCCCTACTCGCCCGGCTCCATCGAGACCTGCTGCACGACGGCGTGGGTGGCCCTGACCGAGGACATGCTGCGGCTCACCGGGAGCAGCCTCGCCGCCGACGAGCTTGAGCTCTCCACCTGGAACTCCGTCCTGGGCTCCCAGCACCCCTCGGGCCGCTGGTGGACCTATGATACGCCCATCAACGGCATCCGGCAGGCCTCGGCGCACACCATTGTGTTCCAGGCGCGATGTGGCACGCCCGAGCTCAACTGCTGCTCCGTGAACGGACCGCGCGGCCTGGGGGCGATCTCGGAGTGGGCGGCCATGCTCGATGCAGACGGGCCGATCATGAACTACTACGGGCCCTGCGAGCTGCGCCTGTCGCTCGCCGGCGGCGCGGAGCTGACCATCACCGAGAAGACGGAGTATCCCGCCGAGGGTGAGATCAGGCTGCGCCTCGGGCTGCCGAAGCCGGCGGAGTTCAACCTCCGCCTGCGCATTCCTGGCTGGTCATCGACGACCACGGTTGAGGTGAACGGCGAAGAGGTGCCGGACGCTGAGCCGGGCACGTACCTCAGCCTGAAGCGCCGCTGGCGGAACGGCGACACGATCAACCTCGGCCTCGACATGTCCCCTCGCTACTGGGCGGGGGAGCTGGCCCGAGCGGGCTGCGCCGCCATCTATCGAGGGCCGATCCTCCTCGCCTTCGACCCGAAGCACAACCCGATGGACACCGACAGCATCCCGCCGCTCGACGCAGATCAGCTCGACTCGGTGCCCGTCACCGCCTCAGCACGCTTCCAGCCCATCGTCATCCGCAAGCTCCGGGCCGCCGATGGCCGCGACGTCGTCCTGTGCGACTTCGCGACCGCCGGAGCGCACGGCACCGACTACGTCGCCTGGCTTCCCGTCGTCAACGCCGCGCTGGCCCCGGTCTGGCTGAAGCGCCCGCGTGTCGGCGAGCGTGTGGCGGCGGGGGCGATCCTCTTCGAGTGGACGGGCTACGGCTCGGGCACGCGCTCCGGCCGCACCTTCATTCTCGGCATCGCCGGCGACCCCCAGTTCAAGGACGTCGTCACGACCGTGCCAGACCTCCGCCTGCCGCGTTACGTGCTCCAGGAAGGCCTCCGGCCGGGGGTGACGTACTACTGGCGCGTCACCGCCGTCAACGGGAATGGCTCCACCCGCAACCTGAACGGTGCCTCTTCCTTCACCGTGGACCTGAGCCTCGAGAACACCGTGAAAGGCGAAGCCGCGCTCTACCAACTGGGTGAGCGCGACCTCATGGTGGCCTCGCCCCTTGATGGCAGCGGCGAACCGACCATCGGCGTCCTCGAGTCAGCCTCGGGTATCGCCCCCGCTCCCGATCGTCAGGACCGGGAGGGCGGCGCCGTCGCGTTCACGGGCCAGACGTCAGGCATCAAGTACGCGCTGCCGTACTTCCCCGAGCGGGACTTCGCCTTCTACGCCTGGGTCTGCCCCGAGGGCCTGCCGACGGACCGGCTGCACCAGGTCTTCTCCGCCTGGTGCGCGGGGATGGACGACCCACTGCGGGTGGTCATCCACGGCACGGAGCTGTTCGCGAGGATCGAGGCCAGGGCTGCCTACTCCACACCAGGGGTGCCCGTCGAGAACGGGAAGTGGGTTCACGTGGCGGCCGTGAAGGACGGGCCGAAGCTATTCCTCTACGTCAACGGTGAACTGCGGGGCTCGGTGGACGTGCCGGAGTGGTGCGCGACGGGGGCGCGTGACTTCGCCATCGGCGCCAACCCGAACTACACCGGCGCGAACGAATGCTTCGCCGGCCGCCTCGACGACTTCGGCTTCCACGCGCAGGCCCTGACGGCCGACGAGATCCTCGGGGTCCTCCGCCGGGGCTGATCGGGAGCCTGCTCCCACGGGGTCCCGTTCCGTGACCGGCTGGAGCCGCGTCGGGGGCCCCATGCACGCTGGCGAGCGCGAGGCCCACGGCCCCCTTGCCGTGAGCGCGGCCGACGCGGCCCTGAGCCCTACGGAGTGACGACAACACCCTCACTCACATCGCTGCCGGTCGAGCCGTAGCTGTCGATGGCCTGGGCGCGCACCTGGTACGTGCCCGCGGTCAGCGCCGACAGATCCCACGGCACTTCCCAGTAGCCCGAAGACGGGCCGTCGCTATCCACGCCAATGGGGGCCCACACCTTGAGCTTCAGCCGCCACTCATTGAGGGTGCCGACATCGAGCGCCGCGTGATCCTGCACCTCGATGGTCCAGTTCCCGTTGATCGGCTCGTCGGCGAACCTGCTCAGTGGTTCGGCCGGGGTCAGAACGGTGGGGAACCAGCCGACCAGGTCGTGGGTGCTGCCGCCCGTGCGGTTGTGAAGCAGCACCGAGGTGCCGGAGGGCGAGGTCAGCTTCACGGTCAGGTCGCCGATCCACGTGTGGGTGATGTTGACGTACACCTGGATGTCGGCGAGGGAGCCCGACTGGGTGCAGTTGATGACGTCGGTCACCGGGTCGCCAACGTCCGGGATGGCCAGGTCCGGGGAGCTGGGCAGCGTCGGGCCCGGCCCGACGTAGTCGAACCGGACGGAGGTGACGGTGGCCGGGGCGGTCGGGGTCGCCGTCGCCTGGCAGGTGTAGGCGCCGGGGCCGATATGAGCGCCCTCCGCGGGCGAGACCAGCGTGCATTGCGGGACCGCCGGCGCCTCCGTCGTGAACTGCCACTGGAAGTCATCGTCCGGGCTGCCGTCGGCCCGGCCGTTGAAGTTGCCGTCCAGCCTCTTCCCGGCCACGCTCTTGGCGGCGGCGAGCAGCTTGGCGGTGTAGGTCGTCTTCCAGTCCAGCGGCGCCGACGGGGTGAAGACGGCCGTGTAGGCGTTCCCCCACTTCCAGGTGCCCGCGACGGCCGAGGCCGTTCCTCCCGCGCCGCTGGTGAGGGTGAACTTGCCCTCGACCGCGCGCTTGCTCATGCGCTGGCTGAACAGCATCTTGATGGTCGTGTCCCGTGGGACGCCCGTCGTGCCCCTCTCCGGGGTATTGGCGACCACCTGCGGGCACGGCGTGACGCACCGGTAGAGGTTGAGGCGGCCGCCGCTCACGCACAGCCCCGCCCACTGCGGCAGCGGGTCGGCATTCCTGAGCACGATGGCCTTGATGATGTCGACCGGAATGCCCGGCCGGGTCGCCGCGATCAGAGCGCAGGCCCCGGTCACGTGAGGCGTGGCCATCGACGTCCCGTCCCAGCTCTTCGTCTTGTTCCTGGGGAACGTGCTAAGGATTCCAACGCCGGGGGCAGCGATGTCCACGCTCGTCGCGCCGTAGCAACTGAAGGCCGCCTTGCCGTCGTGGGGGCCCGAGGCCGCGACGGCAATGATCGAGTCGAGATCATACGAGGGCGGGTACTGCGGCGAGACGTCGTTGTCCGAGCCGCTGTTGCCGGCCGCGCAGCAATGGATGACGCCGGCCCGGCCGGCGGCGTTGAACGCGCGCTTGAGCGCCTGGCTCTCGCCTCCGCCGCCCCAGCTGTTGCTCGTCGCCACGATGTTGATGCCGAACTGCTTCCTCATCTTCGTTACGTACTCCAGACAGGTGATGGCGCCCTCAGTGCTCCCGCCGCCATCGCTGTTGAGGAACTTGAGCGCCATGATCCTCACGGTCCAGTTGGCGCCGGCGACATCCGTGCCGTTGTTCCCCACGGCGCCGATCGTCCCCGAGGTGTGGGTGCCGTGGCCATGGTCGTCCTTGGGGTCGGAGTCGTCGTTCGCCGCGTCGATCCCATAGACGTCGTCGACGTAGCCGTTGCCGTCGTTATCGACGCCGTCATCGGGAATCTCCCCTGGGTTCCGCCACATGTTCGCCGCCAGGTCCCGGTGGGTGTAGTCCACACCCGTATCGATGTCCGCCACCACCACGGTGTCGCTCCCAGTGGTGTAGCCCCACGCCCGGGGCGCCTTGATCTTGGGCCACGCCCACTGCTGGGGGTACAGCGGGTCGTTCGGAAGCAGGTCGGGGCTGTCCAGGGCCTTGACCTTGTAGTTCGGCTCCGCGTAGAGCACGCCGCCGTCCTTGGTGTACATCGCGATCGCCTGCTCGACGGTCATGCCTTTCGGCAGCCTGACATAGTCCGTCGAGATGAACGTGAACCGGCGCGCCAGCGTCGCGCCTATCCGCGTGTGCAGGCTCTGCACCTCGGCCGCCGCCACCCCTGGCTTGTAGCCTACCAGCAGCTCTCCCGGGACGTACTCCGGTTTGGCACCCTTGATCGCCTGGGCCCAAGCCGCCAGAGCGGGTACGAGCATCAGTAAGATGAAGCACGCGGTGATCGCCGCGGTCCTGCGGGACCGTCTCGCCGCATCCGATCGGATCTGCTCAACCGGCATCATCAGTTCCCCTCCTGGATCGTTCGTATCTCGAGCCCCGGCCCTCGGTACCGAGGAGGAAGCTCTGCGTGACCTTGGCCAAAGCCACCCGCCGAAAGTGGGACGATACCTATCGCCCTCGTGTTCCCTCGCAGAAAACGGGACAGACACATATCCCGACGTCCGGCGACGTGCCTGTTCCACTTCCCGCCCAGCTTCCCTCCCTCGTCCCACCTCCCTCCCAGGTCGTCTTGCGGCGGCAGGCTGCGGACGGTATAATAGGCTCGCCTTGGGCAGACACCACTGGACATGCGACTCCTCATGCTGAGAACCCTGCGGCAGACGTGGCGGGCGCGGGAGCTCCTCTGGGCTCTCGCTGAACGCGAGATCAAGACCCGCTACCGGCGCTCCTTCCTCGGGCTGCTCTGGTCGCTCGTCACGCCGCTCTACCAGGTGGTGCTGATGACGATCGTCGTCAAGTACCTCTGGCACAATCCCACGCCGAACTACTCGATCGTGTATCTGTGCGCGCTCGTCCCGTGGAGTTTCTTCCAACAGGCCGTCCTCACGTCGTGTGCCTCGGTCCTCCGCTCGCGGGACATGGTCAAGCGCGTGTGGTTCCCCCGGCACATCGTCCCCCTCGCCACGGTGGGGAGCTGCCTCTTCCACATGGTCATGTCCCTCGTCATTCTCCTGGCCCTCCTGCTCATCATCCCCGTCGCCTTCAGCTGGAAGCACCTCGTGTTGGTCCCGCTCGTCCTCATCGAAGTCCTAATGGTGTGCGGCCTCTCGCTCCTCGCCGCCGCTCTGCACAGCTTCTACCAGGACGTCGAGTACATACTGACCAACCTCATCCAGGTGTTCATGTTCGTGACTCCGGTGATCTACCCCATCAAGTGGATCCCCGACGAGTACGAGCACGTCCGCTCCATCGTGATGCTCAACCCCATGGCGACCGTCTGCGAGGGCTTCCGCTCCATCATCATCTACCAGCAGCTACCCGATCCCGTCAACCTGCTCATCGCCGCGGCCTTCGCGCTCCTCTGCTTCATCGTGGGGTGGGAGTACTACCGGCTCCGCCAGGCGCAGCTCCCGGAGGTGATCTGATGGCCGCTCCGGAGCATGTGGTCGAGGTCGAGGGGCTGTGGAAGCGCTACTATGCCGGGCCGCGGGGACGCTCCCTCAAGACGGCGGCCATGAGCCGTCTCCTTCGCCGCTCTCATTCGGAGGAGCTGCTGTGGGCCTTGCAGGACGTGTCCTTCACCGTGGACCCGGGCGCCTCCGTGGCGGTCATCGGCCCGAACGGCTCCGGCAAGACGACGCTCCTCGGCCTCCTCTCCCAGGTGTTCGAGCCCACGAGAGGCAAGGTCATCGTGCGCGGGCGCGTCTGCGTGTTGCTCGAGGCGGCCGTGGCCTTCCACCCGGACCTGACCGGGGTCGAGAACACCATCCTTCAGGGCATGGTGCTGGGGATGACCCGCCGGGAGGCCGTCTCCCGGCTCGACGCCATCATCGCCTTCGCCGAGGCCTCGGACTACATCGACGCCCCCGTCCGAACTCTCTCCCTCGGCCAGCGTGCGCGTCTGGGGTTTGCGGTCGCCTCCCACCTCTCTCCCGACGTCTTCCTCATCGATGAGGTCCTCGCCATCGTGGACCAGGAGTTTCACTACGCCTGCTACGACCGGATCGCCGAGATGCGTCGGCAAGGCTGTGCCATCGTCTTTGTCTCCCATGTCCTCGAGCAGGTCCAGGAGCTGTGCCCGCGGGCGATCTGGCTCGACCGGGGCCGGATCGTCCTGGACGCTCCCACCAACGAGGTAATCCCTCGATACGAGGCCCACTCCGCCGAGCATCACCGCTCTCCCTGACGCACTCACTGATCCTTAGGCGCGGCAAGGGGGCCGCGGAGGCGCCGAACATGGCCAGGCCGGCATCGCGAACCGTTACCCTCCTCACCTGCTGTCTCTGCTGGTGGGCCCTCCGACCGGCTCTCCCACAGGAGACGCCGCCGAACCCCGCCCAGAAGCGCATCGACGATCTGACCATCGCCGGCTTCAACAGCTACAACGAGAAGCAGTACGCTGAGGCGGCGACGGCCTGGGTAGAGGCCTTCCGGCTCTCCCAGGAAGCCAAGTACGAGACGGGCGAGTCGAACGTCCGCACCTTCCTCAACCAGATCGCGGGCGTGCCCGCCGCGCGGGCCCTCCCCCTCTACGACGCGGTGAGCGCGTTGCTCACCCAACCCGGAGACGAGTTCCTGCGGGCTTACGTGCTCTACTGCCGAGGCCAGGTCCAGCGGAAGAGCGGCCTGCTGGACGAGGCGCTGGGCTCGCTCAACGAGGCCTTGAGAGCCTTCGAGCAGCTCAACGACCAGCGCCGGAGGGCCTCGTGCCTTCACGAGATGGGCTTCGTGTACGAGAACCGGAAGGAGTTCGATCGCGCCCGGGAGTCGATGCAGTCGGCTCTGGCCATCTACCGCCAGGCGGGGAACTGGGAGCGGGTCTCCGCCGTCCTCGGCAGCCTGGGATTGATGGCGGAGGGAACGGGCGACTTCGATGCGGCGATGGACCTGCTGCGTGAGTCGCTGGACGCGGCTGAGAAGTCGGCTGACCAAGAGGCCATCGCCCTGACGCTCGACAACCTGGGCAACACCTACTACGTCCACGGCTACTACACGACTGCGGAGGGGTACTTCAACCGGTGCCTCGCGCTCAAGCGCGAGATGGGCGATCAGAAGGAACTGGCGCGGAGCCTGCGCGACTTGGGCATTCTGCGCTATGAATCCGGCGACTTCGCCAAGGCTCTCGACCTCTTCGAAGAGGCCAGGAAGATCGCCGCCGAGCAGAAGGATGTCCGGGGCGAGGCGATCTGCATGGCCAACGTCGCCCTGATCGCCCAGCACAGCGGGCAGCTTCAGAAGGCACTCAAGGCCTACGATGAGGCGGCTGCGCTCTTCCAGAAGGTGGGCGATGAGAGGAGCCTGGCGCGCGCCTGGGGCAACCAGGCCGTCATCTACCGCACCCTCGCGGACCGGTCATCGGCCAAGGCCATCTACGAGCGCATACTCCCCATCTTCGAGCGGACGAACGCCGTCCCCGACTACCTCCTCACCCTCAGCAACCTCGCCAACATCCTCGACGACGAAGGCGACCGCGCCGGCGCCCGGGCCCAGTACGAGAAGACCCTCGAGATCGCGCAGCAGCACGATCTCCGCGGGGAGGTCGCCCGCGCCCATAGCAACCTCGGCAATGCGCTGCTGGTCTGGGAGCAGCCCAAGGAGGCGGTCCCGCACCTCGAGGAGGCCCTGGGAATGTACCGCGAGATGGGCGCCGCGACCAGCGTGGCCTCCTGCCTGGTGAACCTGGGGTATGCCGCCGGCCTCCAGGGCGACCACGAGGGAGCGCTCCGACGCGCCGATGAAGCCCTCCAGGCGGTCGCTGCCATTCCCGGCAGCCTCGAGCTGGACCGCATCCATGGCCTGAAGGGCGACTCCTTCCGGGCGATGGAGCGCTTCCGGGAGGGGGCCGAGGCCTATGCTAAGGCCGCCGAGCAGGCGGAGCACCTCCGCACCCAGGCAGCCTCCTCGCGCCTCCGTACGGCTTACTTCGCCTCCCAGCACCACGTGTACATGAACTGGGCCGAATGCCTCCTGAACCTCAAGGAAGGGAAGCCTGCGCTGGAGGTCGTGGAAAGGGCGCGGTCCCGCGTTCTCCTCGACCTCCTGGCCGCAGGCCGCATCGCCACCGGGCCGGAAGCCCTCGCGGGGGAGACGAGCCACCGGAACGACGTGGCTGACCGGCTGGCCAAGGCCGAGACACGTCTCGTCGGCCTCCCGGAGGGCGATGCCCGTCGGCGGTTGACCACTGAAGTTGGGGACCTGCGGGGCGAATTGCGCAGCGCCGAGGCCTCGGTCGAGGCCAAACAGCGAGAGGTCGTCGACCTCCGTGGCTCCGGGGAGCCGGCCCGCGTGGACCAGGTAGCCGGCATGTTGGCTGCCGACGCCGCCGTCCTGGAGTACGCTTCGGGTGCCAAGTCCACGATCCTCTTCGTCGTCACCCCTGGCCGCCGGGAGTCCAGAGTCGAGTTCCGCGTCATGAAGAAGGGCTCCGAACAGATCGGGAGCGCCGTCGCGCTCTTCCGAAAGCAATGCTCAACCCCCGGCGAGCCGTACGAGAAGCTCGCCCGGGAGCTCTACGATCTCTTGGTCGCCCCCGCCGCCGGTCTCCTGAAGGGCGTCCGGTCGCTGATCATCTCCCCCGACGGCCCACTGTTCGAACTGCCTTTCCATGCCCTGATGACACCCGACCATCGCCATCTGGTTGAGCGGTTCCGGATCTCCTATGCCCCGAGCCTTAGCCTCCTGAAGGCGTGCCGGGAGCACTCGCCCAAACCCGTCTCCCCGAGACTCGCGCCGGCGTTGATCGTGGCCAACCCGCAGTACGGCGATCAGCAGGCCAGGCCCGCTGAATACCGCGATGCCCTGGCGCCTCTCCCCGGAAGCGAGACCGAGGCCCGCGCGCTCCAGCAGGTCTTCGGAGGCGATGCCATCGTGCTGACGGGCCGGACCGCAAGCGAGGAGGCCGTCAAGCGCGACGCCGGCCGGTCCAGCGTCATCCACTTCGCCACCCATGCCCGCCTCGACGAGGCGAACCCGATGGCCTCGGCCGTCATGCTGGCCGCTCCTGACCCCGCCTCCGCAGAGGACGGCATTCTGGAGGCAGCCGAGATCGCTCGGCTGGACTGGCCTGCCCAGCTGGTCGTCCTGTCGGCGTGTCAGAGCGGGAGGGGGGAGTTCCAGCAAGGGGAGGGCATGCTGGGGCTGTCGTGGTCAGTCTTTGCGGCCGGCGTACCGTCCACACTCGTTAGCCTGTGGGAGGTCAACGACCGCTCCGCCCCGCTTCTCATGGGCTCGTTCTACGGCAACTGGCGCAAGGGCCTCGACAAAGCGGGGGCTCTGCGGAAGGCGGAACTGGAGATGCTCTCCCGGAAGCCCTACCGCCACCCGGCCCACTGGGCCCCGTTTGTCCTCATCGGCGAATGGCAATAGCCGGGGCCGCGCAGACCAGTCGCTCCGCCACTCGCAGCCGCTGCCCCGGCCTCACTTCACGTTCTCCTTCGTGATCAGATCCGTTGGCACGGCTATCTCCGGCGGGATCGTCTCCCCCTCGAGCAGCGCCACCGCGCACCGCACGCCCCACGCCCCCATCAGGTCCGGGTGTTGCTCGATGGTGCACAAGAGGTCGCCCGCCTTGATCTTGTCCTGGGCAGCCTTCAGGTTGTCGTACGAGGCGACCAGGATCTTCCCCTTCAGCTTGGCGGCGTCGATCGCCCGCAGCGCGCCCAGGGCCATCATGTCGTTGGCGCAGAAGAGCCCGGTGATGTCCGGGTGCGCGGTCAGCATGTTGGCGAAGACGGTCTCGCCCTGCTCCAGCTCCCAGCGGGCCGACTGGCTGTCCACTACCGTGATCCCCGAGAAGGCCGTCATCGCCTTCTCGAAGCCGTGCTTTCGCGCCTCGGCGTTGTCCACGCCGCGGATGCCCTCCAACATGGCGACCTTCCCCTGGCCGCCCAGCTTCTCGGCGAGGTAGCGCGCCGCTTTCTCCGCGCCGGCCTCGTTGTCCGGGCCGATGAAGGTGACGAGCTTCAGGCCGGCCTGCTGCGCCGCCAAGCGGTCGATGCGGTTGTCGATGTTGATCACCGGCACATTCGCCTGATTCGCCTTCAGGAGCGCAGGAACCAGGCTCTTCGAATCGGCCGGAGCGATGCAGATCGCATCCACCGCCTTCGCGACCTCGTTCTCCACGATGCCCGCCTGCTCGAGGTCGGAGGTCTCCTTCGAGGCGGCCAGGCTCGAAAGATCGACGCCCAGCTTCCTGGCCTCCCCCTTGGCGCCCCTGTCCATGGCCTGGAAGAAGGGGTTACTCATCGTCTTCATGATGAGCGCGATCTTGTACTTCTTCGAGGGTGCCAGGCCTGGGAAGTCGGGCATGGTCCCCGCCTCAGGCGCCGTGGCAGCCGGAGTCTGCGCCGCCTTCGGCTGCGCGGGCAGAGGCGCCTGGCTCGTCGGCTGGGGCTTCCTCGGGCAGCCACCGGTGAGCATGACCGCCAGGATGACCGTGACGAGCGCGACCACGAACGTAGTCCTCATTGCTTTCCCGTCCTTTCCCGAGGCCCTGCGCAGGCGCAGTGCTGTCCAGATGGAGACGCACGGCGTTGCAGACGAGGGCGTCCGCGCTCCCGGCAGACTACCTCCGTCGCGTCCGCAACCGGTCCGCGCCGACGGCGATCACGATGACGGCGCCGATGATGACCTTCTGCCAGTAGTCCGGCACCGAGAGCAGCCCCAACCCGTTTGCCAGCACGCCCATGATGAGCGCCCCCGCCAGCGTCCCGACCACGTCGCCCTCGCCGCCGGAGAGGCTGGTCCCGCCCACGATCACCGCCGCAATCGCGTACAGCTCCAGCCCGTCCTGCGCCAGCGGGTTGCCCGCGGCCATGCGGACCCAGTAGATGATCGCCCCCAGGGCCACGCACAGGCCGCAGGCCACGTACGTCAGGAGCTTCACGCGGCCGACGGGCACCCCGGAGAGCCGCGCCGCCTCCTCACTTCCGCCCGTCGCGTACACGTACCTGCCGAAGCGAGTGAGCGACAGGAGCAGGTAGGCCACCGCCACGGCTCCCAGGGCGAGCGCCACGGGGATCGCGAAGGCTCCCCGCTCGACGGCGGCCAGGTGGATCGTGGTCCCATGGGCGACGACGAACGCCAGGCCCCGGGCCACGAACATCATGCCCAAGGTCACGATGAATGCCGGCGCGCCCAGGTGTACCACCAGAGCGCCGTTCACCAGGCCCAGCGCCGTCCCGATGGCCAGGCAGGCGAGCAGGCCCAGGGCGACGCCCGCCGGCCCCGGCACGTCCCGCACCACGACGGCCAGCCCCACGCTGCAGAGGGCGAGGACCGACCCGACCGAGAGGTCAATCCCGCCCGCCAGGATCACGAGCGTCATCCCCACCGCGGCGACCGTGGTGATGCTGCACTGCAGGAGGACGTTGCGCAGGTTGGCCTCGCTGAGGAAGGTCGGCGGCCCCCAGTCGTTCTGCCACGACGTCAGCGCGGCCATCGCTCCGCAGATGACCACCAGCGCGACGGACATGCCGACGGCGCGGTAGCTGAGCCAACTCATGAGGGCCAGGCCCGAGGGCGTTGGGAGTGCCGGCGAGACGCTGACTCTATTGCCCCCAGACAGCCCCCGGACCTCCGCCGACCAGGACAAGGCGGGTGCCGGAGCGAAGTGGAGGACAGCTCGCCGAACGGAGGCGCGGCCATGCTCATCGCCATCGCCCTGTCGGTCTGTGCCGGTCTGGCTCCAGCGCGGGCCGACTCCCTCTGGGACACCTACGGGGAGTACGCCACCCGACTTGACCCGCTCGACCCTACTCCCATGGGCGATGGGCACCTGGGGACCATCAAGTCCGGCAACTCCGTTCAGTTGCGCTTCCCGGTGCCCAAGGGGAAGGTGCTCGGTTACTGGCTCTTGCTCGGGAACATCGTCGCGTACACCGGGAAGGGCACCTCCTATCAGCTCATCCTGCGTCGGGACGCCAAGGACGGGCCGGTGATCTACCAGGGGCCGGTCATCGCTAGCGGGGATCAGTTCAACGCGAGCACTGCGGAGTCCCAGGACATCACCGGGTGCCTGACGGCGGCCGACGGCGAGCATGGCACCCTCGACGTCTGGGCGACGACGCTCGTGGAGGGTGACGACTGGACGATCTACCGTCACGACCCGCAGGCGCGGCGCATCGCCTCGCTGGTCGCAGTCGCGAGCCCGGAGCTGGAGGCGAAGATCGCGGCGGCGAAGGCCCTCGCTGACCTGGGGATCGCCGTCGTCCCGATGCCCCAGGAGATCAAGGTCGAGCAGGCCCACCTGAGGCTGTCTGAGTCGCCCCGCATCTGGCTCGGACCGGGCACGACGGACGAGGACGCGTTCGCTGCGCAGGACTTGGCCGAGCAGATCGCCGAGAAGACCCCCGCCAGGCCCGTCGTTGTCCGTGAGAAGCCCACAAACGGCCACATCACGTTCCGCGCCGCGAGGCCGGGCGAACTCGGCAAGCCCGGCCTGCCGGGCCAGTATCTGCTCCGCATCCCCCCCGATGGCGGGGTCGAGATCGTGGCCGCCGACGCCGCCGGCCGGTTCTACGGCGCCCAGACGCTGACCCAACTCATCCTGGATGACAAGACGAACACCCGCCCGGGCCTCACCGCCATGACGATCCGCGACTGGCCGGCTTTCCCCGTCCGCTCGTTCCAGTACGACATCGCGCGCGGGCAGACGGTGAACGTCGAGTTCTGCAAGAGTGTCATCCGTGACCTCGCCCGTCTCAAGCTCAACAACATCATGTTCTACCTGGAGGATGACTTCCGGTTCGACAAGTACCCCTTCACCGGTCGCCCGGACACGTTCACTCCCCAGAAGGCTCGGGAGCTGAGCGCCTACGCGCGCCGGTGCCACATGACCCTGACGCCGCAGTTCGAGGCGCTCGGGCACGCCTCCGCCGTCCTGTCGCACCCGGAGCTTGCGGACCTGCGCGAGGCGGGCAGCTCGTGGGTCTTCTGCACGAGCGAGCCACGCACGTGGGAGTTCCTGCGCGACGTGTTCACCGAGCTGGCGGCAGCCTTCCCCGACAGCCCCTACCTCCACGTCGGCGCGGATGAGTTCGAGGGCGGCTTCGGCCTCTGCGACCGCTGCCAGGCCAAATCGCCCGGAGCCCTGTACGTCGAGCACATGACGAAGCTCAACGACATCTGCCGGTCGCTCGGCAGGAAGATGCTCTTCTGGCCCTCCCACGGCGGGCCCACTCCCGACCTCAGCTTCATGGCGCTGAGGAACGCGGCGGCCATGCCCCACGACTCGATTCCCACCGAGTGGATCTACCACGGCCCGCCGGCCTACCCGGAGATCGCCCAGTACCAGGACGCGGGGTTCGAGGATGTCTGGGTCTGCCCGGCGGTGGTGGATTGGTTCATGGTCTACCCCGACTACCCGACGACGTTCCGCGCCATACGGGGCTTCTACCGCGTCGGTGCCGAGCGGAAGGTGGGCGGCGCGTGCACGACGACCTGGGGCCTGCAGTACGGGGCGCTGTTCGGGAACTCGTGGCTGGGCCTGTGCTATGCCGCCGAATGCGGCTGGTCGCTCGGCGCGACGCCGGTGGCCGACTTCGAGCGGCGCTGGGCGGCATCGTGGCTTGGGGCCAGGGAGGACGACTCGGCACAACTCGTCGCCGAGACGCTGGCCGAGCCCGTACCCGCCGCAGGCGAGGTCGCACGCTTCCGCGACTACACGATGGTGAGCAACCTCGTGCTCAAACCCCTCCGCGAGACCCACCGCCAGTTCGCGCTGAAGCAGCCTGCGCTCGTTGCGGCCGCTCCGCAACTCGTGACGGCGGCCGACTCGGCCGTTGATCGTCTCAACCGCCTCAGGGCCGAGTCGACCCGCGACACGGAGACCCTCGACTTCGCCCTGATCGCATTCCGCATGATGCGCCTGGCCGGCGCGAAGCTCCGCGCGCTCGACGTGGCCTCGGCGCAGTATGCTCAGGCCGTGAACGACCTCGCCGCATCACCGGACAAGGCCGCGGCAGCCTTGGGTGGCGCCGCCGACGCTCTCGCCGGACTCGCGCCTGACTACGAGTGGCTCGGGCGCCGGCTGAAGTACGCGGTCGACCACTGCGGCGCCTGGGATGGCGACCGGGGGGCGATCGAGAGTCAAGCCACCGAGCTGGCGGACACAGTCACGAAGCTGCGCTCTCTCGCCGATGACCTCGCCGCCGGCCGCGCGAAGGCGCTGCCCCCCGCCGGCGACCTCGGCCTCGAGCGCGGGGTCTACACGCGGGTCGCCGGGTGGACGCCTGCCGAGTGCCGCGAGCAGGGCTTCGAGATCCGCGCCGACCTCACGGGGAAGCTGCCGGCCGGCGCCCAGGCCATCGTGGAGTTCGAGTACACAGGCGGCGCCCATGCCCTCAGGATCAGCCGCGTGGCCCTTCTCACGAATGGCGTCGAGGCCTCTTCCAACCAGCACGCCGGCCTCACGGGCGCTGCCAACCAGGGGAACCGCTACGAGCTCACCGTCCCCGCCGACCTCGCTCCCGCCACCAAGCTCGAGATCGCCGCCTCGGTCGCCTCCTGGGGCGGCAACGACTCCGCTGGAACCGTCTGGCTCGTGACGGACGCCCCCTAGCCGCACGCGCCGTTCCCCGCGGTTCCCCTTGCCGCCGTTCTTCCCGCGTAACGAGGCCCTTTGGTGGGTACAACGTAGGATAGAGCAGAGCCGCGCTGACCCGATGGGCCGTTGGGGGGTGGCCTGTTGTGGTTTGTTATCGCTGCTACCACGAGACCTACTATCACCATCGTTGCCCCCAGTGCGGGGAACGGCTGCTGGTATCTCTCGCGCCGCGGATGCGCCGGGCGCTGGAACGCGAGGCGCGGACCAACCGACGGCGCGCCTGGGTCGTAGGGATCGGGATCGTCTTCGGCCTCGCCAGCGCCCCGTTCATGGCCCAGTTCAACCCCTACGGCCTCGTCGGGCTGGCGATCCACCTGGGCGCGTTGGCCCCCCTCTGGCTGTTCCTGGTCGGGCAGCTCAGCCCCTATGAGGAGTGCTGGCACGAGTTCCAGGAGACGTACGTGAACTTCGGCCACCAGTACACTTGGCCGCTCTACATGGTCTACCAGGCAACCTTGGGGGAGGGCCTGACGAACTTCATGGTGGCCGAGTTCGGCATCGCCACCTGCTGCGGGCTGGCCGCCCTCCTCACCGGCGGCGCCTTCGACATCGGGTGTGTGCTGATCTGCTGCCTGGCCGGCATCGTCTCCTGGTTCTTCTCCTCCTGCCTGAAGCTCCATTGGTACTGAGACCCGGCCGCTGCACTCCGGGTGCGTAGGCGAGTCGCTCCGCGACTCGCAACGGCATGTGTCCGTCGCGGAGCGACGGACCCACGAGGCCCGGCGCAGGATTCCCCGCGCGAACACCGAAGTCTGGGCCATGCCCGAGGCCGCAGTCCCCTTCGACGCCAACTTCCTCCGCAAGCTCGAGCGGCTGACCATCGTCGCCCGGCGGATCCTCCCCGGTCAGCTCAAGGGGGAGAAGCGCAGCCCCAAGCACGGGAGCAGCGTCGAGTTCGCCGACTTCCGCACCTACACGCCGGGCGATGACTTCCGCTACGTCGATTGGAACGCGTACGCCCGGCTCGACAAGCTCTTCCTGAAGATGTTCCGCGAGGAAGAGGATCTCCATCTCCATCTCCTCCTCGACGTCAGCGCCTCCATGCGCTTCGGCCAGCCGCAGACCAAGCTCGAGGCCGGGCAACAGCTCGCGGCGGCGCTCGGGTATGTCGGGCTGGCCTCGCTCAACCGCATCTCCGCCGCCGCTTTCTCCGACCACCTCGTGGCACGCTTCCGCCTGGCTCGCGGTCGGCGCCATGCACCGAGGTTCTTCCAGTTCCTGACGCAGGCCGGGGGCGACGGTTCGGAGACCGCCGCCCGGCAGACCAACCTGCCCGCCGCCGCGCGCGAGTTCGCCGTGCGCACCCGGAACCCGGGTGTCGTCGTGCTGATCTCGGACTTCCTCGACCCCCACGGCTACCAGGAGGCGATCGCCGCGCTCCTCGCCTGTCACTTCGATGTCAACGCCATCCAGGTGCTGGCCCGCGAGGAGGTCTCCCCTGAGCTGGCCGGCGACCTGCGACTCGTGGACTCCGAGACGCAGGAAGCGCGAGAGATCACCGTCTCCGGCGCGCTCCTCTCCGCCTACAAGCGTCGCGCCGAGGCGTACTGCTCGGAGCTGCGCCAGTTCTGCGTCAGCCGGAACACCGGCTACGCCCGGCTGATCGCCGGAGACCCGATCGACGAGTTCGTCCTGAAATACCTCCGGCGCGGTGGTATGGTGGCGTAGCGCGTGTCGTCTGGGAGCGCCGGCGTCTCGCCGGCACCGCCGTTGTCATGCGGCCTCGAGGCCGGCGAGACGCCGGCGCTCCCAGGATATGTCAACGGCGTCATCCGTGGTCCACGATGAACTTCCTCAACCCGATATCCCTGTTGTACCTCCTCACCATCCCTCCCGTGGTGCTCCTCTACTTCCTCCGCCTCCGGCGTAAGAATCGGGTCATCTCATCTACCCTCCTCTGGCAGAACACCGTCGCCGATCTGCAGGCCAACGCTCCCTTCCAGCGTCTCCGCCGGAGTCTGCTGCTCTTCCTACAGGTGCTGCTACTCGCGCTGCTCGCCGTGCTGATCGCGCGGCCATTCCTCACTCTCAGGGCTCTGAGCGGCGAGAGCGAGGTCATCGTCATCGACGCATCCGCCAGCATGCAGGCAACCGATGAGAAGCCGTCGCGGGTGGCCGCCGCCCAACGCGCAGCGGGCAAGATCGTCGCAGACCTCAGCCACGGCGACGAAGCCTGCATCATCGAGGCGGGCGGCCGTACGCGCGTGCGGGCCGGCTTCACCTCGAACAAGCGGGAGCTGCAGGCCGCCATCGACCAGGTGACCGCCGGCGACACGGAGACCGCGCTGCGCGACGCCATGGCGCTGGCCGTGTCGCTCGCCAAGAAGAAGCGGGGCGCGGAGATCGTCCTCATTTCCGATGGCGCTCTGGACCCGCTCGAGGATCTCTCCCTGGGCGGCGAGCGCATTCGCTTCGTCAGGGTCGGGAGGGGCTCGGACAACGTGGGCATTACGGCCATGGACGCGCGCCGCGACTACTCCACCCGTGGCGCCTTGCAGCTCTTCGTGCAGCTGAACAGCTTCACCGACCAGCCGACCTCCTTCGTGCTGGAGACGTACCACGAGGACTCGCTGATCGACGCCCGGCCCATCGAACTGCCCGCGTGCGGCAGCCGGGGCGAGGTGTTCGCGGATTTCCCGTACGAAGCCGGCGCCGTCCGCGCGCATATCGATCTGAAAGATGACCTCGCGGCGGACAACAGCGGCTATGCCTACCTGCTCCTGCGGCGCGAGGTGAGCGTGCTCCTGGTGACGGCGGGCAACCTGTTCCTCCAGAAGGCGCTGGAGGTGGACCCGCGCGTGCGCATTACGCAGACCACCCCTACCGACTACACGGGCCTGGGCACCTTCGATGTCACGGTGCTCGATGGCTGGGCGCCGCCCCATCTGCGCGAGGGGAGCTACCTCCTGATCCACACCGCAGCGGACAACGCGCCGGTGCAGGTCGCCGGGGAGGTGACGACCCCCAGCGTCGTCCGGTGGAACGACCGGCATCCGCTGACCCGCCACGTCAGCTTCGAGGATGTGGCGATCGCCGACGCTCTCGCGGTCCGACCCCGGCCGTGGGGGCAGGCGCTGGTGGAGGCCGAGGCGACGCCGCTGCTCGTCTGCGGCCAGGAGGCCAAGGTCAAAGCCGTGTTCGTCGGGTTCGCCCTCGACCGGTCCAACCTCCCTCTGCGCGCGGCGTTCCCGATACTCATCCAGAACTGCCTCGAGTGGTTGTCCGCCAGCGATGACTCGGTCACGAACCGAAGCGTGAGGACCGGCGACGCGGTGCCGGTGCCGACCCTCGGACGGCACGGGGTCCTCCTGGTGGGTTGCCCGGACGGCGCCACGGCCAAGCTGCCCATCGAGGCCGACCGGGCGGTGTTCGACGCCACGGACCGCGCCGGGCTGTACCAGGTCCGCGCGGGCAACCAGGTGCAGTATGCGTTTGTGGCCAATCTACTGAGTCAGAGCGAGAGCAGCATCAAGCCCCGCGGCGAGGTGACCATCGGCGACCGCCGCATCATGGGCGGCGGCGCGATCGTTAACGCCAACCGGGAGATCTGGCGTCATCTGGCGCTACTGGCTCTTCTAATCCTCGCGCTGGAGTGGTATGCTTACCACCGCCGCATCTGACGAAGCGACTCGCAGGCCGTGTCCGGGTGAGCGGACGTTCCCCTTGGCGCCAGGTTGCGGGCTGTGGGTGCCGTGAATGGCGCCTCTACATGATCGGGCGCGGTGAACCGTGCCGTACCCGGCCGGCACAGGCGCGACGTTAGCGGCAATGTCGGACGGTGCCCGGCGCAGGAGCAGGCCAACATGCCAACCGCGCAGTGCCCCCACTGTGGAGCGAGCTACGACGTCGACGGCCTCGCCACGCTCTGCAGCACATGCCTGAAGCCGCTGCCGAGGAGGGAGGCCGGCGCGTCGACTGAGGACTCCGCCGACACCGGGCCGTCGCCCATCGGGCCACCTCTCGCCCCCGCCCCCGTGGCCGCGCCGCCGACCGGGCCTCCCGCTCCGGCTGTTGCGCCATCGTCGCCGCCACCGGCCGCCGTAACGCCGGCGGCCCTCCGCCGGCCGTGCACCAAGTGCGGTGAGCCGCTCTACGCAACGGAGGTGGTCTGCTGGAAGTGCGGCAGCCACCAGACCGGAGCGGCCGTCATCCCCCCGGGAGCCGTGCCCGTGCCGGGCGTTCCTTACGCCCCTCCGCCGCCGGGGTACCCACCTCCGCCGCCGTCGCCGTACCCCGATGCCGGCAGCACCTACCCCTACGGGGCGACCCCGGAGGCGATGAACCGCGCTAACCTCTCATTGATCCTGGGGATCGTCGGGCTGGCGCTGGCCTGCTGTTGGGGGGTGCCCGGCGTCGTCCTCGGGCCGATCGCCATCTGGCTCGGCACCTCGGCCCGGCGAGAGGGCGCCGAGGGCACCGCCACCGCCGGCATCGTCTGCGGGATCATCGCCATCATCCTGGGGCTCATCGGCATCGCCATCGCCATCATCATGATAGCGGCGGGCATGTTCGCCAGCGGCACTTCCGGCTCTTCGCCGATACCGTAGCCGCACTCGTGCGTCTGATAGGGAAAGGAGGGTGGTATGATGAGGTGGTTCCTGGCCCCGTTGCTCATCACCATCGGCACGTCCACCGCGCTCGCCCAGCCTGCCCAGGCGCCTGTCCGGGCCATCCGGGGGCACTTCGAGCTCGTGCCCCTTCTCACCACGGCCCTGAAGGCGCCTGATAGTGCCGTACGTGCCCGGTGCGTCTTCCTGCTGGGCCAGATCGGCTCCCGGAGGTCCGCGACCGCCCTCGCGCCCCTGCTAAGCGATCCGTCCCGCGCCGTCCGCTACCAGGCCGGCATCGCCCTCTGCAACCTCGGGGACGCGCGCGGGCTTGCGGCGACCGGCGCCGCACTCGCCTCCGCGGCGGAGTGGATCCGCTACTATGCCGTCCACGCCCTGGCAGGGCTCGCGAGCGAGGATGCCCGGAGGACGTTGGCCTCCCTCCGCCAGGGTCAGCCGGAGCTCATCACCGAGCAGACCGACGAGGCCCTCAAGACGTGGCCGTGGCCTTCCGTTCCTCCTGAGAAGGCGACTCGCGCCCTGGGCCCCTACCGGAACCTCACCGACCTCTTCATCGACGCCGGTGGGGTCTTCGTGGTCGAGTCCGACGTGTACTGGCATCAGGGCGTCTACCCCCAATGTGTGCGCTGCAATGAGACGACAACCTTCCTCGACCCTGCCTACGTCGATGTCTACAGCAACTCGGCCTGGCTGCTCTGGAGCATGGGCCAGCACGACCGCTCCATCTCCGTGGTCGCCCAGGGCGTGAGCGCGAACCCGAAGAGCTGGGAGGCCTGGTACAACCTGGGCTACCAGCATGTGCTCATGCACGAGTACGCTCGGGCCGTCCGACCGCTCAAACGTTCCGTCGCGTTGGGCGCTCCGGCGATCAACTACCACCAGTACTGCCATGCGCTCGAGAAGTCCGGTCACCCCGAACTCGCATTGAAGGAGTGGCAGGTGCTCCTCAAGGCCTTCCCGGGAGACGTGATCGCCCCCCGGCAGATCGCTCGTCTCCAGAAGGTCCTCCGGGGGGAGGAGCCCCCGCAGAGCAACGGGACGGGAGGCGAATCGGCTCGCTTGCCGGCGCACGCTTGCTGAGCCGGATGGACGTCTCGCCGCCCGCGCCGTTCGCGTAGGTCCAATACTGTTCAGTTAGGTATCTTGGGCCGCACGACGGGGCGTGGGGCCCAGGGTGAATGGTCGGCTCGCTGTCGCAGGCGGTAGTGGCTCATCTTCCTTCTGACTCCGCGCGGGT
>Ga0315289_10000157_pt1 | contig 107542 bp, 80 predicted proteins | sample YL17G11_40_MG_FD_203452 | JGI IMG/M metagenome (GOLD analysis project Ga0315289, IMG submission 203452) | Sediment microbial communities from Yellowstone Lake, YNP, Wyoming, USA - YL17G11_40 | ecosystem: Environmental > Aquatic > Freshwater > Lake > Sediment | place: USA: Wyoming | collected... | reverse complement strand
GGAAAAAATGAAACTCTTCCAATCCTTTATCAATGAAAAAGAAAATGAACTCATAACCATAAATTACTGACATTTTCTATTTGCAAAAAACATGACATTTTCTATTTGCGTTGACACCTACCACTTTTTTTGTTGACTAAGATTAAAAAAATCGTATATTGTTAGAAACCTTCGGGGTGAGGTGAAATTCCTCGATCGGTGGTAGAGCCCACGATCCCGCCTTTGGTGGGACGAACTGGTGAAATTCCAGTGCCGACGGTTTATCCCGCCGAAGGCGGGATCAAAGTCCGGATGGAAGAAGGAAAAAAATCTTAAGTCGATTATCCAAAATCGACCCTTAGCTTAAATCACCCCGAAGATAATTCGGGGTTTTTTATATGACCCGGGAAGAATACATGAAGTTGACCATAAATTTAGCCAGAAAAGGAATGGGAAAAACTTCTCCAAATCCCTTGGTCGGAGCGGTGGTGGTCAAAAATGACCAAATAATTGGCAAAGGGTATCATAAAAGATTTGGACAGCCTCATGCAGAAGTAAATGCCTTGAGAGCTTGCGGAGATAAGGCAAAAAATGCTACGTTATACGTCAACTTAGAACCATGTTGCCATTATGGAAAAACTCCGCCTTGCACAGATATAATCATAAAAAGCGGCATAAGAAAAGTGGTCTGCGCTATGCTCGATCCCAATCCGCAGGTGAATGGAAAAGGGATAAGAACTCTCAGAGAAGCTGGTGTGAAAGTAGAATTGGGCATTTTGGAAGGGGAGGCGAAAAAGATAAATGAAGTCTATCTAAAGTTCATCACCACCGGACTCCCCTTTGTGATGCTAAAACTTGCCCAAACCTTAGATGGTAAGATCGCCACGAAATTTGGCGATTCCAAGTGGATCACCCAAGATGATTCTCGTAAGTTTGTCCATTCCCTGAGATCTTGGGTAGATGCGGTTTTGGTGGGAGCAAACACGGTAAAAATAGATGATCCAGAGCTAACCATTCATGAAGCCAAAGGTGAGAATCCCATTAGAATAATTCTGGATTCCTCTGGTAAAATATCAAATAACTCAAAGGTTATAAAAGAGAACAAGAAGGGAAAAACTATCCTCGCCACCACCAACGAGAAAATTCCGGAAAAGCTCAAAGACAAAATTGAGATATGGAAGATAAAAAAAGACGAGGACGGCTTGATTGATTTAGTCAAACTTTTGAAAAAAGCAGGAGAAAATCAAATCGCCAGCCTTTTGGTTGAAGGGGGAAACAAAGTCTTCACCTCCTTTTTGAAAGAAAAATTGGTAGACAAAATCTATTATTTCTTGTCCCCAAAGATTTTGGGAAAGGGACTGGATTCTTTTGGTGATCTGGGAATTAGAAAAATTTCCGACACAATCACCCTGAGAGATTGTGAGATAAAAAAAATTAAAAACGATTTATTAATTATTGGCTATCCCAATTGGAGTAGCGACACTTGTGTCGCATGAGCCGGAGTAGTAACCCCAGCTTCTGGTCGGATTTTCAACCTTCCCTCTCCCCTTGGGGGAGAGGGTTAGGGTGAGGGGGTAATCCCGTATCAGAAATAGTTACGTTTGTATTATGTTTACCGGAATAATTGAAGAGATTGGAAAAATAGAGGAAATTTCCAAGCAGGGTCGTAATCTTAAACTAAGGATAAAAGCCCACAAGATCCTGAATGGTTTAAAAGTGGGAGATAGCATAAATATCAACGGAACATGTCAAACCATAATTGCAGCTAATTCGGACTCTTTTACCGTTGAAGCAGTGGAGGAGACCCTGAGAAAAACCAATCTTAGCGGGTTGAAACGAAATGATGGAGTGAATCTGGAAAGAGCCGTAAGGCTCTCTGATAGATTGGGTGGGCATTTGGTTACTGGGCACATCGATTGTGTAGGAAAGCTCAAATCCATCACTAAAAAGGAGGGAAGCTTCTTATGCGAATTCCAACTGCCCGAAAAGTATTTGACATATTTAGTAGAAAAAGGATCGGTGGCAGTGGATGGGATAAGCCTGACCGTGGTAGAGGTGAAAGAGAACTCCTTCACTGTCGCTATCATTCCGTTTACTTTAGAGAATACCACTTTGGGAGCAAAAAAGATTGGGGATTCGGTTAACATAGAAACAGATTTGATCGGAAAATATGTGGAAAGAATTTTAGCTTCTAAAAGAGATAAATTTGAGATCACAGAGGAATGGTTAAAAGATAAAGGATGGTGATAAGCATTAATGACGAATATAGAGAACAGTAAATGAATTTAGGATTAATAGCACGAATTCGGTGTTCTAAGGTTCGATTTCAAAGGAGCAAAAGTATGGCAAATTTGAATACGACAGAGGAGGCCATTGAGGATATAAAAAAGGGGAAAATAATCATAGTGGTGGATGACGCGGATCGGGAAAATGAAGGGGATATGATCTTAGCCGCAGAGAAGGTCACCCCTGAAGACATAAACTTCATCTCCAAATACGCCCGCGGTTTGGTCTGCGTCCTTTTGCCTAACGAGAGAATAGATCAATTGGATCTTGCCCCCATGGTGAAAGTCAACACCGCTAAGATGGGGACACGCTTCACCGTTTCGGTAGATGCAATTCATAACACCACTACCGGTATTTCTGCTCATGACAGAGCTTGCACCATAAAGGCTTTAATCGACTCCAAAACCAAGCCAGAAGATTTAGCCCGACCCGGACATATTTTTCCCATCCAAGCCCAAGATGGCGGGGTATTAAGCCGAGCCGGACATACCGAGGCGGCAGTGGATTTGGCTCGATTGGCAGGACTTTATCCCGCAGGAGTCCTGTGTGAAATAATGGATGAAGACGGACATATGGCTCGTCTGCCTAAACTTCTAAAGATGGCAGAGAAATTCAATATGAAAATTATCACTGTGAAGGACCTGATAGAATATAGAAGAAAAAAGGAAAAATTGGTTCAGAAAGTGGTGACGGTTAATTTCCCCACTAAGTTCGGACAATTCAAACTACATCTATATAGAAGCACAATTGACGAGCACCATCATTTGGCTTTGGAAAAAGGAGATGTAAAAGGAAAAGAAAACGTATTGGTCAGAGTTCATTCTCAATGCTTGACTGGCGACGTATTCGGTTCAAGGCGCTGCGATTGCGGAGACCAATTATCAGAAGCACTTCACATGATCGACAAGGAAGGATTAGGAGTTTTTTTGTATATGCGTCAGGAAGGGAGAGGGATCGGTCTGGCTAACAAGATCATAGCTTACGAGCTCCAAGATATGGGCAAGGATACAGTGGAAGCCAACCTCGAGTTAGGCTTTGAGCCAGATTTAAGGGATTACGGGATCGGGGCTCAGATTTTGGTCGATTTGGGTCTTTCGACTATAAGACTTATCACCAATAATCCGAAGAAGATTATAGGAATCGAAGGATATGGGCTCAAAGTGGTGGAAAGAATCCCCACCCAGGTTTCTCCCACACCCGAAAATATAAAATATTTGGAGACAAAAAGGGACAAACTGGGACATCTCCTGGAGGTAGAAAAAGGGGATAAGTGTTAGGTAAGTTCATGAAATTCAAAATGCAAAATGAAAAATTAAAAATTGGGAAAGGTCTCTATGGAGTGTCAAGCTTTAGCTTGACCTGTTACCATAATCCTGCGGAGACTTCTTGTCCACAGGATCCCACCCGCTTTGTGGAAACAGACAAAAAGTTTTAACCTGGTTCACCTAAAGGTGAACACTCCAAATTCTCCTTTCCCAGCAAACAAATGGTAAAAGGAGAAACTATGCCAAAGGTCATAAAAGGAATGCTTTCTGCCGAGGGAAAAAACTTCGGCATCGCCATAAGCAGATTTAATGAGTTTATTACCCAGAAACTTTTGGATGGGGCTTTGGATTGTCTTAAGCGGCACGGAGCAGATGACGATAAAATCACCATAGTCTGGGTCCCAGGCTCATTCGAGATCCCCTATGCCGCACAGAAAATGGCAACCAGCAAAAAATATGATGCCATCATTTGTTTGGGAACGGTGATCAGAGGAGAAACCCCGCATTTCGATTATATCGCTACCGAAGTAGCTAAGGGGGTCGCACGAATCTCTCAAGAGATCGGCGTCCCCACTATTCTGGGGGTAATAACTGCGGATAACTTAGAGCAAGCCATAGAAAGGGCGGGGACTAAAGCCGGCAACAAAGGTTGGGATGCGGCCCTTTCTGCCATCGAGATGGCAAAGCTCTTCGAACAGATCTGAATATAAGGTTAGCAAGTAGGCAAGTTAGCAGGTTGGCAAGTTTTAACTTTCTAACCTTTTAACCTGAACACTAAACAGATTTTCCAATGTCCGCAAGACGAAAAGCACGTGAATTGACTTTGAAGGCTTTGTATGCCTATGAAATCTCAGGATCAGATGCAAAGCAGGTTTCGGGCGACATAATCCAAACCAGTCAGATCAAAGAAGAGGCAAAAAGATTTTCCCAGATTCTTTTTGAAAAGGTGTTACAAAATATTGAAAGGATCGATAGTTTGATTCGAGGTTCTGTAAAATCGTGGGATTTTTCAAGGATAGCTTTGGTGGAGAAAAACATCTTAAGAATAGGGGTGTGTGAGCTCTTGTCCTTTTCGGACATACCGAACGCTATCACCATAAACGAAGCCATTGAGCTGGCGAAGAAATATGGAGAGAAGGATTCAAAGAACTTCATTAACGGCGTCTTGGATCACATAGCTAAGGCATTAGAAGAGGAGCAGTCCAGTGCCAAAATGAAGATTGACAAATCGGGATAATTGCATATATTTTTTAATTGAAGTTCCGGTTCTGTCTTTGGTAGAGAGTTCTTGGTTGAGCGTAGCAAGGGATCAATAAGGAGGCTATAGTGAATGATAGAATAAAAGAATGGTATGAAAGACAAGATAAGATTTCTTTATTTTTGTCCATTTTTGTTTTTTTGGTAAGCTTCATAGTTTATTTAAGAACAATGGCTCCCACTGCCTCCTTTTGGGATTGTGGGGAGTTTATTTCTGTTTCCTATATTCTGGGGATACCACATCCACCGGGAACCCCGCTTTTTGTAATGATCGGACGGATCTTCACCTTATTTCCCTTATTCGGTGAAATAGCCGCCCGAGTCAATTTCATCTCAGTTTTGACTTCAGCTTTAACCGTCTGGTTATGTTATCTATTGATTGTAAAGTTAGTCAGCTACTGGGAGAAGCAAAATCAAAGCTTTTGGATCAGGGTGGGAAAATATGTAGGTGGGGTGGCAGGGAGCTTATTTTTAGCTTTTTCGGTCACTTTTTGGTCTAATGCGGTGGAGGCCGAGGTTTATGGGACTTCCATGCTTTTGATGCTTCTGATTTTGTATTTGGGACTTCTGTGGATGGACAAGAGAGGCACTCCCAAGGGGGATAGGCTTTTGGTCTTGATCGCTTATTTGGGGCTTTTGTCCACCGGGATTCATATGACTGCCTTTTTAATCATGCCCGCCATATTTTTGTTGGTGGTTTTGGTGGACAAAGAGAAGCTTTTGAATTGGCGGTTCTGGATCACCGGTTTGGTTTTGGCTTTAGTGATGCATAGTGTGACTCCATTTTTGGTCTTTATGGGAGGGTGGCTTGTTTTGACCTTGATTCTGATGCAGGTTTCGACCAAAAAGAAGATTTGGGCGCTCTGTTTTTTGATGGTATTCTCTGGGATGATTGGCTATTCGACTCAACTTTTCATTCCGATCAGATCTTCCTTAGAGCCAGCCATAGATGAGAACAACCCTTCGGACTGGAAGAGTTTAAAGGCTTTTTTGGAACGTAAACAGTATGGACAGGAGAGCATGATTGGTCGGATGTTTTACCGCCGGGGGACCTGGGCAAATCAGTTTGGCGCCAAGGAAAGGATGGGGTTTTGGGGATTTTTCCGGGAGCAATTCATGGACAAAAAGCTCTGGTTCATCCCCACCGCTTTAGGGCTTTTAGGCATCTGGCACCAGCTCAGAAAAAGAAAAAGAGAGGGGACGGTTCTTCTCTTTCTGGTTTTAGCCTGCACCGTGGGACTGACCATATACATGAACTTTGCAGATGGAACCAAGCCCGATCCTTTGGCCGGAGAGATAATTAATATCGAGGTGAGAGACCGAGATTATTTCTGGACACCTGGATTTATGTTTTTCGCTCTGTCCATGGGGTTGGGTATTTCTGCGCTTTTGGCTATTTCAGGTAGTTGGTTGGAGATAAAAAAACGGCTTTTAGCCAAACCCATGGTTGGAATTTTATCGGTAGTAGTCCTCGCTCTGCTAATTTTACCCTTAAATAGAGGTTTTAGCTCCCACAACAATAGAAGTGGAAACTATCTCCCTTATGACTATGCCTGGAATCTTTTGCAATCCTGTGATAAAGATGGCATTCTATTTACCAACGGTGACAACGACACCTTCCCTTTATGGTTTTTACAAAATGTAGAAAAGGTCAGGCAGGATGTGAGGGTGGTGAATCTGAGTTTGATTAACACTAATTGGTATATTAAACAGATGAAGCACCAGTGGAATGTTCCCATCAGCTTTACCGATAGAGAGATTGACCGGCTTGGATTCATCCGAACTGAGGATGGTAAAGTGCTAAGAATTCAGGATCGGATGATAGACGACATCTTGGAGGCTAACAATTGGAAATACCCGGTTTACTTTGCAGTCACCGTCTCCAGTGATAACAAACTTTATAAGGGAAAGTCCATAGATAACCATTTGAGAATGGAGGGTATGGCTTATCGAGTGGTGAAAGAAGAAGGGCCCATGATGGTGGAACCAAATATAATGAGGGAGAAGCTATTTAAGGTTTTCAAATTTCGAGGGGTAAACGATCCCAAAGTCCACAAGGATGAAAACGACGATAGGCTTTTAGCTAACTACACCTCTTGTTTTTTGGGATTGGCGGATACTTTGAGAAGGGCAAAGCAATATGACGAGGCCATACAGGTTACCAAAAAGGTTCTTACCCTCCTTTCCACAGATTGGCGTCCTTATGCCTATTTGATGCAACTTTATGGAGAGTCGGATCAACCCCAAGATTCAGTAGATAAGGTGTTCCAACAAGCTAGTAGGGTGGTTCAGGCTTCTCCGGAGCTAAAAGCCGATAACTTCATGGAGAGATTGTATTTTAATTTAGGCTATACTTATAAACAGAGGGGTAAAACCCAAAAAGCCATAGATTCCATGAATAGAATACTATCGATGAATGGAAGTTTCCGTCCGGCTCTGGAGGCATTGGTAAGCATCTATTATAGCAATAAGGACAAAGAATCGTTGACCAAGCTTTTTGAAACTTGGGTTTCCAATAATCCTACAGATGCACAAGCCGCCGCCATGTTAAATCAGCTGAAATCACCTAACTTCAAATTCGAAAGTCAACCCCAATAAAAGATTTTCGGAGATCCCCAGACTGAGCGTCCGCTCGTCTGGGGAGGTTCTCCCCCTACGGGTAAAATTTCAAGGGTTATTTTGAAGATATTGGCAATAAATTGGGAAGATTTAAAAAATCCACAGGCCGGGGGGGCAGAGGTTCACCTTCAGGAGATACTCAAAAGAATTGCCCAAAGAGGACACGAAGTCACCCTCCTTTGTAGTAGTTTCCCTGGGGCAGAGAAGACAGAAGAAGTAGATGGAATAAGAATAAAAAGATATGGTTCTCGCTATAATTTCAATTTAGTAGCCCCTTTTGTTTTTAGAACCCTCTTAAGAGAGAAGAAGTGGGACATTGTAATCGAAGATATAAATAAGATCCCCTTCTACACACCCCTTTATCACCGCCTCCCTCTTCTGGTGGTCATTCCTCATCTTTTTGCTGACACCGTCTTCAAAGAGATAAATTTCATTTTAGGGCTTTACATATATCTATCCGAAAAGCCTATTTCTTCTATTTACAAAGGCTTTAAATTCATGGTCATATCCGAAAGCACCAAGGAAGACTTGGCCAAAAGAGGAATTCCGAAAGACGATATTTTTGTAATCAAGTGCGGGATCGATCAAGCTTTATATGGAGTTGATCCTCAAGTCAAGAAAGATACAAATCCTACCGTCATCTATTTGGGAAGATTAAAAAAATACAAAAGCATCGACCATCTTTTGGTGGGGTTCTCTCTAATACTTGACAAAATTCCTCAAGCTCGATTGGTGATCGTCGGAGATGGAGATTATAAAGGTTATCTGATGGATTTTGCCAAAAAATTAGGCTTGGGAGACCGAGTCGAATTCACCGGATACGTGGATAAACATGAGAAGGTAAAAAGACTGCAAAAAGCCTGGGTGTCGGTCTATCCCTCCCTGAAGGAGGGATGGGGCTTGACCAATATCGAAGCTAATGCCTGTGGCACTCCGGTGATCGCCAGCAATGTCCCAGGCTTGAAAGATTCGGTAATTTGCGGCAAGACTGGACTTCTGTTTGAATATGGGAATGTGCAAGAGCTTTCTGAGTGTATGATAAAGATTTTGTCCGATACAGATTATAGGGACAATCTGATCCAGGGAGGACTTTCTTGGGCGAAAAACTTCAGCTGGGACGAGGCCGCCACAAAGACTCTTGAAATGATGGAAGAGATCATAAAACAAGGGCCAAGGGGCAGGAGGTAAGAGGACTACTGTTAGAAAACCCTTGTATGGGCGTAATCGGTCGAGGAAACATTAATGTAGGGACAGCCCTTGTGGCTGTCCGCCTTTCCCGGATTGCGGGATCCCCCGCCAAAGGCGAGGGAAAAATTAGGACAGGGACAAGCCCTGTCCCTACAAAGGATTTCTCTACAGAACGCCTTTTTCAATACGCCCGTAGGGGCTTGCCCGGGGCGGAACCGAAGGGGTGAGATGAAAAAGAAATTTCTCATCGGGATATTGGTCAGCCTGGTATTTTTATATCTTGCCTTCCGCAAGGTCGATTACACCGAGCTTTGGCAGGCTTTGAAAGGCGCCAACTATTGGTTCATCATTCCCAATGTCCTCTTGGGGATCCTTAGCATGTGGATGCGGGCATTTAGATGGAAATACATGGTCAATCCCATCAAGAAGGTAGGGTTAGGCCGGCTTTTCTCTTCGGTGATGATCGGGTTCATGGCCAATAACGTCTTGCCTGCCAGATTGGGGGAGTTGGTCCGCGCTTATTCTTTAGGAACAAAAGAAAACATCTCCAAAAGCGCTTCCTTTGCTACCATCGTAGTAGAAAGACTCTTTGACGGAATCTCTATTCTTTTTATTCTATGGATAACCTTGCTTTTGTTCCCTTTTCCAGATTGGGTCAAAAAAGGAAGTAACCTCTTCTTGATTTTAAACTTTGCTTTGCTTTTCCTTTTGATCTTTTTGGAGGTCAAAACTGACTCCACCCTAAAGTTTTTGCAATCTATCCTTAAATTTTTACCCCATAGGTTGTCGACAAAGGCACAGGAGGTCCTTTTGAAATTCGTCAGTGGGTTAAAAGTGTTCAGAGATGTGTCTAGTCTGATCTGGATTTTAGCTTGGTCCATCCTGATCTGGCTGGTCATAGGAATCAGCAATTATTTCATCTTTTTAGCTTTCGGTCTTCATCCCCCCATACAAGCTTCTTTTATCTTATTGGTCATTGTCTCTTTAGGGGTGATGTTGCCCGCTTCCCCAGGGTTTATAGGAACTTTCCAGTTTTTTTGTATTGTCTCCTTAGCTACATTTGGATATGACAAAAATGTGGCTTTGCCCTTCTCTATACTACTTCATGCTTGCCAATATTTTCCCGTAACTTTACTTGGGCTTTATTATCTAAGAAGAGAACACCTCTCTTTAAAGACTTTAGAGGAAGAGTCGGTTAAGAGTGAATGAAATTAAGATTCGCATGAATGCTTCCGCATTCACTAACGCAGGGGTTTTCGGACAATTTTCTTGACAAAAGATTTAAACAACTTATATTTTTTTCGTAATTATAAGAGTTGACAGTTCAAGGTTGATGAACAAAATATTTTGATTTTTACTCCGAACTATTAACTATTTACCATAAACCAATGTCGGGGTGTAGCGCAGCCTGGTAGCGCACATGGTTTGGGACCATGGTGTCGGAGGTTCAAATCCTCTCACCCCGATATAAACCAGTTCGTAGTTCATAGTTCATGGTTCATGGTAAAACCCTTTAAAGTCTTTGCCACGAACTATGAACTACGAACCATGAACCGTCCCGCCTTTGGCGGGACCACGCCCCCGTAGCTCAGGCGGATAGAGCATCTGCCTTCTAAGCAGAGGGTCGGGCGTTCGAGTCGCCCCGGGGGTATTGAAACCAGTTTGTAGTTCACAGTTCGTGGTTCGTAGAGAAAGAATAAAAATACCATGAACTACGAACCGATAACCGAATCTCGCATGGTGGGTGTAGCTCAGTTGGTAAGAGCACCAGGTTGTGGCCCTGGGGGTCGTGGGTTCGAATCCCATCATCCACCCCACAAAAACAAAAAAGAGCTATCAACCAGGATTCAGAGGCGAAAATAAGGTAATGCTCTATAACCTTGGTCGTGAGTTAAAAGGTCATCGATATTAGAGAGAGGGAGCCCGGAAGTGGTTGAAGACAGCCGAGTGGTGTATTGCTGTGGAAGTGACCTAACTGTCTAAAACCGGAAGAGATTCGGCAAAAGATGGTAGCAAGAACAAACGGTGTGAAGTGGGTCCCAAGAGTGGGAGTCTGCTATGAGAACTCGTGATTGGACAATAGGAAAATATAAAGAACTTTGCGAAGTGGCAACTGAATCGGGAAGGGAAGTCATGGGCGTGGGGGAATACTTGACTATTACATCACCAGAGAGAAAACTGGTCATCCGGCATGACATTGATCTATCCTGTAAGTCCGCTTTTCCGATAGCAGGTCTGGAGAGTTGCTATCAGTTTAGGACAAGTTACTATTTCAGAAAAAGAACGTTTGATCCCAAGATAGTCTATGAGATTTCTTCACTTGGGCATGAGATAGGCTATCACTATGAAGTATTGGACAGAAGCAAGGGAAATTTTGACGTAGCTAAGGATCTGTTTACAGAGGAACTGAATCTCTTCCGAAAAGAGGCAGATATAAAAACCGTTTGTGCTCACCTGAACCCGGTAACTGTGTTTGATAATCGGGATTTCTGGAAGGAATATAGACTTGAGGATTTCGGTCTTATCGGAGAGGCATACCTATCTATGAATTCAGGCAAGACCATGTATTTTACCGATACCGACAGGACATGGGAAGAGACCGATTATGAGTTCAAAGATTTAATGCTCGAAGAGGACAAGACCAAAAGACCAAAAGTTAAGACCACCGAAGAATTGTTTGCTTTTATTAAAGAATATCCTGGCGATGTTTATTTGAACATACACCCGGAAAGATGGGCAAACAATTTTATAGATTACGCCAAGATGAGGATAAGAGACGCTTTGTCTTGTCAAACCAAGTTTGTATTAAAGAGTTCACCAAATTTGAGAAAGTTATTGAGTTATGTCTATAATTGAAGGAGGATTCAGGTTTGGGAAATTTTATTTTGCGTTGGGTTCAAAAACAATTAGGCACAGCCAAACTTGATGATACAACAGTAAGTTCATTAGTGAAGGGAATCATAGGTAGAATAATTCAGTATATTGCTATGACGTCCTTTCCATTACCGCCAAGTTTTAGAGTTTTCCTACAAAGACTCCGAGGAGTCAAGATTGGAAAGGGTGTTTTTATTGGTATATCCTGTTATCTTGACCCCGTAAGACCCGACCTTATCACTATTGAGGATTGGGTTTCATTAGCCGGGAGGATAACAATTCTTACTCATTCTGAACCTACTCAACCACTCAGAGAAATTTTGGGTGAGGAGGGAAATAAGTTTGCCCCCGTAAAAATAAAGTGTGGTGCGTGGATAACCGTGGATTGCGTTATCCTCCCAGGGGTAACTATTGGTGAAAATTCGATTGTCGCCGCTGGATCGGTAGTAACAAAGGATGTTCCACCTTATACTATCGTCGGAGGAGTACCAGCAAAGTTTATAAAGGAAATCAAACGAAAAGAACTTAACACCAAAAAAGAAGGGGAATAATATGAAATTATCAGGAAAAGTCTCTTTGGTAACAGGGAGTTCAAGAGGAATAGGTAAGGTTATTGCCTTATCTCTTGCTAACGAAGGATCTGATGTGGTTATTAACTATCTTAAAGAATCAACTAAAGCAAACGATACAGTTTCATCTATAAGAGATTTGGGAAGAAAGAGCATTGCTTTTCAATCAGATGTTTCAGATGCCTCCCAAGTAAATGAAATGATGAAGAAGATACTCGAAGAATTCGGCAAAATTGACATACTGGTTAATAACGCCGGTATTGTGAGAGATAAGATGTTTCACAAAATGGATAAGGATAAATGGCAAGAGGTAATAGATGTAAACCTAACAGGAGTTTTCAATTGCACCCGTGCGATTCTGGAGTTTATGCGCCAACAGGAAAGTGGTAGGATAGTTAATATTTCATCCGTAATCGGAGAAACCGGAAATATCGGACAGGTCAATTACGCTTCTGCCAAGGCTGGTATTATCGGTTTCACAAAAGCATTGGCACGTGAAGTAGCGAGTAAAGGGATAACAGTTAATGCCATCGCTCCAGGTTTCATACAAACAGATATGCTGGATACTATTCAACCTGAGATTAAAACAAAGATATTAGCCCAAATCCCATTAGGAAGATTTGGAACCCCAGAAGATATCGCACAAGCAGTAATATACCTTGTTTCGGATACAGGTAGCTATATAACAGGACAGGTTATCAATGTTAACGGAGGAATATATATCTGAAACATATAATTATGCAGAATAAAGTATTCGCAGGGAAGACCTAAAATATGATTAAAAAGATTTTAATTTTCATAGCGGTATTGCTTTCATTCATCAAACCAATAGACAAGTTTTTGAATAGAAACCTTTTAACCCATAACTTGATGAAAAATGCAAAGTATAATTGACTGGTTTTTTTATTACATTGTAGGACTTCAGGGTTTCGGAAGAGGCTGGATGGAGTTGCAGTAGTCGATCACCATACCATCTTAGGGGGGTTGAAGTCCAGGGATCTAAATCGCTCCTCACTTACGGTGATTGTGGGAAGCGAAATAAGAACCGAATGGGGGGATGTGGTCTGTCTTTTTCTGGAAAAGGAGATAACTTCAAAAAGATTTCTTAAGGTGGTGGAAGAGGTCAGAGAACAGAATGGGCTATTGATCTTGGCTCATCCCTTTTGGAAGCACACCCTCTCTGAAGAGCTTTTGACCCATGTGGATCTGATCGAAGTCTTCAATAGTCGGATCAGTCCACGTCGAAATCTGGAAGGCGAAACTTTAGCTAAAAAAAGACAGATGGCCAAGGTGGCGGTAAGCGATGCCCATCTCCCCTGGGAAATAGGAAAGGGAATGACTTGCTTCGATCTTTCAACTCCGCCCAGGGATCTGAGGGAGATGATATTGAAAGAAGAAAGAAGTTTGATCAAAGTTCAAAGCTGTCCCGTCGACGTGGTGATATCCCAGGGAATAAAGGTCCTGAGAAAAAAAGGGGTGTTTCAATTCAAAGGCTCCAAACAGACCTTCAATTTTTCATAAGTTATGAGCATTTGTTTTTTTGCCAAAAGTGAAGAAAGACGTAAAAAAGATATGATATATTCGGGAAGTTTTTTCGGTGCCTGGTGGTGCCTTACCCTCTTTGATGCGTAGACCATAGAACTCATTTTGAAAAAATGTTTATGCCCATTAGATTTGCGAATCTATATTCCCTAAGCATTAGAGCAAAAATGTAGATTTTGTGTCCGGGTTTGCTTTCGATGGTAATGAAAAGCGAACAATCCTTCCCGATAAGTAACTCCAATTCCTATTGATATGCCCTTCAAAGTCAAAAATGCTGAGTATTCTAAAAGCGTGTCCAGCGTAGCCGATCTTCCCCAGACTCGGTTTCCAGAAATTGCCTTTGCCGGCAGGTCCAACGTGGGGAAGTCTTCGGTTCTGAACAAACTGGCGAATATAAGAAATTTGGCAAAAATCAGCCACACCCCCGGCAAGACCAGACTGATAAATTTCTTCCTGATAAATAAAAACCTCCATTTTGTGGATCTGCCCGGATATGGCTATGCCAAGGTATCGAAATCAATTAAAGAAAACTGGGGAGACTTGATTGAAGAATATCTTGAAAAAAGCCAGAACTTGAAAGGGGTGGTTTTGCTGATTGATGCAAGACACCAACCTTTTGAAGCAGACCTGCAACTTCTGGAATGGCTCGATTTTTACCACAGGGAAAAACTTGTGGTTTTAACTAAAACAGATAAACTAACCCGATCCGCATTATTTCTGAACGCCCAAAAGACCTCTAAGAGTTTAAACTTAAATTCAGACTCTTTGGTCTTATTCTCTGCCAAAACCGGAGAAGGAAAAGAAAAAATCTTAAATTGGATTTCTGATTTGCTTATAGGACAGACATGATGATTTCTCCTCTCCCCTTTGGGGAGAGGACTAAGAAAGTGGGTCGGGTTGGCGTATGCCTACCCGACAGAAGTAATTCTATCCCTCTCCCCTGGGGGAGAGGGTGAGGGGGATCAAATAAAATGCACCAAATCGAAGATGTATGCATATATTAGTGCCCTTGTAATAATTAAAGGAGAAAGAAATGCCCAATAGAGTGGTGGTAGGAACGCAATGGGGAGATGAAGGAAAGGGAAAGATCGTTGACATTTTGACCGAAGAGGCAGATATCGTAGCTCGTTTTTCCGGCGGCGCCAATGCCGGTCATACCGTGGTGATCGACGATCAGAAATTCATCCTCCATTTAATTCCTACCGGGATATTACATCCGGATAAAATCTGTGTTATCGGCAACGGAGTGGTGATCGATTTAGAAGAGCTATTCTACGAGTTAGATGAATTAAAAAAAAGAAAAATCAAATCTGACCATAGGCTTTTGATAAGCGAAACCGCTCATCTGGTAATGCCATATCATAAAGTAGTAGAAAGATTAGAAGAAGAGACCAGAAAAAAAGACAAAATCGCCCCCACCGGAAGGGGAATCGGTCCGACATATAAAGACAAAATTGCCAGACATGGATTAAGAGTCATAGATATTTTTGATCAAGATCTTTTTAAAAGAAGAGTTGAGTGGAATTTTGAGTCTAAAGATGGTTTTCTGAGAAAATTAAGCAGGAAGGAATTGGCTTCCCTGAAAAAAGAGTGTTTAGATGTTTCAAAATTCAAAAGAAGGATAAAACCTCTTCTTGCCGATACCAGCTTATTTTTAAATAAAGCCATAAAAGAGGGTAAAAGTATCCTGTTTGAAGGAGCGCAGGGAGCCTTGCTGGACATCGATTTCGGAACCTATCCTTTTTGCACTTCCTCTAATACCACGGTTGGTGCGGTATGTACCGGATTAGGTGTAGCTCCCACCTGTATGGATGAGGTGATCGGGGTGACCAAAGCTTATACCACCAGGGTGGGCACCGGACCTCTTCCCACGGAGCAAAAAAATGAGGTGGGGGAGCTTTTGCAGAAAAGAGGAAACGAATTTGGTGCCACCACCGGCAGACCGAGAAGGTGCGGATGGCTGGATTTAGTGATACTGAAATACTCATTCCGGATCAATGGAATAAACAAAATTGCTTTGACCAAATCAGATGTTTTGGATGTCTTCGATAAAATCAAGGTCTGTGTGGGATATAAATATAAGAACAAATTGATAACGGATTTTACCTCAGATTTGAAAATATTGGAAAATTGCCAGCCGGTCTACGAAGAGCTTCCGGGCTGGCAAAAGGAGACGCACGGAATAACAGATTTCAAGGATTTACCCGACAACGCCAAAAAATATCTAAATTATATCACCGAAAAATTAGAAACCCCCATTTTCTTAATTTCCACCGGCTCAAAAAGAGCCCAAACGATATTTCTTTAGATTAATAATTCATCTCTTTGGAGTGTTCGCCTTCACGCGAACGATGTTAAAGTTCTTTGTTCTGCAAGAAGTCCAAAGAGTAGGTCGGGTTACGACCGCAGGGAGCTACCCGACACATGTGAAAATATTATTGTCGGTATCCCCCTACGGGGGAAACCCTACCTACCTTCTCCAAACCCTCAACAAATTTCTTGACAGCCGCTCCCCCAAAGAATATCTTGCCAAATGAAAATTCATTAGATTTAGTTTCAGGGGAATTTTAGATGAAAACCATTCGATGGATTGGGAGGTTCATAACAGCGGTTGTAGCCGGTTTGATTGCAAGATGGCTGTACTCCAATTTTGATTTTCTTCCAATATTCTATGCTGCTTATCCGACCAAGATTTTAGAAGGTATTCTTGCACTAATTCTTCTGACTTTGGGATTTGTCTTAATAGAAGTAGGTCTTGGCAGAAGAATAAAACTAGAAGCATCTTTTGATGTTTTCAAACCCGTTAGCAAGCTCACCCCTGATGATTTTCATATCACAAATTACAATGAGTGCTATATAAAAAGAGAAAGTGACACAGAAATAGAAAATCTGTTAAAAGAAAGAAAATATGTTTTCATCACTGGAATTCCCATGCTCGGCAAGACCAGGATGGCTTATGAGGCATGCAAGAAGTTAAAAGGCTTTTATCTGTTGAAGCCTAAATATGAGAGGATTGATATTCAGAAGATAAAGCTTCCATTCTTTAAAAAGAAAATTGTTCTGTTTCTGGATGATTTGAACAAATATGCTGGAAAATTCGACCTCGATGATTTGATTAGAAAACTAAAGAAACAATCCAAAGATTTTGTCGTGATTGTCACCTGCAGAAGTGGAAAAGAATTTGAGCAGGTGAAAGCCAAAAAAGAAATGGAAACCTTGTTGACCCAATGCGAAAAAAGCAAGATTGTGCCAAGATTGCTGGAGCAAAAAGAGGAAGGCAAATTAGCTGTTGCAGTGGGGAAGAGTCTAAAAGAGATTGTCTCTGACAGAACCCCCGGTTCCATCACTATTGACCTTCGATATATGAAAGAAAGGTATGAAAATTTGGCAGATGAAAAAGCTATTTTAAAGTGTCTGAAATTATTAAGGGAAGGGAACATATTCTTATGGAAGGAAAATCTGGTTAAAGAGGTTAGCAAAGATATTTTCGATTTGAACATAGAAAGAACAAGATGGGATGAGTATGTAAAGTCTCTTTTGAACAGCGGATTCATAAAAAAATCGAGTGAGCAAATCTTTATCTCTCAGGATGTCTATCTGGATGATAGGTTTTTGGATGATTATTTTGTCGGAGATGGTGACTTAGTAAGCTTAAGGGATATGTTATTTCAATCAAATGATTCCATCAATTTGCTTAATCTCGGTTACACTTTCGACCTTAGAAAGAATTTACACCAAGCAGTGGATTGTTATCAAAAATCGATCAAGATCAACCTGGATTTTGCCGAAGCGCACAACAATCTGGGGATTTTGCTTAAAGAATTAAAAAGATACCCGGAGGCGGAAAAAGAATATAAGGAGGCATTGCGGATCAACCCGGATTTTGCCGAAGTGCACAACAATCTGGGGATTTTGCTTAAAGAATTAAAAAGATACCCGGAGGCGGAAAAAGAATATAAGGAGGTATTGCGGGTCAACCCGGATTATGCCGAGGCGCACAACAATCTGGGGATTTTGCTTTATGAATTAAAAAGATACCAGGAAGCGGAAAAGGAATATAACGAGGCATTGCGGATCAACCCGGATTCTACCGAGGCGCACTACAATCTGGGGATTTTGCTTAAAGAATTAAAAAGATACCCAGAGGCGGAAAAAGAATACAGAGAGGCACTGCGGATCAACCCGGATTATGCCGATGCGCACATCAATCTGGGGGTTTTGCTTCCCGAATTGAAAAGATATGAGGAGGCGGAAAGGGAATTCAGGGAGGCATTGCCGATCAACCCGGATGCTGCCGAGGCGCACGGCAATTTGGGAATTTTATTGATGGGTTTGAATCGAAAAGAGGAAGCCAAAAGGGAGTTTGAGATTGCCCGTGACCTTTTCAGAAAACAGGGAAGAGAGGAGGATGCGAAAAAAGCTGAAAGATTTTTGAAAGAATTGTAATCTTTTTTGTCGACTACCCCCTCACCTCAATCCTCCTACGGATTTCACTTCATTCAACCCTATGGGTTTCACTTTGTTCAATCTCCCCTGTGGGGAGAGGAAAAGAACGCAAAAAAGGTTCCAAAAATCTAATTTTTTTCTTGACGAGGTTGAGAAAACTTTTATATTAGATAAAAAGAGATTAGAAAAAAAATCATGAGGGTGGACTCTGGTCCCGCAGGATAGTTTTATTGCCCCCCTATCCTAACCAGAGAAAGCCCTCATCTTTTTTATAGAAACACCAAAAATAAGAGTTGTCTTTTCCATTTCTTCTTTTTATAATTACATATCGGTTTTTTGCTCAAAACCATAACTTTCAGAAACGAGAAATAGTTGATAAAAGAATTAAAATATCTCACGCTCTTGCTAATACAAAAGCAAAAGCGCACCCCTCACCCTTACCCTGCTATGCATTTCGCTTCACTCAACCCTATGGGTTTCACTTCGTTCAATCTCCCGCAAGGGGAGAGGGGATTTATTAAATTCCCCCCTCCCTTGATGGGAGGGGTTGAGGGGGAGGGTGATTATGTCAATTTACTAAATTCATTTTCTATAATAATAATTCTCTTATCACTTTTCATAGTTGGTTGCGTGGGCAAACCACCCGAAAACGATGTAACCTTAATTAAAGAGCTTTTAGTAAAATTTGAAAAAGGGTTGAAGGAAAAAAATCTGGCGGTATTAAGCTCAATAATAAACAAAAAGCAAAAAGATTTGCCCACCCAATTGATAACAGATTTCTCTACCCGGGGAGAGGTAAGAAATGTTTATATAGCAAATAAAAGATTCACCATCGTGAAAGACAGTGCTGAGGTGGAGCTCAAACTAAAACTTGAGGCTCTAAAAAGTGGAGGTGGACTGGAAGAGCTTGAAAAATCAGTCAATTTATTTTTAAACAAGAAAAGAGGGGAGTGGAAAATAGAAACATATCAAATCATGATTAATGACGAATGACGCATGACGAATGGAGAAAAAAGAGTGGAAAGCAAGAAACCATACGTCTCGCAGATGTTTTCGGAGATATCCGGAGAATACGATAAACTAAATAGAATCCTGAGCTTCTGTTTGGATATGTTGTGGAGACGCAAGACAACCTCGAAATTAATTTCACCCGATTCTATGGACCCAAACTCGGAATTGGTCTTGGACCTTTGTGCCGGCACCGGCGAGATGGCGAACACCCTTCTTTCACGTAAGTCTTTTAAAGGGATAGTAATTTTATGTGATTTCAATAGTGATATGCTCAAGGTAGCGCAAGCCAAACTAAAAAGATTAAAGCTCTTGGAAAGAGTTTGCATAGTGCTGTGTGATGTAGAGAAGATTCCCTTTAAAAATAACATATTTGATGGAGCCATGATGGGATTTTCCTTGAGGCATATGGAAGACCTGAACCTGTTTTTCAAAGAGACCAAAAGAGTTTTAAAAAAGGATAAAAGAGCTGTGTTTCTTGATGTTGCCCATCCAGAAGTAAAATTAATAAAGAGCCTCTATTTTCTGTATTATGATAGGATTTTTCCCAAACTCTCCAAAATTTTCTCCAAAGGACACGCTCACATTTATAGCTATTTGCCCCAATCTTTAAGCCGTTTCTTCAAACAAAAGGATTTGGTGCGCATCCCAAAGGAGCTTGGATTTTCCGAAGTCGCTTATCAGAATGTTTTCTTCGGCACCGGAGTTATTTATACTTTAACAAAGTAAGAAAAGAGAATGTTGAATATAGATAAAATTTTCATAAAGTTCCGCGTAGGCAAGCCTTTATGGCTTGTTCGCAGGATCTTGAGACCAGCCAAGGGATGAACCCTTGGCTACGTGCTAAATAGGAAATTAAGAGATGCTGGACATAAACGAAAATATCGACAAGGAGATGAACCTGGCAGTTAATTTCATCCAGGACGCCTTAAACCAGGAACCATCCTATATCGAGGTAGACGTAGGTGAAGAGGAAAGAGAACCTCTTCTTTTGGACAAAAATTTAAATGCGCTTTCATTCAAAAAAATTCAAGATATAAAGTTCGATAGAAAGGTAGCGGCGGTGGATGGTGGCTCAGCCACGGTGGTCAAGGGAAGATCATTTATAATCGGGATATATCGAGCTGGATTGGTAATATTCCAAAATGGAAAAAGGATTAAACAGAAGACTTTACCTTTGAAATTGGAGATCATTTCTCAGGCTGACATTTCAAAAAGGTATTCCTCAGCTTATCGGGACTTGACTGGAGAAGAACCATCTGAAGCACCCGGAATTGAAAAGATGTTAGACCGTCTTCGCCTGTTTTCTGAGTGGAAATTAGCGGAGGGATTGTTAGATGAACTTAACCCAGGCGATATGTTTTTGATCGATGGGTCGCTTAAGGCGAGTATTGCTCCGCCCCATAATTTTTTACTCAAGATTACTCAGAAGGCAAAAGCAAAGGGCATCCATCTGGTGGGGGTGACCAAGACCAGCACTCTTTATTGGGGGGATCGGTCACCTTTAATTCCAGCAGTGGTCAAAATAGGGGAGAGGTTTTGCCCGAATTCCAAATGGTTCTGCCAAATCTCTGCAGACGAGCTCCACACCAAGAGTCCCAGTTATTTTGGCACTATCTATGTAGCGAAGTTGAAAGTCTCTTCTAATTTTGCCTTCAGGGTCGATGTTAATCGTTTTGACTCGGTCGATCCTAACATTGTTTTCTCCTTTTTGTCGAATCTTGCCAGCGATCCAGCGTTTTTGGGTTATCCATATCCTTTAGCGTCGGCACACAATCTTTCTCGAATCACAACCGGTGAGGTGGAAGACATCAGATATAGATTGCAGTCCAAAGCTTTGGAAAGGGGGATCAGCACGGCGGATTGGGATTTATTATTCACCGATTTTCATGAGGTATTGAATGCGGATTTGAATAAATGAGATACCCTCCCCCCTTGTTGGGGCGGGGGTTACATCCCCGCCCCCTCCTCTGGAACAGGGGTGCAACCCCTGTCCCAACTGGTGAGAATCTCCCACCAGGGGAGATGAGCTTTCATAAATTCCCCCTCCCTTGATGGGAGGGGGTAAGGGGGAGGGTGATTATGGCAATTGGTTTTACCCATTTTGTTATTTGTTCTAACTGACTTTAGTCAGGTTTAGGTGCTAACGCCCATATGGGCTGAGAACTGGATCTTGAGCTTATGTGGAAGCAGAGTCTGTTAACTTATTTGGTTGAAGACCATAAGGGTGCGGCTACCGATCCAAATCCTTAGAATAAATAAAAAAAGAGGATTTCTATGGATTACAAAGGAAGAATAACCGGGAAAAAGATCACGGAGCTTTATTTTCGCGCTTTTTACGAAGAAGACCTCCATCTGGGGGATATTCTTTTGGCACAGGATGAAGAAAGAGGGCTCCCTTTTTATCTGCGGGTGGTGGATGTCAGCTATGGAGTGGAGGCATCCGATCCCAGTTGGGCAGAAAGAACCGCAGGCAATATGATGCTTATGGATAAGCAAAAAGAATCTTTTGAGTTTCATGAGAAAGAGAGAAGACTTTATAAAGTGGGACGATGTGTTCCCTTGGGTTATGTAAAAGGAAACGTCTTCAGAAAACCCAAAAGCATTCCTTCTCATTTTTCGAAAGTGAAAATTCCAGAGAAGAAAGATTTCGATTTTTTGAAAAGATTCATGGGAGATTTGGAAGTGGGATTTTTACGCTCGGGTGAAGATATCTTGGATTTTCCAGTGGGAATCTCAGGTGAGCTATTTCCCTATCATATCGGAATCTTTGCCACCACCGGCATGGGAAAAAGCAATTTGATGAAGGTGCTGGCAGGAATGGTTTTGGAGTCTGGTAAATACAGCATGCTGATTTTGGACCCACACGGTGAATATTACGATGGGGGGGGAGATCCGTCGCACAAAGGCTTGGTGGATCATCCGCTGGCAAAAGAGAGATTGAGGGTTTACAGCTCTCGCCATCTTGTTGGTCCTCATAATAAGCTTAAGATAAGCGCACAAGAAATTGACATAAAGGATCTTCGCCATATTTACGATTTCACTCAGCCCCAAATAGAATTACTTTATGCGGTGAGGCACTTGTTTGGAGAAGACTGGTTAACCAGGGTGGCTCATGCTACGATGGATGATCTTTTGGTGAATCTACCCAACGTGCGGGGATTCTTTGAGTCAACTGCAGGTGTGATTCAAAGAAGAGCGGATCAAATCTTGAGGCTTCCCTTCATTCATAAAGACTCCACTTTGTCCATCACTAGAAATGTAATCAACGATTTAAAATCAGGTAAACTTGTATTAGTAGATACCTCCAACATGTCAGAACAAGAGGAGCTTTTGGTCTCCACAGTCTTAGCCCGTGCGGTCTTTTCCTATAATAATCAATTATATCAAGACCCAGATAAGTTCAAACAGCTTTTGCCCACGGTCATTGTGATGGAGGAGGCACAGAGGGTCCTTTCGCAGAAGGGGAAATCAGATATAAACATATTTGCCCAGATTTCCAGGGAAGGTAGAAAATTCAAAACCGGGCTTTGTGCTATCACCCAACAGCCCAAATTGATCGACGAAGAGTTATTGTCCCAATTCAACACCCTTTTCATCTTGGGCTTAGCAGATGAGCGAGATAGAAACATCGTAAAATCTTCTGCCAAGCAGGATATTTCCGATTTGGGAACGGAGATTCAGATGTTGGAGGCGGGGGAGGCTTTAATCACCTCACCTCAAGCTCCATTTGCAATCCCTGCCAAAATTCATCTTTATGAAGAATGGTTAAAAAAGAGAATCTCTGAGGAAAAGAAATTTGAAAAAGTAAAAATAGATGAAGAATTTTTCTGAGCCCGGCACCTAACTTAAGTTAGGTGCTGGTGCTTAATCCAAAAGGGAAAAAGATGTCTAAATTATATATTCTGGTTTTGATTGTTTCAGGTTTGTGGATTCTTTCAGAAGTAGGTTTAGCCATATTTCGTCGCTCTTCCAAGACAAATCAGGCAACCCGGCAAAAGGGAGGTTCTTTTCGGTGGTTATGGTTGACCATCATTCCGTGCACTATAATAGGAGGTTTCTGGAGCGTTCAACCTTTGGGGCTTATAAGATTTGCTCGTCAGTTCATCATGGAGTTTGGGTTGATATGGATAGTTCTAGGACTTGGCCTCAGATGGGTGTCTATATATACTTTGGGGAAATATTTCACCACGGATGTGGCGATTTTCAAAGATCACCAGATCATAAAGAGGGGCCTGTATAAATCCATCCGTCATCCGGCCTATGCCGGAAGTTTAATTTCCTTTTTCGGCTTAGGATGGGCTTTGGGCAATTGGGTCAGTTTCATTATCATCTTCTTTCCCATACTATTTGCCTTTATTCGGAGAATCAACATAGAAGAAAAGGCATTAGTCTTATCAGTTGGCGAGGAATACACAGAATATATGAGAGAAACTAAGCGTTTGATTCCTAAAACATATTGAATGCCAGCACCTAACTTAAGTTAGATGCTGGTGTATCCTCTCCCCACGGGGGAGATTGAGCGAAGTGAAACCCATAGGGTTGAGCGAAGCGAAATGCATAGCAGGGTGGGGTGAGGGTGAATTAAAATTCACATGCGATTTGTTCACATATCAGATAGCCATTTAGGGGCATCAGGATTTTCCCGAAGGCTTTCTCCTTCTGGATATAACCAGAGAGAAGAGGATATTTGTAATTCATTTGCTTCAGCGGTTGATCAAATCATCGAGCTTAAGCCCGATTTTGTCCTGCATACCGGTGATCTTTTTCACTCGGTCCGACCTACCAATAGAATCATCAATTTCGCTATTAGACAAATCCTGCGAATAGTAAGTCTGCAAATACCCATGGTGATTATTTCAGGAAACCACGACACCCCCAAACAGAGATCCGTTGGCTCGGTCTTTTCATTTTTTGAGGTTTTCTCCCCCTTTCTTCATTTAGTATATAAAAACAAATATGAGTGCATTCATATTAATCAAACTGCCATCCACGCCATTCCCCATTGTCTCGATCAAGAAAATTTTAAAGAGGAATTGGCTAAAGTCAGGATTGACCAAGAGGCTAAGTATAATATCCTGATGCTACATGGAGTAGTAGCCGGCATCCCAGAGTTCTCCATGGGGGAGTTATCTGAGCAGGAAATTCCCACTTCGTATTTTGATCTGGGCTTTGATTATGTAGCTTTAGGACATTATCATCGGCATTGTCAAGTCGAGCCACGTGTACTTTATGCAGGTTCAACCGAAAGGTTATCCATGTCGGAGTTAGGGCAGGAAAAAGGATTTGTGGAAGTCAGTCTCGAGTCTCAAAATTCTAAGGTAAAATTTCATCCAGTTCCAACACGTGAGATGATCGAGCTTCCCTTACTTGAAGCTCAAGATTTAGATCCAGATGGGGTTTATCAGCAGATTGAAGGTCGAGCAAATTCACAAGAAATAACAGATAAGATAGTAAGGTTAAAGATCATTAATATTCCAGAACATGTTTATAGCTCTCTGGACTTTAGAAAAATTGCAGAGCTTAAATCCAAAGCTTTTCATTTTGATTTGAGGTTTGAAAGAAAAGATGAAAAGGAAAAGGCGCTCACCACCGAAACCAGCATCGGCAAATTACCCTCAGAGTTCGAGCAATATATAAAACAAGCCGTGGTCGAAAATTTAAACAAGGATAGATTATTAGAGTTAGGTTTGAAATATTTGACTGAAAAGAAAATGACGGATGACGGGTCGGAGTAGCGACACTTGTGTCGCGTCCACAAATGGTTTTGGAGTGTCAAGCTTATGGTCTTCAACCAAATGAGTTAACATACTCTGCTTCCACATAAGACCAAGATCCAGTTCTCAGCTACTTTAGTGGCGTTAGCACCTAAACCTGACTAAAGTCAGTTAGAACAATATGTAGTTGCAAGGGATGTCAAGTTAAATAGTTAATGACCATTAGCTTGACCATTTAAATTCTTGAAAAGAAGTTTATGTATCTACTCTCAATTAAACTCGAAAACTACAGAAGATTCAAATCTGCCGAGCTTGATTTTCCGGATGGGATAGTTGGAATCATCGGGAATAACGGCTCCGGAAAATCGACCCTGATGGAGGCCATCGCTTGGGCTTTATATGGCACCGAAGCTTCTCGCACGGGCAAAGAAGAAATCAAGACTATCACCGCAAAAATATCGGATGTATGTCGGGTGATCTTAGATTTTCAGATTGAAGACCAGAATTATCGGGTGGTGCGGGAACTGAAAGGAGCATCGTCGTCTGGGGACGCTTCTGTGCTTATTAACAAGAAAGTGGCGGCACGGGGCACCAATCCCACCAATGATTTGATCCAGAAAACTTTAGATATGGACTATAAAGCCTTTGTGACCTCCTTTTTTGCCAAACAGAGGGAGCTGAATGCCCTCTCAGATTTTCAGCCATACAAGAGAAAAGAGCTTCTGACCAGAATGCTGGGAATAGAAACCATAGATTCGGCTTTGAAAAATTTAAGAATGGACAAAAGGATTCTTGAGGAAAAACTCAATCTGAATAGAGCTTATTTGAAAGACAAAATAAAACTCAAATCCGAGCAAGAAGGAAAAGAAAAAAACCTTTTAATTTTAAAAGATGATTTTGAAGATAAGTCAAAGAAGTTTCAGTCCCAGCTTATCGTCTTAAAAGATCAAGAGAGATTATGGGAAGAGTTGAAATCCAAATATGAGGGATATAATTCTTTAGCCAAAGAGAAAAGCATAAAGCAGACGGAAAGGACAAGCTTTCAAAATCAATTAGTCTTACAAGAAAAAGAAAAACAGCTTCTCTTGGAACTCGCTTCCGAAAAAAAGAAGCTTGATCCCCTCCTTGTCTCTTATGATGATTTGAAGAAAAAGGTCTCTTTGTACGATCAGCTTAAAATAAAAGCTGAACATCAACAGATCACCTTGAATCAGCTAAGGAATTTAGAAAAGTCGGTTGCCTCAGATCAATACCGCCTGGCGGGATTAGAGAAAGAGCTTGTGAACAAAAAGCAAGTTGAGAACAGCCTAAGCCGGCTGAAAGAAAAATTGATCTCGGTTGAGCATGAACTGGAACAGGCTCGAAAAACTTACGTGAAGATTGAGGCTTCTTTTAGGTCTGCTAAAGACGAGAAAACTAAGCTGGAATCACAGATGGCGAACATAGAAGAACTGGGACCTGATTCCGTTTGTGACCGCTGTTTAAGACCGATGGGGGATGATTACCACAAAATTCGAAAGCATCTTTTAGAGGAAGAAACGGGATTGTATGAAAAACTACAGGCTTTGAAGAAGGAAAAGAGCAAAGTAGAAGAAGAGGGGAAAGAGCTAAAACAGGCTAAAATAAAATTGGAAGAAGAAAAAGAGGGATTACAAAAAACACTTGAAAATCTTTTGGGAAAAGAAGGGGAGAGGAAAAATTTAGAAAACACTTTAGCCGAAAAGACAAAAAATCTCCTTTCCCTCAATGAGGTCCTAAAGAATCTGGGCAAAATTGACTATGATTCGACGGTTCACCAAAATCTGAAAACGGAATTCGAACAGCAAGAAAAACTCAAAGAAAGGACAACGGAGCTGGCTTCAGAGATCAAAAGAATTCCACAGGCTGAAAAGATAATCGCTGAATTACAAGAGAGAATAAAGGTTTTAACTAAGGATGAAGAAAAACTGGAAACTCAAATCAAGGATTTAGAATTTTCTGAGGACGAATATAAGAAAGTTGAAAAGGAGTTGGAGAATAACAGAGAAGAGGTACACCAAGCCCAACTACTTTTAAAAGATTTAAATCATCACATTGATATGATCAAAAAAGAAGTTGATCAAACAAAAGATGAAATCAAAAAAGCGGAGGAGATGGACTTAGAGATCAAGAAAGAAGAAGAGAAGAGATTATATTTAGAAAAGTTAGATTTATTGTTTTCAGATTTCAGGGTATCCTTGATCGGACGGATAAGACCAACCCTGTCCCGATACGCTAAAAATCTATTTCTGGAGCTTTGCGATAACAGATACCAGGATTTAGAATTAGATGAAGATTATGAAATTTATATATACGATCAGGGAGAAAAATTCTCCATAGAGCGTTTCTCCGGAGGCGAAACCGATTTAGCTAACTTGTGTCTGAGAATCGCCATTTCCCTTTTGATCTCCGAGGGAAGCGGGGTGGACTTCTCCTTTATAATTTTGGATGAGATTTTCGGCAGTCAGGATGCAGGAAGAAAAGAAAGTATTCTTTCCGCCCTGGCCAAATTAAAGAATAGATTCAGGCAGATTTTTCTGATCACCCATATTGATGACATCAAAGATTCGGTGGAGAATTTGGTTTATGTTACGGAAAACGAAGACGGCACCAGCGAACTACAATTGCAGTAATCAGTATAAATATTTCCTCACACAGACAAAAAACAGATTAAAGCCTTAAAATGAAAAGTAAATTTTTGAAATCAAAATGGATATTTTATGTATTCTTTCTTTTAGCAGTTGGTTTATTAATTCTTCTCTTTTATTCTCCAAAGGAAAAATGGAACGTACAAAGTATTAAGGATGGGGATACGATAATTCTGAGGAACGGAGAAGAGGTCCGGTATATTGGCATAGATACCCCGGAAAAATCTCAACCTTATTTTGAGGAGGCAAAAGAAGCCAATCGAAAGTTGGTGGAAGGGAAAAAGGTTACTTTAGAGTATGATATAGAAAAAAGGGATGATTATTTTCGCCTTTTGGCTTATATATGGATTGTCGCAGATCGCGCCAAAGGAGGGGACAATCTTTTGGTCAATGCAGAATTGATTAAACAAGGTTTAGCTTGCGTTTATAGTCATCGTCCCAATTTAAAGTATAGAGATTATTTAATTTCGCTACAAAAGGGAGCCAGAGAAAAAAAGATCGGGATTTGGTCTCTTCCCGTACTGGAAGAAGAAAAATACTATATCGCTTCCAAAGGATCTAAAAAATTTGTCTTTCACAGACCTAATTGCTTAAGTGCGAAGGAGATTTTGGAAAAAAATAAAATAATCTTCAATACCAGAAATGAAGCTTTAGATTCAGGCTATAGCCCCTGCCGAACATGCCGGCCATAAAAAGACAATACTTGTGTTTGTACTCCTTTAGGACATGACAAACCCCATCCTCTGTCATTGTGGGCTTAAAGGATAAAAAGTGTTGCATAAACCATATTCAAGTTGTTTTTAGAATTGATGTTACGAGTATAATCATTGAAACGGTTTAATAATGGCGATATCTTCTGAAGAAGAAAGGTTGTTGGGATCTTCAATCACTCATGCCATAAAGGCGCGAAAAGCCTTTGTAGAAGCCAATGGCGACTCTCTTTCAACCTTGCACTATAACTTCATCGCCATTAAAAATAGCAACACTTTAAAACCTTTATACCCATTGCGAGGAGCGAAGCGACGAAGCAATCTCCAAAAAACAAACGAATTACTTTGATTCCTCAGTTGCCGGCAATGTCGGTGGAGTGTCCTTTTTTCATACAATTTTTCCTTCCAGACAAAAAAATTTACACCTCAAAGACGATCTTTCCGATAAATACTGTGAGTTATTCTTCTCAGGGGACATCTTTCGACTTAAAGGAGGGGCTATGCCTTCAATTTTAATTATAGATGATAAAGATAGCATGAGACAAATGCTTTCCCGAACCTTAGAATCGGAGGGGTATGAAGTGGAGAGCGCTAAGGATGGAGAAGGAGGGTTAGAGAAAGCCAAGGAGAAAAAATATGATCTGATCTTGGCTGATCTTAAATTGCCCCAGATGGATGGACTAGAGGTTCTCTCCTCTTTAAAGGAGCTGGATCCGGAGGCGGCGGTTATTATGATGACCGCCTATGGGACCATCGAGTCTGCGGTCGAAGCCATGAAGCAAGGGGCTTTCGATTTTTTGACCAAGCCTTTTGACACGGATCATCTGAATGTCTTAATCAAAAGGGCTTTGGAAAATCGAAGGCTTCTGGCAGAGAATATTCTCTTAAGGGAGGAGTTAGCCCATAATTTGGGTTATGCCGAGATCATCGGAAAATGCGAGAAGATGAAGGAAGTTTCTCGTCTCATCCAGAAAGTAGCTTCTTCGGATACTACGGTATTGCTTCTGGGAGAATCCGGGACCGGGAAAGAGCTTTTTGCTCGGGCCATTCACAATTTAAGTCCCAGAAAAAAAGCTCCGTATGTGGCTATAAATTGTGCGGCTATTCCCAGGGAGCTTTTGGAAAATGAGCTTTTCGGGTCGGAGAAAGGAGCATATACTGGAGCAGTTGCCCGCAAAATGGGAAAATTTGAGATCGCAGAGGGCGGGACCATATTTTTAGACGAAGTGGGGGATTTAGATATTGCCCTCCAAGCTAAACTCTTAAGGGTGCTTCAAGACCGAACTTTTGAGAGATTGGGGGGAACAAAAACCATTTCCGTGGAGATAAGGTTGATCGCCGCTTCTAATGCCGACTTAAAAAAAGCTATTGAGAAAAACCAGTTCAGAGAAGATCTTTTTTACAGATTATCCGTTTTTCCAATCGCCATTCCGCCTTTGAGAGAAAGAAGAGAGGATATCCCCGAATTAGCTGAATATTTTGTGAAGAAATATTGTGCGGAGATGAAGAAATCCAAAAAGACCATCTCTAAAGAGGCTTTAGCTTTGTTGGACAAATATCATTGGCCCGGAAATGTGAGAGAGCTGGAGAACACCATCGAAAGAGCCATCATACTTTGCGAAGGTAAAACCATACTTCCTGAGCATTTAGCCATAAGAATTCCCACCCCTAATGAGATCAGGTTAAGAGAAGGCGCAGGGCTAAAAGAGGTGGGACAGTATGCCCAGGCTGAGGCCGAGAGAGCTTTGATCGTTCGGGTCCTAAATCAAGTCCGTGGAAACAAAAGAAAAGCCGCCCAGGCTTTAAAGATAGATTATACCACCTTGTTCGAGAAGATCAAAAGATATGGCATTGACGCTTAGGCTTGGACTTCTATATCAAATGATCTTTAGATTCTGCAATGGTTAGAAGAATTGCCCTCGTCTAAAAGTCTTTTGCGACTATCCTAACTCCGGAAAAAGTGAGCCTTAACTGTTATCTAACTCTTATATAGATTTCCGTCCAACCCCGTTCGCTGATTTTGCATGAGATATTATCTGCCATAGGCAGATTCCTGCCCGCCGGCAGGCGCGGCGCCTCTGGCGGAAGAGAACGATTCCCCCAGATAGTGAAAGTATGCTTAATCTACCCCCTACAAGACTGGAAACGTTGCTTCAGCCAGGTTATAAAAAGGCAAACAAAAGTGGGCAGACGCCCGCCCATCTCAGCGAGCCCGCCCGTCTGAGCAGATGCTCACCTATCTGGGTGGGTGGATACCATGTACCTATACCTGTCCAGTTTTTTTCAAAAAAATGTTGACAATCTTAATAGCAGTAGTTAAATTGTTTTTGAAATTCATTAACAGTGAAATCTTGGGAGAAATTCTTTGACTTGCGTCCCTTCAACAGAATTAAATCTTTTTTGCATCTTTGGAAATGAAAAGGCTAAAACATTTAATATGTGAGGTAAGAAAAATGAACTCGATTTTTAAAGAGAACAATAAAATCATAATACTATTGACACTTTTTGTCTTCATCTCTCTTGCTTTTTCTGATGTTTTTTCTCGATTAAAAGAGGAAGGGGAAAAGAAACAAGGGGCTGAACATTTTGAGCATAGGCAAGTTTTTCCTAACCCCCCTATTACTGCCGAGAGCCTTAGCATTGTCATACCCAATGGCGGAGAGACCTGGAATTTCGGAGAATGGTACCTTATCCTTTGGTATTCAATGGACATAGATAGCGTAAACATAGATTTTAGTACCACCGGAGGTGCCGAATGGACTCGAATTGCATCTGCCACGCCTTCGGACAGATATTACGACTGGGTCCCACCTAATATCACAAGTAGCAATTGCTTAATCAGAATATGTGATATAGATGGGTCTCCATGTGACCAGAGTGACAATCTCTTCACCATTCTCTCTCCGACCAATGTTCCTGGGACGGGACAAAGGGTTCAGAGGGAAGGCGATATTTATATGTGCCTAACTAACTGGGGCATCTTAGGCAGTGCCATGAGGGGTTTAATGGAATCTAAAGGAGGATGTTTCAATCCCAATCCTAATCAGGAGGTTTTTGCTCCTTCCTTTGAGTTTCCTGCCGGATCGGGTTTGGAATATTTGTTTCAAGGAGCAATATGGATTGGAGCAAAAGTAGATGCCACCGTTTATACTTCTGTGGGATACGATGGCTGGCAATGGATTTATGAGCTTAGGCCCGATTCGTTTCCCCAGGGTGGTATCATGGAAAGAAGCACAAATTCGACAGTCCCTTGTTACTCACCCGATGCTATGTCGGATCAAGATATAATTGCTGTTTACACTGACACATCTGTGGACATTCAACAGCAGGACCCGTTTGATAATCGCCCACATCATCCCTTGAATCTAAAAATCACCCAAAAAAGCTACTCTTGGAACATTCCGGAATTTGATAAGTTCATCATTGCCGAGTATCTCATTAAGAACATAGGTAATTATCTTCTTTCCCAAATATATATTGGATTTTATATGAACTCAGACATTATGCAAATTGATGAGAATCCTTATGGTCCCTACGGAGCTCAGGATGATATGACCGGTTTTTTGCATGTTTATCAAGGAGGCACTGTCAACATCGCTTGGGCGGCTGATAATGATGGACATGGAATAGCGCGCGAGCAGGTATGGACTGAGTACAGCCCACGTAGCGTCATAGGTTTGAAACTTTTACATAGTCCCAATCCTGATGTGCAAATATCTTATAATTGGTGGGTATCTAATACTGCTGGTGACCCCAAAGACTGGGGTCCTTGGAAAGCGGAAAATCAGCCAATATGGGCGGCGATGAACCCTTATGGAAGCGGCAACATTTTCCCGGATAATGTGTTGGGGACACCGGGAGGGGATGTCTCTAAATATTTCATAATGTCTAATGGCGAAATTGATTACGACAATATATATTCTTGCGAGTGGCCCTCCATGCATCCTGAAGAAGGATGGCTTCCCGTCAATGAAGCGATGTGTTCAGATTTGGCAAACGGCTACGACACTCGTTTCTTGTTCTCCTTCGGTCCGTTTGACCAGATCGCCCCTGGCGATAGTTTAAGTTTCGCGGTTGCCTTTGTAATAGGTGAGACCCTCCATGTGGATCCTCTTAATTTAGATAAAGATCCTAACATGACCAACCCCGATAGATTCTACGCCAACTTAGATTTCACGAGCTTGGTTCAGAACGCTTTGATCGCTGAAAAATTATACTATGATAGTCTATATACTCTTGTTCCTGGCGATGTCACTGGCGATGCGGTAATCGACATTGTAGATGTGATTTATTTGATAAAATATTTATTCTCACATGGCAATTCACCCCTTCCTTTGCGGGCGGGGGATGTGAACAGAGACTGCTGGGTGAACATCGAAGATGTGGTATATCTTATAAATTATCTTTTCATTAACGGACCCCCTCCACAAGTAGGTTGTGCATAGGTAAACCGGTCTTTTTTCAAACTCTGTGGCGCGGGCTCGAAAGAACCTGCGCTATTTTTGTTTGCCTTTGCCTACAAAATCTCTTGTTTTTTAGAGCCTATCATTGTATACTCTCTTGAGGAGTTTTCATGGAATTGTTGCGGGGTAATCCCGCCAAAGGCGGGACGCAACAACAGACTATCCAGTTGAGAGAAAGAGTGGAAAAAGCTGGATTTCAGGCGTAAGCCTTTTACTAATCCATGCGAGAATTCTTTTTTCTTTTTGGATTTAAACCTGATGGCTTAACCTATGAGTTTGGGAATAGAAAATAAATGTGCAAAAAACTGATATTTCTTATTCTGGTGGTGTTCTGTTTTCCTTGTTTTGGAATTGGTCGTGCAAACCATCTTGGCGATAGTTCCTCTGTTTCTGAGGCTCAAAAGAGAAAAGCAATTCCGATTCCTGCCGATCGGATTGTGCCGCCTTTTCAGCCTTTGATCACGGGTGGTGACCATTCGTGCGTGATTAAATATGATAGTGGCTCCGTGGCATACTATTTTCCGGATACAGCTGTCGGCAATGGTTATGCTGTGTATATGGATCCGCAAATATGTGACTTAAATTCGTATCCTTTTAAAATAACAGAGGTGCAATTTTATCTGTTTGGTTATTCTGGTGGGCTTACTGTTGTTTGGCCGGTGGAGATTCGGGTAAATATAAGGAATTTGAAAAAAGATACCCTTTATGCCGTGTGTGATAGTCCGGGAACGCTTCTCTACCGCCAGACCTTCACCATACCCATTGACTCAAGTTACAATCGCCTCGGAAGACCAATGAATTTGAGCTTAGATTCTCTTAACACCCCCAGCTCTGCCTGCCGTGTAGATTCTTCTTTCTTTTTAGAGATCATATTTACCGGAGGAACCAATGCCCCATTTCCCAGCTTGTTTTTCACTGATACCACGGATCGACCAGATACCTGTCACGATTGGCACTTATTTAGTCATAATTATTATGAGTGGCATGAAGCTTGGTTGCCACCTACTCCCGGAAAAGTTGTTATTCGCGCAACAGGATATTCACATTCCATCGACTGCTATCCTTGTTGGTATTGGAAATCAACCACAGCCACTGCTCCGGGCGGCATGCCGGATTTAGACCAATATCAATTCAATGAATCTTCAGCTATGGATGTCCCCACTGCAGTGGCAAATTGCTTACGGTGGTTCACTGCGGTTCCAAAAGATACGACCCCCCCTGGTCTTATTCGGCTTCTGTCCACCTATTTTGGCACAGACCCGGACAGTGGAACTTCTGTGGATTCGCTACAAATAGGATTAGGTCGCTATCTAAGGGATTACGGATTTGATCTCGATGAACACACCTATAGCCAGCCCGATTTTTATGAGATGGCAGGTTCATTGGAAAGTTCTCAGAACATCATTCTGATTTTGGGATTCTGGCAGTTTGATGGACAATTTTGGCACCGCTTTGGAGGTCATGCTGTTAGTTTGGCGGGTGTTTGCAAAGAGTCATTGTGGGTGGCGTTCAGCGATCCGGCGGTGGATGGAGCAGAACTTGGTTGGCAGGGGAGATTTTTTCCCCTCTGGCATCCACCACATCCAGACGATGACACCCTACATAATGATTCTCTGTATGTCTCTCATGATATTTATGTCTCAGATTCTCAGGACGACACTCTTTGGATGATAAAAGACTTTTACCATGCAGATACAGGGCTTTTTCGCCGATTCGAAGGGCAGAATTTTCAGCCGGGACAAGAGCAGTACCGAGCACCCTTTGTGCCACAAGAGTCTGTCTATACTGCTGTGGATTACGCTATTACTATCGCTCCCAGGCTCCCGAACACTTTGTGGTATTGGAAACCTGATCGTCCGGCCCAAGACCCTCCTGCGGAAAGCGGGATGCCGGATTTCGACCAATATCAATTTGGCGCTTCTGATTCTTTTGCTTTGTGTGCGCCTACCGCCATTGCCAATTGTCTGTGGTGGTTCGGAGAAGTTCCTCCGGACACCAACCCACCTGACCTGATTCGGCTTCTGTCCGACTATTTTTATTCCGATCCCGACTCGGGAACGTATGTGGAATCAATTAAGACTGGTCTGGATTCCCTTTTTGGACAGTATAGTTTCAATCTATACCAGAGCGTTTTTGAGAAACCTGATTTTTTTGAAATGAAGGATTCGCTGAAAAGATCACAGGACATCGTCCTTCTTTTAGGATTCTGGCAATACGATACGACCAGCCAGGTGTGGTATCGCTTTGGTGGACACTTTGTCACTATGGCAGGAGTCTGTTCCGAGTCGTCTAAAGTCGCTTTCAGCGATCCGGCCAGAGATAATGCGGAGAGTGGCGGAAAAGGCAGAGTGAGACCCTCCTGGCATCCCCTCCATCCAGAGGATCCTACATATCATAATAATCCTATTAATGTTTCTCATGATGTTTACAAATCAGGTATTTTATATACCACTCATGCTGACACCGTGGATACTACTGTGGACACTTTATGGTGGATCGGGGACTATTATTTGGAAGGGGATACATCATGGTTTTCTAAGTTTGAGGGATTGAATTCCCAGCCAGGGCAGGAACAATATTTTCATCTTTATGAACTTTCAGAATCTGTATACACAGTGGTTGAATATGCCATCATGATCTGTCCCAAAACCACTGAAGTAGAGCAGGAAGAAGAGGGTTCAATAACTCCGAAGGATTTCGAGCTTTATCAGAGTTATCCCAATCCGTTTAATAACCAAACCCTCATCAAATATGATCTCCTCAAGCCTTGCCCGGTAAGTTTGACCATCTACAATATTTTGGGGCAGAAGGTCAAGACATTGGTGAACCAGCATCAGGAAGCAGGATCCAAGATTGTAAGTTGGGATGGAAAAGATGAAAAGGGGAAGGATTTGAGTTCGGGCATTTATTTCTATCAATTGTCCACAACATCCATAGGAAGGATTGGTGAGATCACACAGACTAAAAGAATGATTTTGTTAAAGTAGGTCAACGGATCGGTCAACGGATGGAGCGGACTGGTAGTGAGCAAAGCGAATCTATTAAACGGATTTGTTTTCGATCTGATAAAACGCGTAGCGGAGCCTTCACGATTCCGCCTACTCCATTGGTAAGTTTAAGAAAGCGCAAAATTCTTTTTTAACTTGTTTCGACAAATTTCTTGCTCTTTAGAATAGCTCATCATATATTAATGAAAACAATTTTCGCGTGGCTTTTGACGCAGATCTAAACAGCAAAGGAGGAAGCAAATGCTAAAAAAGTTAATGATATTTGTCTTAGCGGGTGTGGTTTTTTGGAGCTTTTTCGCTTCAAATACAGTTGCAAAAACTTTTGAAAAGTTAACTCCCACAAAGATCCCTTTAGATCAAATTGTTCCATCTTCCCACACATCCCTAACTGATGCCAAGGACTTTTGCTTGATTCAAAACGATAATGATAGCGTAAAATGGTTTTACGGTGATTTTGTAGCGGGTGACAGGTGGGCATTATACATGGATCCAGCAAAATGTGGGGTGCAAAATCCCTATCCCTTTAAGATAACGGATGTGCATCTCTATCTTTTTGATACCTTGTCCACTTGGCCCGTAGAGATTCGGGTCAATATAAGGGATTTAAACCAAGGAGATAAATGTAACGAACCAGGAAATATTTTGTGCTTCCAGACCTTCACCATACTAAAAGACTCATCTGTTAATTCCTTAGATAGACCGATGAACCTCACCATAGATTCGCCTTGTTCTGTGTCTGCTCCTTTCTTTGTGGAGATCGAGTATACAGGTGGAACGGATCCCCCATATCCAAGCCTCTTTATGACAAACGCGACTACAAATCCCACAGATACTTGTGATACTTGGTTTTATGTGCAAGAATATGGTAATTACTATGAATGGCATCTTATATGGGAACTACCACTCCCAGGATACCCGATCATGCGGATAACCGGAAATGCCTTTACGGCAGTAAAAGGAGAAGAAGAGGAAGCGATAAGTCCAAAGAATTTTGAGCTTTGCCAAAGCTATCCCAATCCGTTTAACAACGAGACCATCATCAAATATGATCTCCTCAAGTCTTGTCAGGTAACTTTGACCATCTACAACCTCCTGGGGCAGAAGGTCAAGACTTTGGTAAACCAGCGTCAGGAGGCAGGATCCAAGATGGTGAGTTGGGATGGAAGGGATGGAAAAGGTAAAGATTTAGCCAGTGGCATCTATTTCTATCAATTGAAGGCGGGAGAAGTAACGCAAACCAAACGAATGGTTCTATTGAAATAATGGAATCTGGAGTGTCAAGCTTTAGCTTGACCTAGAATATCTTGATACCTGTTGGGGTGGGGGTCCAACCCCGCCCCAACGCTTTATGCGCCAAATTCGGATAGTTCTTCCAGCCAACTTACATATCCTCTTTTTTTATAGCCGTAAAAAAATTCCCCCTCCGTATTCAGATTTTTGTTGACATATTTCCCCTCGTTCGTCACGGGCGTCCCCCGTTCGTGACGTTTAAAGGTAATGGACATCGAATATCCGTCTGGAAGTTATCCGTTACCAACGAAGACGCCATATAGCGCGTAGCGGAATCTTCATGGCTCCCCCACCCCGTAGGCAAGTTTAAGAAGCGAAAAATTTCTATTTGTTTCGACAAATTTCTTGCTTTTTAAAATAGCTCATCATATATTAATGAAAACAATTTTTGCGTGGTTTTTGACGAAGCTCTAAGCAAAAAAGGAGGTGGTGAGAAGAATTATTTGATAAAAGGCCACTGATTTCTTAAATCTTAAACCTAAAAGGAGGAAGCAATGTTAAGAAAGTTAATGATACTGATCTTAGTGGGTGTAGTTTTTTGGGGCTTTTTTGCTTCAAATTTACTTGCAGGAACTCCTGGAAAGATAACCCCCGAAAGGATCCCCCAAGATCAGATTGTCCCATCTTCCCCCGCACCCCTAACTGGTGACAAGGGTTTTTGCACGATTCAAAGCGACAATGACACCGCAGCGTATTATATCGGCTCTTTTGGAGCAGGTGACGGGGTCGCATTATATATGGATCCAACGACCTGCGGAGTGCAAAATCCTTATCCCTTTAAGGTCACGGATGTGCATTTTTACCTTTTAGACTTCACGGGCGCTGTTTGGCCTGTGGAGATTCAGGTAAACATAAGGGATTTAAACCAAGGGTATAAATGTAATGGTCCTAATGGTCCCGGAAATCTTTTGTGTTCCCAGACTTATACCATTCCCATCGATTCTGCTTCTCCAAACATGATTCATCTAAATTTGGATTGTTTTTGTTGTGTATATGCCCCCTTCTTTCTGGAGATTATATATGGTGGTACGAGTTCGCCGTATCCCAGCCCGTTGCTCACTGACGGGAACACAAACCCCACCGATACGTGTGACGCTTGGTTCGTTTCCCAAGGGATTTATCAGGAATGGTATGTATTTTTCGGCTCAGAAATTGGATACCCGATCATGCGGACAACCGGATATACCCAAAGTATAGAGTGCGACTCCTGTTGGTATTGGAAGCCTGATACGTTACCCCAGGCTCCCAGTGGCATGCCTGATTTTGATCAGAACCAGGATAAGTGGCAATCTTACTGTGGACCCACTGCGGTTGCCAACTGCTTGTGGTGGTTTAATGCAGTGCCGGAGAGATGGACCCCACCTCAGCTAATTGATACGCTGGCAAGATACTTCCATACTGATCCCGACTCGGGAACCGATGTTGACTCTATGCAGATCGGACTGGAGCAATATTTCAAGGACTACGGATTTGCTCTTCAGGAATCCACCTTCCAGATGCCCAACTTTTATGAGATGGAGGATTCACTCAAAAAGTGCCAGGACATAATTCTGCTCTTAGGTTTCTGGTGGTATGATGGACAGGAGTGGCACAGAGAAGGTGGACATTTTGTGACTATGGCCGGGGTATGCTCCGAATCTACGAAGATCGCCCTAAGCGACCCGGACAAGGATAATGCAGAAAGTGGTGGAGCTGGTCAAGTACGTCCGCCCCATGCTCAACATCCAGCGGATCATACTCTTCATAACAATCCCGCCTTCATCTCACATGATATTTACAACAGTAACCTTAACCCTCAACCTCCCAGTCCGGGCAATCCTTTCTGGGAGATTAACTACGGCTGGGGGCCAGTCAAATACTCCGGCATAAACGTTCCAAAGGAGTTCATAGCTGTCACCAAAGCGGCACCCAAGGATGACGTAATGGTCGTCTATGCCACGGAGGTGGAATATGCGGTCATGATCTGTCCTAAGCCCACCGCTGTAGAGGAAGAAGAAAAGAGCGGAATAACTCCGAAGGATTTCGAGCTTTACCAGAGTTATCCCAATCCGTTTAATAACGAGACCATCATCAAATACGATCTTTTGAAGTCTTGTCGGGTAACTCTGACCATCTATAACATCCTGGGGCAGAAGGTCAAGACATTAGTGAAGGAACGTCAAGTGGCAGGCTCCAAAACTGTAAGTTGGGATGGAAAGGATGAAAAGGGGAGAGACTTAGCCACCGGCATCTATTTCTATCAGCTGAAAGCGGGCGAGGTAACGCAAACCAAACGAATGGTTTTGTTGAAGTAGGTCAAAAGATCGGTCAACGGATTCATCCTGATCCCGCCTTTGGCGGGAGAACGGATTAAGCGGATTAAACAGATTTTCTAAAACGAAGGAATGTCGGGGCGGGGCAGTTGCCCTGCCCCCAATTCTCTTTTTCGGAATTTTCAGGAGTCTCCATTAGAGGGGCTAAAAAATACTCCAAAATAAATTTCTGCACTCCAAAAATCACAAAAATATCTTGATATTCTTTAATGCTGGGGTTAAATTATTCCAGCATTTTTTTATAAATATTAGCCCTCTTATCCCCTCTCCCCACTGGGGGAGAGGGAAAGGGTGAGGGAAATCGGTTTTATGTTAGAATTAGATCCAAAACTCTGTGGCCACTGTGGTGGATGCGTGGCGGTATGCCCTTATGGAGCATTAGAACTTTTCGTTTTTGGACTTTTGATCAAACCCGAATCGTGCACACTTTGTCAAAACTGCATAATTTTCTGCCCAGTGGGAGCACTGAAGATAAAGGATAGCAGAGAATAGAGAAATAAGAAAAGATGTAGACAGCTTTTAAAGTTTTTAAAGATTCCGAGAAAGCCAAACCAGAAGAGATTTCTCTGAAGTGTCCCGCTTTAGCGGGACCAGAATTTACTCAAACAAAAAACCTTTTGTTTGGTTCACCTGAAGGTGAACACTCCAATTTTGATGAGCGACAAATACGATTGTATTGTGGTGGGAGCTGGTCCCGCTGGTTCAATGGCGGCTTGTGTACTGGCTGAAAATGGGGTCAATGTTTTAGTTTTGGAAAAGCATCCGGAGATCGGTTCTCCCTTATCCTGTGCCGAAGCCATCAGCACGTCGGGATTGACCAGCTTTGTTCAGGTCGACCCGGACTGGATCAGCACCCAAGTTCACCAGATACTTGTGGTCAGTCCATCCAACATTAGAATGAAGCTTCTTCACCCTAATGCTGGATTCGTTTTGAATAGGAAGTTATTCGATAAGAAGCTGGCTGAACAAGCCGTTTCTTCCGGGGCTTGTGTAAAAGTGAATGCTCAAGCCATTGGGCTATTGAAAACCAAGAAGGGAAACTTCTGCGGGGTTGGGGTGTTGGAGGACGGAACGGAGAAAGAATACGAAGCCGGGGTGATCATCGGAGCGGATGGCGTGGAGTCGTGCGTGTCTCGATGGGCGGGGACGGACTTTTCTTTAGAATTGGACCAAATAGACTCATGTGCCCAATATCTATTAGCAGATGTGGAGGTGGAGTCTGATTGCGTGGAGTTTTATTTAGGGCAGACCTTAGCTCCGGGTGGATACGCCTGGGTTTTCCCCAAAGGTGATAATAGAGCAAATGTCGGCTTGTCCATAACACCCCGCCTCTGGCGGGGAAAAAAAGCCAAAGAATATTTAGATGAGTTTATTCCAAAAAGATTCTCTAATTTCAAAATAATAGAGCTCATGATGGGAGGGGTTCCCTGTTTTGACCGAAAGAAAAGTCTGGTCAAGGAAAATGTAATTCTGGTTGGAGATGCTGGGAGAGTGGTCGATTCACTTTCCGGGGCTGGAATTTCCAATGCTTTGCTCTCTGGAAAGATCGCCGGATCGGTGGTGAGCCAGTATATTAAAAATGGAAACTTGCCGGTCTCGTTTCTCAAAAAATATCATGATGAGCTGATGCAGAACAAAGGAGGACTACTAAGGTTTTACTCCTTTTGTCGGGCGATATTTTTGAAGATGACCGATGAAGATTTCGATGCGGTCATTTCGTTTTTGAAAAGATACCTTGATGAAAAAGTAGTAACAGGAATAGAACCTATCCCTCTGATAAGGACTATTTTGAGATCAAACCCCAAGCTTTTATTTTTGCTGAGGCATTTGGTGTGGTAAAAAAACATGGAGTAACAGAGCCCCGCCAGAGGCGGGGTGTCGCTACTCCGATTATGCATTCTGAGCCACGCCAGAAGTCTTTTGGCTCACCAATCTGGTCAATCGGGATTTGACTCGTGAAGCCACATTTTTGTGGATTACCTTTTTCCTGGCGGCTTTATCCAAAAGGGAAATCGTCTTTTTCAAGTCCTTTTCATCAAAAGAAGTCTCCACCTTTTTGACAAATGTCTTTATCTGCGACTTAACGGACCGATTTCTCAGGTTCGCCTTTTGGCTCTGTTTCAATCTTTTCACCGCTGACTTATGAATCGGCAAATCTTACCTCCTTGGTTTAAAAACCTATTAACTTATGTTTTGCTAATATACGCACAAATTCCGATTTGTCAACAAGACTTTTGGGGACTCGATAAGTTGGAGTGTTCGCCTTTAGGCGAACCAGATGAAGACTCTGCTCTATAAGAAGTTCTTTACCCGCCACTCAAAAGAATCCTATTTTTTACGTTGTGGTTTTTAATTTTTCTATTTACATTCTAAATTCGTTGGTTTGTTTTGGCAAAGTCTGGAGGTCTATTCAGAAATGATAGAGCCGGATAAGTTCGATAGCTTCACTACAAGTAAGATCACTAAATCGACCGGCGTGGTAAGCTCCGCCACTTTTCTTTCCCGGATTTTGGGTCTGATAAGGGAGCAGGTCTTTGCCTTTCTTTTTGGTGCAGGTTATGCCACGGACGCTTTTGTGGCCGCCTTCCGCATACCGAATTTACTAAGGGACCTATTTGCCGAAGGAGCCCTTTCCTCCGCTTTCATCCCGGTCTTTACCGATCATGTCACAAACCAGGGAAAAGAAAAAGCCTGGGAATTAGCCAACCAGGTGCTCAATTTACTTTTAGTCACTCTATGTATAATAATAATCTTGGGAATTATCTTTTCTCCCTACTTAGTTCAAGTGATTGCTCCGGGTTTTGGCAAAGAAGTGGGCAAACAGGAGTTAACCACGCTTTTGTCCCGAATCATGTTTCCCTTTTTGCTCTTAGTGGCTTTAGCCGCTTTAGTCATGGGAATATTGAATACCTTCAGGCATTTTGGCATCCCTGCTTTAGCCCCCACCCTTTTCAACATCGGAATGATCATAGGTGGTATTTTCCTCTCTCCGTTTTTTGATCCGCCCATTATTGGTATGGCTATTGGTGTCCTTCTGGGAGGATTCGGGCAATTAGCCATTCAGTTGCCCTCTTTAAGAAAGATAGGCTTTAGATACCGTTTCACCATAAATTTTCGAAATCCCGGTGTAAAAAGGATCTTAATCTTGATGGTTCCTGCAACTTTGGGTTTAGCTTCCACTCAGATCAACATCTTTGTAAATACCCTGATCGGATCTTTATTGCCTCAGGGTTCTGTCTCTTATCTTAATTACAGTTTCAGGTTGATGCAATTTCCCATTGGGATGTTCGGAGTAGCTGTAGCCACAGTAACCTTCCCCATTGTCTCTGCTTATGCGGCTAAGAAAGAGATGGGGCAAGTTCTATCCACATTCTCCTCTTCTTTAAAATTGGTCTTTTTTCTGACCATACCATCTGCGATCTTTTTGGCGGTAGCCGCTCAGCCGGTCATCTCGGTTTTATTCCAGCATGGAAGATTTACCTTTCTAGACACCATTGCCACCTCTCAGGCTTTAATGTTTTATTGCATTGGGCTTTTCGCATACTCCTCGGTTAGATTGACCGCCTCCACATTTTATTCCATGGGTGATACAAAGACTCCGGTCAAGACCAGTGCAGTGGCGGTAGGCGTTAACATTGTTTTGAATCTTCTATTAATGCGTCCTTTGGGATTCAGAGGATTGGCATTGGCGGCTTCAGTTGCCGCCGTGGTAAACCTGTTTCAGCTTCTTATGATTTTAGATAAAAAAATCGGCCCGCTAAATCGAAAAGACATTATTGAAACATTTTTGAAGATATTAGCCTCAGCTCTTTTCATGGGTTTAGTATTATGGATTTACTTAAAGTTTTTTGGTTTGGATTTGAGAACTGCTGGATTAGTCCAAAAAATCTTGAGCTTGGCAATAATTCTGATCTTAGGTTTGGCAAGTTATTCCATCTTCTCCTACATTTTAAGATTAAAAGAGCTCGACCACATCCTTGAGCTTTTGAAGATAAGAAAAAAATAGAATAGAGATTTGAGAAGCTTGACTCGATTTTTCGGATCAACCTAAGAAGCCCATTTCTGAAAGGGTTTTTTGTTAAATAATGGTTGACTAAAAGATATTTGTTGTTATGATGTATATGTGTTTTTACATAATTCATTATGAGCGGAGTTATGGTCAGGTGACTCAAATGAGCATTAGCCTTTTATCCCACCTTAGGCGAAAAAAAATTTAATTATGAATCTATTTGAAAAAGAGAAAATTGAACGAAGTGAAATCCATAGGAAAGAAAAAAGCGTGAGAACGACTCCTCTGGCGGACAGGATGAGACCCGAGACTCTGGATGAGTTTGTGGGGCAGAAGCATATCCTGGAAAAGGGTTCGGTTCTAAGAAAAGCCATAGAGGAGGATAAGATTCAGTCAGTGATCTTCTGGGGCCCGCCCGGAACCGGGAAAACCACCTTGGCTTACGTCATAGCCAAAGCCACCGGAGCACACTTCATCTCTTTCTCCGCGGTTTTGTCCGGAATGAAGGAGATAAAAGAGGTGATGGCAGAAGCCACCCGGATGAAGCAACTTTATAATAAAAAAACCATTTTGTTTGTGGACGAAATTCACAGGTTCAACAAAGCTCAGCAAGATGCCTTCCTTCCCCATGTGGAGAAGGGAAATATTGTTTTGATTGGAGCTACCACTGAAAATCCTTCGTTTGAGGTGATCTCCGCTTTGCTTTCCAGAACTATGGTGTATACGCTGAATTCACTGAAAGAAGAAGAATTGAAGATTCTCTTAAACCGAGCCATAAAAGATAAAGAGAGGGGCTTGGGAAATTTGAATGTGGAATTGGAAGACAAAGCTTTGGACTATATAGCCCAGATGGCAAACGGAGATGCCCGCATAGCTTTATCTACTTTAGAGTTCGCTGTCCTTACCACTCCACCAGACCAGAAGGGGATAAGGAAGATCGATTTGAAGATCGCTGAAGAGACCATGCAGAAGAAGGCATTGGTCTATGATAAGGGAGGAGAGGAGCATTATAATATAATTTCGGCTTTACACAAAAGCTTGAGAGGATCGGATCCGGATGCGGCTGTATACTGGTTAGGAAGGATGTTAGCCGGAGGTGAGGATCCATTATATATCGCCAGAAGGATGGTCAGGTTCGCTTCGGAGGATATAGGGAACGCCGATCCTCAAGCACTTCAGGTAACCATCGCGGCTAAAGAGGCTTATCATTTCTTAGGATCACCGGAGGGGGAGTTAGCTTTGGCTCAAGCGGCTATCTATTTAGCTACTGCTCCCAAAAGCAATGCAGTTTATAAGGCATTCAATCGGGTTCAGGAGGATATTCAAAAAACTCAAACTTTGCCCGCCCCTTTGCATATCCGCAATGCCCCCACCCAGCTGATGAAAGATTTAGGATATGGAAAGGATTACAAATATCCCCATGACTTCCCGGATCATTTTGTGGATGAAACCTATCTTCCCGAAAATTTAAAAGGTCGAAAATACTATAAACCTACTGATTTCGGCTTTGAAAAGGAGATCAAGAAAAGATTAGAGTGGTGGAACAAAAAAAAGAGTCAAGGGTCAAAAACTCGTCCTGAGCAAAGTCGAAGGAGCAAGGGGCAAGATGATGAGGGGAAAAAGAGTTGAGACTCGAGAAGATTACAGCATGCATCATCCTTCCCTGATGCTTCATGGTAATAGGCGAGGCGGCCAAGTTTCTGGGTGTTACGGAGATGGCCCCTTCGGAAATGGGATAAAGCGGGCAAGCTAAAACCTCAAATGCCGTGAGGGAAGCCATGATAAATGCAATATGCCATAGAGACTACGGATCTCCATCCAAGATTCAAATAAGGGTATTTGATGACCGAATGGAGATACGGAATCCAGGTATGCCGCCCCCTTCTCAGCTAATTGTTGAAGACATTAAGAAGAAACATGAATCAGTGTCAAAAAATCCGCTAATAGCAAAACAATTCTTTTGGATTAAATTCATAGAGGAGGTTGGAACAGGAACAAACGATATGATTGACTTATGTTTGAATTGGGAATTGCCTCAACTAGATTTTGAAGAAATTGTGGGGAGCTCTGTAGTAACTTTTGCAAAATCAAAGTTGACGGGGAAATTTCTTGAGGGATTGAATAATAGACAAAGAAAAAGAATAGAATATCTGAAAGCATACAAAAGGATAACAACTAAGGAATATTCCGATATGTTTAACATGACGGAAAAAATGGACAGGCTGGACGTAAAATTATTTACTTGGAGAAGCCGAACTTCTCTTTAAGTTTTTTTTCCACAATCCTGGAAACAAAGTGATCTATTTCCCCATTGAAGCGAGCAATATCTTTGATTAAGTTGGAGCTCAGATAGGTATATTTTTCTGAGGGTATCAAAAAGACAGTCTCAGTTTTTGGGGCTAATTTTCTGTTCATCAAAGCTAACTGAAACTCGAACTCAAAATCCGAGACTGCTCTTACCCCTCTGATAAAGGCAGAAGCTTCAAGTTCTTTTGCCAGATCTGCTAAAAGACCAGTAAACAAGACCACCTTTACCCGTTTTAGATTTTTCACCGTGGTTTTGACCATATCCAATCTCTCCTCAGCGGAAAAAAGTGGTTTTTTGTCAGGGATTGTCCGCAATGGCTACCACCAGCTGGTCAAAGAGCTGAAGCGCCCTTTGGATCAAATCCAGGTGTCCATTGGTGATCGGATCGAAACTTCCAGGATATATAGCAATTTTCATAGAATCTCCTTATTTATACCAAATAATTTATAGACCGCATGATCCACTTCTCTTTCCAATCCTGCAACTTCATCGAGCTTGTCCTTTGTCTTGAGATCGTGGAGGGCTTTGGAAAGTTGGGCAAGTTTTTGGTGGAGTTTGTTTTCTGGATTAAATTTCGGAATGCCCACATGGTTCATCACTGAAGGTGCACCGAATCCTCGGCCAGCAGAAGAATAAGATTTGATAAATTCTCGAACCGGTGTGGAATTAATGATCGCACACAGATAGTGAGCCTCAGCCTCGCTTTGGGTAGCAAATAGGGAGGTTGTGTCTGTCCCGATGAGCGTTTTGTAACCAAACGGCGTTTTGTGCTGAGAAATAACCGCGGCAACAATGTCGTTTGCCATGCGTTTCCAGACAACCTTATACCTACTGAATGAATAATCAGAGATGCCATACTGGCTATAGAATGCAGCCCCTGCTTCCGCATGGAACTTTCTATATAAAGCCCGGGATACCAAATGGTGCTTAAATCTAACCATGTAGCCAAACGTTCTTGGCCATTTTGATTTCATGATTTCCTCTGCATAGCCCGAGCGTGTCTTGGGGTCTTGCGTGATAAGGACATAAATGTTAACAGAAGTACCCCACCGTTTAATGTCTGCTCCACGAACAGCCGGATAAACAAGATCAGGCTCGATCCTTTCTTCAACCTGTTGAATTTCTCGTTTTCCTTTCTCGGGCAGATTGCGGATAATTAGGTCGCCGTCAGACAACAACTGCCTTACCTCAACCCAAAAGACACCATAAGGGTCAGTACATGCACCTCTTCGTGCTTGATACTCATTTTTTCCTTGAATGACCTCGAGTCTTTTCTGGTTTTCGCTGATTGTCTGCCACGATCCTATGGGTGAACCCATGGGTCGGGCAAGTAATTTCCTTTTCTGGAGCATTGGTAGCGCTTCTTTTAACACCAAGTCGGGTGGAATCTTACCTATACCCTTCTTTCTTGTCCAAAGCATATAAGGCACTGGATAGTTAGTTTTCTGCCCCTTTTTCAAAATAATGGCCGCGGTCTTATTCGCGGTACCTTCAAATGGCTGAACAGAAACCAAGTCGTGAGCTTTAGTCACTTTTAAAGGCTCATGGTCGTTAAGCTGAAACCTACGAAAACCTTCACCCGCGCCTTTTGATTTAAAAACTTCTTGGGTGATAAGAAATCCAAGTTTGGCATCTTTCTTTAGATAGTAGTCTGCCGCTGCGTATGTAAAAAGCATGGAAAAATCTTTTTCTCCGCCTCCCAGGCGAGCGGCATGTCCTTTAAGCGAAAATAGACCGTATTGTTTCCACATTTCAAAAGTTGCTTGGCGATATTCTTGAGAAAGGTATCCCCAGCGAATCCAGGGTGGATTGCCAACCACAAAATCAAACTTTCCGGCAATCATCGGCGCAAAAGCATTCTTAAGAAACCTTGCCCAGATGCCATTTTTCCCCTGCTCTTCAAGTTTCAAAATTTCGTCATAAAAGTTTTGCACTACCTGTTCATGAGGTGGAAAAACTAATCCTTCTTTTTTGAATCGTTTGATTGCCTCTGAAGCCGAATAGTTTTGTTTCGCCATCTTTTCAACGACAGTAGCCGCTTTCCGCATGAGAAAACCTTCGTCTTTTACCCAGATGTGTGGAACATGAAATTGTCCCACGGAAGTTTGAACCTTTATATGTTCACCGCCAGCAAAATTTATTTGCATTTGGCCTGCCTTATCAGGCCACAGAACTGAATCAGCAAGGTAAATTGGGATTTCCATGTCCGACAGTTCATCAACTAATTCACCAAGGGCAAAAAGGTAGTTGGTGCGGGCCGCGATAACCGCCAAAGGGTTCAAATCAAAACCCCAGATATTGGCAACAATTCTCTTCGCTGTTTCAAGAGGTCTGTCTTTGTGAATATGTCCATACTCCTTTGCCCGTTGAATAGCTAGGACCAAGAAAGTTCCAGACCCACAGGCAGGGTCAAGAAAGCGCTTAAATGTGTTACCATCATAACCCACTTCGTTAATTACTAATTCAGCCAGCCAATCAGGTGTATAATATTCGCCAAGTTTATGGCGCACCTCTTGCGGTACCAGATATTGATAGAGTTTTTTGAGAAGGTCTCGATTAGATTTTGGATTTATCACCGTTGTGGCAGGCTCAAACTCAGAAAGTGCCCGGGCTACCTCTCTGATCGCCTCTTCAACACGCGGAGAAAAGGCATCAAGATACCATCGAAAGAAGTCGCCCTCGAGGAAATTGGTGATCCCTCGTTGGGCATAAACACCGCCTTCTTCGATATAGTCTAGCTTGTGAAGCAACGTTTTCTTATCAGAATGAACAAGATCATCAGAAAAAGAAGATTTAAATGAGGTTTCTGAAATAGTAAGGAGTTCGGCAGAAATTAACTTCATTAAAAAGACAAAATAAGTATGAACCGAAAATAAAAGCTCCTGAAAGTCAATGTCTTTGCCTACCTGATATAATTCTGAAAGCTTTTTTACTTCTTCCGCTTGATGCGTATTGAACTGTTCTCCATAGATAATCCCAAAAAGACGACGCCATTCATTGAAGAATGTTCTTGCTTTTGCCTTGCTATCCCAGTTCTCTAAAGCATCAGCCAAGGCAGACACCATTTGCGGGGCGAGTTTACTTTTTGGACCAAATACTTCGGATAGATTTTCTGCTGTAAGTAGGCGACGAGAAAGCGCTCGTATATAAGTTAAAAATGTCCGTGCACTTTGTTGATTGAAAGGATAAGGTCCAATCCGCTTAAAATCTTTTTTATCGAGCCTAATTTTAAGTTTATTTTTATTTCCCTGATACTGGACAAAAAAGATTTGTTCACCATCAAAACCAACTCCCACCAGCTTTGGGTCAAGTAAAAATAAGGTTTCTTTTCTCTCCTTTGCTTCTCCTTCGATATAATCAATGAGCTGGTTATAAGCATGATCCACCCATTTGGAGGACCGAAAAGCCAAAGGACTTTCATACTCAATAATTACCTGTCCATGGAGCACGTCAGCCCGACCACTTTTATAAATAGATTTCTCATATTTAGATTGTAAGGTTACTCCTACGCTTAGACATAAAGGCTCCAGAATCTTTTCAAAACCTATTCGCAAATCTTCCTCAGGCTTTGCAGTGCGCATTAACTGACGGGTGGACGCAACAAGTTTATCCGCCACTTGCACAAGCGGCTCCTTAGATTCTAAATTCAAATTTTGCCCTTTAATTGTTCTTCCCATAAGAAGCCCTTTTTATTTAACACTACTATATCACGTCCAACTCAAGATAACCAAATAGTTTCTACTTTTTCTCCGAATCCAGAATAAGTTTTGCTTCTAAGTTACCAATCAATAATTGTTCATATCCCTTGTCAACATCTTTCTTTTACTCCATAAAAGAACCAGATTTTAAGATCAATCTTTTTTCAAAAAAAATGAAACCATGGTATCGCCAAATCTTTTTGCCTTTACATAAAATAATTTCTCTTCAGGATATGTAAAAGTCTCTTTTTTATGATGCTCTAAAACCAAGACCCCGTCTTTTTCCAAAAGATCATATTTCACCACAGAGTTTATCACCTTTTGAGCGAAGCCGCAAAGATAGGGAGGATCGGCAAAGATGACACCGAATTTTCCTTGAAGCTTTGGCAAAACTTTAAAACAATCTTTGCCCACCGTCTTCGATCTTTTTTCTAAGTTTAAGCTCTCTAAGTTCCTTTTGATGATCTTAATGCTCTGCAAAGATGAATCCACAAAGGTGACAAATTCCGCTCCGCAAGACAAAGCCTCAATGCCTAAATTTCCAGATCCAGCAAATAGATCTAAGACCTTCTTCCCACAAACGTCCTCCCTTAATACATTAAAGATTGATCCCTTCACCTTGTCGGAGCTTGGTCTGATCTTGGCTTTTCCGCAGGATCCATAGGACTTAAGAGAGCTTAAAATACGACCTTTATATTTTCCTGAGATTATTCGCAAGAAAATCTCCTCTGGAAAAATGAATTCATCTAACGGTTATGAGGTCTTTTATCTTATCAAAAGTCTTCGGACCAATGCCGGGGACCTTCAACAAATCCTCGATCTTTTGGAGTTGTCCTTTTGTTTCCCTATAATGGATGATTCTTTGGCTTAAAACCGGACCGATCTGGGGCAAAAGCTCCAGCTGGGAAGCTGAGGCGGAGTTAAGGTCAATTTTCTTCTTCTCCGCCTTTGGTCTTCGACCCTGAGGGCTCGGACCGAAGGGCGGGGTTTTCAACAAAGGGTTTTCGTGAATGGATGAAATTGGGTTTCCCTTTTGTCGAAAAGAAATAGACGAAGCTTTAGAATCTTTTGAAATTTCAGGTAAAACCTCCTGCGAATATGATTCGGTATCCTTATTATGGTGAGCTTGTGGAACCATTGGATTCTCACTGGATTGGCTTTGATTTTCAAAAGGGACGGGGGAAGGTTTTTCCAAGATCAGCTCCGGAGCAAAACTTGGATGATATTTTTTGTAGATGGTTATCCCGCTTCCTATAAGCAATGCCATCAAAAGAAAAAGCAAAGCTTTTATCTCTTGGTGGGTGAAGTTAAAAAACTGCATAGAAAAATTTCTATTGTAAGGTTTGGTTTTAAAAAGATTACGGTTTCGGTTTATGGTGAGCTTGTCGAACCATTAAGTATCGTCTAAAAAGTTATCGGCAATCGTCTATCCCGCCACAGGCGGGAGAGACGAAACCGCCAGACGCTACACGATACGTAACCGAGACTCAAACCGAAAACCTATAAACATAGAAATCTTAGTTTATGGATAGAGCAACAGTTAACGATAAAGAATCTCTACGATAACTTCTCCGATCTTTTGCAAGCTTTCCGGACTGCATTTATCTGGGGTGTCCTGGGTGGTGTGCCAATAGGGATAATCGAAGTCGATTAAGTCAATACAAGGAATGCCTGCCTCCAAAAGAGGGATGTGGTCATCATAAACAAAGTATTTGGTCGAATCATTAAAACATCCAAGCTCAAGTCTCCTTGCCATCGCCCAAACTAAAGTGACGAAATCTCCAGCATATCTGGTCGAATATCCTTCTTTATAGATTTTTAAGTCTTTGTCACCGATCATGTCCAAAAGGATCCCGAACTCCGGCTTATAATCCCCTTTATTTTTTGCGAAATATTTGGAGCCCAAGCAGAATTTTTCCCACTCCTCCTCCGGACCATAGTCCTCCCCATCAAATAAAATTATATCCACTCCCCATTTGGGCTTTTTTTGCGAAATGATTTTTGCAATCTCCAGAAGGAGAGCCACTCCAGAGGCGCCATCATTGGCACCCTCAATCGGTTTTTCCCTTAAAGAAAAATCCGGGTCCTTGTCGGCTGTGGGTCGAGTATCCCAATGGGCGCAAAGGAGTATCCTTTGTTTTTTGTCCGGATAAAAAGAAGCTATGATATTAGTTAACTCCAACTTAGCTTTTTGAGTTGTATCTTGGTAAACAAACTCTTGTGTTTTGACTAAATTAGTATATTGGCTTAGGTTGTCAAGCAAATATTTTTTAGTTCTTTCGTGTCCTGCAGACCCTGGATTTCTGGGACCCAACTGGCATTGGTCTATCAAATATTTGAAAGCTTCTGTCCCATCGAACCTCGGTGGAGAATAGGAGGCACAGCAACAGAACAAGCCCAGAAGGAAAAGGAGCCTTAATTTTATGCCCTTAGTTTCTAAGCTACAAAAATTCGGTAATCCAGAATTTTTTGATCTATAGATCAAATTTGAAAGCGGGTTTGTGAAAAACAAAGAATCAACTAAGGGTTTGAACAAACTTTATGTTCTTAACCAATTCTTCAAGTGATTTGAATTTCATCTAATTGAGTTAATTAGAAAGAGTTTTAAAAGTTAAGTGTTATCCAAATTCCCAATTCTCTGGTGTGGACCTTCCTTTTGGTCATTTTATCATTTGAATCCAGCCATCTGGCGGTGAATCCCCCCGTCACCTGCTGGGAGAAACTATACCCGGAATTGGCAGTTATGGACAGATTGCTCTGATCCTGGATAGTGTTGTATCCTTGTCCGCCAACCGACCTTTTTTGTTTGCTGCTGGTCATAGCAATGTTCAGAGATAAATTAAGTGTGCTGTTAAATTTTATCTTTCTTAAGAATGGAATTTTGATCCCGTGGGGAGCGCTAAAGGAATAGCTATTGCTCAGGGCCACAGAATTACCGTAGTTTTTGGTGGCATTTCGGTTACGGCCTGGGTTCTGAAGGCTCTGGTCGGTGACATAATCTTTCCTTATCTCCAAGTTCGTGGTGGCTCCATTTTTCCAATTGTGGGAAAAAGTAGCTAAATGAGACAATCTTTCCGAGGTTTTCTTACTGAGAAGTTCCCCGGTTCTTTCTGCTTCGCTTTTGTCTTCCTTCTTGCTATAATCGAACTTATAAGATGAGGCGTGGACGAATTTCTTTAATAGCCAGATCTTCGCCACATTGCTCCACCCAAAGTCAAAATCGGGAAAGATGGTGCTGGTATTTTTAGTATCCCCGGTGGAGACTTTATTTTTGCCAATGCTCTTAGAATAGCTAAAATTGATTTTCGTGCCCAGCATTCTTATTCCGCTTCTGGCAGTATAGCCATCCTGAGTGGTAATTCCATCTGTGGATTGAGAGGTGCCCTTTCTTTCTACTTTAGGATTATTTGTAAAGCCTAAGCGATATGCCAGGGAGGGTCGGGACAAAAGGCCGCTTCTGGAGAAGTTCTTACTGCCTTGATATGAACCCGTCACCGGATCTATCCTATTGGTCAAGCCTGCCAATAGCTTAAACGGATTCAGAGTGATTCCCTTCTTTTCGCCTTTCTTCCCGCCGCTTCCGAATAAACTCTGCCAATTTAGGGTAATATCAGCTCGCTTATTATTGCTGTTGGTAACCCTTCTGGTTCCCCCTTGATTATATTGGTCCGTACGATCAGAATTTTCAGCATATCTCGAGTCGAAAGAGAAACGAGTGGTCAAAAACTTGAACCATTGAGGATTGTAGGTTAGATTAAAGCTTTCGCCAAAGTTTGTTTCTATTCCCAATTTGGCGTCTTTCGGAAGGAATGCAAATTTTATGGTGTTTGGATCACTGATATCTCGAGAGGTCGACATGGTATAACTTACAGGTATGAGTTTTATCGGATTGGCTTGGGCGGAGATACTCCCGTTGAAAAGCCGGACGTAGGTCTGAGTTACAGTTCCCACATTGTTCACTGAATAGGTTTTGGCTCCATTCACTGTGCCATTGAAGCTGAGGCTGGTGGGCAATAACGAAAACTTGGTCTGGGTAAGAGATTTAGGCAGAAGCGAGGTCTTGGCCCATCCTAAAGGGGCAAAGGAAAGCTCCTTTAGTCCTGAAAGATTATAGGTGCCGGCTATGGTATACCGACTGTTCTTATTCACCGGCGTGTTAAGGCTTGTATTTGAGAGGGTCCCATAGGAAAAACTTGTACCCACTATTCTTTTCAGAGTTAGACCCAACAACCAATTTTTAGTCGGTTGAGTAAAAGATGGGGTGAAACCGATATCCTTGCTTATGCTCTCGGTTTTTTCTTTTTCTCTAAGCTCTTTGGGAAGAATTATGTCCGAGCCGGCCCCCCACTTGGGTACAGTCAAAGCTCGAGCATATCTGAACGAAAAGGGTAGAGAGTACCCAAAAGAATAAGGCAAAAACTTGTGTAGCTGGAAACCTGAGATATTCAGGTCGTAATTCATAGAGGAGTTAGAACCCTCCTTTTGTACCCCCAGACTGCGATATTCGCTATCCTGTTTTCTGAAATATAAGTTTAGATTACATAAATCTGCCAGCTGAGTGTTGATGGTGAAATCCCCGGACAATCCCTTTTGTTTTCTTATATCTGTGACCAAAAGCTCGTCCACCCAAACCTCGCCGGTGACAGGTTCAAATCCAAGCGTATCGGCATTTATCACCCCCATCCAAAGCCACCGTACATTGGAAAGGGTGGGACTGCCTCTCACCCGATAGTGTCCGGCTGTGGTGTCTATGGGAACGCTGGAGCCCGGTGGACGACTATTTAAAGCATAAGCTTTCAAGGCGGTGATCTTCTCAAAATCTATTACCACCTCATTTTGATCATCCCAGTCGGGGAGAACGCGGGTATGATACTCATAAAAGTTAGTGGAGTCCGACCCCAATCTCAAGAAAAATACGACATTGGCTGGATCTTTCGGACCGTGCACAAACATCTTCAGATATCGATAATTGGTGTAATCTTCCCCCTGACCAGGTAGAAAACGGTAAGCTGAACCTTGATGGAGGGGTTTCAAATTTGTATACTTTAAAACCAAAGATTGCTCTCTTTCCCTTACCTGAGTTTGCCGGTTTAGAACTCCAGCCACTCCCGGAGGAGGCCCATACTCTAAGTTTTCATGAGTATTGATTACAAAGATATCGAACTCCCCTTCCTCTGCTGGAGGTTTGCCTATGGGCAAGGCTTTCTGAAGGGAGCTGAGATTAGAAATCCCCAAATTTTGCCACCTATTTCCCACCAGTTGAATGGAGGCAATGTTCACGGTTGTGGAGACAGAAGAGGAAAGCCTGATTCTTGCGAACTTGATATACACCCAATTTGGTGTTCCCACCTCGGTGTAATTTCCAGGCTCCTTTAAAGGAATCCGGTAAAGTCTCCAGCCCTTATTATTTTTTGGATCTGCCAAGAATTTATTTAAGGTATCACTTAAATCAATGGAGTATTGATAATAATTGTTGGTAACATCCAAGACACTGTTGGAGTTTATGTCTTCGGTATCCGGATACCTACCTCGGTCTGGATCAGTTATGTTATGTTCCGTGCCGTTGATATGGGAGTAATCGTAACGGTTGTCATAATTCCAATCGTCTCCAGAGGGATCGGGGAGAGCGACGCTGTTATAGCCGGGTTCTTGTGGATCGAAAACGCCATCCAATCCAGTATCCTCATTCTCAACTAAAATTCCGTCCCTCTGCCCATTTATCTCTTTATCCTCAGTGTTCAATATTCCGTCTTGGTTGATGTCCTCGCTGATCTCCCCTAAATCTACATTCAACACCCCCTTATCCCCATTTAACCAAATCTCAAAAAACTTCGTCCTGGTTTGGTTATATGCTCCCGCAAAGAAAGCTCGCATAATCCCATTCCAGCGGGAGCTTACCTGGGTGGTATCAAAGAGCGTATCAGATGGACGGTGAGGTTGGTCGGGAAAGAACTGAAGGGTTAAGACGTTGGTTCTGTCTTCAGTCCTCTCCACCTCCTTGTTGGGCCAGATGTCCGTGATCAAAACCCGATCATACGGATTATACCACCACATCTTGCATCTATGGTTATTATCTTTTCCTTTAGGTGGGCTTGACAAAGTCCACGTTCCTCTACGGATGCTCAAATCGGTATATTCCAAAGATCCTTCAAAATCATCTATGAAAGCCTTGTTCTTGGTATTGGGATTGGGGATGCTTTGGGCCATTTCTCCCCTGAAGCTTATCGTCGACAAAGCATCCGTCTTCACCAAGGGAAGGGCGTTAATCATTCGGGTGATAATGGGGGCGGAGGTGGAGGTAAACCCAAGATTGCTTCCCCAAACAAAATTCCTAACCGGCTCCTGTCCTACCCGAGGTCTTTCCTCTCCAGCCTCTTCGCTTTTATATATCCCTATGGTTCCGAATTTGAAATTTCCTAGAGTATACTCCCCACTCATCCCAAACAGGCTTTTCTTTTCAACCATAAGCAGAGGCGCATATTCATAATCCACGGTCAAGTTCGCAGCGGGGCTTAAGGCCTCAGGAGTAAGGAAGGTGATCTCTCCGGTCTCATAGGCTATATTGTAGTCCTGCCCCCGGGTCAAAGACCTACCATTCAGAGTGACCACCTCCGATCCATCGATGATAGGGGAATGACCTAAAGGATACTCGGACTTCCGGGTAGCGGATTGAACGTATATATAATATTTGCTGTCCTCTGTGTGTGTATTCGGGTCAATCGAGCTATAGATCGAGCGGACCCCTTCCTTGAGGGTGTCAACAGGATTTCCAGTGTAGCTGAGATTGGGACGAGGTGAAAAAGGATACCTTTGGGGGAAGATAAAATATCCCAAGCCGAAATTTATCTGTCGATAGTCTACAATTCCATCTCCACCCGGCTTTATATTGCCCGATAAATCCAATGAATCCAAGCCAAATACCCGCAAATACGAAGTGCTATCTTGGATATTTGAGTCCACCTGGATGTTTTCCTTGTTTCCTTTATATAGGTTTAACGTGAACCCTTGCTTGTCGATATTTCTGGCTCTCAAGTCATAAACGTTTTTCCACTCGTATTCCCAGGTAAAATCTTTTGGATCTGGCGTTTCCGGTTTGATCAGCTTAAGCTTATAACAGGTGTCATTTTCAGAAGTAGTACAGGAATCTTTAATAGATCCAATTGTATCCACCTTCCCGTTGGAACGAAGAATCACATAATATGCCGCCAAAATATCGTTTTCTGGTGGTCCTTGTAAACTTTGGTAAAGCTGGATCCAGTATTGGGTTCTGTTTACAAAATAGTCCTGAGGATCTACCTCCTCAAATCTTCTGAATAAAGGCTTTTCATTGTATGAAACAAGTGTATCTTCGTTTTTGGGATCAACATAGGCTATTCCAAAGGGAGAGAGATTCCGTTTGGTTATGGAGATATTGCTTTTAAATAGCTTTATATCAATAATAGAATCACCCCAGAAAAACTCATTTCGGTAAGTGATGATCGAATCTGAATGCCACCCGTTGTTCATTAAGGCATCTTGTCCCAGATAGTAGAAAGTCCGCTGGAGATAATCGTAATCCCGTATTCTATTCTCGTGTGGTTCCGCGCCGGCTTTAAATTCGGACCTTTGGGTGGAACCTTTTTCCTGGCTGGTGATCAGGGTTAGGTTCCAGCCGCCGATTTTAGCGGTGGTTTTGATTCCAAAAAGCCCCTGAACGCTCTGGCCATAACCTACCAGACCACTCTGCACCGATAAATTTGTGTTCCCAGCTTCTATGGTCTTAATGATCTCATCCTCCTCCCCAGTGTATCTGAGTTGAAGGGTGTTTTCCAGATCGGTATGCCTTCTTGAGTCTTGATCAACCTTAACCGAGATCTTGCTCCCTATAGTGCCGGCAATTGTAAATTGAGACTCCTGCTCCATGTTCAGTGAAGGAAATTTGGATTGTCGGGAGGTGGCGGTATTTACCCCCCCTTCCTCCCAGGTGCTTCTCCCCGAAAAGCTGATCTTTCTGTATCCCGAGACCTTCAAACCTGGTCCTCCCTCTCCAATGATCTTTGAAACCATCTTTGGGAATTTGACTGGAATTTCCCATTCAAAAAGACTCTTGGATCTGGCTGTTCCGCTCTGGAAGTAGGTATTCAAATTTTTCCGCCAACCCTCCTCGGCCTTCAGCCCATTCTTAGCATAGGTATAATTAGAAAGAGTTAAGAAGATGGGTTTATATATCTGATAGTCCCCCAGCGTTTCGCTTATGTTGACAAATCCCTGCTCGTAATCTATGGATACCTCTTGGGTCAATCTCAAATTGCTTTTTAAGAGAGGAATGGAATCGGAAGAGATGGAGAGCCCCACCTCACTTGGAGGTTGTCCGAACAAAACCAGCTTGCGCTCTTTTTCACAGAGCCCAATTTTGAGTCCCACGGCCTCAACCTGGGCGCAAGCCCAAAATAGGCTCACTATGAATAAAAACAAAACCGCCAAACCCGAGACAGAGAAGATACCCTTGGCGGTCTTATGATCTTGCCTAAAAGAATGCATCAGGAAAAACTCCTTTTGCAAGTTTAAATTAACAAAAACCTTTAAATATTCTCGATAATTCCTCCTTTCTTATATTCGGCTAAAACCTCAAGATAAATATACGACTTCTTCTTCCAAATCTATGTCAAATTCTTCCTTTACTTTTCTTTTCAACAAATCTGCCAGCCTTCTTACATCTTCTGCCTGCGCCTTTCCTAAATTTATCAAAATATTGGCATGCCTTTTGAAAACAGCCGCATCACCTTCTCGCATCTTCTTTGCGTTCACCTGTTCCAATAAAAATCCCGCAGGGATTTTTTCCCGCTCATCAATTACATTTTTAAAAAAGCAACCTGCCGATTTCTCTTTTTGCGGAAGTCGTTTTCTTCTTTCTTTTAAATTCTTCTGCACCTCCTTTTTTATCTTTTCTTTTTCTCCCTTCTCCAATTCGAAGGTTGCGGAGAGTAATATGTCTTTGGTTTTTTTTAGCTTACTTTCTCTGTATCCGAACTCAAAATATCCTTTTTCTGCCCTCTCTATGTTTCCCTCTGAATTCAGAATAACTGCCTCGATCAAAAGATCGCCCACCGTCTTTCCAAAAGCTCCGGCATTGCCATAAACTGCTCCTCCTACGGTGCCAGGAATTCCTGCGGCGAACTCCAGTCCAGAAAGTGAATTTTCACCGCCCAAGCTAACTAAATCATCCAACCGCGCTCCAGACTGGCAGGTGATCTTTTTATCATTCAAAAACATCTTGTCACACTGATTTTTTATCACCAACCCTTGGAATCCCGAATCGCTCACCAAAACGTTGCTTCCCCTTCCCAAGACGAAGAAAGGAATTTTAGATTCCTTGGCGATCTGAGTGGCTTTGATTAAATCTTCGGGTTTTCTGGCCACATAAAAGAATAAAGATTCTCCTCCTATACCAAAGGTGGTATGAGGCGCAAGTTTCTCGTTTTGTTTTAGATCATCACCCAAGGTTTCAAAAAGATTTTCAAAAACCTCTTTTTGACAAATGGATGACTTTACCCTCTTTATTTCTATCGTCATTATTTGCCCACCATCCACTTTTTCAAATATACAACCTTCTCAGAAAAAAGCAAGCAAAAATTCGTTAATTTATAAAAATCCGGCATCTCGACTTCCACCGGGGGTGGCAAGGTAATTTACTGGTTTTCAAGTTCTTGGGAGCACCCATGCATTGAACTCTTTAAAGTAAGGGCCAGAACCTCTCCTGGGTATGGTTTGAGATTCAAGAGAGGGATTGGTGGAAAAGACGGAGACCCGTATGGGACAGCCCCACCAAAGGCGGGGCTGTCTTATTACTGGTTGTCGCTCAGCGCCGAAGTAGGAGGTCGAACTATTCAAAAACGTGGCGTATCGAAGATCCGTCCTCCCACACCTTTGGCGGGGGATCAGGATGAATCTGTCTGGATTAACCGAAATTGAGATTCATATGCGAAGACCTGAATTTATCCCGCCAAAAGCGGAATTCGGGACATTCATACGAATCTTGACGGAGACCCGTCTGGGGCAAAATTTTCTAATTTTCCACACCTACGGTTCGCCTTGGCTCACCGTCCCGAGCTGGTCGAGGGACCGGGGTTTCCTTTTCCTCTGCCCCTTTGGTTTCTGGGACGGAGCTTTTTACCTTATGTTGCGATCTCTCCACCCTCATTCTGATCAGCATGCCTAAAGAAATCAACATGAATAACAGAGAGTTTACTCTTCTGAAAATTTCCCCGTAAGGTGGATTAAACAAGGCATCCAGAAATGCCAAGACCCCCAAAACGAATAAAGTAGCGCACCAGGTTAACATGATGCCCCCCTTAGTTTAAGGTTGAGATGTTTTTAAATCAAAAAGATGTAATCATAATAACTACTGCAAAAACGGATGTTTATTTTGTAATCGGCACGTTTTTAACGAACATTAGAAAAAATAGATAGAAACTTGGAGAAAGGTTTGAGATTGATAATGATTCGACAGGCTCACCATAATAAGGGGTGTCCATTTGCCCAGACGGGCTCGAACGAGCCCCCGTCTGGGGGCAAGCGTCTGCTTGAGTTTGAAGGTTGCACTGCACATATGAACATTTTTTTCTTGACAAAAAATTTTGTGACAATAATTTGAATTCAGACTTTAAAGTGAAAACCGAGGATCAAGACTTATAATGAATCTTTTGCAGATTTTAGATCAATTCAAGACAGATAATTATATCCAGGATTGTATCTCCCATTGGGAGGTAATCCCTCCAAAAGAAGCTATCTTTTCGGAATTTCCCCAAGGGATCGAGACAAGGATCAAATCGGTATTAGAAAAAAGAGGGATCAAAAAACTTTATTCTCATCAAGCCTCAGCCATAGAAAATATATTTTCCGGCAAAAACGTGGTGATTGTCACTCCCACTGCTTCCGGCAAGACCTTATGTTATAACCTTCCGGTGGTCAACAAAATTTTAGAAAAACCTGAAAGCAGAGCCTTGTATCTTTTCCCGACCAAGGCTTTGTCTCAGGATCAGGTGGCGGAGCTTCATCAATTGATAACTGACTTGGATTGTGATATAAAAACTTATACCTTCGATGGGGATACTCCTCGTTCCGCTCGCATCGCCATCCGTACCGCCGGTCACATCGTAGTGACCAATCCAGACATGCTTCACACCGGGATTCTGCCTAATCACACTCGCTGGATCAAGCTTTTCGAGAATCTGAAATTTGTGGTGATCGATGAGATCCATCACTATCGGGGAGTTTTCGGCAGTCACTTAGCGAATGTGATAAGAAGGTTGAAAAGAATATGTAGATTTTATGGCTCCGATCCACAATTCATCTGCTCTTCCGCCACCATCGCCAATCCTTTGGAGTTAGCACAAAAGATCATCGAGGAAGAGGTCGTTTTGATAAATAACAATGGCGCTCCATCCGGAGAAAAACATTTTATTCTTTATAACCCTCCGGTTATAAACAGAGAATTAGGGATCAGAAGATCTTATATTAACGAATCCCAAAGAATAGCCGCCAGATTTTTGGAGAATGACATTCAGACTATAGTCTTTGCTAGATCGAGATTAAAAGTGGAGGTTTTATTGACCTATCTGTCCGGGGTTATAAAAAAAGCAAAAAAGTCGCCGGACTCGTTAAGGGGCTATCGAGGTGGTTACCTTCCGCTTCAGAGGAGGGAGATTGAAAAAGGCTTAAGGGAGGGGAAAATCAGAGGGGTGGTCTCCACCAACGCTTTGGAGTTGGGCATCGACATTGGACAATTGGACGTCTGCGTGATGGCGGGATATCCAGGGAATATCGCCTCCACCTGGCAACAAGCAGGGAGAGCAGGGAGAAGAACAGATGTCTCCGTGGCGATCTTAGTAGCCAATAGCTCCCCTTTGGATCAATATATAATCAATCATCCGGATTATTTCTTTAGCCAATCACCGGAGTCCGGCATCGTTGATCCCAATAATTTAATCATTTTGGTTAGCCACCTTAAGTGCGCCGCCTTTGAGCTTCCTTTCTCGGACAAAGAAAGATTTTCCGCAGAATCCGTAGGAGGAGTGGATGCCACCGAAAAAATCTTAGCTTTCCTGGAGGAAAACAGGATTTTGCATCATGTAGACGGAAAATGGCATTGGACCGCTGAAATCTACCCGGCAGAAAAGGTGAGCTTAAGAAGCGCCTCCCCGGAAAATTTTGTAATTTTGGATTCCACTGATAGGAACAGAGTCATCGGTGAGATGGACTATTTCAGCGCTCCCATATTTTTGCACAAAGATGCCATCTACCTGCATGGTGCAGATCAATATCAAATCGAGGAATTGGACTGGGAGGGGAAAAAGGCTTATGCCAAAGAAGTGGAGGTGGATTACTATACCGATGCCATGACTAAAACGGATATAAAAGTTTTAGAGATTGAGCAAAAGAAGGAAGGTTTCAGGGGAAATCAGATTTATGGTGAAGTCTCAGTTATCACCGTCGCTACCAAGTATAAAAAAATAAAGTTCCATACCCATGAGAGTGTGGGATTCGGAGAAATCGATCTTCCTGAGCAGGAGATGCACACCACCTCATTCTGGTTCGAATTTCCAGAAGACGTCTTTTTGAGAATTGGACTCTCCCAAGAGGATTTGGGTGGTGGCTTAAGAGCCTTAGCTAATATATTGCGCAATGTGGTTCCTTTGTGGGTGATGTGCGATCCTAAAGATATAAGGACATTTCCCCAGGTAAAATCGCCGTTCTCTGATAAGCCTACCATTTATGTGTATGATAACTACCCGGGCGGGGTTGGTTTCTCCCAAAAGATTTTTCAGCTCTCAAAAGATATATTCCAAGCCGGTGAAGAGATAATAAAAGGCTGTGGATGTGCGGATGGATGCCCCTCCTGCGTGGGACCGAAAATGGAGGTAGGGGAGAGAGGAAAACAAGGGGCGTTAAGGTTAATAGAATGGATAATCGGAGAGCAAGTCTCAATTTATTTTTAGGTTCTTCTCTACACCTTTGGCGGGGCTGAAATTTTTGAAACCCCATCCTCTGTCTCCTCCTTTTCTATTTTATGTTGAAAATCCCGCCAGGGGCGGAGGAAAGCGGGATAAAAGGGGTGAGGTTGTTAAAATATCGATTTATTGACTGCCTAAGATTCTTATTCTTTTCTCCTCATTCGTGACGCTTTCTGGCAACGGATTCACGGTGAACGGACAAGGTGTCCGCTACCAACGGAATAAATTTGAAAATCTATGTTTTCAATTCAATACACACTTCAGGTCGTTTCTTTTCTGCCGATATAAATTTTAAAGAAAATGAGCGCAGGCTAAAGCTCAGTTGAGTCAAATGACCTGCGGCTACCGAAATCTGAGCTTTCATGCAAAAGAGGGGCGTAATAAAATCATGAAAAAGATTTTAGTGGTGGGCAAAGATTCAAAAGTATGCGAGGATCTTCGCAAGCATTTCGATCTACAAGAATACACGCTCCTTTCCTCTTATGATTCCAAGAGTGCGATTGTATCTACGACAAACCTAAAGCCTGATTTGATCATCTTGGACCTTAATTTACCTGACCATTCCGGAATTGAGGTTTTGAAAAAATTGAAAGATTCAAATTCTAATCTTCCGATCATAGTCATCACTGACAGTTTATCGAATCCAAATGAGATGGATATGATAAGAGAGAAAATTTATGCACTTGTAAAAAGACCTATCCAGCCAGAAAAGCTTTCGGATATGGTGAAGGAAGCTTTGTCCACAGGCATGAGCCGAATAACTCATGCCGGTGGAACCATACGAAAAGAACCCGGAGAGTTAAAAGAAGTTACCAAATTCTTAGGTTCGCCACAAAGTTCGGAAAAGGTAAAAACAGATTGTGCAGAGACACTAGGGGGAACTTTGACGGGGGGAAAAAACTATCACCAAATGTTTGAAGAGCTTTTGACTCCTGTCTTTGATAAAGTCTTAGTGGATTCCAAAGGTAACATCTATGACCATCTCATCTCAAGTCTGGAGAAGAGCCTCCTTTCCCTCACCCTAAAATATTGCAATCATAACCAGGTAAAAGCCTCACAAATCCTGGGAATCTCCAGAAATACCTTGAGGGAAAGAATTAAAAGATACAATTTATGGTGACCCAAAAGTGAGAAGTGAAAAGTCGGAAATGAAAGAATTAAAAGATACTACATATAGTGCCCCATGCATTGCTGAATGGAGTTGAAGCATTTATTTTAAAGAAATTCACATTCCATAGATTTTTCTATTTCTTACTCTCCATACCCACATTTGAATCAATCATCTCCAACGGGCTAAAAATTCAAGGTTTTTGGTCGATAATAAAAATGTAGTGAAGTCGCAATAAGCTATCGATCCTATGGATCCAGAAGTCGGATTGCTCTCTCCATTCATGGCGAACCAGCTGATCTTTTGAGAAACAGTATTTCTTTCTATGGTGAGCGTAGTCGAATCATGGTCTTCTACTTGAAGATTTCACAATGATGATGTCCTCTGAGCTATTTCCAAGAACCGATCTCAAGATGCATTCGCATAATTTTTTCTCTCATAAAACCTTTTATTACCTATTCTTTTATGGTGAACGAGCAGACGCCCGTCCATTCACGGTGAACCCGTTCAGGGCGCAGTCGAACCAAACCTTCAAACTTTTCTTTAGGAGGGTGAAAGATGCATAAAATCATAATAGAAGTAATGCCTCCTCTAATCTTTTTTTCTTTTTCTCTTTTGATTCTCAAATTCAAACTCAAATATTTTGAGCATTGTCCCCAAAGCTGGAGGCTCTTGGTGTTGGGGAGCCTTATTCTTTTTCTAACTGGAGGCACAAAATTTGTCCATACTTTCTATATGAACGAAAGTCTTGTCATGTCCAAATGGCATCCTTTCATATCTACAGTAGAAATCTTTGGATACCTAACCGGAGCTTTTTTGGTCCTAATCGGTTTCTTAAAATGGTCCTCCGCAGTTTTAAACATCAGAAAAGCTGGCACTTTGCGACTTAGACAACTGACTTGTATAAAGGCTGTGTCATCCATCTTCAATCATCATAAAAACTTGGATGAGATCTTTAAACACTCTCTATCCTGTGTGATGAAAGTCATGGGATACAAGATGGGAGTCATTTTCAAACCAACTTTTCGTTCACCGGAGATGATTTTGGTTGCTCATTGGGGCATACCCGCTAAAAATCTTTTTAACCTTTACAATCTTTATTCCACAAACACATTATATCAAGAGAGCACGAAGTCTAAGGAGGTTATCACCACCTCTGATATTATGAGTCTGCCTGAATGCGGCACCCTTTTCTTCACAGAAGACGAAGTCGGTTCTTTCGCCTGCGTTCCCATCAAGTTTTGTGGAAAAATTTTGGGGAGTTTGGGGATCTATGATTCAAAACCGGATCGCTTCGGATATCAGGAGATTCAGTTCTTGAACAATCTGGGTGAAACTTTGGGCCTGGCGGCAAAGCAGATTTTAACCTCAGACCGAAATAAGAAGAGGAGGGACTATATTTCTTGTGTAGAGAATATCTCTAAGGTGACTCAAGAGGATCTCCCCTTAGAGGAAACATTTTCCCAGATTTCCGCGGAACTAAAAAAGATAATTGATTTTGATTATGTCTCTTTAGCCATTGCAGATAGATCAGGTCAAAATATGAAGCGCATCTCTTTTGCCACCTCGGGCGGGGTGCTTGTGGATAAAGGATCGAGCATTCCCACGGCTGGCGCCGCGTTGGGTAAGGTCATAAAATCAGGAGACATCTGGATTGAGGAAGATATTCGGTCCGCTGGCACCTTGGGAAAAGATGAAAACTTCGGGGAGGATGGATTGGTGAAAGCATGTGGAATCAGATCCAGACTCATCCTCCCTTTGTGGTCCAAAAGATCAGTCTGCGGGGCTTTAAGCTTAGGACATCAAAGACCCGGTTTTTATTCCCCTAATGATGCAAAATGGCTCAAACCATTTGTCCAACAGCTCTCCCTTTTTACCCAGGAAAAGAAAGTCTTGGAGAAGGTAAAGAAGGCAGAACACCTTAGTCTAATCCTTTCTGATTATAGCTCGAAGCTGGTTCAAGATGAGGATACAAAAGCTTTTTTGGACGAGGCCGCCTTCAGCTTGACCGATGAGTTACCAAAAAGCTTTGCCAGAATTAGCCTTTTAAATAAAGAAAGAGATTATCTGACCACCCAGTCTCTACATCAGATAAGGAGCGAGGGAATCAAGTTAAGAAAAATGGAAAGATTCTCCTTAGAGGATTTGCCCTGGCATCGTCTGACCTTGGAAGCCAAAAGACCAATGCTGGTCAACCAAGATGACCCGGAAAGCCTGATGCCGGATGAGGAAGCCAGACTTATTCTGGATGAGAGGATCAAATCCGCACTTTTAGTTCCCTTGCTGATAAACGGAGAGGCAGTAGGGGTGATCTCCTTAGGGGAGATGCGGAACTGGGAGAGGCAACCCCTTACCGAAGAGGAGACCGCCTTTATTAAGCACATGGCTAACCAGGTCTCTCTGGCTTTGAAAAAAGGACTTCTTTTACGCTCCAATGAACGCATGAGGGAAAAACTCAAAGAATGGGAAGAAAAGAAAAATAAGGTGGGGGCTGGGATCGACTTTTCGCCATCCTTCTCAACCTTAAGCTATGAGGTGAGTAATCCGTTAACTTCTATTCTTGGCTCAGCAGAGCTTTTGAGGTTGAAAGAACCCAACTTAAATCCGGAGAACTTCAAATATATCCAAAACATCCAGAAGGGGGCAGATAGAATCCAGAAAGTTTTAGAAAAATTTTTGGATTCGGCTCATTCAAGCTGAAATCGAAGTTTTAGCAAACCTCAAGAAATCCGGTTATAACGTAATTGGGGGGACTGAAAAGCATTTTGAAGGTTGGGGCTAAAAGAAGTTTTATTTCTTAGTTTTTTGTTCAAGATTAAAAAGACAGGATCTTTCGTTGGTAAGTCTGCCAAAGGTGGGATTACCATAAAAGCGTCACGGACGAGGGCGTCCCCAGACGGGGACACACACGAACGTGTCCGTCTGGACGTCCGTGTTCGTGACGAACGAAGAGGTGCTGAAAAAGCCGGTGATTTTCGGGCTTTACTGCTTTGAAAACATCAAAAAGAAACCAAGATAATATGGGAGCGTTCAAAGTTTTTCTTAAAAAACTTTCCTTTATAAGGACAATCCTCCTGCTAACCGTTTTGGCATGCATGGCTGGGTTTGGTCTCTATGAATTTTTCTCACACTTTTTTGCTTCTGAATATGCCCGCCGACTCGAGCTCCCTTTTTTGGAAATCTCTCTATTGGGGGTTATAGCTATTGGTCTCTTTTTAAGCAGAAAGATTGCATCTAAGCTTCATCGGCTCCTCAAAAAGGCAGAGGAAATCTGTTCCCGACAAAGTGCAGTCGAAACTACATGTATTCAGAGTCAAAACGTGATTGACCGATTAGGAGAATCCTTGGATCTTTTGGACCGAGGTTTAAAAGAGAAGCAAGGACAAATCAAAAGATTGGATCGAAGACTGTTAGCTTTCAGTACTATCGCTACGGCGGTGAATCAGACTCAAGATATGGAGCGAATGTTTGGGGATGTGTTGGAAACGATAACAGAGGCGACCGGTTTCGATTGGGGGATAATGTATCTTTTAGACGAAGAGAAGAAAGGATTGAGGGTGAAAGCGTGGAGGGGGATAGGGGTGGATAAAATCTCAGAGTTTGACCAGATCAAGGTGGGTGAGGGGATCTTTGGGCAAGCAGCTAAACAAGAGCAAATCGTATTCGTTCCGGATGTGGAAAAAGATAGTCGCTTTGGGGATACCAAATTGAAAGACAAAAAAGTGAAATCGGCTTTAGCTGTTCCCTTCGTAGCCAAAGGCGAGCTCTTCGGAGTGGTCGCATTGGGCAGCCTTAGCCTAAGAGAGCTGAGCCTGGAGGAAAACGAATTTCTGGTGGCCATCTGTCAACAGGTGGGGATGGCAGTTGACAATATCAATCTCCTCTCCAACTGGGCTAAAAAAACCAAGGATCTTTCCTTGCTTTTAGAGATTTCCCATGCTGTTTCTTCCAGTCTGAACTTAGGTCAGGTGTTGGAAGCCTTAAGCCAAAGAATGGTTGAGATTACGGAGGCGGAGCTATGTTATATAGCCCTTTTGGAGGAGAATAAAAAAGATCTGAGGGTGGAGGTTACCTATTCAGCTCAAAACAAGGTTGATTTTACGAAGAAGAAAAGAAATTTCAGCTTGGACCTTATGCCCCATCATAGAAACGTGATTGAAACAGGCAAGATGGTAAAAATAGTAAGGGGGGATAAAATCCAAGATACCGAAAGAGAGCTTTCGTTTGCCGATAAGGTGGAAGAGGTAGTGTTGATACCCCTTTCGGTGGGGAAAAGGATTTTGGGAATTGCTGGATTAGGTATCTTGGCTGAACACAGGCTAGATTTAGAAAAATTGAATTTGTGCAAGTCTGTAACCTCTCAGACCGCCATTGCCATCGAAAATGCTCAGCTATATGAATATCTCAAGCAAAGGATGAATGAAATCTATACCATCTACAATGTAGGGCAGAGTCTTTCCACCATTTTGGATCTGGACCAATTGTTGGATGAAATACTGAGGGTCATCGTGGGCTCCTTTGGTTATCTTAATTGTGCCATTCTGCTTGTGGACGACAAGACCAACGAACTTTATGTCAAGGCTAGCCGGGGTTTCCCTGAAGATTTGATCATGAATCTAAGGCTGAAAATAGGAAAGGAGGGGATCGCTGGATGGGTGGCTCATGCGGGCCAACCGTTAGTGGTAGAAGATGTGTCTAAAGATTCAAGATATATAAAAGCAATGGGGGAGTGTAAGTCAGAGGTGGCGATTCCTCTAAAGTTGAAAGATCGGGTGATCGGGGTTTTGGATGCGGAATCGGACCAGCTTTTCGCTTTCACTCAAAAAGACGTCCGCATATTATCCCAGTTAGCTTCCCAGATTGCGGTAACCATCGAAAACTCCCGGCTGTTTCAAGAGGAAAAGAAAAGATCTCTGCAGTTGGCACTGATCAATGACGTGGGCCGGAAGGTGGTCTCAACCTTGGATTTGAACAAACTCTTGGAAAGAGTAATCGAGGGCATCCAGATTAATTTCAAATATAATCATGTCTCCTTGTTCTTGATTGATGAGTCCTCAGGTGAACTGGTTTTAAAGACCTATTTTGGAGAAGATAGTGATTCGGTCAAGGAGGGTTTAAGGTTGAAAGTGGGGGTGGGGATGGTGGGATGGGTGGCAAAGTCCAAGAAGACCTTCTGCTCCAATGATGTGTCTAAAGAAGCTAAATATATTCCCGCTATCTCCAAGACTAAATCCGCACTTTCGGTGCCTCTCAAAAGCGGACAGAAAGTGCTGGGAGTATTGGATGTGGAAAGCTTTAGAATCAATGCCTTCGATGACCAAGATGTGGCGGTTTTGGAAACATTGGCAGATTTTTTGGCAACCGCTTTAAACAATGTGAAGCTTTATGAGGAGACCAAAAGAAATGCGCATCGATTAGCTTTAACCGATCAGATAAATCGAGCCATCAGCTCCACTTTGGATTTAGAAAGCATCTTCAAAATAGTCTCCGAAGAGTTAAAAAGAGTGGTGGAATATTATAGAATAAGTCTCTCCTTTTGGCGTCCCGAGCAACATTCCTTCGAGGTAGAGCTGGTCTTTTGCCGGGATCGAGAAAGTCCCCCCAAAAGCAGAAGAAAGATGTTTCTGGCTGATGAAACCACCATGTATGAAGTAGTTCAAACCAAAAAACCTTGCTATGTCCCAACCTTGATTTTAGAAAATTGTGTTAAATCTATGGACCGCTTGATTTTTTCTGAAGGGATAAGATCGTATATTTTGTTCCCGATTTTGTCCACAGGATCCATAGGAAAGGATCAACGAGTGGTCGCGGTGCTCAGTTTGGAGAGTAAAAGAACCAATGCGTTTGAAAGTGAACAGATAGAATTACTAAACTCCATAGGCAGTCACCTTTCGATAGCGATCAAGAATGCCCAGCTATTTTCCGATTTGGAAAGCGCCTATGAAAGCTTGAAAAAAGCAAAGGATCGACTGATTCAAACCGAAAAGCTCAGAGCTTGGGGGGAGATGGCCGGGGGGGTGGTGCATGATTTTGACAACATCTTAACCTCCATTTTAGGTCGAACTCAGCTTCTGTGGAAAAAACTGGAAAAGGGGGAACCAAAAAAATCACAGGACCTAATGAAAAATCTCCAACTAATCGAGAAGTCTGCCGGTGACGGAGCCAAGATTTTGTCCAGAATTCAGGAATTCACTAAAACCAAAAAAGATACAACCTTTTCCCCAGTGGATCTTAACGAAATAGTTGAGGACTCATTGGAGATGACCAGATCATATTGGAGTGACCAGGTCATCTTCTCCGGAATTCACATAGAGATGAAAAAAGACTTAAAAAACAAAGGAAAAATCTTAGGAAATGCCACCGAGCTCAGAGAGGTTCTTACCAACCTAATCATCAACGCCGTCGATGCTATGCCACATGGTGGCACACTTACCCTGAAGAGCCAGCAAGATGAAAAATCTGTTTATCTGGTGATAAAGGACACCGGAATAGGGATGACCGAGGAGATAAAAAATAAAATCTTTGAACCTTTTTTCACTACCAAGCAAGACCGGGGGATTGGCTTGGGGATGAGTGTGGTTTATAACATCCTCTCTCGACATGAGGGAGAAATTGATATAAAAAGCTCCCCAGATCAGGGAAGCACTTTCACCATAAAATTGCCCAAATACAAAGAAGCAAGAAAAGAAGAAAAAAGCAAAATGTTATCCGGCCAAGAGGCTTGCGTTTTGATCATAGAAGATGAGAAGAACATAAGAGATATCTTGGAGGAGATGCTTTCCACCGAAGGATATGAAGTGACTTGTGCCGCAACGGGGAAAGAGGGGATTGAGCTTTTCAAAAAGAAGAGGTTCGACCTGGTCATAACTGATTTGGGAATACCGCAGATGTCCGGATGGGATGTGGCAGATCAAATAAAGTCGATCAATCCCTCCACTCCGGTGATCTTGTCTACTGGCTGGGGACTGAAGTTCGATCCGGTAAAGATGAAAAGCCCAAATGTGGACCGGATTATAAAGAAACCTTTCAATCTGGAACAGGTCTTGGAGGTGATCTCAGATCTTCTGGGGGAAGAAAAAAAGATGGAAAATGTCTGAATGGATCCATAGGATAAGATAAAGAAAAATCCTGAAAATACCAAAACTTCAAGGGTTCAAAAAGACAAATTCTAAAAAGCGAAGATGTTCAAACATGTGTAAAAACATAAAACGCCAGAACGGACAGGAATCAAAATTAGAAACTACCCCTTTGCCCAGAGGGGCAAACGTCTGCTTGGAAAACGGACCGAAGACAAAGATCGAGGATTTTGCCAAAAAACCCACTGAGGCTCTGGGTTCCCAAAAATCAACCCCCTCCGAGGAAAAAACCAAAGAGATTTTCAGATCTTCGGAACGCAAATTCAAAATATTGGTGGTGGACGACAACAAAGATATTAGAGAGATGCTTGAAGATTTTTTGAATTTCGAGGGGCATAAACCCGTTTTGGCAAGAGATGGAAAAGAAGCTTTCAAAATCTTCTGCGAGCAAGATTTTGACCTAGTGATTACGGATCTGGGAATGCCGGGGATGTCGGGTTGGGAACTGAGCAAATCCATGAAACAAAAAAACCCTAAAATACCGTTAGTGATCATCACCGGATGGGGAGCTCAGCTTGATGCTGAAGAGCTGAAAAAGAATAAAGTGGAGTGGATATTATCCAAACCATTCAATCTGGATCAGTTTAAACAGATGGTCGAAACGGTGGGGGCAAGGCTTGCTTTGCCATGCGAAAGAAATTAATAATTAGAAGGGGTAATGTTTCCCGTCCTTTTCCTTTCGTATTATTCCCTTGAGAATGATAAAATCCAGAGAAAACAAAATAAACTTTGACTAACAATTAGAGGAGGCTTCCCTTAGATGAAACTCCGCTTTTGAGCAGAGACTTCAGAGTTCCGGCTTGGATTTTTCTTCTATTCCCTCCAATAGTTTTCTCCATTCGGGATCCTGTTTCATCTGCTCTCGATCAATATAGGTGGAAAGCCCTTCAAATTTCTTATAACTCTTTTTGGCAGAAGATTTTTCCCCTTTAGCAAAATAAGCTAAAGCCAAACCAGCATAAACCTGGGAGCTTTCGGAATTAAGTTTTTTGGCTTTCTTATAATTTTCAAGGGAAGCTTCATAATTTCCCGACTTATAGTATGCCTCTCCTAAATGTAGATAACCTAAGAAAAACTTCTTATCCAATTCGATTGTTTTTTCAAAGTCTGAGAGGCTTTTCTCAGATTGGCCCAGCTGGAGATAACAAAACCCTCGATTATCTAAAGACGCTAAATCCCGATTATTGAGCGCAAGTAAGTGGGTATAGCAAATGATAGCTTGGCTGTAATTTTTTTCGCTGGTATAATGCACAGCCGCTTTATTCAAATCTTGAATAGCTTTTTCTCGATCATTGAGTTGATTGTAAACCAGCCCTCTACCCAAAAGCGCCTCCGGGGATTTTGGATTTAAAGTCAAAGCCTGGGTATAAGAGTTGACGGCAGAGGACAGATCATTTGAATTCATCTGATTTTGGGCGAGCGTTATCCAATCATCGGTAGTCTGTGGGGAAGGATTGACTATCTGTAGTTCTTGTAGGTCCATCTTCAAATTTAAGGTCTTGCCCGGCTTGACTTCGATCTTCTGACTGAAATCCTGATATCCTTCTTTGGTGAGCTTGAGGGTATGCTTGCCCGTAGATATATTCTTGTAGACTTTATTTCCAGTTCCCATCATCCGATCATCCACCATTACTACCGGCTCTGAGACATTGGACTTTATCCCTATGGCTCCATATAGGTCTTCTACTTCAATCCCCTCTTGAGCCACATTCTCAGAAGCAGATTTTTCTATAGGAACAACTCCCTGAGAAGATCTATCCGGAAGTCCAGTGAGATCTTTTGGAGGAAGCGATACACTTACGGTAGTGGTCTGTTTCTTGGTTATGGTGACGTTATCCTTGACGGTCTGGTATCCCTTCAAAGTGGTCTGCAAAGTGTAGGAGCCAGAGGGGACCAAATCGAACATGAAAAAGCCTAACTGATTTGATCTTACATTTTTCCCCAGCTCCATGATCCGGATTTCCGCATCCGATAAAACCATCTTGCTTTTTTCCTCGAGGACTACCCCGATGAGCCGACCTGAACTTCTCCCTTTCAGAAGTGAAGAGAATATAAGTATCGCAATCGCCAAAAATATTAAGAGAAATAGATATACGGGCTTTCTCTTTTTTTGTCTGGGTTTCAGTATGAATTCATTTTCCCCGATCTTGATCTGGTCTCCAGGATGAAGCTTTATACCTCCAGCCATTCTAATGGCATTGCCATCCAAATACGCCACCCCTTTGCTCATAATCACTTGCTTCGGGGTGGGCTTGGAAATCCGGGGTTTGGTCTTCTTAGGAACTTGCCCCCCTTTAGCCTTGCTTTTGCCACCCAGATCGATTTTATCCAGTTTTTCTGTTTTGGTTTTTTGGGGACCGAGTTTTTTTTCTTTAGGCACGATAGTTTTTAATTTTTCCTTGGGTAAAGGCTCTTCGACAGGTTGGGTTTCCGCTTCAAAGATCGCTTCCGTGGGATTTTGAATAGAGATAGTTGCTTCTTCCACCTCTGGTCCCGTTTTTCCTGTATCACCCTCTGAGTCTGTTCCTTCGGGTGCATAGGAGAGATCGATTTCGCTTTTTTCCAAAGGATCCTCTTTCTCTATGGGCTCTTTTTTGGATGAAGTTTTTGGAGCCTCCCGATGGTCAGCATCAATGGTGATCGTGCCAACTTTTGAATTCTTTCCCCCGGCCTCTTTTAAGGAATCCTTCGGAGGATTAGAATCATCATCCTGTCTTTTGGAAATATCCTGATAGGGTGTGGTCATAAATACCCCCTTGAAATAAAGTAAAAAGAAAAAGTTTTTTTATTCTAAGCGGAATGTTCTATTTTTTTATCGACAAGAAATCAGATGGTCTTTACCGATCGATGCACTTGTATTTTAACTTATGAACTGTGAACCATGAACTGTAAACCATTTTGTGCTTGCCAAGTTGGGTTTGTTTGACTATAGTTTGATTGAAATAAATGTCATAAATACGTATGCTCGTATAAGTGCATACGCACATTCATATGAATTTCGATTTTAGGAGTCTCTGATGAAGGTAAAAGTGAAGAAAGGAAGGATCAATCAAATTGAAGATCAAGCTATCGTTTTGAGCCATTTTGAAGATCAAAATGAACTCACTGGCCCAGTTAAAGCTATAGATGACCGACTTTCTGGAATGATCAGCCATCTGTTAGAAAGCAAAGACTTTGTCGGCAAATTAAATCAAACCGCGATTATCTATCCGCAAGGTAAGCTTGCGACCCCGCGGATCATTTTGGTGGGTCTGGGAAAAAGAGAGGAATTTGATGTGTCCGGCGAGGCAGATGTCTGCCTGGATAAGCTTCGTCAGGCTTTTGCCTCTGCCTGTCGAAGGGCAAAAGAGCTGATGATCAAAAGCTTTTCCACTATAATACTTCCAGCTGACCTAAAAGGAATTGATCTCGGTAAGGTTTCACAAGCAATGGTGGAGGGAATACTCCTTTCTAACTATCAGATGGATCAATATAAGACTATAAAGGAAGATCGGAGTTTAGAAGGCTTCACCATAGTGGAAGAGGACAAAGAAAAAATTGAAGCCATTGAAAAAGGAGCGCATTTAGGGGAAATTTTCTCTTGGGCCACTAATTTCGTTCGCGATTTGGCCAACCGTCCCAGCAATATTTTAACCCCCGCTCGTTTGTCTTTGGAGGCGAAAAAGCTGGCCGCAGAGAATAATTTGCGGTGTAAAATTCTTTCTTTGCCCCAGATAAGAAGACTTAAGATGAACTCATTTTTGGCCGTAGCATCTGGAAGTAAACAGCCTCCAAAGCTTATTATCTTAGAATATCGTTACACCGGTCGTCGGTTGAAAGAAAAAAGATGTGATACTCTGGCTTTGGTAGGAAAGGGGATCACCTTTGATGCCGGAGGGCTATCTTTAAAGCCCACCGAAGAGATGCTGGAGATGAAGGGGGATATGACGGGAGGAGCGGTGGTAATGTCCACTATATCTGCCTCAGCCAAATTGAAGCTTCCTTTGAACCTGATCGGGATAATCCCGGCCGCTGAAAATCTCCCCTCTGGCTCGGCATTGAAAATCGGGGACATTATTACTTCACACTCCGGAAAAACAATAGAGATATTGAACGCCGATGCGGAGGGACGCCTGATTTTAGCAGATGCTTTATCTTACGCTAAGGTTTTTAAGCCCTACGCCATTTTGGACATAGCCACTTTGACTTCAGGCATCAAACTCGCTTTGGGAACTGTATGCGCAGGAGTGTTTGGAAACCATGAAAAACTAAAAAGCAAGATGATCCAGGCGGGACAGAAAACCAGAGAGCGGGTTTGGGAGATGCCTCTATGGGAAGATTACCAGGAATTTATTAAAAGTGATTTGGCGGATGTTAAGAATGTGGGAGGCAAACCCGGGGCGGCCATCATCGCGGCTCGTTTTTTACAAAACTTTGTGGGAGATTACCCCTGGGTGCACGTGGACATAGCCGGGGTCGATTTTTCAGAAAAGGAAAGACCTTATATCCCCAAAGGAGCCACCGGGTTCGGAGCAAGACTTTTGTTGCAATTCTTAAGAGATTGGGATGGAGTTTGAAATAAAAAGTAATAGGTGTTAGGTTTTAGGTGTAAGGTGGTTTCAATTCCCTTATTAATTTAAAAGCCAATGAAAGAACGCTATTTCTTTCAGTTTGTGAAAAAAGTAACAAAGTTTCGATGATTTTCATTGACATAATTTAAAGATTATGTTATTATATTACCAAAAAGAACAAGATTAGTCCTGTTTTTTTAAAGGTTGGTTTATGGAACTTACCAAAGCTGGTGATTATGGGATTTTCGGCGTGATATATTTAGCCAAGCAACCCCAGAGGAAGATTGTCTCTTTGTCAGAGGTTTCTAAAGCGGAAAATATACCGGAGAAATTTTTAGCTAAGATTTTCCAGAGTTTGACCAGATCCGGTTTGATCAGGTCTCATCGCGGGGCTGGAGGAGGATTTTCCTTAGCCCGACCAGCAAACAAGATAACGGTGAAAGAGCTTTTAGAAAGCATTCAAGGACCCATTTATTTCACCAAATGCTTGAGTAATTTGTATGACTGTGACAGAAAGGAGATCTGCAAGTTGCGAAAGCTTTGGAAAAAAGCTCAAGATTATGCCATAAAGATTCTGACCCAAAAAACTTTGGCTGATCTGATTAAATAAAGCCAAAGTTGCCCACAAAGGCTCTGGATTCAACGAGTGTAGATTAAAAATGATATAAAAAGAGTTTCTTATTCCCCCTTTGAGCTCAAGAAGGAGAAAAATAAAGTGAAGGAAAGAATATCTTTGAGAGATTTGGATTTAAATTTAGGAAAAAAGACCAGGTTGCATCGGCTTTTATACAGACATGGTCCTGCCAACGGAAGGCTTCTGTTTTTGCCCATAGATCAAGGTTTGGAACATGGACCGGTTGATTTTTTCGACAATCCCGATTCGGTTGATCCCCTTTTTCAATTGAGATTGGCAAAAGAGGGCGGCTATTCTGGAATCGTTTTTCATATCGGATTGGCTGAAAAATATCTAAAAGGCTTCGCCGGAGAGATCCCTTTAATTTTGAAATTAAATGGCAAGACTAATATTCCTTCCGATAAATATGCTTTCTCTCCTCAGACCGCCTCAGTTGAAGATGCGGTCAGGTTAGGTGCGGATGCGGTGGGATACACATTATACGTTGGATCACCAGCTCAAGGAGAAGACATAAAACAATTCTTTAAAATAAGAGAGGATTGTGATAAATTTGGCATGCCCTTGATCATGTGGGCTTATCCACGGGGCGAGGCTATAGAAACTAAAGGAGGAAGAGATAGCTTATATGCGGTCGATTATGCGGCCCGGGTAGCCTGCGAATTAGGGGCGGATTTGGTCAAACTTAACCTTCCAGAATTTGATGAACAAAAAGCCAAGGATTTGCCCAAGCCATATGATCAGATGAAATTCACCTCACAAGAAGATCTGGAAAAGGTGGTAAAATCTGCAGGCAGAACTTTGGTCTTGATCTCAGGCGGAAGCAGAATTTCAGATGAGGATCTGTTGGACAAAGTGAAAGCCTGCATGGAAGCGGGCGTAACCGGACTCATCTTCGGTCGTAACATGTGGCAGAGAAAATTCGAGGATGCCATAAAATTAACCGAGAAGATTAAGAGGATAATGTCTGAATATAGTATTTAGTTGTTGTTGCATCGGGATTTTGTAATCCCGATGCGGAACTTTGTGTTATTTGGGCATAGCGTCGGGAAAACAATTTCCCGACGCAACGTGAAAGGTTTTTCTTGCTTCCCGTCGGTGTTCTTCACCAACGGAAAAACCAATAGATCTTCGAGAGAACGGCGGGTGAAGAACATCCACCTTTAGCCCGGCTCTGGGTGTGGAGAAAAGTTTGAGTAGAGGAGCACAGATGAAAAAAAGTGAATTATTGTGTATTATTACTTTATTTATAACTTTTCTTTTTATGGCATGTTCAAAAAAATCCACAAAGGCTGAACCAAAATATCATCCTGGCATTGTAGCTTTTTTAAATCAATCAGATTCATTGACTATAATCGGAATTGATTACTATACTCATATCCGAGGAAACCAAAGAGATTCCATAGACATAAGCATAACGGCAGCTTACCAATATGGCTTTATGCTTAAAAACTTGATAGATGAACCAGAAAAGCCATATCTGAAGAAAACGACTGCCTTTGTATGCGGAGATAGTTTGAAAGTCTGTTTCTATTGTTCATGGTCTGATCCAGTTCATCATTACAAAAGCCATAATATTGAACTCTTAGTTGATGGAGATATTTATGTTACCGTATTAAAAAATTGTGCCTTCACCATAAGTGACCATGCTCCCCCGTAACTTTGACGACAAATCGATTCTCAGCCTAATTTTGAATTTTGCATTGAGATTTTTCATTTTGCATTTTTAATTTTTAGTTTATCAAAGGACATGCCAATAAAATCAGACAAATGGATCAAAAGGATGGCAAAGGATCATCAGATGATTGTGCCATTCTCAGAGAGGCAAATAAAGAAAGGGATCGTCTCCTACGGGCTTTCTTCTTACGGCTATGATATTAGGGTAGCGGACGAGTTTTTGGTCTTCACCAATGTTAATGCCACTATCGTGGATCCCAAGAACTTTGACCCAAAATCGTTGGTGGAGGTGAAAGGGAAATTTTGCCTCATTCCACCGAATTCTTTTATTCTGGCTCGAACTGTCGAGTACTTTAAAATTCCTCGAAATATATTAACCATCTGCTTGGGAAAATCCACTTATGCCCGGTGCGGGATCATCGTGAACGTAACTCCATTTGAGCCGGAATGGGAAGGTTATGCTACTTTGGAGATTTCCAATACCACTCCGCTTCCTGCGAAAATCTATGCTAATGAAGGAATTGCCCAGATAGTCTTTTTGGAGGCAGATGAAGTCTGCGAAGTTTCATACAAAGATAAAAAAGGAAAATATCAAGCACAAAAAAAGATAACTTTGCCAAAGTTATGATTTGTGAATCCTGAATAGTAAAATTGCATTATATGGAGTGTCATTGCGAGGAGTCCGTATGGACGACGAAGCAATCTCTAAGTAAGTTACCGAATGACATAGAGATTGCTTCGTCCCGATTTCATCGGGACTCGCAATGACAATGTAAAAACGCACAATGCGTCTTTGTTAGAATCAAAGAATTTTAAAACTAAAACCCAAATTATGCGTAGAATATTTGATTGTGAAATTTTTCACTAACTCTTCCTTGGTTTTTGAATGTTGGTCACGTATGCGGGTGACCGGAGAGAGACAGGATAGAGTAGTGGGAGCTTCTGAGCTTGCAATAAAGGAGATATGATGAGGCTGAGTAGTTCAGCCAAAAGTTATATCCGAAATATTTTGGCTATACCGCCAATTTGGGAATATCTCCGAAACTGTTCAGATATAAACGAGTTATATGAAATTTGTGGGTTTAAATAAAAATGGTTGATAGTTATCGATATGTTTTAGAAAGGAGGATGTAAGAAAAATGAGCACAAGAGTTTCTCTTATTTTTCCCTTTGTAGGGGCTGGGCACCAAGTCCGTGACCGGTTAATTCAAATTATTGAAGCGATTCTGGATCGGAAAAGGAACTTACATACGAGTAATATGAAACCAATCCTTGTTGTGAATAAAGATACCGTAAATCGTGGAATGTATGAAGAATTTAGAAATTATCTAGGAGGGCAAGGAGAAATAGGCTTATTAGACAACATGGATATAATAGAAGTGTGGGCGGTAGATACATGCCAAATGTGGCTTAACGGATTTGGAAGAATAATGGATGACAAAGAAAGTAATGCAGGAGACGATACAACATCTGTCCTTCAAATCCCAGGAGATTTAAAATATGTAAAGGATTTTGAAGATTTTCTAAACAAATTAAGCCTTTTACGCAGCGGGATAGAAACTCAATGGGACTTTGCTATTGGCGATTTTGAAGTTGAACCAGAAAGGTCGAAACATCTTATTGATATATATGGAACTTATCCTCTCCTTTTTAATTGGTTCCCTACGATCGCAAAGAAACTCCGAGAAGGGATAAAAATAAAAAGGCCCCGATCAGAATTTCTTGCTGTTAATCTTAAGTTCTTAGAAAAGATACTTCTTAAGAAAAAATTTGCATATGAACAAACCTTAGCATTTCTGATCCATGCTTTATCAGATGATCAAGCAAATTGGAAGATAGACAAGATTGACATTGGGGTCATAGGTGACTATGAGAAGGGTCGAGGTTTTCGGGAGGCGAATGACCAAATTGAAAGAACCGAACGATTACTTAAGTTCTTATGGCGTGAAAAGAATGGTGGAGATGATTTCAATGTGGATGAATTTGAAAGGCTTGATAGGCGTTCAACAGCAATTCGGGAAGCGGCAATTGTTTCTTTAGGGAACTTCTTAAGGTAATGAAAGACCCACAATTTCGTCTAACACGGTGTTTGTGGTGAGCTTGTGCTTGCTCAAATCCCGCCAAAGGCGGGACTTCACAAATACCTAAACCGTTAGCCGAGATGCAAGCAGTGAAAGGAGGATTATGTTAAAGGAAATTAGGATACATGGTCGGGGAGGTCAGGGAGTGGTGACCGCGGCAGAGCTTTTGGCCTGTGCGGCTTTTGAAGATGGAAAATATGCCCAGGCATTTCCCTCCTTCGGCAGTGAGCGCATGGGTGCACCGGTGCAATCTTTCGTGCGCATTGCAGATCACAAAGTTCATAGTAGAAGCCAGATTTATGAACCGGATTATCTGATCATTCAAGACAATACTCTCATCGGTGCCATCGATGTGCTCAGCGGACTTAAACCCGATGGTATGGTGTTGGTTGATACTGAGAAGTCGCCTGAGGAGTTAGGGCTTAAGACTACAGCGGAAGTTAGAACCATTCCCGCCACCAAGATTGCTTTGGAAGTCATTGGAAGGGCGGTTCAGAATACCACTTTGATGGGAGCCTTCTCCGGAATAACCGGCTTAATCTCGGTAGCAGCGATAATTAAAAGCGTGAAGGAGAGATTCCCGGGTGAGGTGGGGGAGAAAAATGCTTTGGCAATTCAGAAAGCCTACCAGATAATGAAAAAAGGAGGAAAACGTGCCTAAGCCAGAAGGTATAGTGGCAAAGCCGGGTTCAAGTAAAGAATACAAAACCGGAAGCTGGAGAGTGAAAAAACCGGTATTTAAACATGATAAATGCAACGATTGCCGCATATGTGTGATGGTCTGTCCAGATGGTGTCATCTTTGGAGAGGATAAAAAATATTGGGCAGATATGGATTTCTGCAAGGGATGTGGAATCTGCGCAGAAGAATGTCCGGTCAAAGATATCGAAATGGTTCTGGAGGTGAGATGATGAAAAAGGTGATTGAAGGTTCAATGGCAGTGGCAGAAGCGGTCAAGGTTTGCCGACCGCACGTCATCTCTGCCTATCCCATAACTCCTCAAACTCACATTGTGGAGAACCTATCTCAGATGGTGGCGGATGGGGAGCTTAAGGCTGAGTTCATCAATGTGGAATCGGAATTTGCCGCCGCTTCGGTGATTTTGGGTGCTTCGGTTACCGGAGCCAGAGCATATTCTACCACAACTTCTCAAGGTCTTTTGTTGATGGCAGAGGTTCTTTTCAACATTGCGGGCTTGCGTCTTCCGGTATCCATAACCTGCGCCAATCGCTCCGTCTCCGCTCCCATAAACATCTGGAACGATCATCAAGACGCCATGACCATCAGGGATTCTGGAATGATCCAGCTATATGCCGAGGACTGCCAAGAGGCGGCTGACATGCAGGTTCAGGCTTATAAGATCGGGGAAAATCCGGAGATTTCTTTGCCGGTGATGGTTAACATGGACGGATTTATATTAACCCATGCTTTTGAACCGGTGGAGCTCTTCGACCAGAAAATGGCGGATCAGTTTCTCCCTCCTTATAGACCTAAAGTCTATCTGACCACTAAAAAGCCAGTGAGTTTTGGAATTTTAGCTGAACCTGCTTATTATATGGAGACCAGATACCGTCTGCAAAAAGCCGTTGAGGCTTCCCAGCAGGTCATCGAAGATGTCGCCAATGAATTCAAAAAAGTCTTCGGTCGATATGCAGGTGGTCTGGTAGATAAATACAGGTTGGAAGGCGCCAAAACCGCCATCGTGGCCATGGGGTCCGTGGTGGGCACCATCCGAGAGGTGGTGGACGAATTAAGAGAAAAAGGCGAAAAGGTTGGGCTTTTGAAAGTCAGAGCTTTCAGACCGTTTCCAAAAGAAGCTATATATGATGCCTTAAAAGAAGTGGACAAAATAATCGTTATGGAGAAAGCCCTCTCTATGGGATTGGGCGGGATTCTTTTAAATGAGACCAAGGCGGCCCTTTATGGTAAAAAAAGACAACCCCAGATTTCCGGCTTCATAGTGGGATTAGGTGGAAGGGATGTTCCCAATAAATCGATCATAAATGCGGTGAAGAAGGCGGAATCGAAAGATGTGGAGGACTCCTTTGTGGATCTAAGAGAGGAGCTTATTGGAATAGGAGAGTGATTTGAAGAAACACCCTAAAGTGTTAAGAAGATCTCAATAAACTGAGTTTTCGAAGCTCGTTTGGCGGTTACGATGCTGGTATCGAAGCTCGAAGCTCGGTAGTCGAAGCTGGAAAGTTCTCCAAAGAAAAGAAATATCAAGTTTCGAGCTTCCAAAGACGAGCATCGATACGAGCCTCGCTAACGAAAAACGAGCATCGAGCCTTATCAAAGGAAGGTAAACATGGCAAAAGATGAAACTGTAACTGATAAGAAGGTGGTAGAGGGAAAAAGAAAGAAAGAACCAATCAATGAAAGCCAAGTGGCACCAGGACACCGAGCTTGTGCAGGCTGCGGTGAGCTTTTAGCTGCGCGGCTGGTAATGAATGCGGCGGGCAAAAATGTCATCGCTACCTGTGCCACTGGATGCTTGGAAGTGGTTTCCTCCGCTTATCCGCAGTCTGCCTGGAAGATGCCCTGGATACACTCATTGTTTGAAAATCCCGCCGCGGTGGCATCTGGGATTGAGGCGGCTTTAAAGGCTTTGGGAAGAGAGGATGAAGCTTACGTGATAGCTCAAGGAGGGGATGGATCAACTGCAGATATTGGAATCGGTTGCCTCTCCGGGATGCTGGAACGCGGGCACAATATCCTTTATGTGTGCTATGATAATGAGGCTTACATGAATACCGGAGTCCAGAGAAGTGGGTTGACCCCCTTTGAAGCTTCGACTACCACAGCGCCTTCAGGTGAGATCTCTTGGGGAAAAACTACGGATAAAAAGACCATGCCAGAGATAGTGGCCGCACACGGCATTCCTTACGTAGCCACAGCTTCAGTGGGTTACTATGCGGATATGGAAAAGAAAGTCAAAAAGGCTTTAAGCATCAAGGGACCTAAATATATTCAGATACATTGCCCCTGCCCCTTGGGCTGGATTCATGATCCGGCTTTAACCATCAAAGTTGCCCAGACGGCAGTGCAGACCGGCCTTATCCCTCTGTTTGAAATGGAATATGGAAAAGTCACCTCGGTAAGAAAGATAGTTAAGAAAAAACCAGTGGAGGAATATCTGAAGCTTCAGGGAAGATTCAAGCACCTTTTCAAAAAGCCGGGTGGGGAGGAGGAGATAAAAAGAATCCAAGCCATAGCGGATGAGAACATAAGAAAATATAGCTTGACATAAAAATGTGGACGAAGAGCAGTTGTATAAAAAGTTCCGATTGCTCCTATAATTATATAAGCTTTCCCAAAAAAGAAGGGTCTTTCCCAAAAGAGTTGCTAAAACAATGGGAAAAATGTGGATGAAGCTTCGATGAATTTAATTCCCCCTCACCCTGACCCTCTCCCCTTTGGGGAGAGGACTAAGGTGAGGGGGAGGCTGAAGCTTTTAAAACAAGATTTTCGTCAAGTCATCAGGGGTCATCCTCTTACTAAAAATTTAAGCCACTGATTTGGAGAAGGACCAAAAAAGAAATATTCTTCATACATTTTGCTTGCTTCTAGGCAGGTTGCAATCTAATTTATCAACTTGAGCATCTCTAATTCAAGGAGGTATAAAGAAAATTTGATTTGAAAAGTGAGTGAGGATTTGAAACCAACTAAAAGCATTCTGTTTTGGGTCTTTTTGCTTTATTTATCTATCCTGGTCTGTGCTCCGGCGACGGAAAAGAAAACAGCTTTAGAGATCCCTTTTAAAAAGATTGATCATTTCATGGTGGGAAGATATGAAGTGGGAGTCATAGAATATGAACCTTATATGTTGCCCGCAGGTTATATCCAACTTTATTATTTCCCCGTTTATGTGGAGGGGAAAAGAATACGTGATTTCTATGTGAACCTTTACGGCAATCCGGAGGATTTCCAGATCTTTGGAGAGAAAAAGGTTACCAAACAATTCATATTGAATCAGCCCTTTTTATGGCTATTGGAAGAGAAGACCGAAAAGGATCCGCATCTTATTAAGAGGAGATATGAAGGGGCCGTCGAATATGAGAGGATAAAGGAAGACTTGATAAAGATATTGAGTGAGTAATGTTTTTTTATTTAAATCAAATTAAGACAAATTCCCATGTTAACCGAAAAGACTTTTCCCCAGAATGGAATAAAGTTATGATTTGAGATCATATCTGAACCATCTAAAAAAGAACAGTTTGAAAACAAATTTAATGTATATTTATCTTTTTAATTTAGAGGTAGATAAACGCCTATAAGTAGAAAGGAGATTGAGGATGGCACAAAGAGTAAAGGAGTATCGTGAAAAGAAACCTTATGATGTGAAATACATCGTCGATCCGACTCAGGAAGAACTGAGGAAGCTGGCATTGAAGTTCACCCCGGCTATAATGAAGACCGCTTATGGAAATATAGATAAGTTCTCCCGTTTGAAAGCCAGGATGGCAAAATACACCTATATTATTGCCCCTGAATCCGATAAAGACAAATATTCGGGAAGCATAATAGATCCGGCTAAAGCCAAAGAGCTCATAGAAAGACAGAAGGCTTATATTGAGAAGCAGGGTGAAGTGATTGAGATCAATGGATACTACGGATACGGCAAGGGAGCTATGCCGATTCAGTGGCTATATACCAAAGAGGCGGCCAATGTAGCTGGCATGCAGCAGGTTTTGGCTTTTTCCCGCTCCGCCATCGAATCCAAAGATCAACTCGAACAACCATTCAAGCCCAAATTCCGTCTGGTATTTACTGCAGGACTAAATCTCCCAGATATGCCCGGCAACTTGGGAATCTTTGTGGATTTAGAGAATTGGACCACCTATGTGATGGGTTCGGATTACTTTGGTGAGACCAAGAAGGGCGTTCTGCGAATGCTGAATGAGTATGTGTATAGATTGGGTGGACTGGTGATGCACGCGGGAGCTAAAAAAGTAAAAGTGGGAGGGAAAACCCTCACCATGGGAATTTTGGGACTCTCCGGCACAGGCAAAACCACTACTACCTTCAGCAAGCAGGGAGAACTGGCTCAGCCCATTCAGGACGACATGATTGTCCTTTGGCCTGATGGAACCTGCACCATTACGGAGAATGGCTGTTTTGCCAAAACCTATGGTCTTACTCCCGAATCCGAGCCGGTGATTTACCAGGGGACCATCCATTCAGATGCCTGGGTGGAGAATGTTTTCCCTAATCCGGATGGAACTTATGATTTCAGCAAGGGACGTCTTACCCCACAAGAGGTAGCTCGTCTTAAAAAGATGTTGATTGATTCTGGGTCTCCTCCAGACAATGTGGATGCCTTCATAAGCGGAAAAGTTAAGATAGAAGAAGTGGTGGATGAGAACGACATACAGAAAGATGGATGGGATTTTACGGTTTGGACTCAGAATGGTCGGTCCATTATTCCCATGAAAGCCATCAAGGATGCGGCCAGCTTTGATAACATTCCTCAGGTTAAATCATTAGGAATATTGAATCGTGACGAAGGTCCAGATGCCGCTATGCCGGGAATAGTTCGCTTTCCCACGCCGGAGTTGGCGGCGGGATATTTCATGTTAGGTGAGACCTCCAAGACCTCGGCCGCCGGCAAAGAGAGAGGAAAAACCCGTTCTCCATTTACTCAGCCATTTTTCACCAGTCTCTATGGTCTTCAGGCAAAACGTTTCAGTGAGTTAGCCTCCAAGCTCGAAGGGTTGGAGACCTGGCTGATGAATACCGGCTATGTAGGAGGAAATGCAAAGGATGAAGCACAGGGTAAAGCCCTCAAGGTGAAGATCCCTCACTCCTCCGCCATGCTGGAAGCCATGCTTTCCGGGAAAATAAAATGGACTCTAGATCCAGACTTTGGCTACCAGATCGTGGATGTGAATGCCAAAGAAAACTCAGAACTTTTGAAAAAGGTTCCCAAGGAGATTTTGAATCCCAAAATTTTCTTCGAGAACAACGGTCGGGGTGCGGATTACCGAGCCTGGGTGGAGAGGATGAAAAAAGAGCGGGAGGAGTTCTTAAATAAATTCAATGTAGATAAAAACATCGTAAATGCGGTTTCCAACCGATAAGAAACAATCCGCTTGTTCGGAAGAAAATCTATTTGTTCGGAAAACAATCTATCTGCTCGGACAGGGGTTGAACCCCGGTCCGAACTTAGGATAGCAAATGAATGAGTAATCTGGACAAAGGTGTAATGTCTGTCTTCTGAACTTGGTTTCGTAGGCGGGGCTCCCAGCCCCGCCGAAGTATTTTATCTTAAGAGTTATGCAGAACAAAAACAAGGGGTTGGTCATTGTCTACACTGGCGATGGAAAGGGTAAAACCACTGCCGCTTTAGGCATGGCTTTGAGGGCGGCTGGGCATGGAAAAAAGACTTTAATTGTCCAGTTTATCAAAAATTTCCAAAACTATGGAGAATTGAAATTTATTAAGAAATACGATTGCGGCATTGAAATTAAAACCATGGGCAAAGGATATGTGCAGATTAAGGGCGACAAATTTCCCTTCGAGGAACATGTTAAAGCCGCCCAACAAGCTTTACAATTCGCAAAAGATAAAATCTTGTCAAAAGAATATGATATTATCGTTTTAGATGAAATAAACATTGCTTTAGATAAAAAGCTATTAACCCTTAAAGAAGTAACCGAACTCATCCAGCAAAAACCTCCCGATCTTCATTTAGTCCTCACCGGTCGCAACGCCCCCAAAAAATTGATCCAGCTTGCCGATTTGGTCTCCGAAGTCAAAGAGATAAAACATCCCTACAAAATGGGGATACTCGCACAAAAAGGAATCGAGTATTAGCTTTCTTGATGCCCCGGTAACAGGAATTACCGAAGCGGAAAGCATCGGCACTTCCCTTAGGATGAGTCCTTCCTTCGGGACGAAGTCAGAATGAATCCTAATGCCGAAGCACCAACAGAGAAAAGTCAAGGGTGAGGGTACCCTTGACCAACACGGGTAAAAGGCTTACGCCTTAACTCCCATGGCTGTAAATTCCTCCACATATTTTCCAGCCATAAATGCGGCGGTGGCACCGTCATTTAAGCTTTTTTCAAAATATCCAGGAATTCTTTTGGTGATATTATCTTAGTTCCCTTATATTCCCCAACCCTCAATAAATGTTGGTCTCCGGTCACGATATAATCGGCATTCCCCTCCAAAGCACAGGCGAGATATTTATTATCCGTAGGATCGTCTTTTATCACATCAACTTTTGACTCACCGGAAACCATGAAGCTAAACTGAGCTAGTCCGAGTAGAAATTCGTTTATTTCTCCATCTGTCCAGTTCAGTCTTTTTCTGATTTTGGGATAAAGAATTACACGCTTTGTCTCTTTTAGGATGGGCAGGGAAATGACCAAATCAAAGTAACCAGCTTTCCATCTATTAAGTATTCTTGCCGGATTCCCTTTTGCAGTCAATAAGGCACTTATAAAGAGGTTGGTGTCCAATACTGCCTTGAGCACTATTATCTTCTTTTTTTAGATTGTTTTTTAATCTCTTCCTTTTTGGCAAAAGCTATTGCTTCCGTAATCTCACTTTCTATTGTTTTTTGATTTACCTTCCTATTCTTCTGTCGCACTTGGTCAATCATTCGGAAAAATGCTTTTCGATTTTCCTTCCATTGATTAAATTGCCAAACAGGTATCACCGCCGCCATGGGTTTGCCATTCCGCTCGATGATAAATTGGTCATTTTTCAGCAATACCTCATTCAGAAGCGTTCCTAAAGTTTGTCTTACCTTTAAGGCGTTAATTACCTTTTCCATCTCTTAGCCTCCTTGAGTTAAACTAAACCATAACTAATACGATTATATCAATTATAACAGTTGTGATACGAAACCTGATTACTTCCTTGCTAATATTTCTTTTAGCCGGTCTTGGATTCTTGTTCCTCGATATATTTTCCTGCCATAAATGCAGCGGTGGCACCATCGCCTATAGCGGTGGTTATTTGCCTTAATATTTTTTGTCTCACATCCCCTGCGGCAAAGACTCCGGGGACTTTAGTTTTCGTATCTTCTCCAGCCAATATATATCCCCATTTATCTAATTCTACCTGTCCTTTTAAAAATCCAGTCATTGGATTCAATCCCACATAAATGAATACCCCTTGCGCCTCGATCTTTTTTTCCTCACCCGTCGCCCGGCTTTTTATGGTAACCGACTCCACTTTATTTTCTCCGTTTATCGAGGTCACCAGATGATTAAGGTAGAACTTCATTCTTGGTTCTTTTAAGGCTCTCTCCTGCAAAATCTTCTCCGCAGTCATGTGGGGCAGGAACTCAACTACGGTGGCACTTTTAACAAATCGCAAAAGATACAATCCTTCTTGAACTCCGGAGCTTCCCGCCCCAATCACCACAATATCTTTATCTTTGAAAAATGGACCATCACAGGTGGCACAATAAGCAACTCCTCTCCCTCTGAATTTATCCTCTCCGGGAATATTCAACTTTTTAGGCTGGGTCCCAGTGGCAACAATCACGGCTTTGGTCTTATACTCCCCCTCTTCAACTTTGATAGTTTTTATTTTATTTTTGAAGTCGACTGAAAGAACTTCTTTGATGGAAATTGTCTCCAGTCCAAATTTTTGTGCTTGCTCTTCCATTTTTTTCATCAAATCTGCGCCAGTTATACCTTCGGGGAATCCGGGATAGTTTTCCACCCATTCAGTGGTGGCCACCAATCCACCCGGGGCGAGTCTATCCAGAAGCAGAGTATTCAATCTCCCTCTGGTAGCATAGATGCCCGCGGTCAAACCTGCTGGTCCACCGCCAATAATTATCAAATCGTAAATTTTTTGTTCTGCCATTACTTCCTCCTCGCTGTTAATTTATGTGATAAAGTCGCTCATATTTGGTCTTGCTTTTTGAATCTTTAATGTTATTTTAATTTGGTGATGATTGAAAGTCAACATCTTTTATTAGAGGTTTAATTTGCATATTAAACGACCGGAGTGGTTAAAAGTCAAAACTTCATGGGGAAAAAACTATCGTAATTTAAAATCCCTTTTGGCGGATTCGAACCTGCATACGGTTTGTCAAGAGGCGAACTGTCCTAACATAAACCATTGTTTCGGAAACAAAACAGCTACTTTTTTGATCTTGGGCAATGTCTGCACCAGAGGATGCAGGTTCTGTGATGTAAAAAGGGGAACGCCTCAAGCGGTAGACAAAGATGAACCCAAACGAGTAGCCTTCGCCGTGAAGGAATTGGGACTGGAATATGCGGTCATAACCTCTGTGACCAGAGATGATCTGCCTGATGGAGGAGCTTCCATATTCTCACAAACCATCCAGGAGATTAGAAATTTGTGTTTTGATTGCAAAGTAGAGTTATTGATTCCTGATTTTTTAGGCTCTTTTGAATCCTTGAAGATAGTCCTGGATGCGAAACCGGACGTTTTGAATCACAATTTAGAAACGGTGAAAAAGCTTTATCCCCAGGTAAGAAGAGGGGCGGATTACCAAAGGTCTTTGAGCTTACTTGGGATTGCAAAAAACTATGATCAGAATTTGATAACTAAATCCGGGATCATGATTGGACTTGGAGAAACGTGGGAGGAGATAGTCAACTTGATGGAGGACTTGAGAAACGTAAATTGTGATCTTTTGACCATTGGACAATATCTGAGTCCATCGAAGGAGCATCTTCCGGTGTTAAAATATTATCATCCGGACGAATTTGCTGAATTGAAAAGAACAGGAGAGAGGATGGGATTTTTGCACGTGGAGTCCGGTCCATTAGTTAGAAGTTCCTATCAGGCACATAAACAAATAGAAAGCCTATCCAGAAAATAACTTTTCGAAGCTCGGTTAGTGTTGTCGAAGTCCCGCGATGCGGGATCTTGACGACTCGTATCGATGCTCGAGGCTCGAAGTTAGAAGCTGGAACACATAATGGGATCAAGAAATAATCGAGTATCGAGATTCGAATGACGAGCTTCGATTTATGGTGAGCGACTTGTCCTGAGCGAAGTCGAAGGGAGTCGAACCATACGAACATCGACAACGATAAACGAGCATCGATCTTTATGAAAGGAGGAAAGGTGAAACTTTACTATGCCACTTTTAAGTCGCCGGTTGGCGAAATACTTGCCACCCGAACCGACCGAGGTTTAAATTTTGTAAGTTTTCCTAAAAGCACCTGGGAAAAATTCTTTTTGGCATTGAAAAAAGATGATGACGTCACCCTGATCGAGGATAATAAAAAATTCTCCAATCTGAGGAATAATCTAAAAGCCTATTTTTCAGGGAAGAGAGTCCAGTTCAAAGAGAGCTTTGAGTTAAAAGGCGGGACAGATTTTCAGAAAAAGGTTTGGCGAGCCATGCAAAAAATACCTTTTGGTCAAACCCGAAGCTATGGTTGGTTGGCGAAACAGGTGGGAGGTAAAAGCAAAGCCAGAGCGGTTGGGGGAGCTTGTGGGTCTAATCCTATCCCAATACTTATTCCTTGCCACCGGGTGGTGAGGGAGGACGGCGGTTTGGGTGGATATGGCGGTGGATTGGGCCTCAAGAAAAAATTGCTCAAAATCGAAGGGGTGAATGTTTGATTTTCGCTCGTTTTATACTGGGTTTCGTTTAAAAAGGTTAAGGTTTAGATTCGCTTCGCTCACTACAAGTCGGTTAGGTATCGTCCAGAAAGTCATCGTCAGTCGTTTATCGTCTAAAAGCAGACGATAGACGAAGCCAAGATGCGACTTGCGATATGTGACCGTCCAGACGGGCATCCGTCTGGACGAAATCCAAACATAGGAACGATAAACATATAAACTTAATTTCGCAAAGTCAGCGACGGAATATGATCTTAGAAATTCTTACCGTAGGTGCACTAGAAACCAACTGCTATATTTTGGGTGATGAAAAAACTAAACAATGCGTGGTGGTCGATCCCGGCGGAGATTTTGAACTAATAGAAGAACATCTAGAAAAATTGAAACTGAAGGTAAAATATATAATTCTCACCCATGGGCATGTGGATCACATCGGGGCATTAGCCCAGCTTAAGAAAGTCACAAAAGCGGAGATTCTGATCCATTCAAAAGATTCAGCTATGCTTTATGATCCTAACCAGAATCTTTCCATTTTCTCGGGAGACAAAATAATCGCAATTAAGGCAGACAAGCTACTGGAGGAAGGGGATATTATTCAATGTGGCGGAATAAAGCTTGAAGTATTGCATACGCCCGGACACACCCCCGGCAGTATTTCTTTTCTTACTGACAAGATGATTTTCACAGGGGATGCTCTCTTTTGTGGTTCAATCGGCAGAACGGATTTTCCCGGTTCATCCTATCAAAAATTAATTGACTCCATTAAAGATAAACTTTTGAGCAAAGATGATGATTTTATCATTTACCCGGGACATGGTCCGCCATCCACAATTGGCGAGGAAAGAAGGAGCAACCCATTTGTAGGCGGGAATTCTTTGTAGATCCACTTTTCCCGTCACTCTAACCCTCTCCCCTTGGGGGAGAGGGAAGGATGAGGGGGCAGCTTCAAAGGTGTTGGTTCAGGGTGCCCTCACCCTGAACCAAATAAGTTGCGGGGTAAGGGTACCCCGCAACAACAGCTATCGAGAGAAAACTTTGGAAAATTTTTCTGACTATCACGTTCACCCCGATTATTCTCTGGATGCTACCGGGACGATTGACCAATATTGCCAGAAAGCCTTAGAATTGGACTTAAAAGAAATCTGTTTCACCACCCATTATGATACAGATCCTGTAAGAAAAGATGAAGATCCTTTCATGCGCATAGATGGAAAGATTGTTCCCTTGCACGAAGAAAATGTGAAAAGATATATTGAGGATGTAAGAAGAGCCAAAAGAATTTATGGTCCCCTGGGTTTGTCTGTAAAAGCAGGATTGGAGGTAGACTATGCTCCACATATAGAAGAGAGGCTAAAGAAAGATTTGGCATCACTTGATTTGGATTACATCTTAGGAGCGGTACATTGTTTGGATCACATTGCCATTTCCGCTTCAAAGGAGGCGGAGAGTTATTTCAAAAGGAAAAGCTTAAAAGAACTTTGCCTGGAATACTACAAGGTTTTGGGTAAAGCTGTCGAAAGTGGTCTTTTTGATGCCATCGCTCATTTGGATATTTACAGAAAATACGGTCAAGCTTTCTATGGCGACGAGATATTGACCGCACACCGGGGATTGGTCGAACCGGTGCTTGAGCTTATGGTGGAAAATGATGTGGGTCTGGAGATAAATACAGGACTTCTTAGAAAGGGACATAAGGAATTTTCTCCAGGCTTGGAGATTCTGAATTTAGCTCTCAAAATGAATGTGAAAATAACGGCCTTTGGATCGGATGCTCATAAAGTTTCGCATTTAGGGAAGGACATAAAAGAAGCGTATCTTCTGGTGGAAAAACTGAAAAGAGGAATGGAGATGAGAATTGAGACCAGTGCAGAGTAAATCCTTATTCTCATGTCCTGAAACATGAAGTTTGAAGACAAACTAAAAAGTTTTAACAGATTTAACCTGCCCCAAAAAACAAAAGACTTCGCCTTAACCCGACAAGATCAAGTGGCAGAGTCTTTGGGTGGGGTGATATTTCAAAACAGGTATGGCAAATTTGTTTTGGTGGAGAAAAAATTCGATCTAAATCATAGGCATGGAAAAGTCAGATTAGCTTCCTGTTTAGAGCATGATGATAATGTTTTTGCTCGGCTTTGTTTTTCCAGTAGCTCCGCTTGCCAAACATCTATCTGTTCACCACCCTTCGATCTTAAAAGGACCGCGTTCATTGACTGCGAGACCACTGGATTGGCAGGAGGGGTCGGGACCTATGCTTTCTTGGTGGGCATTGGCTATTTTTCCGCAGGATCCAAAGAACGAGATCCCGAATTTATAATTAAACAATATTTCATGCGTGACTTCGATGAGGAACCCGCGGTTCTTCTGGCGGTAAGCGAAAAGCTAAATAATTTCCAATCCATGGCAAGTTATAACGGGAAATGCTATGACCTTCCCCTTTTAGAAAATAGATCTATAGTCAATCGAATTGATTTTGATTCCACCACCTGGTCGCATCTGGATCTTCTGTTTCCTTCCCGGCGTCTGTGGAAAAGACGCATTCAAGATTGCAGTCTGGCGAATGTGGAACAGCAGATATTAAATGTGGGAAGAGAGATCGATGTTCCCAGCTATTTGATTCCCCAAATCTATTTTGACTTTTTGAGGTCGGGCATCATCGATCCATTGATACCGGTGTTTCATCATAATATCTATGATATTTTATCTTTGGTGGGTCTTTCAGTTCTTATTGGTCAGGCATTGCAGGATTTCTCCGTTGCTGGAATAGAAGATCCAGTTGATCTATACAGTTTAGGAAGATTCCACTATAGTTTGGGTAATTACCCAGAAAGCATCGCATGTTTCGAGAATGCCTTGTCCAAAGATATGCCGACCGAATGGCAGGAAGCAATATCCATAAACTTAGCTTTCGCTTATAAAAGAACAGGAAGCATAAAACAGGCGGCGGAAGTCTGGCACCATCTCTTGAAGGAGGAATTCCCTTTTAATTTCTACGTGTATGAGGAGCTGGCAAAATATTATGAGCACAAGGAAAAAAACTATCCTCAGGCTTTGCTGATTGTAGACAGAGCAGTGGAATCTTTGAATATGAATACCTACTTTTCTTACAGCTTTAACTCCGGGAAGGTGCTTGAATCTTTGAAATATCGAAGATCGAGGTTGGAAAGAAAAATGCGTACGTATCTTCGATCACAAACGAACAGCTGAAAAACTAAAAAAAAATCCTCACAGCAATAACCTTATGTTCTGTCAGGAGTAACTCCTGACAGAACAGGGAATAACTTGTCCAAATCCGGATTCAAATGAGCAAATCCCTGCTCTCTTTATGAACAGAATTGCATAAGTAGGGGAGCAGAAGTCAAATCCTCAAAAAGAATCAAAAAGTCTTAATTTGCCACATTTTCAAAGCCTTATTCTGATTTGATTTAATTAAGTTGGAAGACGATATATTAAATAGTGTTCTTTTAAGACATTTATTGAGAACATGGTCCGCTTTATCAAAGCATGAAAATCTTTGAGCGATGGTATGAACCATGTTGATCATACCAATGGCACATATTTTGCACAAATTCGTATGAATGCATACGCATACTTTAAATAAAACTCGGTGAAAAATCGTTCAATGTTTTGAGAGTTTGAAGTTTGTATCCATATGATTGGATTAGAAAATCAAAAAGAGGTTCTTCTTTAGATGAAGGCGAAGCTTCTTTTCTTATTTGCTTTTCTTTCGATATTTTGTTCCACTATTTGGGGAGGTAATCTGGATGGACTTCGACTATCCATTGACCAACTTCTTCAAGCACGAGCGGGGTTAGAGAAATTTGGATATACCTCCTTTGACATTCTTAAAAAGAGACTCTCTTCATTTACGCAAGACCTTCGGGCAGATCTCCAGACACAGAATTCGTGCAGGATTCATAATTTTCAAATCCGAAAGACCCCGCTTCGCGGGGAAAGAAGCTCGAATTCGTTTGATAGAAAGGTTGGAGTAGATTTTGATTTAGATTTTGTAGAAAAATCGAATTTGACCAAGAGGCAGTCCTTCGATGTGGATACCTCAGACATACAAATAAACGATGAGAATTATCCCAGCACGTTTAATCAGAAGCTTCCTTGCGTCTCCATGTTCGATGATAAAGATTTTATAGCAGTTTGGGAAGATGAAAGAAATGGGGACATCGATATTTTCGCCCAAAAAATGACTTTCAACGGAGGGTCGGTAGGGAATAATTTTGAGGTAAGTGAAGAGAGTTTTCCCAAAAATCAACTTTTACCTTGCGTGGCAACCATAGAGGATACTGCTTTTGTGGTGATCTGGGTGGACGAGGAGAGTTTTGATATTTATGGAAGAAGATTCGGTGCAGATCTTTCGCCCCGGGGGGATGTTTTCCAGGTAAACGATGCGGGAATCCCCTCCACGACTCCATCCTTGTCTTGTGGACCGGATGGCGGATTTGTGGTGGCGTGGGTGGACACCAGATCAGGAAATAACATATATGCTCAACGATTTGACCCTCAAGCCAATCCTCTGGGAGCAAGCTTTAAGGTAAATGAGGATGCAGGAACAATGCCCCATCTATCTCCCTCCGTCTCAATTGGGCGAAGTGGAAACTTTGTGATTGTGTGGGAGGATTTTCGCAACCTCGATTCCGAGATCTATGCTCAAAGATATGGCTCTTTTGGGAATAAACTGGGCAATAACATAATGGTGAACTCAGATTCCCTCAACGAAGATCAATATAGTCCCCGCGTAAGTTTAGGGAAAAATGATCGTTTCATGGTCAGCTGGGTGGACTTAAGAAGTGGCATCAAAAACATATTTGCCAGACTTTTTTCTTTCAATGGGACCCCCCAAACTTCTGTTTTTGAGGTTGACACCACGGTGACGTCTGACTCACGGGAAAGTCCTTGGGTCGGTTCGGACACGACCGGTAGATATATAATTGCTTGGGCAGATTATGCTCCACCTCATCCAACCATATACGCACAGAGATTTGATAGCTTAGGACAAGCGATCGACTCGAAACTTACAATAAGTGACCCAGGAACAACCGGTGAACGGCACAATCCAACTTTGTCCACCAATCCCACTGGTGCTTTCGTGGTATGTTGGATGGATAAACGAAATTTGAATTACGATATTTATGGTCAAACCCGCACCAAGGATGGGTTACCCCAGCAGCAAAAGAACTTCATCCTAAATGATGATTCTTCAGGTGCCAATCAGAAGTTTCCAAGAATAGCAACTAAATCGGATGGCAGTTTTATGGTGGCCTGGGAAGATTTCAGAAATAACAATTTTGATATCTATCTGAAAAGCTTTGATCCCAACGGATATCCCTTAATAGATGATTTTAGAGTAAATGATAGTTTAGGTTATATTCATAACAGCGAATTGCCCGACATAGCTTGTAATGAATCTGGGAATTCTGTGGTTATATGGCAGGATAATAGGGGAAGCTTGGACATATATGGGCAACTTTTTGATAATTCAGGTAATCTCGTGGGAGGGAATTTTAAAGTGAATGGTGATAGCGGAACTGACTTGCATAACAGCCCCTCATGCGATATGTCAGCATCCGGAGATTTTGTTGTGGTTTGGGCCGCCCAAAAGGTAAATGTTCAAAATATCTATGGACGACTCTTTTGGTCAAACGGTCAACCCAAAGACACTTGCTTTAAAATAAATGATGATGGACAGCAGGTCGATCACCTCGGTCCAAAGGTAAGCATGGACAGTTTAGGAAATTTTGTGGTAGCCTGGGAGGATAAAAGAGATGGTCAGGATCGGATATACCTGCAAAGGTATAATCATAATGGAGTTAAACTCGGAAGCAATTTTTCGCTCCCGGGGGGGAGTCCAAGTTCAGCTCGAAGCGATGCCGATTTGGACCTAAACAAAACAGGAGAATTTGTGGTGGTTTGGATCGAATCTGAAAAAATCTTTGCCCAGCGATATGACAGTTCAGCCACTCCCATTGGCGATAATATTGTGGCTGTCAATAATGTTTCCAGCTCTCCAGAAAATCCACAGGTTAGGGTAACCAATAACGGTTATTTTGTGGTCGTCTGGACCGATCATCGTCGGGGAGGATCAGATATTTACTTTCAGACTTATTTGAATGGTTCGCCTCGGGGTTCAAATCATTTAGTGAACACCGATACCGGTAATGCATTGCAAAAATCGGCGGGCATCGATTTATGGGGCAATTTTCTTTATTCCGTTTGGATGGATAATCGCATCGCTGGGCATGGATTTGACGTCTTCTTTAACGCAATAAATTTCAAAGAGACCAGTGTTGAAGATGAGGAGGATAAAAAAGATTTGCCTCGGGAATTTGTCCTCTATCAAAACTATCCCAACCCTTTTAATCCTTCCACCAACATTCCCTTCACCGTTTATAGTTCACGGTTCACGGTTCATAGTCCTGTCCACACCACCCTAATAATATATAATATCCTGGGGCAGAAGGTGAGAACTTTGGTGGATGAGCCGAAAAGCAGGGGAAGCTATGAAGTTATCTGGGATGGGAAAGATGACCAGAGAAAAGAAATGGCAAGCGGGATATATTTCTATCAGCTTAAAGTAAGGGATCAGATTCTTACCAAGAAAATGCTGCTTTTAAGATAGCATCATATAACAGAGGAAAGAAGATTTCTCAGGCACCAACTCTTCTGAGGAGATCTTTGAATCTAATACAAACGCAAGAAACAAAGTGTCATTGCGAGGAGCGAAGTGACGAAGCAATCCTACTGCTTTAGGTGGGTGTTCCCCAGACGGGCACATCCGTGCACGGCTGGTCTCAAGACCCAGAATTCGGGCGGGCTTCACCTGCCGTTCATTTCCCGCCCCGCCAAAGGCCCGACAGGAGGCCAGGAAGTCAAAAGAGATTTCAATAGATGATTTTAGAGTCTATGAAAATTTCGTTTGACAGTTGTCCTTCTGTTTATAATTATTATAGATGAGTCTAAAGGGGCTGGAGGAATGTTTAGATGAATTATCTTTTGACCGGGCATCCAGGGGTGGGCAAGACCACCATCATAAAAAAACTTATCGAAAAATTGAAATTCCCCGCAGGCGGATTCTACACCGAGGAGATAAGAGAGAACAACGTGCGGATGGGATTCGCTATCGTTACCTTATCCGGGCTCAAAGGGGTATTGGCGCATCGCAATTTCAAAAGTAGGTATAAGGTAGGGGATTATGGGGTGGGCGTCTATACTTTGAACAGAATGGGGGTAAAAGAAATCCAGATGTGTCTGGTGGAAAAAAAATTGATTGTCATTGATGAGATTGGAAAGATGGAGCTTTTGTCCCCGCAATTTCAGGAAGTGGTGGAGAAGGCTTTGGATGCGGATAATCCCGTCTTGGGAACTATCACTTTAGCTCGCCATCCCTTTGCTGAAAAAGTAAAAGCCCGGGACGATGTTAAAATCTATGAAGTGACCAAAGAGAACCGGGACGAGGTCTTGAAAGTTCTAACCAAAGAGTTGAAAAAGATCATGTAAACTTTGGTTTCCTTATTGTTTTTCATCTTTTTAACTCGGGCACCCTGCGATTGTTTTCCTCTCTGATGCTTCGGGAATAGCCCTGTGGTCAAGTATGTCCATTCTCCCCCACCTTTGGCGGGGGATCAGGATGAATCCACGGAACTGCTTGACAAAAAAGATCGTCAACCACTAAAAGACTAAATTTAACACAAAAATAGGGGCTGTTGAAAAACCCATGGATGTAGTGTAATAGCGATGGGAAGGGGTTAATGTAGGGACAGCCCTTCCTTCGACTTTGCTCAGGACGGTGAGCTTGTCGAACCATGTGGCTGTCTGCCTTGAAGTAGGACAGGGGCAAGCCCTATCCCTACATAAAATTCCCCCTGCAAAAAATAGTTCTTCAATATGCCCAATATTTCTCTTGACTTTGATAGGGATGGTGGTTACAATTTCCGGAGCAATGACAAGGTTGTAGCTTGCTTAAAATGATAAATAAAAGGCTTTAACATATATGATTCAAAAAAACGAAGCCAAATTATGGAACCTGAATTTTTTCCTGCTGTGGCAGGGACAATTGGTCTCCGTAGTGGGTGATATTGCTTATGAAATAGCCCTGGGATTTTGGATCCTTGCGGTTACCGGTTCTACCGCACTCATGGGCACCTTGATGGCGGCCACGCTCCTTCCCCGAGTCATCATCTCTCCCTTTGCCGGAGTTTGGGTTGACCGCAGTGACAGAAAATGGTTGATAGTATTTATGGATTTAATCCGGGGGGTATTCATAGCCCTGGTGGGGGTTGCGGCCTTTATCGGTATTATCCAGATATGGATGGTCTTTGCCGCTGGAATTATACTGGGTATCTGCGGAGCTTTTTTTGGACCGGCGGTCGGCTCCTCTATCCCTGACATCGTACCCAAAACTCAAATTGTCAAAGCTAACTCGGCTTTTTCTATGGCCTCCACGGGCATCGGTATTGTCGGAAACTCTGCCAGTGGTTTTCTGTATCAGTTGTTGGGAGCACCTTTAATGTTCCTGATTAATGGCATTTCCTATGTTATTTCAGGATCTGCCGAGATCTTTGTAAAAATACCCCGCGTCTCGCATAAAAAAGAAGAGTTCCATTTTTTTGAGGATTTGAAATCCGGTTTTTCGTTTGTCTGGAATAAAAAAGGAATAAAATACTTGATGTTTATTGCCGCACTCCTTAATTTTTTTGCCGCTATGGGCGTAATGCTTTTACTTCCTTTATTCCAGCGCACTCAGCATCTGGGACCAGGACGGTATGGTGTTTTGATGGGTGCTTTTGCCGGAGGTGCATTTTTAGGTTTTATATTGACATCCATTGTCAATATAAAATCTTCCAACCGCTTTCTTGTTTTTTTCTGGTGTGGCATTGTCTTTTCAGCCATGTTGGTAGTTATTCCCATATATTTATACTTCCCTCTGATGCTTGCCCTTAGTGTAGTCTCTGGAATAACCAACGCCATTCTCAACGCCTTGCTCTCCTCTATTCTGCAATTAACCGTGCCCCAGGATAAAAGGGGAAAGGTCTTTGGGCTATTGGGAACCGCGTCTCAAGGATTAACTCCCTTGTCCTTTGCTATTGGTGGGATTTTAGCTGAATTTATACCTCTGCAAATATTGATCTCAGCCTGTTTTGTCATAACCTTATTTGGTTTTATTCCCATGGCTTTTATGCCCGATATAATCAGGTTTATAAATTTTGATCAGGAAAAAGAAAAAGCAAAAGACCTATAGGTCAAGCATCCCGTCCAGACGAATCCGTAGGATAGGGTGCTTGACAAAAAGAGTTGGAAACCATACTTTCGATTACCTTCCTCCCTCCAATTTCAATTCGGCTATATCCCCAGAACCGTAATTTAAAGACTAAACTGTGCTTATGTCAGCCCAATAAATTTTAAAAAAACGCCCCCTTTTTTTACTTGACTTTTGGACTTATGGGTTGTATATTATTTATGTAAATTCAATTGGAGAAGCCTACTTTGCAGAAGGAAAGAAGAAAAAGACTTTTTACTCCTCGCACCGCTAATAGATTCTTTTGATTTTAAAGGTATCAAATGGAATTGACGGAAAAGACAAGAAATCTTACCTGGGGTGTATCTCCTTGTAAATGAAAGCCTTAGACTTACGTTCCGGGTAATGCAAAAGACAGGAAAAAGAAAAATACAAAATATTTTTATGACTATTAAACTCTTTATAGGAAAGGAGGTTTTATGAAACCCCAAATCATAATAGGGCTCATGGTTTTCTTGTTCTGCGTCTCTTCTGGGGTATCCTTAGCTCAGGATCCGGGTGTTGCCGACACGGTTAGCTTGGTAAACATCTCCGGAGAACTTGCTAATAAGGTCGCCATGCCAGTATTCTTATATAATGATGAGGAACTTGTCTCAGTTGTGGTTCCCCTTTTGGTGGATGGATATTCCGGCTGGCTAAGGTTCGATTCGGTTTCGTATGTGGGAAGTCGTTTATCCGATCCAACGGTTTTAGATGACCGGCAAGCTTATGTCTTCGGGACGGACACATTCAAGGTCGACTCTTTGCTTCTGTCTTTCTCTATCTCCTCGGGAAGTAATCTACCTGCTGGGAGCGGAAAACTATGTGACCTCTGGTTCACCTTGCATTTCGGAGGTGCAGTTTTAGTGGATTCTTTGCCTGTTTCACCACAAGGAGGGTTGTCACTCACAACCACCGGTCCACAGAGTTTCACTCCTCAATTTTCATCGGGTTTGATTGACATTGCCTGCAGCTATCTAATAGGGGACTGTATCGGGGATGACAATGTAAATTCAGCAGACATTATAATGTGGCAAAAGCTTTACTTTTACGATTCTCCTTGGTCGACCTATCCCGTTCACGAAAGAGCCGGACGGTTTGACTTGAATTGCGACCGAAGGCTGGATATGCGTGACTTAGTCTATTTAACCGATATGCTCTTTTATCCACCACTCCCAGCCTGCACCTGTGGAACTATTAATCCACCGTTGTATGAAGACCCTGGACTTCCAGATACAGTCTGGGTGGAATCAGACACTTTAATAGTTGGAATTCCATCTACCATCTCAGTTGGAATAATCAACGATGAGCCTCTCACTAGTATGGCGATAGACTTGGAATGGGATGGAAGCGCTGTGCTGGGAGTTGATTACCAAAACAGCAAATTTACCGAGCGCGTATCTTATGATAGCATCTTTTGGACTACTGTGCGTCACAGCCTTGCCAATGGCATCAATCCGGATACCTTCCAATTCTATGGCTGGCGAAACGGGGCTGACGCGATTTCCCTTTCACCGGGCAGAGATGCAGTTATGTCCATTGTTTTTAGCCCCCAATCACCCGGAACAGCCACTTTTCGTTTAGTATCCTGGGTGAATGGAAGCCAGTCTATGCTGACTACAGAAGATCGCAAAGCCATATTGCCTGCTTTTTATGGTGGGAACATCACGGTTATTCCCTATCTGACCGGTGATCCTAACCATGATGGGATTATTGACATTTCCGATGTAGTTTACCTAGTTAATTATTTATTTATACATGGCCCCCAACCCAATCCTTTAGAATCAGGGGACGCCACCTGTGAGGGGACAGTAGATGTTTCAGATGTGATTTATTTGATTAACTATCTTTTCATTGGGGGACCACCACCTTACTGCTAATCCAAGAACTCTAAAGGCTTCGGAGAACACAGTTTTCTCCGAAGCCTTTTTACTATTTGAAGGATCCGTCTAATCCGTTCACGGTGAATCCTTCGGGGCAAGCCCTCAGGACAAGTCCGCTCAGGATGAATCCGTTGACTAAACCGCCTCCAAAAAGAGTCTTTTGAAAGCTTCCTTTCCCTTCTTTTTTATCAGCACAATGATGGAATCTCCCTCCTTGAAGACGGTATCCCCTTTGGGGATTATCACCTCATTTCCTCTTAAGCCTGCAATGATTATGCAATCCTTGGGAAGGGTAAGCTTGGAAATCTTTTTGTTGATCAAGGATGATTCTTTTGAAAGTTCGGTCTTGAAAATCTCCACGTCTCCACCCTTGAAAGCTAAAAGCGGGATGGTCATTCCTGCGTCGATCTTTTCCTCAATCAGGGAGGCAATAATCTTGGGGCTGGATACGGTAGCGTCCACTCCCAGAGAGGCAAAGAGGTCTTCGTTTTTTGGGTCATTCACCTTAGCGATAGTGCGAGGTATCAGATAGATCAGTTTGGCTAACTGACAGATCACGAGATTATCCTCATCGGTGCCGGTAACTGCAACTAACACATCCGCCCGATTAGCTCCCATATCCAGAAGTGTCCCCAATTCAGCACCATCCCCAAATAACACCGATTCTCCCAATTCATAGGAAAGCTTGGCATATCTGTCCGGATCTTTTTCCACCAAAACTACTTCGTGCCCCTCCTCCATAAGAAGCTTGGTCAAACTATAACCTACATCCCCACCGCCGACAATTACAACATACATAAGACCTCTCTTTTTTTCCTGTTTTATAGAGTAGTAGGGGCAGATCATGATCTGCCCCTACAAAGCCTATCCTGATTTTAAAAATTCTTTGAACTCTTCGGCTATAATGGCTGTGGGACAGATGATCTCCAATCCCAACTCCTCGAAAGCCTTGGCTCTTTGAGGATCGTAAACCCGACTTGCCACTTTGGGAACTTTGAATCTCTGTTTGACCAATTGAGCCGCCATAATATTGATGTTATCGCTGTTGCTTAAACCCAAAAAGGCATCCGCCTTTTCTATTCCAGCTTGGATCAAAATCGGAATATCAATTCCTTTTCCCAAAATCTTTTCTCCTTTGAAATCTTTGGGAAGCCTCTTAAAGGAATTTTCCTTTGAATCTATCACTGAGACCTGGTTTTCCTCTGAGGCAAGCCAAGATGCCACCCTTGCTCCCACCAGGCTACATCCCAAGATAACTACTTTCATATTTTTTCTCCACTTAATTGATTCCCAACAGATGAATCAGATGAAGCAGATTCGGAATCCGTTTGATCTGTTTAATTTGTTGGGAATAGGCTATTATTCTGGCAATTTATCTATAATCACCTCACAAGGGGCTTTACGTAAAAGAATATCCGTCGTTTTCCCCCAGATATTCTGGCTTCCGTGCCAGGTAGGGCGGATTCCCAAAACGATGACATCTACGTCATTGTCCTTGGCAACTTTGACGATTCCCTCCCCTGCTTCTCTGGCTCTTTCCAATCTGAGTATCGGAACTAAGTGATGAAGTTCCACTATCTCTTTTCCTCGTTCTAAAGCCTCATTTGCCTGGGTTTCCACCTCGGGGATGGGAGCATTTAAGGGCAAAGTTCTAGGAATTTCCAACACATAGGTCAATACGATCTCAGCCTTCTGTTCTACTCCCAATCTGCAAGCTAACTCTATACCCTTCTCCGAATAAGGCACCCCCGACGTAGGGACTAAAATTCGCTTAAAAGCTCCCACCGCATAGCGCGCTTTAGCCACTGCCGGCTGAATCTGTGCAGGTGGATGGAGCATCCACCACAACAGTCCACCAATCGAGATGGCAAACAGAGCAGCAAACACTGCTCCGAGCAAGGTCACTTGGGCTTGCATTTTCGTCTCTCTTTTAAATATTTTATCACGAACCTAAGCCGGTATGCACCCAGAGCCAGAAATCCGCCACCCACCAACAAGGCCATGATGACGATACTGCCACTCCACGAGCGAAACAAAATTATCGCTCCCAGTATTATCATCAGGGTGCTGGTAAACATCTGATAATAATCCTTTCCCGAAATCTTATGGTTCGTGGTTCCTACCGCTAAGGTTTTTCTTTTAACCTTCCAACCTTCCAACTTTCTAACCCTCCAACTTGCTAACTTTCTAACCCTTCATTTTATCTCTTTCCTTTTCCTATCTCTTTCTGCTAAGGCTAATTTATATTGTTCCAAAAGATTATATTCCTCAGCCGAGGTCAAGACTTCGATCTGTTCGGATTCCCAGTCGTGCTTTATGCTTTTAAATACAGGCAAACCACCTTTTTTTCTATACCATGCATAATAGACAAAACATAAAATAATCCAAGAGGGACCCGCAATTCTTCCAATGGTATGAGTCAAGACCACCTCAAATAGAATCGTACCCACCCCTAACATCCCTATAACTCCCAAAACCGGAAAACTGGTTTTCCTTCCTTTATGTTTAAAATTTATATTCAGAGGCACCTTATAGGGACGGGGGGTGTATGGATCAGAAAATCTCAGCTTAATCAGAGCGATAAAGACCAATGTGTATCCTAATGAGGCACCGAAGGCATACATATTGCCTAAGGTATCCATGGCAGAAGGCGTAAGAAAGGACAAAACAGTTTGGATCACGGCAATCATAGAAAAAATAACTATTGTCCTGACCGGGGTGTGAAATTTTGAATGAACCGAATGAAACCAGGGGCTAATTATTCCGAACTGGCTTAAAGAATAAGTCAGCCGGGAAGCACCCATGACTCCAGCGTTAGAGGAGATGAAAAGAATAGTAGCGCCTAGTATAGCGGCAAAAGGACCAGCGATCAGCCCAATATAGGGAATAGTATGAGCAAGTTTAGCTACCGGGTCTCCCATATGTTCTGCGAAAACCTTCCAGGGTAAAACTCCTAAGCCCAGGGTGGAGAAGGATACCGCAAAAATGAAGACAGTGAATATTAAGGTCAAAGAAGTGCGAGGGATTACAGTAGCCGGTCTCTTGGTTTCTTGAGCTGCCTGAGAGATGGACTCTAAACCAACAAAAGAGATGATTGCCAAAGAAGAGCCGTACATAAAATTATGCAACGAAGGAAACTGGGTATTCCATTGATGGGCTAAAAGTGCGGGTTTCCAAGCGAACAGAAAGCCAAAGACGATTATGCTTCCTTCTGCCATAAGATCAACCGCCCCTAATATCGAATTCAAAAAGGATGATTCCTTTATTCCCTTTATATTCACCAGGATCAAAATCCCAATGATAAAGAGGGTCTCCAGGCACCAGACCGGGTTAACATTATGAAAGGGACCGAAACTGATGGCGAAACTCTCTATGCCTCGGCCAAAGATATATGGCATGAAGAAGTTAAGATAGCCGGCTGAGGCAGTAGCAAAAAGGGCAATGTCGATGGTATAATCCAGAAGTAAAGCTGATCCTCCCACGAATCCCCACAAATCCCCCAGACCCCTGAGGGTAAAGTAGGGACCCCCTCCGGCTACCGGATAAGCTGAAGACAGTTCCGTATAAGCTAAACCGATCATTATATAGATTATGCCGGCTAAGGCGAAGACCAAACTGGCGGCGCCTTGGGCATAAGCCATCACCAAACCTAATGCCACATATATGTCTGCACCTACATCTGCATACCCCCACATGTAGGAACCCCAGATGGAGACATCTCTTCTCAGCTCATGTTTTGCCTGGTGAAGAGTGCTTGATTCTGTCGTCAGATTATTTTTCATTTCTTCAATAAAAAAGACCAGAGGAAACCCTTTGGTCGTGTAACCTGTCAACGGATGGAGCGGATTAAACCGATCACTATCCGTTACATCCGCTGAATCCGTTGACCTGTTCCTCTCTTTACGCCTACGAAGTTAGCTGTCGGGCTCGGGTTAAGAGCTAACCCTATCCCCCATTTGGGGGAATTCACCCCTAAAATTCTTGCCCAGACTCAAAAGGGCAATCTTACGCTTGGTTCCTCCGTCCCCCAATTGGGGGGTTAGGCGACCCTATCAAATTTTGACGTTTATTATACGAACCCCAACGATTTTTGTCAACAGTTTTTTGAGGATTTGTGGACAGGTATAGGTACATGGTATCCATCCGGACGGGTGGGCTCAGACGAGCCCCCATCTGGGGGCGTCCGGCTGGACGCTTCAGCGGGGGCAAGATCAAGCTAAAGATTGATACTCCAGATTATCAAATAAAGCTAAAGCCTCCTCTTTGGTGAAGACGTCAGTTCTGACTTCAAGCCCCTTTTGTTTTAGTTTCCACAAAAGCTCAGTCACCTCCGGAAGATCAAGACCAATAGATTTCACTGTATCGGGATCTTTAAAGAAATCTTCTTTCCTGCAAAAAGAGATCAATCGCCCTTGGTTTAACAAAATGATTTTATGTGTCAACTCAGCGATCAAATCCATATTATGAGAGATCAATATTATGGTTACACCCCCGCCTTCGGTGGTTCGACTTCGCTCCCTTCGACTTCGCTCAGGGAGGGTGAGCAAGGTCGAACCCTCAGGGACAGTGAGCGAAGCCGAACTGTCACCACCCTGAGCCTGTGGTTCGACAGGCTCACCACCCCGAGTAAAATCGAGGGGTCGAAGGACGGGATCTTCGACATTTGAGTTCAAATCTTTTAATAGCTTTTTTATTTCTTCGGTGCTTTTTGAGTCCAAACCACAGGTGGGTTCATCTAAAATTAAAACCTCTGGGTTTTGTGCTAATATCCCGGCAATGGCGACTTTTCTTTGTTCGCCGCCACTTAGGGAAAAAGGAGACCTGGAGGCGAATTCATCAAAATCCAGCCCCACCTTGAACATGGAACTTTGAACTCTTTCCTTTATCTCTTTTTCTGTCAGCCCCAAATTCTTGGGTCCGAAAGCGATGTCATCGTAAACCGTGTCCTCAAACAATTGAAGCTCTGGAAACTGGAAGACCAGTCCTACCTTCTGCCTTATCTTTTTCAAATCCACAGATTTTTCCTTTAAGTCGACTCCGTCAAGGATGATTCTGCCTGAAGTTGGAAACAGAAGAGCATTCAAGTGTTGAACTAAGGTAGTCTTCCCTGAACCGGTAGGACCAACCAAGCCAATAAAATCCCCTTTTTCGATTTTCAGATTTATATCATCCAGAGCTTTTCTTTCAGTCAACAGTCCTCGATTATAAATAAAACTTAAGTTTTCGACCAAAATCTGATCAGCTCGAGCGGATGAAAATTTATTATTATTAGATTCTACTTGATTTCCCCTCACCCCCGCCTCTGGTGGTTCGACTTCGCTCACCACCCTGAGCCTGTCGAAGGGCGGGATTTTCAACCTTACCCTCTCTCCAGAGGGGAGAGGAATTTGGTTACAAGAAAATTCAAAATCGAGTTGCTCTCTTTTCTTTTGCGGTTTTTTTCTTTCATTCTTTTTTATTTTCAAGGCAAGCTTTTCTACCAAGTCATCCAGAGTGAGACAATCATCTGAGGGGATTATTCCTCTTTGCGAAAGTTCAGAAGCCATCTCTATGGACAGAGGCGGCTCCAGCCCTGTTTCTTTCAACTTGTCTTCTTGCTTGAAAACATCTTTAGGAGATCCATCAAGCACAATCTTGCCTTTGTGCATGACCAACACCCTATCAGCGATGATGGCCTCCTCCGGAAACTGAGTAATGTGGATGACGGTCACATTTTGCTGTTTGGTAAGTTTCTGGATTAGACTCATCACCTCTTTTCTCCCCTTTGGATCCAAAAGAGAAGTGGGCTCATCTAAGACCAAATATTCCGGCTGCATAGATAAGACCGAAGCTAACGCCACCCTTTGTTTTTCCCCTCCAGATAATTTATGCGGAGGATAGTTTATATATTCTTTCAGATGAAAAAAGTAAAGCGCCCACCTGACCCTTTTCCCCATTTCTTCATAAGGAAGTGCCAGATTTTCCAAACCGAAGGCGATCTCCCTTTCGACCGAGGTGGAGATGAGTTGATTATCCGGATTCTGAAACACCATGCCCACCTTCAAGCGAATAAGTTTCTGTGAATCTTTATTCTGCGTGTCTTTTCCATCCACTATTACTTGTCCGGTGGTGGGCAAAAGAAGTGCATTCAAGAGTCGGGCTAAGGTGGTTTTGCCGGAGCCATTGGAGCCGATGATAGCGACGGATTTCCCCTTCTCAAACGTCAGGTTAATAGCATCTAAAGCTAAGATGCTTCGCTTGTCATCCCTTGTGAAATCTCCAGTCCCGCCTTTGGGCGGGATCGGGTGGGATCTTTCGGACAGCTTATATTCATATGAAACTTTCTTGAGTTCTATCATCGATTTGAATATAGAGAGATTGGAAATCTTTGTCAAATAAATCCCAGCTTAGAGATGGTTGGGATTCACGTCTTCCTGTT
>Ga0315289_10000156_pt1 | contig 109607 bp, 219 predicted proteins | sample YL17G11_40_MG_FD_203452 | JGI IMG/M metagenome (GOLD analysis project Ga0315289, IMG submission 203452) | Sediment microbial communities from Yellowstone Lake, YNP, Wyoming, USA - YL17G11_40 | ecosystem: Environmental > Aquatic > Freshwater > Lake > Sediment | place: USA: Wyoming | collected... | reverse complement strand
AGATGTGAATAATATGAATATGGCACTGAATGATTTGCTATGTTATACTTGTTGCATAGGAAGAGTACTAGTTATATTACTCGGTAATGTTAAAGGGAGGTTTTAGCATGTGTTAGTAGCAGTACTTATCGGCATCGACTTTTAATGACTGCTACAGGTTACAATCTAGGGGGAATGGTTGGGAAAGTACTTAGTAGAGTGCAGGCTTTGTGGTCTGAGTTATGAACAGATTACTGGTACGCATCTACAGTCTGCTCATGGAATAGGTACTGTCCTTGAGTACCGGGCAATGTTCCCAGATGCTAGTATCTATTCTGACCTCGTTCTTGAGTCTATGGGTTCTTGGCAGGAGTTTGCGGCTGAGAGAAATGAGGCTATATCTAAGGCTCTTACAGGCAGAGACATAACTTGGGGAGATGCAATCTCAGAAGCGAAGTTTGGTGTTCCATCTACAAGGTCCTCAGAGGATTTCTCCAGGACTGCTAAGGAAATGTGGAGTCAGCCTGGTTATAGGGAAAGGCTAAGTAGGGTTCATAATAACCTGTGGTCAGATCCAGAGTTTAAGAATAGCCAGATAGCTGCAATGAGGTCTGGGGCTGGTAGTTTACATCCTAACTATCCCGAATCTTGGCTAAAGGATTTGCTAGACTTTGTAAGTCCAGGTAAGTGGAAGTTCAATGAGGGTGAGCTAGTAGTAGCAGGAAAGGTACCTGATTTCTATAGAACTGACGGTGTAAAGGATTGCATTGAACTTTTTGGTGATTACTGGCATAGGGATGAGTTGGAGGAAGTAGCCAGAATGTATCTATATGGGGAGGCTGGTTATAGATGCCTGGTGCTTCGGGAATGTGAGCTTGGACTTAGAAGGCACACTGGGCTTGATAGTTCTAAGTTTCTAGCAAAACTAGAAGCCTTTGGTTTATACTAGAAGTGGTGCTCCTCTTGAGTAATTGAGAGGTAATAAATCCCGCTAAGTCGGTGAAGCCTAAGGGTAGTGATACTTATGGTAATACCGAGCTAGCAGTTGAAAGACAGGCAAGTGTAGAGACTTTACACGGGACACCCAGTAATGGGTGAAGATAAAGTCCAACCCTCAGGAAAACCTGGGATAAGGTTGCATGATTTCCATCGTGGTAGGTGTAAGTCTGGTTCCGGTCATCCTGCAGACTACTGCAGCTATTACTAGTCCTACTGGTTTAGCAGCTCTAGTTGGTGTTCTGCCATACGTTTTCGTCGCAGTTATCCTATTAGGGGCAGTAGCATGGATAGGAGGCCAGGGTTAACACTAGTCAGTAAATGGGGAGTTGAAATATACTCCCCATTCTACTATTAAAAATTTTGTTATAGGAGGATACTAGAAATGGTAAGTAAACTTTCTGCAGTACTTGCTCATGATATGGACCCACGGTATGGATTGGGAGCACAAACACCAACTTCAAATTCTAAACCAGGAGGTGGGGGTTTTGTTGGCCCGGGGGGAGAAAATCCTAGTTGGGTAAAGACTTTTCCACACCCAGAAAAACCTACTGAGGTAGAGGCAAGAAGGCCCAGTAATGAGTGGAGTGCTGGTAGTAAAAAAATACCTGGTTTGTCGGAGGGGGCAAAGCTGAGGTTAGTACCAGCTAGGAATATATCTGGAGGGGTAGCAATCTCAACTGGGTCTATGCGTGGTTTGTTACCAAAGTTTGGGGGAGGAGGAGGAATAGCTGGTAACTATTTAAAGATTAGAACTATGCCTAACCGTCAGGCATCTCGGATGCCTGATACACCTGTTGGTATACCTTCTGGTATGCCTGCTAATGAGAAATCTGTTTATCAGGCAATACAGGAGGGTTATACTAGTCCTGATAGTTTGGGAGTAGCTACAGGATTGACAAATGAGGAGATAGGTAGGGCTTTTCACTGGTTACTTAGTAAAGGTTATATAAAGGCGTAGTATTATGGCATGGGGAAATATTGCTTCTAGTTTGGGTGGGGGACCTGTTGGGGGTAGTAACCCTACAAAGGCCCAACAAAGTATAAATGCAGCGAAACAGGACTATCAGAACTGGCAGAGTGGAGTTAGTTCTGCAAAGAGTCAAGCAGAAGCAGCTGGACTATCACCTTGTGAGGTGAGTGCAGCGGTTGCTGGCGCGAATAGAGCATATATGATGGAGGCAAGCCCGTTTTATAGAACAGAGCAGACACAGATAGCGGGGAGAGAAGAGTGGAGAAATATGACACAGGAGGAAAGGGCAGTAGCTGGGGGAGGTAGTTACTTAGGAACAGTATTACAACCTGGAGATGAGTGGGGTGAAGAGGATGTTAGTAGGGCATTTCAGGGAGGGGCTGCAGCTAATATGCCTACTGAGGAAAAAGCTGTTTATTTAGCAATCGTTGATGGATATACTGATTCTAGTCAGTTAGAGATAGCTACTGGTTTAACAGGTGAGGAAGTAGGAAGAGCACTTTCTCAGTTAGTTAAGAAAGGGTTTATTAGATATCTAAAATAGGAGGTTAATAGTCGTAAATGGCACAAGTAACTAGTGGTGGTTGGACTCAAGCCCAAGTAGTTTCATTTGCAAAAGCCCATGGAATTGAGTACCATCCAGTTACTGGAGGGGGTAGTCTAGTAACAAGTGGTGGTTGGGGACCAGCACAGGTTCTTGCATTTGCAAAAGCTCATGGGATTCAAGTAATTCCTAGTTCGGGATTGGGTGGAGGTACTAGTAATAAACCTCCTACTGTAGTAGTACCTGGTGAGCCTACTGAGGCTGAAAAGCAAGCTTTTCTTAGTTACTACCAGGAACATGGTGGGGAAACTCCTATTACTATAACTGGACCTACTACGGGTTATTTGGTTAAGGGACCTGAGGGAATTTTTGAGAGTGGGGGTGTGGAGTATCTTAACCAAGGTGGTATTACTTATAGGAATACGCAGGGAGGTTGGCAGATAGTAACTCCTGAGGAAGCTAAGATTGAATCTTATAAGACTAGTGGAGGGGGTTATAATTTAGTTGGAGCATTAAGTGAGTTAACCCCAACTCAGTTAGTCAGTTTTGGTTTTAGACAGGAGGATGTTGATAAAGCCTTAGAATATAGGTCTGGAACTATGGCTCCTACTAAGCAGATAGAGTTAGCTGGAGGTCATCCTGTTAATCTCTTTTCTCTTGCTGGTTTATCCCAGGCAGGTCAGTTTGGTTTACCGGTGATTCACGCAGATGAGTATTATGGTTCTAAACCTGGATTTACTTGGTTAGAAAAAGTAAGAAATGCTCTTTGGGGTATTTCTCCTCCTGGTAGTTGGGGTGGAGGTTATAGTCCGAGTCCCAATATGTTACAGACTAAGGCATGGTGGAAGGAGTCTCCTATTCAGCCTATGATATTTGCTGGAGGGCTTGCACTTGGTACTGGTGAGGCTATGGGTGCTCCAGTTTTAGTTAAAGCACTTGGGCCAGTATCATCATTCCTGAAATGGGGAAGGGCACCTATTGAAATTTCTCCAAGTCTTGGGAGGTTTGCTGGACCATTATCTGGATTCTTAACTGGGGTAAAAGCAACTACAACTGTACTTACTATCCCTACAGTTGCGACTATTGGTAGTGCGACTGCACTGGGTGCCTTATCTGAACCGGAACCTATTGAGAGTAATATTGCTAAGGCATGGGAGCAGTATAAGGGTAGTTCTCAGTATAGTCAAGGCTATAAGGAGTATATGAGTGATGCGTCTTCTCTATATGACCGGGAGGCTAGAGAAGCTGCTGCCCAAGGATTAGAATTAGATATCGGAAAGGATGAGTTTTTAGCCCAGGCTAGTTTAGATTATGACCCACAAGTGATGGCAAGTATTAGGGAGAGTGTTTTGGGTGAGATGCAGTATCAGCCTAGCATAGTAGGTGCTTTGGGAAAAGGAACGGAGAGGTATCTTATGCCTCCTTTAGAGAAGATGCAGGAGTGGCCTACAGTACCTAAGTTTCTAGTAGGGGGTATGTATCAGATACTTGCTCCTTCTACGGTTGCCTCACAGTTATATCCCCAGTATGGGGCTAAGTCTCTTACTACACTATTTCCTTATTTTGGGCCAGTAACTGCTGCTGGTGTATTAACATGGAAGCAGCCAGGTATAGGACATAAGATAGGTACTGTAGGATTTACCTTACTTCCTGGACTACAAGGAAGTCTCTTTGGACCTAGAGCAGTTGGTTTAAGAGGAATTGAGAAGTTCTGGGCTAGTAAAGGAATAGGAGCAAAAGTTAGTCCTGAGTTAGTAGCTGAGGGATTGGGAGTAGCAAAAGGAAAGATTAGTTATGGGGAAGCTATTACTCCTCTTGGAGGAAGGATAGTACCAATCTCAGAGACTATTGGTACTGTTCTTAGGAGTGATACTAGAGTTACTGGATTCGGGGCAAAGCTGGTAAAACTTAGTAAGGGAGAGAAGCCTCGTTATACGGAAGAGATAAAGTTACCTACTGCTGAGGAGCTTTCGGGTGATATCTATAGGCCTTCTAGTGAGTTATTTCCTTTTAAACCTGTTGCAGCTTATAGACCTCAACCTGTTAGTCTTACAGAGTCGTTGGGTGCTCCTAAAGAAGTTGCTTTTACTAGATATGGGGAGGTTCTATCCCCACTTGAGTATAAATTCCTTAAGTCTAGTTATCCTATAGAAGGACCTACAGCCTATGCTCAGGGAACTGTTTCTATGTGGCCTGTTGAGGAATGGTATGGAAAAGGTGGGGGGCCTAAGTCGGGCCCACCTATCCCAGAATGGTGGTATCCTTTTGAGCGGGGACCTATGCCTGGGCTAGGTGGTATGACCTTTGGTGGTGGTTCTACAAAAGGGGGTGGGGGTTTATATAGAGGTCCTGATGTTCTGTATAGTGGGGAGTTCAGTTATCCTCTAGAAGGAGGAGGATATGGTAGTCCTTTATATAGTTGGGGAGGTCTGGGAGGAGAACTTGGAGTTGGAACTAGAACTATGGATTGGACTAAAACTCTCCCAAGACTTACTATTCCAGCTAGAATAGGAGTTACTATACCTACTAGAGTTAAGCCTGGGATAAAAACTCCTTTTAGTCCTATTATGCCTGAAAAGATTCCTAGTAAGCCTTTTGTTATTCCTGGAGTAGCTAAACCAGAACATGAACCTGAAATTTTTACACCTGTTGTAACTCTTCCTAGAATTTATACACCTCTTATTACTGGGACTGTAACAGTCCATCCTCTAATGCCTGAATCTGAGTTACTTATTCCTATTGTGCCAGAGGCCCTAACTGAGGAACCTGTAATACCTAAGCCTATGGTGGTTCCAGAACCTTTTCCAGTAGTAGTTGGCTTTACGACTACACCTCCTGTTATATCTCCACCTAAAATTGGTATAACTCAACCTGAACCGGTCCTACCTAGTTATGGCTTACCAAGACTACCTTTACCATTCCCACCTCCTCTAGGATTTCCTGGTATGGGTGGAGGCTATAGTGGGGGTGGTATTGGTAAGGTATTAAGTGGAGCAAAATGGGTGGTACCTGGTTTGATACTAAATATGCCTGAGCCTTTAAGTATGAGGAAAAAGAAAATACAGCTTGCGGGTAAAAAAGCAGTAAGATATGGGGCTAGGGAGGTATTAAGAACTCCAACTGTAAAGGGTATAAAGTTGGGTAGGCAAACTTCAAGGAGAGTTAAACTAGTAAAGTAGGAGGAAGGTATGAGTCTTGTAATTCTTAAGTGTCCAGACTGTGGTAGTTTGGTAGCTTTTTGGTCAAGCATTGGTTTTTGCCGTTGTAGTAGGATATTGATGCTAATTGACTCTACTAAACCTGGTAAAGTAGTTATAGTAAAGTGATGTACTACTGGGTAGTTGACTATACTAGGGCAAAGGATGGTAGTTTAAGACCTGTCATTATAGGAGGCAGGTCTTTTTCTTCTGAGTTGCTAGCTCAGCACTATATGGATGATGCTAACTTGAGTCAAAAGGCTGAAATTTTTGAGTTACCTACAAGTAATTCTAGTAGGGCAACGCAGATGGTAAAAGCTCAGTTAATAAGGCGTTATAAGTCCTTAGATAAAGGAGTGAGAAGGGCAGTTCATAAAGTATGAGAGGTTGGCCTAAAGGAAAGATAAGAACTATTTGCTCTAAGTGCAGTAGGGCAAGTTATGTTGAGGGAGGTACTCCTGAGGAGAGATTTTTGCGTGCCATTTTTGGGACTGAGTATACTTGCTTAAAGTGTAGGGAGTATATTGGGACCTGTCCTATCTGTGATAAAGATATTACTATTAGGGATATAATTTTTCAGCCTAGAGTGGGGGGACTAGTTCACGCTAAGTGTGCTGCTTCGGAGGAAACGCAGAGTACACTAACTCTACCGTGAGAGCATTAGGATTATGATGAGAAAGCAACGTAGTAAACTTAGTAGGATACCTAGCACTAGAAGAGCCCAAGCTAAACATAGAAGTATTTTGAGGTCCTTGAGGTCCAGATAGGTGGCCTTTTGGACAGTATTTAAAGAGGAAAAAAGGGCTGCTCTTCCTATTCTTAGAGAATTTGTTAAGGGGCATCCAGTTAGAGGATATGAGAAGGCAGCAAGGAGTTTAGTAGAGAAGCTAGGTAAGATAGATATTCCAGATCACGAGGTAATAATGCTTTCTGGCCAGGAGGAGGATCTTATAAAGCTGATGCTTAGAATTTATCCTGAGTTGTATGAAAGTCAACCTGATTGGATTTATAATCCAACTAGGCCAGAAGATCTATAAGTTGAAAGAGTAGATAGGTGCTTGAGTTTATCCCAGTTAAATTCGCCTGGTCTAGAAGCGGAGCTGGTTCTAAAGCTAGAGAGATTCTTGAAAGAGGTTTTTCTGCAAAGATAGTTGAGGAGAAGAGAGGTTATGTTGTTGAGCGCTCACTTGTAAGACAAGGTAACCCAATTATTATTCTGCCTGAAGGCTTGGTTATTGAGGAAAGAGAGGTTAAGTAGATGGATGAACAGTTGATGAGAGAGTATATAAAAACTGTTAGGGAAGAGAGAAGAAGGAAGTCTACAGAGAACGTTGGGAAGGTTCTTAAGGTTTTTGGGAAGTTGGTACCTAAAGGAGTAAGACACCCTGATTCCCTTATTACTAATGCACACCTTTATATACCTGGAAAGAAAGGGAAGACTAAACTATGGTAAGTAAGGAAGATAAGGAGGTGAAGTTTGTGGTAAAAGGTATTGATCCGAGGCAATTAGAAACCTTTCTAACTAGTACAGCAGTTAGGGAGGATATTAGTCCTGAGGCAGCTCAGAGTTGGGGTGGATATATAGGTAAAGAGAGAGGGAAAACTGAGTGGGTGGCTAAAGGAAATGTTGTACTACCCAATGAGGAGTTTGTTAAAGGAGAAGAGTACAATGCTCTACCTCCTGACGAGCAGGAGATGTTAAGCAGACTAGGCATTGAGGGTTTCAATGAGTTTAGGGGTGAAAATATTAAGTTGGAGGATGGCAGCTGGTTATCTAAGGCGACGGATGAATATAAAGTCCTTGATGCAATAATTGAGGGCCACAATACTTATGAGGATATGACGCAGGTTACTGGTTTAACTAGGGACCAAATTGATATTGCTATTGAAAACTTAAAGAAAAAGGGACTAGTTAGTACTACTGGGGATACTACTGTAGACGCAGAAGAGAGAAGGAAAAGGAAAAGAAAGTGGTTAATGTAAATATAGGAGGTAATTAGTTAAAATGCCGTATGTTGCTAAAGGTGATGAGTTCTCGAGAGTTGACCCACGTCAGTTAAATAACTTTATGAGAGTACCTGGATTTGTACAGTCGCTTACTCCTACACAGTATGGTAGTATGTTTAGGAGAATTCTAACTGCTGGATGGACCCCTGAGGAGAGAATTGTGTATGATGCAGTAATTGAGGGTTATACTTCTCTTGATAGTTTACCGGTAGCTACTGGTCTAACAAGTGAGCAGATAAGAGGGGCACTCGATACTTTAACTGGAAGGGGTTATGTTAGACAGTCTGGAGTTGAACTTGAGAGTAAGGAATTTGCTCTATAAACTACTACCTTTAGTAGTTCTGGTAGTAGTACTATTTGCAGCTACACCAGCTTATGCTACTATAGGAAATCCTAACAGTATATATATTGAGTCTGTTAAAGCTTACAGGGGACTATGGGAAAGTGGCGATATGCTGTTTGTCGTTGAGTATGACCTAAATTATACTGTTGACCCTGGGGAGGATCCTTCGGATACGTTCCTAGTTGGCATTTGGAATAATACTATTAAGGGGCCTGATATGCCCCTTAATTATTACCAGTATAACTTTATTTCGGTGTATCTAACTGCAGCTCAGGTAGTTAGTTTTGGTTATGAGTTAGATGACGAGCTAAAAGTTAGGGTTGTAGGTAATCCCTCGTATTTCCCTACTTTAACTGAGGGTGCTAATATGAGAACTGTAACCTTAACAGCTAGTAACTGGCTTGAGGGGGGTTCTGTTTCTGAAACGAGACTATATTTAGCTGACTGGTGTATTGTGCTGGCTGGATCACTTGAGGATGCTTGGGGAAATATAACTTTACTCTCTTCGGGTGATAAGCTTAATTCTGTTGGGATGGTAAAGTTCAAGGAGGCAATTCCTGGACTAGATAGTATATGCCCAGATATCTTTCAGGTAGCTTCTACTTACCCTGAGTATACGGATCCGGTATATAATAATACTTACCAGGATACATTGACAAGTAGAGAGGGGGCTAGATTAGCAACTGCACTTGAGGGCTTGGGAGTATGGGTTACTGGAAAGAATGGGATGGGTAGTGTAGTAGGGGGGCTTGGTTTGTCTATCCTATTTTTTATTCTAGCTGGTAGGATATTCATAGCTACTCACTCGGTACCAGTAGCTATTGCTGTAAGTATACCATTCTTATTTGTTGGGAATATTATCGGGATACTATCCTTGACTATTACCTTTATTGCTGCTTTTATGGCTGTACTAATGTTTAGTGTTACATTCATACTGGGGAGGTTTGGTTGATGTTTAAAAAGCTAAATAGACCTGTAGGGTATCTACTACCAACTTTACTTATAGTAGGTATGCTAGTTGGAACGTTACTAGCTATTCCTAGCAGTTCTACTTTTGCTTCGGGAGAAACTATTGTAGCTTTTAACTCTACTCCTGTTGGGGGTAAATGGACAGTACCTATTGGAGTAACTTCAGTAAAAGTTTTAGTAGTAGCAGGTGGGGGTGGTGGTGGTGGTAATGATACTACAGGCGAGGGTGGTGGAGGTGGTGCAGGAGGTTTTATTTATAATGCGACTTATACTGTTATACCTGAAGCGGAATTAACTGTTACAGTTGGGGATGGAGGTGCTGGTGCAAGTTCAGGTCAAGGAACTAATGGCAGTAATTCTGTATTTGATATACTAACTGCAATCGGGGGTGGTGGAGGAGGATACTATATTAACCATGCAGGATCTCCTGGGGGTTCTGGTGGAGGTGGAGGGCAAGAATCTGGGGCTGGAGGGGATGCTGACTATATTTCTCCGAGGCAGGGATACGATGGTGGGGCTGGCTCTGGCGCTACCTACCATTGTGCAGGTGGTGGAGGTGGAGCTAGTGTAGTTGGTGCTAATGGTGGTGCAGCAGGGGGAGGTAAGGGAGGTAATGGGACGGCTTGTTCGATTTCTGGTTCATCTGTTTACTATGCTGGTGGTGGTGGAGGTAGTACCCACAATTTAATTACAGCTGTAGCTCCTGGTGGTCTAGGTGGTGGGGGAGCAGGAGCAGGTAAGGATGGTGGTGGACCAATTGCAGCAGTAGCGGGAACAGTAAATACAGGTGGGGGTGGGGGTGGTGGTGGAGAACTACAGGTTGGTATGGCTGGTGGTTCCGGTTTAGTTATAGTAAGTTATGAGACACCGGGGATAGTAATACCTACAGTTACTACTCAGGAGGTATCTGGTATAGGAACAACCTATGCTACAGGTAATGGAAATATCACTGATACTGGTGGTGAGAATTGTACTAGTAGAGGTTTCTGCTATATGGAGGGTACCTCGGGGGATCCTACTACTTCTAGTAGCATAGCTTATGATAGCGGTAGTTTTGGCAACGGTTCTTATACTAAAGTTATAGCTAGTTTAAGTCCAGATACGAGTTACCGTGTTAGGGCTTATGCTATTAACTCAGCAGGTACGGGATATGGAACTACTGTTCAGCTTCTTACTGAGGCAGTAATATATAGTTCTGGGGCCTATAGGTCTGAAATAACCATAATTGATATATCGGTTACTGATAGAATTGGTGTTCCAGCTTTGGTTCCTTTCGGTACCGCGCAAGCTATAGATTTTGGTTACTTGAGTAGTACTTGTTTAGATACCAGGATGTTTGAGGGGACAACTGAAGGATTATATATGGTAGCTGATGATAAGATTGGTGTCTTTATTCCTAGTTTGATAGCTAATCAGCAGAGGCAGTATAGGTTTGAGACAGGATATAGTCCTGCTAATCCTTCATTTGGTTTAATAACTGGTAATGGTGGTAATGTAACAGTTGCAGATAGTGCTACTTTAGGACTAGCAAATAACTTTATTATTGAGCAGGATGGATATGTCAATACCTCTGTTGTTGGGAATTTAAGTTATAAGCAGAATGTTATTAGAACATATGTGAGTGGTACTGGTAATATAACTTCATCAATACTTGGTGTTATAAACTGGACTTCACCAACTGGATATGAAGATGCAGATAGTAAATGGGGTCTTGAGACTTATGCTTATGATGATGCTTTCGGTGTAGTGGGAGCTGAGCCTGATATCCCTGCGAGTTCGTGGGGAAGCTTTTTGAATCTAACTATTACTGCTACAAACTGTAGTAAGCTGAGATTTTATACTAGTAACTCGTATGGTTTTGTAGACCTTGTGGATTTAGATGTATACTATAGTAGTGCTTGGCACGATGTTTATAATGGTACTTTTACAGATGGTATGTGGATTGATAAGAGTCTGGGGGGGACATATTCTGTGACTAAAGCAAGGATTAAATTTCACAATACTGCTACATATCCAAGTTCCATCGACCTCCTTGAATTTGACTTTGGGTGTAATGAAACGGCTACTACAATAAATGCTACTGCTACAGGGATTTCAGGTGGAGAGCATATAATCAAAGTAATGGCTAATGGTACAATTGCTAGTGGGCATGGGGGATATCTTTCTATTTGGATAGATGGTACTCAAGGGGGCAGTACTAGTCTAGGCAACTGGAGTGTTGCTACTAACTCTACTAACTGGAAGTTGATAGAGAATAATGTAATGCCTTATATGAACTATACTAGCATTACTGTAAATGGGGTGCAAAAATTACTGTTCCAACCAAATACGATAATAAGTGGTACAACCTTGGTTGATAGAGTAGGTAGTAATAATGGTACTATAGCTTGGGGTTCAAATTCTAACCTGACTATAGTAGTGGGAGGTTTAAAAAGTATGACTACTTATATATCAGCACCAACTGAAGAGGGTGAGTTACCTGTTGTACTCCCATTACCTGGCAATGTTACTTTATGGGAACAGGAGGAGGAAATTACTACTATAGGCTGGCTTCCTTTCGACTTGATTCAGCCTGCAGCTGTTGAACTTGGGTGGACTACGAATACACTATATGAAGTTCTAATGATATTTGCGGCTATTATGATAGGAGTAGGAGTAGCAGTCGCGACTGGTAGTGCTCTATTAGCTGTTATAGCTACTGGTATTGGCTTAGCAGTGGGGGCTAGTACTGGTGGTGTTGGTTGGTGGATACCTATAGTTTATGCTATATTTAGTAGTGCATATCTAGTTGCCTCAAGGAGTATGTAATGCCACCGAAATATATAGCTTTCTTTGTGTTCTTATTTGTAGTTGGGACTATACTAGGCTTAATTATAGAACAGGGAACAATTGGTTCAAGTCATCAAAGTACGCTTAATACCTTACTTCTTTGGAGGCAAGTAGGAAGTGAGGAGTCTTGGGGTATGCTTGATATAATCGCTTTTGTTCCAAACTACTTTGGAGCACTATTTAAGGCAGCTATTTGGGACTTTGCTTTTATACAGGGAGGCTGGATTTATGTTAAGTGGATAATTTGGACCCCTTTAATGGCTATGTTTGTATGGGGACTCGTGATGACCTTCGTATCTATCTTCCAGAAGGTACTATCATAGTTAGCATTTAGGAAGTTTATAAAGGAAGTGAGTTAGTCTATGAGTTTAGTTATGGAATTTAAAAGGGAGGTTTTTAATGGCCAATGTAATGATGCCAGTAGTTTTACTTATACTTGTATTTATGTCTTTTCCTCTAGTACTACAGTTTGCTATAAGAGGAAAGATAAAGGGGAGACATCTGTGCTGTATTATTGAAAAGGGAAGGCCCCTAAGTATTAAGTTATTAAAGATTTATAAGGATGACTTTATTAAGGATGGGAGTGATGAGTGGGTACTTAAGAATGACTTAATGAAGCTTGTAGACTATCCAATAGGATGGCCTAGGATATTATCATCTTTCCAGCAGACAGTTTGGTGTTCGCTAGTCATGAGAGGAAGGAGTGACCCTCTTAATTGGCAAAATCCACCAGCCGGAGCACTATCATCAAAAGAGTTACCTGCTGTACTTGACCCTCAGTGGTTAATTAACTTAGTTAAGGGTGTAGGTGAGGAAGGTAAGGTTGGTAAGGGTGAGAGAATGCTAATGTATATAGCTGTTGGTGCTAGTGTTGTAGCTGTGGTTATGATGTTCTACGTTATATCTAGATTGGGAACAATTGAGCAGGCAATTACAGCTTTAAGGGCAGTAGTTCACTAGTAGGATGATGAATAAGTATATCACACAAGGCTTAACAGACTTAGGATACGGGCTTAAGAATCTAGTCCCGCGAGCTATAGGCTATTCACTCAGACCGAGATGGCTGTGGTTTGGGGTTACTGATAGATGTAACTCCCGTTGCATTCACTGTGATATATGGCGTAAAGAACCAGTTGGTAATGAATTAACTCCTGAGGAAATAGAGGAGGCTCTTAGTGACCCACTTTTTAGGGATGTAAGGTGCATACTAAATGCTGGGGGTGAACCTACCCTCAGGGATGATTTCAATGAGATTCTTCTAGCAGAACATAAAGCTCTTCCTAATGCTAACTTAACCTTAAGTACTAATGGCTTGTTACCTGATAGAGCGATGAGTGCAGTTGAGTTTGCAATTCAGCATAATATCAACTTGGGAGTTGGATTATCTTTAGATGCAGTAGGAGAAGGTCATGATTTGATAAGGGGCGTTAAGGGTAATTTTGAAAAGATAGACGGATTATCTCATAAACTTATAGTTCTGAGTAAGAAGTACGGGAATGAAAGGGTATCCTCTATATTTGGTTTTACGCTTAGCAACTATACACTACCTTATCTGGATGATGTCAAGACATATGCTAAAAGTCTGGGGATAGAACTTCTTGTGCAGTGGTACAGCCAGTCCTCATTCTACGATAATATAGGCAAGGATTTAGCTAGCAATAATGGTTCTATGGTTAAAGCTGTTGAGTCATTACCGTACCCGATTCTCCGTGAACTATGGCTTAAATGGCTGGCAGGCAAACCTATCAAATTTCACTGTTTTGCTATGGATACATTCTGTGCGCTGCAGTGTAATGGTGATATTGTACCTTGTCTGAGTCTTTGGGATACTAAAGCGGGTAATGTTAGAGAAAGTTCCCCCACAGAACTCTGGCACAGCCCTAGGGCAGTAGGAGTTCGAGGAATAGTCAGGAATTGCCAAGGGTGCCTAAATGCATGGGGTACTCGCTGGAGCTTTGAGACTAGCTTCTATCCTTATATACTATACTTTCTAAAACACCCACGAATGCTTATAGGAGGTAAGAATGCCAAAAAGGCAGTTAGAGATTAAAGTTAGCGGGAGTCACCTAGTAATGAAGTTTGGAGAAGGATTGTTTGTAGCCCTAACAAGATACTCAACTGGAACTCTTGAACTAGCACTATATCCTGAGGATACTAATGATGTTAGCCAGATGCTCGCTGACTTCAAGGAGCAGGTTAATAAACTATGAAAATAACATTCATAGCACCAGGCATTGGGTTATATGGTGGGATTAGAGTTATATTTGAGTATGCTAACCATCTGTGTGCTAGGGGGCATAGCGTCTCTATTGTATATCCTATAGTTCCAATGAGATTGGGACAGCATAGCCTTAGAACCCTAGCACGCATGGGTTTAGGGTTTGTGACAAATGTTATACAGGGTGTCCATATAGATTGGTTCGACCTCAAAGCAGACTTGATAAGGGTACCTAGGCTTACTGAGAAGTATATTCCCGATGCCGACATTATCGTGGCCACGATGTGGGAGACGGCTTACTATGTAAGCAAGTTTAGTAAGAACAAGGGTGAGAAATTCTATCTCATCCAGCATTATGAGACCTGGACTGGTCCGGAGAAGAAGGTTAATAATTCGTATAGACTTGGGCTAAAAAACATTGTTATCTCAACCTGGTTAAAGAATATACTCCGCAACCTCAATGCACCAGTTGAAGCAGTGATATTTGATGCTGTGAACTTGGGGGATTTCTATTCTGATGGGAGAAAGGAAAATGATAGGATTAGAGTTCTTATACCATATCGTAAGGAAGAGTGGAAGGGTACTGGAGATGGAGTCAAGGCTTTCGAGTATGCAAGACAAGTACATCCCAATATTCAGTTGGTCATGTTTGGTCTAAATAAAGGGGCAGGAGTACCCCCGTATGCAGAGTTCTACAGAAGACCTTTTGGTGAGAAACTGAGGAAGGTCTATAACTCCTGTGATATCTTTATCTTCCCAAGTCACTTTGAAGGTTTTGGACTCCCACCAATGGAGGCGATGGCGTGCAAGTGTGCCGTGGTATCAACTGATGTTGGTGGAGTTCCCGACTTTACTATATCAGATAAAACTGCCTTGCTCTCTCCACCATATTATCCTGAGTTGCTGGCTGATAACATCATTAAATTGATAGAAGATAAGGAATTAAGGGAGAATATTGCCAAGGCAGGTTATAGGCATATTAAAGAGTTTACTTGGGATAAAGCAACTAATGAGCTGGAGCAGGTATTTGATAAATCATTAGTGGATAGGTACTCAGATGCTTAAAAGGGGTAGGATGGTAAATACACAAGATTGTAGAATGTCTAAGGGAAGACTGAAGCAAGAGTGGGGGTCGTGGTTAGAGGGTAGTGAGATAACATACTTGGATTCTCAGTACCATATAGGTAGATATGTCTTTGCTTCTCAGTTTGTTGTTGGCAAGTATGTTCTGGACATTGCCTGCGGAGTTGGCTATGGCTCAAGCTATTTAGCTAAAAAGGGAGCTAGTAGAGTTATTGGGTATGACAAGTCGCTAGAAGCTATATCTAATGCAACTAAATACTATGGAGGTGGGAAGACAGAATTTATTAGTGGAGACGCTGCTATGTTACCTTTTGTAGACAATTCCTTTAATTGTGTAGTATCTCTTGAGACTATCGAACATATCAAAGAGTATAAGAAGTTCTTGTCAGAGTGTAAGAGAGTATTAAAAGGGGATGGCAGTTTCATCTGTTCTACACCAAACAGAAATGCAACTTCTCCAATACTAAACAAGCCACTTAGCTGGTGTCATACTCAGGAGTTCTGTCTAGAAGAACTCCACCAACTGTTACTCGACTACTTTGGAGAAGTGCAGGTCTTTGGTCAAGACTACTTTTCCAGTATGACCAAAATTGTATGGCAGTTACGTGGAACAGCAAAGGGTATGCTTAATCTTATTCCTAAGGGAGGAACTTTTGCTGAGTGGATGAGTAAAATAATATTTAGGCAACAACATCAACTTGTAAGATTCTCAGTAGGAGAAATGGATACTGTATTGTTAAGAGAGGGAAAAATTCTTCCTTACAATGATGGTCTTATTCCTCAGAATTTAGTTATGGTGGCTAAGAAATGAGAAAGCAGTTAGCAGTATTCTTGGCAATAATCCTGATAGGAGCAATGGGCTTTCTGTCCTTGCCTATTGGTGGAGTAACTATAAATATCAGCACAGGATATTTGTCGGTAAGTACTAATGTAGCTCTTGCTGTTAATACACTGCCACCTAAAATACCAATAGTACAGTCTTACAGTCCTACTATAATAGATATTCAAGTAAATGCTAGTAGTGATGATGGGTATGAGCTTCAATCTACTGGTGCCATGGATATTGCTGGCACTACTGTTTATCACAGGTCTGGAACATCTCCCGTACCACTATGGGGAGCACACCGTTGGGAAGTTAGTATACCAAAGAATGCTACTATCGGGACAGCATATATTTCATTGTATTTATATAGCACTTCTTACGATGATGCTAACATAAATTTGTATTTCCAGTTGGCAGCATCTCCTACTACACTTACAACAGATGCTTATAATATAACTAACACAACCAATCGGACAAGAACAGTAGCGAATGTATCCTGGGTACAGGACAATGTGACTGGTGGAGTAGTTGGATGGTACAACTCTCCAAGCTTAGCTGCTCCACTGCAAGAATTGGTGAATACAACTGCTGTTACAGCTATTGTCTTAATTGCTCTGCCGAATGCTAATGTGAGCAAAACTCTTCGTAGTTATTGCTATGATACTTCTGGAAACTCTACTTACGGAGCTAAACTCTATGTTACGTATATAACTCCCCCAACAGTTACTACTCAGGCGGCTTCTGAAGTATTAGTAACTAAAGCTACTGGAAATGGAAATATAACAGCTACTGGGGGAGAAAACTGTGACAAGCGAGGAGTTTGCTGGAATACTATAGGAAGTCCTACAGTAGCTGACAATATAACAGAGGAAACAGGCTCATTTGACACTGGTACCTTCAACGAGTTAATTACTGGGCTTACTGCAGGGACTAAGTACTATGTTAGAGCTTATGCTCACAACTCAGCAGGGTACAGCTATGGAGCTGAAGTAAACTTTACTACTTTAATACAAACCTTTTTCCCATTAGAACCAATTGAAGTAGTACTAACTACTGCTAATAACTGGACTGATGTTGACCTCGACGACTATACAAGTGGATTAGGAGCTGATGTTACTGGTGTAATTTTATGTTGTGCGGATGTAGGTGGTGGTAACCCAGCTTTTGGCTTGCGCAAGAATGGTAGTACAGATAACAGAACAGCTACTGTTTATTACTACTCACTCTTTTGGGCAGCTATCGGAGTTGATTCCAACCACATCTTTGAGGTATACGTTGGCAACACGACTACTATTGATATCTACATAGCTGGCTATACTGAAACTGGGGTGGTTTTCTTAACTAGTGCCATTGATAAGTCTCTAACTGTGGCTAATGCCTGGACTGACATAGATTGCACCTTCGAAACCTACGATGCTGCCATTGGGCTGATATTTGAGGTAGTTGGTAATCAGACTGAGTATAAATTTGGTCTAAGAAATAATGGTTCATCTGACAATAGAACGAATGATGTGCAAGTACACAACGACTTTGGCTGGATAGTAGGGTGCGACTCTGGCAGTGTATGTGAAGGATATATTGGAAATACCTCAGTTGACTTGTACTTAGTTGGCTATATAACAGCTGGAGCGACTTTTTATACTAATGCCACAGACCTTAGTTTAAGTGTAGATAGAAGCTGGACCGATCTTAGTACACTGCCATCTGACGCTGCAATGGGTTTTATTGAGATAACTACTACAGATGGCATAGAATATCCTTATGGCTTGAGGAGGAATGGAAGTTCTAAGGAGATTTATAACTATGCTTGTATTCATCCTAGTGCTTTTGTAGGATGTGACTCCAACAATATTATTGAAGGAAAGATACTTAACGTAAATACTGACTTTTGGCTTGTTGGCTATGCTGTAGGTGAACCATCAGTGTCTGTAATTCCCACAGTAACAAATGGGGTTGGTGCTACTAATGTTACGACAACGACTGCAAGATTAAATGGAAACTTAACTAATGACGGAGGAGAGAACTGTACAGTCCATATCTATTGGGGGACCAGTGATGGAGTAACAAACAGTAGCAACTGGACTAATAATGAGAACAAGGGAGTCTTAGCAAATGGGACATTTTATACAGACATCTCCAACCTGACACTAAATACGACTTACTATTACAGATGTTATGCCAATAACAGTGCAGGAAGTGATTGGGCAGACAGCACAGCTAACTTTACTACTTTGAAGGTAGATATTACTAATACTCCTGCTAGTTGGGACTTCGGCACAGTATGGGAGAACTCAACCTATTCTACAGGGTTAACTGCCTTCAATGTCACCAATACTGGGGATGTGCCAGTTAATATAAGCATAAGTGGGACTAATATGACAGGTGTAGGGACTTGGACTCTCAATGACACAGCAACACCAGGGGCAGATACATATGGGCTGAAGGCAGGAGTTGTAGGGGGTGATTATACAATTATAGTTAAGAAAGAACCTACATACAATAATCTTGTAACTAATTTGGGAGTCGGTAACAGCACGCAGTGGGGACTGGAATTATATACTCCAACAAGTTACAGCGGTGGTTATGAGAAGTCAGGAGTAGTTACTTTAACTGCGACGGAGGCATCATAATGGGAAAGAAAGGAAGACGTAATAATAAGAAACCAAAAGGTTACGGTAAGAAAACTGAACTGCCTGTGGTCGGTCAGGCTCTAGAAAATAATAAGAAAGGAGGGAAAGGTAAATGAGGAAAGGTTTTAAGTGGTTGTTGGGAATAGCTCTAGTAGCTATCCTAATGTTATCACCTGTAGCTGGATTGCTAGGTTTTAGTGGAATGGCTTTTGCTGCTGCTACAACCCAAAATGTGACCATAAATGCTACACCGGGCTGGGTTAGTATTAGTAATAACCTAACCACCTTTGACTTTGGCACGGTACTCGCTGACACAGATGAGAACACAACTCTTAATGGCTTCAATGTGACCAATGAGGGGAGTGTAGCTTGTAACATAACTATCGGGTGTAACGGCTGGGCAAAAGATGGTAGTACTAACTGGACTTATGGTGCAGCAGGTTCAAACACAGGACAGCTAAGTTTTGCTCTTTCTGCTGGAAGCTTCCCTGGCACTACAATACCTAGTGGAAGCACTGTTAGCTTCAAAACTGACTTGGATAATGGTGCTTCTCAACAGTGGGGAGTACAGCTTGATGCCCCAAATGCCTTTACGCATGGTGATGCTCAGCAAGATACCATAACACTAACAGCAGCAATGAACGCAACTGGTTAATCTAATTAGGACTCGTGGAAAGCGGGCGATTGAGGTTGAAAGGAAAGTGCCCCCTAGACTCAAAAATGAGGTGAATATGGAAAGGAAACTGAAGTTAATAACTCCCTTACTAATTATAGGAGTTTTACTACTAACAGGATGTAGCCTATTTATCCCAGCAGACAATATACCAACTAGCAATACAACTACTGATGGGCAACCTCCAGTTGATAGGACCTGGATTAGCCCAGCTAAAGTCCAGATAGGGAACTTTTACCCTGGTGCTAGGGCTGAATGGGAACTATCAGTACACAATGGTAACGATGCAACAGCAGAGTTTGCTGTAGTCTACCGTGAGCCTGACTACGTAGCTGAGGGCTATGCTGAGCCCCCTATTGAAGCGGATAGCTGGGTAGTTATTGCTGATAGTAGTCCTGTCTTAATGCCCTACGAGACAAGAGAAATACTAGTTGCTCTTGATATTCCTGCCAATGTGGTAATCACAGCAGACAAGTGGGAGTTTTGGATAAGCGTTAAGGATATAACACAGGGAGGAACAATACAAACGGAACTTTGCTCAAGGTGGCTTGTAGTAATGCAATAGAGTATCTACGAGTATGGTGGATGGTAGCATTCTGGGGTATCGGGAGTTGGCTAATGTTCTACTATGTTCTTCCTATAGTAGGCAGTAAAGGAGAGAAAGTAAGTGAAAGTTAAAGATACATACAAGATTCTTGTGAGGCGAAAGAATACCGTAATAATGAGACAGTGCTCGAGTAGTATTAAACTAGTGAGTTCAGGCATCAAGGCCCGTTATCCTGATGCTACAGTTGAACAAGTTGGTAGAAAAACTACACGAGAAGCTGCCTTAGCTTGGGTTAAGGAACACTATGATTGAAGTTGCATCCATACCCTCTAAAGAGAAAGATACCTATAAATACCAACTCAAGATAGGACGTAAGGTAGTACTACGAAGTATTACCTATGACCTAAATGGACGAGAGGCTGAGCACCAGGGGGAATTTCCTGGCTCAAAGGTTAAACAGATTGGGCGTAAGACTACTTACAAGGCAGCCCTAGTGTGGGAGAGAAGGGGTGGTAAGCGTCCATATTACAAAAAGCAAATTGAGGTTGTGAAACAATGACTATAGAGGTTGCTTCTATATCTACTGAGAATTATAAAGAGGTAATTGAGATAAGAGTGCCAGTTCGTTTTTATTGGGATGAAGATGGCTTTGATGGTGTAGAGTTTGGTGAGTTCAAGACTACCTTGCAGCCTTGGGAGGAGGATATGGTGGACAGATGCTTGGAAGCTATTATAGGGGCTATAGAATGATAAGAACAGTAAGACTTAAAATTGGTATATGGCTGGTTAGACTAGCAGGAAGAATTATGCCATGTTCTAGCATGAGAGTTAAGTTGTGCAGGGAGTTTTTAGCAAGCGAACTATCGAATGAGGTAACAAAGTGTGGAAGTGGAAAAGATTAGCTTTCTTTGTAGTCATACTACTGTTACTAGTAGCTCCAACTCTAGTATCAGCAGACTCAACGGAAACTATAACGATAACAGCGGTAGGCTATATTGTTGGTGCCCCAGGGGGACTTACCTTAACCTACATTAGTGACTATGAGATAGGGATATCATGGACAAAAGGTCCGGGTGCAGTAAATACATTAGTAAGAGCAGCTTACGATAGGCTGCCTACAGATAGGAGTGATGGATTTGAGATCTACTATGGGAGTGGTACTAGTGCTACCCAATGGATTGAGAATCTCGGTCTTGTTGGGCCGATATACTATAGAGCATGGTCTGAAACTGCGAATGGTACTTGGGAAGAAACTGGTACTACTGGAGTTGGAAACTTTATGAGTCAATCGTTTTTGTTTATCGGAGTAATTATAATGGCTGGGTTCTTGACTTTCCTAGCTAGATACACGGGTCAGTTGCTTATGAGGATAGCAGCTGCCCTGATTTGGTTAGTGCTAGGAATCTGGCTTTTGATAGGAAACGTAACCAACCTTGGACTAGATAGTCCTTGGACACAGGTACTGGGTTTTGTCTTCATTATAATGGTGATAGTACCTCTTACTTGGCAGATGAGGACTGAGGTCAGGACTGAGTCACAGGGTAAGCTTTGGTCTGAGTGGAGTAAAATCCCACGTGAGCCAGTCAAATCGAGAAGTCAGTTAACTAAGGAGAGGCATAAGGAGAGGTTAAGGACAATTAGAGAGCGCAGGAGGCTTCAGTGACGAAGTTTCACACAGTGAAAGATAAGAAGGCTATGAAGGAGGCGAAAGATAAGCTAACTATGCTTGATTTGGCTATTCTTACTAAGTGTGAGATCAGTATGAATATAGTTAGAGTACTTAAAGCGGGAAAGCCATACATAAATAAGTATGGTAGGAAGGAGTTTGCCACTACGGATGAAATACTAGCTGCAGTTAAGAAATTGGAAAAATTAGGAGTTTTAGAAAGGAGGTAATATGCCAGGGGAAAGAAGTTTAATGGACACAATTATGGCCTCAGCAGCGCCTGAGGAGATATCAGCAATAAACATATTGTTTGATACTAAAAACTACCAGAGGTTGAAGATGATAAGTGAGATACCACCACAGTTAATGTATGTAATGACTGTGTTGGGAGTCTTACAGAGGAGATACAACTCCAAGGTGTTAAAGTTGTTTGATGAGGAGTTTCTATCGAGGCAGAAGAGTAGAGATAGGCAGGGTGTACTTGAGTTAGTGGAGGTTCTCCTTGGTATGAGGAGAATGGAGGAAAGACAGGATTAGAATGGAGTTTAATATAGTCAGTTTTGAGAGCGTGAAAGGTTCTGGAATGACCTTATCTGCCATAGCTATAGCTTACAGACAGTTTCTGGGGAGTAAAGAAGTAGTATTTAGTCCTATACTAGCTTCTCCGTATACTTATCTTACTGAGGAAGAGTTAGTAAGGGAGTTTAAAGAGGGCAGGAGGTGATGTAGATGTCAATCTACACTTTTTTGAAGGAGTAATGGGCAGTGGTAAGACCTTAACTGCTGTTGCTCTGGCTTGTAGTGAACATTACCAGTATGGAAGGAAGATAATATCCAATATACACTTGGGCTTCCCCTATACTAAGTTTGATATGCAGTTTTTTATGGAACATCTACAAGATGAAGTTCTCAATAACTGCGTTACATTACTGGATGAAGCTCATCAGTATCTTGATGCTAGAAGATCGGGGGGTAGGGCAAATATACTTTGGACTTACTATACTGTTCAGACTAGAAAAAGGGGTGTAGACTTATACGCATGCTTCCACCATATAGATGTTATAGACAAAAGGTTTAGAAGACAGGTTGATGTTAGGGGTACTTGTAGGTATCAAAAAGAAGAACCATGTAGGAAGTGTGGTGGTAAGGGTATGGTTAATAGGGGTGGAGTAATGTGTCCTGCATGTGGTAAAGATGGTGAGGCACCAAACACAGATTGTCCTTTTTGTAAGGGAACTGGAGAGGTATGTCCGAGATGCTTGGGCTATTGCGTAACGGGATGGGCAACTACTAGATTCCTTGACTTGAGGACAGGTAGGAGGAGTAGGATTCGAGTGTTTGGCCCTGCTTTCTTTGGGGCATATAATACTGAAGAGGTTATACCGTTTACAGGAAAGCAGATGAGGATTCCAGTTGAGGACTTATAGTACGTCTACAGATCCTTTTCTTACACTCAGGGAGGAGCAAATACTTTTTGTTCTAACCTTGGCAACTAGGGCAGAGGGAGATACTGCTGTAACTAATCAGAAGCTTGCTGGGGTACTTAAACGGTTAGGGGTGGTTATAATGGCCTCTGACTTGAAGATGGTACTTAAGAATCTAGTCTGGAAAGGTAAGGTTGGACGTAGTAGTAGACATGGAACCTTGTATTTTTATCCGATTGAGCCTGATTTTAGGGACTTCAGTCTCCAATTGAAGAGAGAAATAGATACGCAGAGGATTAGAGATTTACCCGGTTTTGAGAGCACAGCACTTAGAAGTATATATCTTGATGCTTACAGGGAGGGGGGACGGCCTGCAATAGCTAAGTTAGAGGATGAATTTTGTACTGAGAAAACTAAGGGGGTACAGTACTTACTAGACTTAGAGAAGCTTTTCAATGCTAAAAAGGATACTAGGTAGATGGCTAAGTTTGTAGGAAGTTATGACTTTGAGATAAGACCTGGATGGGCTGCATTTACAGTATGGCAGGGACCTAGAGTATATACCGCTATAGTTGTGGTTGATAGAGATAAGCACCTTACTAGGAAGGAGATGCGAGATAAGGACTTTGAGAAGTTGTGTTATAAAGCTATGGCAGTTATTACTAAGTATTCTAGGGATCCAGTACTTGTAATATCAGATGGTCGCCCTCTATCTTTTAAAGTTAGGACTGAGGATGAGGAGATAAAAGAGTTTGCTCAGAACTTCCTTAGAGAGCATCCTGAGATTATACTAGCTGGTAGGTTTGGGCCTGAACTTAAAGTTGAAGCTACTAAGTATTTGATTGAGAGGAAAAACTAAGTTGAAGGATAGGAGGTGGTTTGTGGAGTTATTGAAGAAAAAGGGTTGGGAGATTAAAGGAATATGAAAATCTATAGACTAACTAAGGAGGGAAAAAGAGCTGCTAGGATACCTGGTCCTAATAGGGATGCAGTACTTGACCATATCTATGAGTTCAAAACAGCATCCTTGGATGAGTTGCTGGTAGTTGATAAAGAAGCAAGGAGTAAATTAAATGAGTATCAAAGGAAAGGATATGTTGAAGAGCTTACTGGAGACTAGATTATGGCTATATATGACTTAGAGACTAAAGGATTTTTATGTGAGTGTGGATGTAAACGGGAATGTGAACCTTGGAATAGCTATAGAATACGAGGAGAAAAAGTTGAAAGGACATATGAGTGGGAAAGTTTCTATGGAGGGAAAGTCCCCTATAAGGAGGAATTAAATAGCATTTAGACTTGGAAGAAAAAAGACAATTGGTGAACTAGAAGAAGAGAAAGAGCATCTGACTATTGAAGAGGAAGTACTGTCTAAGAAAGCTGAGATTGCTGAGCGCGAGGCTGTAATAGCTCAGCTAAAGAAGCAGTATGGTACTAGCTGGGCAAAGACACTTGGCATTAGTAAGTTTACTGATTTATCTACACTTAGGAGTTTTCTAGTTAGTGCAAAGAAGGGTTTAGAGAAGCAAGGAACCACTTCTAGTAGTAGTCCTTTAAGTAAGATGTTGAATTTTAAAGGATTACCTAGGGCATGAGTAAGTTTCTTGAGCCAAGGCCTGGTAGGGAGGAGAATACTAGTGCTTATCTTGGTGGTGGTGTTATTAAGTTCTATGGTAAGCCAAGTACTAAAACTAGGCTCCATGAGTTGGGGCATAAGGTACTGGGACATGAGCCTGGCTTAATGGCTCTTAATGAGCTTATTGATAGAGAGTTAGATGCTGAGTCCTATGCATATAGGGCAATGGATAAGCCTTTAACTTACAAGATTGGTATCTCCATAGTATGCGAGTTGGTTCAGGATTGGGGGCTCAGTCCATCTGAAGCCTCTGGACTTGTTGAGAGGAGATTAGCTGCGAGGGGTATTAAAGTTAGTAGGAGAGCAAGACAAGACTTGAATTGGTTCGCTCATGGCTTGCAAAGTGGCAGGACTGAAGTACTAGAGAAAGGAGGGATATGCTAAGTGCACTTGATAGTAGATGCTTTTTGTAGTAATTCACAGCTTCTAAGTAGGGAGCAGAAGTTAAAGGAGTGGTTACTGGAAGCAGCTTTAGTTTCTGGAATGCACCCTTTTGGTAAGCCTGTAATTGTTGACTTCCCATTCCCTACTAGAGAAGGTACTGCACTTTCAGGAGTTATATTTCTAGGTGAGAGTTCTATAACTATACATACGTATCCTGAGTTTAACTTTATTTACTTAGATGTTTTTAGTTGTTTGGATTTTGATAAGGAGAAGGCCTTAGATTTTATTAGAAGGAGTTTTGGAGTTACTAGATATTCCTCCCTTATCCTTAACAGGGGTGTTGACAAGGAGGGTAAGCCATATCTAGTTAACGAAAGTACTAGGCCTGAGTGCTGCCTTGGGGGGTTTAGATGACAGGTAAGTACTATTTAGCCAAAGAGGAGTTCCCTAATATAACTAGGACTGGTGGTTACAAGGAGATACCTCCTGGGATAATATATAAGGCGGCTGAAGAAGTAGGCTTGCTTAGGACTGAGCTACCTCATATAATTATTACTCGAGGAAAGGAAGGTGTTTACTATCCTCCCAGTAAAGAGGGTTTACTTGGTTTAGTACTAGTTCCTAGAAGGGAGAGAAAAGGAGCTGCTAGGGAGACTCTTCGCCACGAGTTAGCTCATGCTAAGTTAGGCCATAAAGAGTCTAGGGAACCAGGAGTAGTAACTAGGAACGAACTTGAGGTTATGAGGCACTTAGAGGGTAGGATTTCTTCCTCTGACCTAGCAAACTTAGTGGTAATAATAATGCAAGACTTTGGATTTGGTAGGAGGAAAGCCCTAAGTTTGGTTACCAAAGTATCGATTGAACTGAAAGTTCCTAAAAGAACTATAACCTACGGTAGAAGGTTAGTAGAAAGATTAGTAAAGTAGTAAAGAATCCCCCCCTATAGGTGTGGGAATATATGGCTGTACCATTAACTTGGAGTGGGAGAAGATGGGTAGGTAGAGAACTAAGGAAGACTGCTAGGGAGGTAGGCTGGAAGGGAAGGGTTTATGTTGGTTGGTTCCCCATCCTGGAGAGAGGTTCTGGTACTAGATCTGGTAGTAATATTTCTGTGGGACTTCCAACTAATCTAGGTCGGGAGGAGGCCTTAGAAGAGGCTGTAGTAAACTTCCTTCATGCCTTTTCTCACGACCTAGAAAAGACTGAACCTGGCATCTATGCTAGTAGTAGGCAAGAAGAAGTTATGACTTATATTAGAGGTAAGAAATTAGCTAAGAAACTGGGAGTAGCTACTAGATTTAAGGAGTTGGGTATAGATTACACAGCTGACATGCTAGCTTTCACTAAAGCTGAGTCAGAAGGGAGAGAGTATATAACTGAAGGTGAGAAGGCTAAAGCTAAAGAGTTTGTTGAGAAGTATGGATTTAAGAAAGCAATAGTAAAGATGGAAAAGCTAGTTGAGAGGTTAGAGGAGTAGTATGGAAAAGTATTCTATTGTAATACCTACTATAAATGAGAAGGAAAATCTAAAGGTACTGCTACCAAAGTTGATGAGCCCAAACTGTGAGATTATTATAGTAGATGATGGTTCAACCGATGGAACTAGAGAATTGGTTAGAGGCATTAGGGGGATTGGAGACGGGTATATAAAGCTAGTTGAAGGTGATAGGAAAGGATTAACATCCGCAATCCTGAAAGGTATTAAAGAGACTAGTAACGAAGTAGTAGTTGTAATGGATGGGGATGGACAGCATAGGGCTGAGGATGTATCTAACTTACTTCGGTCTATATTTGAGGGCTTTGATCTAGTAGTTGGAAGTAGATACATAAAAGATGGCTCATCTCCTGGTTTTACTTTTAAGAGGAAGTTTATCTCGAGGGTTGCTTGTTTACTATCCTACCCATTCCTAACTAGAGTTAAAGATAATACTTCTGGATTCTTCGCAGTAAGAAAGGGTCTTATCGGGACTATTAGAGAGGATGTTCCAAAGATTTTGCTTGAGGTACTCGTGAAAGGTAACTACTATACTTATAAGGAAGTGCCAATGACTTTCAGTAAGAGAATCTTTGGGGTAAGTAAGTTTTATAGTAAGAGAACTATAGTAGCTTTCACAAAGCAAGTATTATCCTCATACGTTAGTAAGTATTTAAGATTGGGACTATTTGGGGCGATTGCAGCACTTACTACAGCTTTAATTTTTGCTGGTACCTACATCTTAACCGAGTTTATGGGACTGTGGTATATGCTAAGTATGCTACTTGCTAGTGCAGTAGGGTTACTATTAAGATTTTCACTAGAGAAAGTACTTGTATTTCCGGGTAGTAGGGAACCTGGTGAAGCAGACTATGAGTGGAATGCTTGGTATAAGGGTAATCCAGTTCAGAAGTACTGGAAAAGAAAAATAGGTAAAGTAATAGTTAGTTTTTCTGGTAAGCCAGATAGGATTTTGGATTTAGGTTGCGGTAGCTCCCCCTTACTTAACTCCTATCACTGTGAGGGTCTTGGTATTGATAGTAATGAGAACAAGATTAAGTTTATGAGGAGTAGGACTCCTGCAAATATAAGGTATGAGGTTGGGGATGTTAGAAGAATACAAGCTGGTAAAGAGTTTGATTTAGTAATTATCAGTGAGGTTCTAGAACATCTTAGTAATCCGGAAGAAATTCTATCGAGAGTATCCTCGGTAATAGCTAGAGATGGGAGGTTAGTTATTGCAACCCCGGACTATGGTAAATTACTTTGGAGAATTGCAGAGGAGTTTACTCCCTATAAGGAAGAACATAGATTTAGATTTACTAGAAAGACACTTGAGGAAATGTGTCTTAAGTTTGGATTAAAGCCTATTGGCTTTAAGTACGTATTTGGGTGTGACTTAGTTGAAGCATTTGAGAAGTAAACTGCCTTTACTAATTGGGATTATAGTCTTTGGAGCAATCCTATTTACTCTAGGATACACTGCTTGGAAGAATCCTGTCTACTCTGATGAGTATGTATTTTATAAAGTAAGTGAAGGATTACCTGCCTACTCTTCATCCGCTGATTGGATTTTAGTAGATAGACCCGATTTAATAACCCATAAGTCAGAACAGGTGTGGGGTAAAGATATAGTAGTTAAGGTAAATAGACTAGCTTATGAAAAGCAGGTCTGGGTCCATCCATCCTTAGATAGTGTACTAGTTTATCCTTTTGTTAAGGCTACAGATAATATCAAAGGCTTGAGAGCTATCCCGATAACATTAACTATGGGTTCCTTAGTTTTACTATTCCTCATACTGAGAAGAAGACTAAGTCCAATGTTAGCAGTAATTACTATTAGCCCTGTACTACTCTTTGATGAGATAGTTATGTTTGGTGGTATTTACTTTTACCACGAGGCGTTTATGCTATTCTTCCTAATTCTTACTATTTATTTATCTGAGACGGAGAGTAAGTGGAAGTACTTAGCTGGAGCTGCTCTGGCTCTTAGTAAATTACCAGCAGTAGCATTTCTATTACCTCTAATAATTAAAGATAGAGACTGGAAGTATTTACTTAGTGCAACTGTTATAGTTCCTTACTGGATTGCAACTTGGGTTATAGGAGGATCTCCTTTCTACTTAATTAACCATTGGTTGGCTATGAGTGAAGTTGCAAGAACGATATTCTGGGCTGGGAATATTCTTCCTCAACTGGGTATATTCCTAATTCACTCAGGTATAGCAGCTTTTGCAGTCCTCGTTATTCCTGGTTTATACTTTGCTATTAAGGAAAAGCAGTACTGGTTATTAGTAGCTATTTTAATTGCGGTAGTTTTAGGTATAGGATGGGCAGGTATATATTACCAAATGGTCGAAATGATCTTCCTTAGTATTATAGCACTCTCTTATCTTGTATGCTATCTAAGTAAATATTTTCAGAGGCCAGAGGTTAGGGAAGATATAATTTCCCATATTCCTGCTTTAAGAGAGAAAGTTTTACCCTAATATAATGATGGGCTCTGCCAGGGGAACTAGAACAGCGTAGTCCATTGCGTACCTACTCCTCCCGTCGTGTTCTGGAGTGGATTCGCCCTTTTCCGAATCCATTTAATCGGGCAAGTGGCATCCCATACCAATTAAGGAAGCTTTGTAGATAGACGTAAAAATAGTATAGGGGAGGTTATTAAAATAGTTGGAAGAGAGTCAGGAAGGATTTAAGCTAACTGCAGGCAAGCATAAGTTCATGCATGAGGCTGGTAGTTATCTGAGGACTGTGCTAGATATGGGTAAGGAGAGAGGCCTAATATCTAGGGATACAAAGATTAAGCTTTACTATAACAAAAATCTGGAGGGTATATCTGGTGAGGTAGACCTTTGCTTTGAGATATGTGGGAAAAAGAGGAGACCTCTATATGTTGTTGATATATCTCCTTCTGCTATAGGAGATTGGGGTATCATTAGGCATGAGGCGGGACATATTGTCCTGGGTCATCCTGAGAAAGGTCCTTCTACTAGTAAGTTGGAGGACTGGGGTGACTTTCTAGGTTTTGTTAGAAGGGACTTAAAGGCAGACTTCATTTCTAGAAGAGCTACTGAAGGACTTCCTTATCTGTATGAAGATATAGCCTTTTTTGTAAGAAAAGGTATTCGAGACTTTGGCTTTGAGCCTAGCCAGTCTTTTGAGCTAGTAAAGCAAACTGCAAGAGGTATACATATTCCTTTTCAGTATATAAAGCAAGCTAGAAAGGAACTAGTTAAGGAAGGGTATCTGGAGTAGGAGGAGAATAAATGCCAAGCAGGATTAAGGATGAAGTAATAAAAGAAATAGAAACCTATGAATTACCCAATACTCCTGGCTGGTCAGTTGATGACTATATAAAGGCTGAGGCAGAAGAGGTAGACCCGGAGATACGTGGCTTTGTGCATGAGTTACTCAGATTAGGTTACCCAACTTATACTAGTTGTGCTGGCGGGTCTGGCCATGCTAGTCCTGGTGGGTTTGTGACTATCGAGCAGTCCCTATTCCCCGATGAGGTTGACGAGATTCACAGGGTTGCGAAGAAGAATAATCTTAAGGGAGTTAGAATAGAACCTGGTAGTACTGCCCAGCAGGAATCTAGGGTAAGTTTTAAACCAGTAGGAGGAACTAAGTGGAAATATAGGAAGTACTTTTCACAAGAGGAAGCATTAAAGGGCAGGAGACTAACCCAGAAGAGATATCTCGCGACTGAAAAAGGTAAGGAAGCTTCTAGGAGAGGCTGGAGGAAGCAGGCTAAGACTGAGAAAAGAAAGCAGTATATGAGAGAGCGCATGAGAGGGTACATGAGAAGGCGTAGTAAATTGGAAGGTAGTAGGAAATAGAATGGAAAAAATTAAGCTAGTTTTACCAGATGAAGAATTGAGAGATTTCTCCAGATTTAGGAATATGAAGTTGAATGTGGATGGTAATAGGCATAAGAAGAGAAATCTTTATAAGAAGCAACTTAGCCAGATAAGGAGACTTCTTAGATGATATCTAAGGCTATAAGTCTAGTTTCCATACTGGTAATTTCATTACTGTTTGGACTTGTAGGGTGTACCCCCGTAACTAATACTACTTTACCTACCTCAGATGATGGTAGTATCATAACTACCAGTCCAGCTGCCTTGACAGTCCACTTCATTGATGTTGGGCAGGGTGATTCTATACTTATAGACCTTGGTGATATCGAAGTACTAATTGATGGGGGAGGAAAGTCCTCAGATGTAGTTGGCTATATTGATAACTATATTGATGGGCCACTTGAAGTCGTAGTAGCTACTCATCCCCATGCTGACCATATTGGGGGGCTAATCGGAGTCTTAGATGCTTTTAAAGTTGACGAAATCTGGTTTAATGGAGACATAAGTACTTCCGAAACCTACTCCCAGTTCATGTCAGCGGTCAACTCTGAAGGGGTTCAGGTATATGAGGCTAGGAGAGGAGATACTATCCAGGTTAATAACCTTACCTTTAATGTACTCAATCCTGCTAGTTTGAGTGGTACCACTAATGATAACTCTATTGTTTTGAGCCTTAGCTATGGACAGGTTGACTTCTTGTTTACTGGGGATGCAGAGCAGGAAGCTGAGGCAAGTATGCTCACGGAGGGCATTGTTCCAGATGTAGAAATTCTCAAAGTGGGGCACCACGGCTCTAGGACGGCTTCTTCAACAGCTTTTCTGGCGGTGACTACCCCGGAAGTTGCTATTTATATGGCAGGGATTGGTAACCCGTATGGTCATCCTCACGCAGAGACTATTGAAGCTCTAGAGGAAATAGGAGCTAAAATCTATGGCACCGATGTCAATGGCACGATTGTGGTTGTCACAGATGGGATAACCTATACTGTTCAGATAGAAAGAATAGTTTCTTTAAGTGGAATGGTTTACGTTGATGGGATTCCTAGTTTTGTTGGTCATTAAGATGATGCCCATTGTAGTTAGGTATATGACCCATGAAGAGGAGGGACAATTTGAAGGAGCGGCTGGCATATCTGAGGAGACTGAGGAGCCTAGATATATAGCAATAAAGAAAGGTTACCCAACCAAGGAATCGGCTAGAGTATTCACCCATGAGCTGGGCCATATAAAGTTCCCAGTTGACGTCGATGAGGCTATAAATACTTGGAATTGGTATGAGTATCACGCCCTTAACTTATTTAGGGAGTTGTGTGCTGATTATTTTGCTCTAAAGTACCGAATTGAGACTAGTAAAATAAAGTGGTCAATAGGAAGGAGTAAGAGGCTCGCTAGAGGGCTGGGCCTAACTAGGAGTATGATAGAAAGACTAGATAGGGTAGCTAGGCAAAGGGTTGGCTATACTGGAAAGGAGGTGAAATGGTGAAATTACTACCTAAAAAGTTTACTAGTAGTTTGGGAGATATCACTAAACAATTTCTGCAGGGTGTTTGGTATGGTATGGGTCCTGACCCTAGGAAGATAGTTAAGAGTCCCAAGGAAGTTAAGAATAAAAAGTTAAGGAGAAGCAGATGAAGAAAAAGAAGTCGGTACTTAAACACTTTGCTAAGTCTCTACGTGGAGAGCTTACTTCCATTAAGAGTAATATGAAAGGAAGTTATGCACCCAAGAGACATAGGTAATTGGTTAAAGGATAGGTTAAGGAGTAAGTACTTCTTACCTATCCTATTTTTTATACTTTTCAGTACCATAGTCCTATTCCCGCTAGTTCACTACCATTATATCTATTCGTCAACTGGAGATGATACAGCTATGCATCTCCAAGTGATGGATAAAGTAGTAGCACATGACAGTATACCTATGGTAGAGGGTTGGCCTAAAGTGAGCTACTATGGCCCTATACTGCTAGGCATAATCTGTAGACTAACTGGGGCTGGGACTGATACCCTCTTTCTAATCTTTAATTACCTTGTTTTAATTCTTGCTGCAACCTCAATCTATTTTCTACTAGCTAAACTAGTTAATAAATGGGCAGGACTAGTAAGTATTCCCATTGTATTCTTCTGTACTCCCAATATCCTTACTTTATTCTACTGTGGAACAATCTTTAATGTACTGGGAATGTATGTTATACTGCCTCTTGCTATACTCTTCTTAGTTTTTTGGATAAAAGAAAATAAAGATTACCAGTTAGTACTTTCACTTATATTTTTTCTTCTTTGTGGAGTCTTGCACTCACTTACTGCTCTTTATGTGTTTAACGCAATAGCCCTATTTTTGGTAGGAGCTCTAATATATTATATTGCTAAAAGGAATAAAGAGGAATTGAAGAGGATAGGTTTATTTTCTGGGGCATTCCTTGTGACCAACCTTCTCATTCCTTGCCTTGTTCTACCAGATTTCTTAAATCTTGAGTTGCTTGCAGCCGCTGCTCCTTTTAACTCAATCCTAACAAGTATTCCACGAGTATCTCCTTTCCAATTCTTTACAATATACTTACCTCTCTGTACTTCAGCAATTCTTTTCTCAGGACTAGCTCTTATAGTAATACTCAGGATAAAACATAGACTAGTTCTTGATAAAGGTACAATACTGCTTGGACTTATTTTACTAGTATTTATTGTAGCTTTTATACCTGAGATTATTCTAGCCTCTGACTCTATTAGGGTAGCACTAGACCTCTCAACCTTTTTAGCTATACTAGCAGCTATCTTTGTAGGGATTCTAGTTAAGAATAGAAAGATAAAGAGGATGATCTTACCTACTTTCATATCCTTAGCTATACTAGGTTCTATCCTTCCACTTGTTACTTGGTTTGGTTATAATAGTGCTATTAGACCAGTAGATAAGGAGGCTATAGCTTACTTGAATAGTCAAAGTAATGTAACTTATACTACTTCTACTCAGATTGCTCCCTGGATATATAGTAGATTTACTAAAGGAAAATATATGGAGGATGGAGGTGAGTATATAGTGTATAGAACTAAGCCTATGACATGTAAGACTAGTCCAGAATGCTACTGGTACCAGTATGGGAAGCCTAGTGAGAAGAGTGACTATGCGAATATGAAACTCCTAGCAGTATTTGAGGATGACAAAGTAGAAGTATATGTTTATAAAAGGTAGTGCTTCTTTTAGTAAGTTGTCATTATTGAATTTATAATATGAATATGGCATTACATTATGGGATTATTATAAAATGTTAATGTAGGGAAATAACTAGGAAGATTTTAAAGGAGGTAAAAAAACCATGACAACAGCACTATTAAAAGTACCAGCAACAATCTATAAAAGAGAGGCATATGTGGACCGTTGGGGTAATAGACACCCAGCTAAGACTATCAAGCGGAAATCTTACCTTAAAAAGGATACCGGTAAGAAAGGTAGAACACCTAAGAAGAAGAGGTGGTATAAGCCTAAGCATAAGACAGGCTGGAAGAAGGAAATGGCTGCTAGGGAGAGAAGAATTAAAGTACTTAAATCCCTTAAGAAGAACTACCTTGGGGCAGCTAGGGAGATGCAAGCTCTGGCTAACGTAACGGTTGACCCTGAAACAAAAACTAAAGCTTTAAGGGATGCTAGATACTTTTTTGAGCATTATGATAAGGAAAAGAAGTAGATGCCTTATAAGATAGTTAAGGAAAGTGGCCCCAGGCCTTGGAAAATAGTTAACAAGATAACTGGGAAAGTTGTTGGTTCTTCTGTAACTAAAAAGAATGCCGAGGCTAGTATAAGAGCTAGATTTATGGGCGAGTATGGCAAGAAGAAGGTACATAAGGATTAGATTTAGTGATGGAGTCGTTAGGAAAGTTCCACTTATTGAACCCATGCGACCAACTGATACTGAGGAGATACCTAGGCATGGTTGGATTGCTGAGAGAAAGTTAGATGGCTCCCTTACCCTTATGTATCTTATAGATGGAGCAGTAGCGTATGTTAATAGAAGAGGAACTAACAAGACAGATATCTATCCTGAGTTAACGGATGATGAACCTAAAAAGATTAAAACTAAGGGATTAACTATAATCCAAGGTGAAGTCTACGAAGGCAGTGGTGGAGTAGGAACTTTTGAAGATTTTCTTAGAAGGGATTTACTGCAAGACCCTGAAGAAGCTAGGAGAAGACAAAAAAGGTACCCTCTAAAGTTTGGTGCTTTTGATATCCTAAACAAAAATAACCAGTGGGTGGTAAATAAGGATTTACTTGAGAGAAGAAAAATACTAGAAAGCACTATTCCTAAAGGTGTAGAAGTAAAGGTTGTTAGTTACTCTAAGAATCCAGAAAAGTTTACTAAAGAAGAGAAGAAGGGTGGTATTTCCGAGGGCATTGTCCTTAAAAAGATTGGAACGCCTTACACTTATGGAAAGAGTAAAAACTGGAGAAAGTTAAAGTTTAAGAAAGAAGCTGACACTGTAGTATTAGGCTATGTAAAAGGTAAGGGTAAAAGAGAGGGTATTGGTACCTTGAGAGTAGGAGTTTATGACTCGAAAACGCATAAAGTAAGGGAAGTAGCAAAAGTTGGGACGGGATTTACTGATGAGGAGCTTGCAGATTTAAAGAGGAAAATTGATAGTGGCAAAAAGGTTTTTGCTAAGGTAGAATATATGAAGGTTGGTTCAAGAGGAAGACTAAGAGCACCCGTATTTGTTGGAGAGAGAGAGGATATAGCAGTTAAGGAAACGCACTTATAAGGTGGTGGAGACACTTAGGTCATTGTTAGGTAAATAGAATTGGTTAAGAAAAGTAGATTGAGAAATAGAAGGATTGGTTCCTCTTGGAAGGGTGAGAAGTATATCCATGGTCCTAGACTTAAAAGTCCAAAACTATTCTCTGAGTTTAAAATAGGTAAACCTAACAAGGCAGGTGTCAGATTAGTTTTTGGGAAGAATAAAAAGACTGGAAAGTGGGAAGTTCAAAGTAAATTGACTCCGAGAACTGGAAGATAATTGTGATTAAATCTTAGAAAGGAGGTAGATTAAAATGTTTGACTACAGGAAGTATGGGCATCCAAGAACCGAAGAAGAGAGAGCTGTAAGGCATGCTAGGTTTTATCCCGGGCAGCCTTTACCACCTAGAGGAACAGGTCAGACCATGGGATTTGGTCAGAACTTTTTTAGGGTTAGTAGGAGCAAGCTTGGTATTAGTTTGGGTAACTTCTCTAATTTAGGACCTATGTTCCGTAACTACCAATGGCCTAGGAGGTAAAGGAGGTTAGTTATGAGTAAGCTAGTAATAAAAAATGGTGAATCAATTGGTAATATAATAAGGAGAAACTGAAAGAAAGAGAAATAAAAATGGCAACTTACTATGTGCATATACCAGGCAGTGAAGCCCCAACTGCGGAAGTTGATGCCTCCAGTACTAGACATGCTAGGACTGCCTATCTCGATTACCTTTCTAGAAGTGGTGTTATTACCTGGAGTAATAGACAAGCAACAAGGAGCTTAGTAAAAGTTAATAGGATGCAGCCTGGGGAGATACAAACTCAAGTTAAACTTGAGTACGAAGCTAGTAAGTCACCAGAACAAGTAGTTGAGGTTCCTCCAGTACCTGTAGAAACAACTGGAGAGGTAGTTAAGGAAGAGGTAGAGCCGGTTAATCCTAAGCAGGCAAGGCCTTATTTTGCTAACAGCTTTGGAGGAGCACAAGTGCAACAGCAAGCTCAGCCTCAACCTCGAAGTAACCCATTTGATAGTTCACCTATTATCCAGCTAAGTAGGAAAAGTAGAGGAGTATAGTAAAAAGGAGGTAGTCTATTATGAAGTACATTAGTCTACAACCCAATAAAAAGGAATTCTTGGGACTAATTCTAAACCAGTATATCTCTTCGGGTTGGGGAAGCCCAGGGGCTAAGTCTGCCCTTAGGAAAATTCAAGCTTCTAAAGGAGGAACAGTAGGCCTTACTGAGGAGGAATTAGGAGAAATAGTAGAGGCTCTCTCTGACTATGCAGGGAATGAGTTTGGAGAGTATTCTTGGGCTCCTACAGAGGTACCTACTATAAATAGAGGTAGAATCTTTCCTTATAGTGCACCTGGGGAGGATTGGAATTTATATGCTAGGTAGGAGGTAATTGGAAATGAGTAAAAAGATAGAAGCTTTTAAAGCTATACTTGATGTTCTAGCTGAAAAGTATGAGGTTCCAACTACTAGAATAGCTCATATACTCTCAGATAGTGGTATTGAATCAGTTGAGGATATTCCTGATTGGAAAGATTTAGATGTTATTGTCCAAGAAGGACTAGTCGGTATGTATTGGAATAGTAAAGAAAAGAATGGGAGATAAAGCTTATCTAATTATTGGTCTAACAAATAAGTATGAAGAAGAAATAGTGCTTGCATCTAATAAGAGCTCAGCTATAAGAAAGTGGTGGGAAGAATATTACAGATGGAATTCTAGTGGGAATTTGCCTAATATAAAGGCTAGGGGGTTAACACCCTTTGAGAGATGGTTATTTAAAGATGAACTTAAGGAAGTTAGACTTTCAAACGAACCAATTCAAATTTTTTTGAGGATGTGGAGGAGCTTGATGGAAAGTCAAGAGTGTTGGGTTTCTATTTAGAGGAGAGGGGGAAAGAAAGTTAAAAAGGAGGTTGGATTACTATGAAGGAAAAGGTTATTGCACGCAGGTACCAAGGAAAGGAGGAAACATCTATCCTTCAAGCAAACTCTATGAAGGATCTGAATGCCTTAATACGTTCTAGTAAGGAGTTTGCCAAGAAGAATGATTTAGTAAACTTCCGAGTGCTTGGTAAGGGGAAAGACCCCGATGGTGGTTACAGGGCTGTGGTTACTGCCCACAACTGGAACCCTATTAAGTGGGTTAAGGAGAAGCTAAGTAGAAAGCCCAGGCCTGAAGCTGAGCCTAAGCCTGAGCCTATTACAGAAGCTGAGTACAGGGAGGTACCTGGAGAGGGAACTATTAGTGGGTCTGAAGGAGAAGCAGAAAACCAAAAGTTTAAAGAGGATGAGGCAAAGAGAAGAGCTGAGGACGAGTTCACTCGTCAGAGGGCTGCTAATGAGGCTGCGGAGAGGATGGAATACGAAAGGCTGAGAGCCCAGAGAAAGGTTGAGGAGGAAGAACTTGCACGGAAGATAGGGAAACTACCCCCGAAGGAGAGAAAACGCTATGAGAAGAGGGCTGGGGAATCTTTTAAAACTCAAGCCGAAGCTGCCTTTGAGCTCTGGGAAGGTAATATACCTAAGAAAAAGAAGAAACTAGTTCACCAATGGAATGACCAAACTAAGCAGTGGGAATGGAGGGAGATCGAGGTTACCTTATCCCCTCAGGAAAGATTAGCTGAGGCTAGAATCCAAAAACTTGGTGGTGTCATGATTGAGGAGGAGATAGCTGAGGCTAAACAGCGAAAGAGAGAAAGGTCGACACCTTACAGGATTTCCAAAGCTATAGGAGGTTTTGGCCAAGAGATGGCTGCTGTAAGTATGCTAGGTGTAGCAGGTACTGCACAAGCTATCCTACCTAGAGGGAAGCCTAGCAAAGCAAGAGGTTTAGTTCCTAGCTTACCGATTGAAGCGTACAGGGTTGGTACTCCCAATGTTGACCTGTCGGGCCTGAGAAGACCCTTACAGCCAATGTTTAGTACTGGAGGTGCGGGAGGTTTAGAGCATCTAAAGGGAGCGATGCTTCCTAAGATAAGGAAGCCCCAATTTAGACGAATCCCACTTACATCCAGGCCAGGAAGTACAGCTACTAGGACTAGTTAGGAGGCACTGTGGAGAGTATAGTAAGTAAAAGTAGAGGAAAACCAGTACTTAAGATTAGGTATAAAAAGCCGGGTGGAAAAGGATTCGGAACTAGGCTTACCCTTTCTAGGAATAGTAGTAAAAGGATAAAGGGTAGAATTCTGTCAGTAAAGAAGTTAAGTAAAGAAGAAATTTGGAGGATAGGAGACCATTTACCATTTGATCCCGAAGCTTTACTTAAAGAGTTTAGAGAAGCAGAAAAAAATAAAGGGAGGTATAAACTAAATGTCGAAGAGAGCGCCGAAACCACAATCAACAGGACTAGTACCAGTAGTAGCAGAGCCATTGGACTTCTCCAAGGTCATAGAGTCAGAGAGCCTTACACTAGCACAAAAGAGGAAGGAAGTGCTTGAAGCTCTTGGACTTAAGAGAAAAAAGAAGAAGTATGATACTCCTGAGGAGAAGAAAGCTGCTGCTAAAAAGAGGAGGGATGAGAGGAAGGCAACTAGACGAGAAGTACTAAAGAAGTACGGTTTAGAGCCCAGGAAGAAGGGTCCTAAGATGACCCAAGCTGAGAGAAAAAAGAAGAGGTCTGAGAGAGGTAAGACCAAGAGGGGTTTCCTTAGGGAAATGGCTAGGGCTAATCCAGATCTAGCTAAGAAATACGGAATTGATCCTAGTAGGTTTAAGCTGTAAGAAGAAAGTCGTGGAAAGGAGGTAATGCTATGAAGAGTGCAAGTAAAACTATGGATATCTTTGGTGCCCCTGAGGTTCAGTACTGGCAGTTAACACCTATAGGAGTTCAGAGACTTCAGAGTGGTAGTCTGGGGTCAATAAATCCTACGGAACAAAAGATAATGACGGTACTTGCTGAGATGGGAGGAATAGCCGAGGTTGATGAGCTTACTACAGTTGGAAATATTAGTCCCGGTATAGTAGTGACTGCTCTAAGGCACTTGGCAGACTTAGGGTATATTACCCCAGTGGCACCCCAGCAAGAGCAGTTACCAACTTAAGAAGGGTAAGTTAACCTTAGATAGTAAATTTAAAAGGAGGTTTTTTGTTAAGTGGCTAAAAGCAGGAAAGGTAAACAGAGGGGTCATGCGGTTCACGTAAAGTCCTTTTCCTATTCCCGAGGGGGTAAGAAGGTACACGTGAAAGGTTATAGCAGGGGGAGGGCAGGCGGAAAGAAAGGTTAGTTTGTAGATAAACTAGTAATTACTAGTTAAGGAGGTGAGATAGTGCAAAAAAGTAAACCCAAGCCCAAACCAAAGTAGTAAAGGGATCAGTCCTGGGGGCGGTAGGAGAGTTCTTATCTAATACTGGGAATCTCCTCCGCCTTCCCATCAATTAGTTTAATAGGTGAGGTTTCTATCTCTCCTAGTATCCTATTACTAAAATTTGGCTGTCTAAAAGTAAAAGAGTGTTTAACTAAATTAACACCTCTTCCTTTTAGTATTTCCTTCCAGTTTTCTATCCTACTAAAAGTACAGGGTATTTCTTCCCCTTTTAGTACTCTCTTAAAGTCATACTCAGTCAGCTGGTAGTCTCTATAGCCAGCAGTTTTTTGTTTTAATATTTCACTGCTATTTACATAGCCGTAAAACTTACTACCAACAAAGTAAGCTCTAACTGCAAACTCAACTAGTTTTAAATCACCTATATGATTCCCAGTAGGTAACTCTACTGTAGTATATACTGAGTCAGTATCACAGTAGTAAACATCTTGGGCTTCCAGTAACTTCTCTAGGTGCCTAACTTTAGCTTCAGCTCTTATTCTCATATTTATAGCTGGTTTAATATATGGAGATTTAAAGCTAGCAAGACTAGATGTTACCTCGTGGTATATCTCATTTTTATCCATAGGATTATACTCGTTCTCTTTTATATCTTTCACGTGCTTTATCTCAGTTCTAATCCTATGCTGACCAAACTTACCACTCAGTCTTAGGCCAAACAACTTCCAAATCCTTCCCATATCTAAATTGGAGTTCTCACTAAGCTTGTTCACAAACTCACAGAAGGATTTTAGTATTGGCTTCTCATCGCACTCTAGCTGCCTTATAAGCTTTATATCAACTCCAAGCTGTGCAGCATATCTCAGTTCAACCATATCCCACCAGCCTCTAAATTCTCCTATAGGAAATATTAGCCTACCATTAAATCTATATGGTAAGGGTCCTATACTTGCATCAGGGACTTTAACTATAGCCTCTGCTAGAGTTCCTTTATCTATATTGGGACTTCTCCATCTCATTCTACCTACGGGAACAGGTGTATCATAGCAGGACATAAACATTCTTTTAACATCGTAGAAGTTAATATTCTCACCATACCTCTTATATACCTCATTCCTACCCCCATAGGTAGCTGCCCTAATAAAGGTCTCAAACTCCACGTTCGAGGCTATCTTTCTAACTGGATAGAAGCGCTTATTGAACGCCTTTATAGCTGTTAGTGCTAGAGTAGAGGATGGTGTAATACCAAAGTTAGTAAGTAGCTTCTCAGTAAAGGAATCTAGTACCTCACTAAGAGCTATGCAGTCGCGCTTAAGATACTCACTAAAACTACCAAGTATGGGCTGCATCTCCCAGGGGTTCTTAGTTTCGTCATGCCTCCATTCTAGTTTTTGGGATACACCGAGAGCCTCGCAGCATACAGATAATTTTCTACTAAGTAGGAGGTAGCTATCTTCAAATGAGATATTTGGCCCTATCCAAATCAGAGCACCTAAGCCTGCAACAAACCTAACTATCTGGTCATGCTTAGTTAAACTGTCCAAGATAAACTTATTATCATATCCAGCAGCATTATGAGCATAGACTTTTATACCTTCATACTTCTTTATGAACTTTAGAAACTCCCAGATTACATCGCACTCCTCGTTTATCTTTAAGAATTCATGGTACTCTCTCCCATCAAAGAACCCTACAGCAATTGGCTGGGTCCATTGAACGGCCTCTATATCGAAAGTTGGAACCACACGCAGTTAACCTCCCTTTAAAATTTTCTTCTAATACTTATTACTAGAGCAATAACTTTATACGGTCTTTGCTTTTGAAGGTAGTCTTTCATGTACTTCTCCGTCAATGCTAGTATCTCATCCACCCTATTAACTAGAAAGGGCTTAGCCATTCCTTCAGGTACTGTAGCACCCATAGCTTCTTCCCCAAATACCATAACACTTACATCATCGTGACCTCTAGCTGTAAACCCCCTTACTGGATTAGTTATTGTTTTCCTGCCTTTTTCTGTCCTATTAAGCTGAACGTCAAACCTAGCAAATTTTATTGGTTCCTCATCGTATCTCCTCGCTTCTTCATAGGCAGCCCATAGTAAGGGGTCTGCATATGCTTTAAACTTAGCAGGTGTCATACCTTTTAGAGTATAAACTATATCAATACCCTCAGCATACTGAAGGTCACTCCTATCTATCTGTATAGGGTAACCAGCTAGAATTCCTTTCTCATACAAGAGCTTAGTTATCTCAGGGTATTTCCGATGATAGGGTTTAATATCCATCCAATGTATCCTCCTGTTCTCTTATTCTCTTTATCCAGTTAAAGCAATCAAAACATAGTACTTCATTTTGCCAATCTATTGGTACTACTGCTCTCCACTCTTTATCTGATACCATCCACTTATGGAGCTGAGTATGATTGATATGGCAGCCACACCTATAACATCTTACTATCGTTTGGAAGTAGGGTACCCTTCCCCTTCTAGTAAGCATGTCTAACCACTGAGCTTCTTCCTTATCTGTTAGCCCATTCTCGTAGGTCCAAGTACCTTCAGAGCAGTCAAGCTTTAACTTCTCGTAACAGCAGTCACAACTCATAAGCTGGTTACCACAGAATGGACAACTCTCCATATCACAATTTAGCTTATGTATCTGGCCTTCCCTAACTCCGCAGTCATGGCAGGTAAATCTGTAGTTAATATCTACCTTATGCTGCATATTACCCAATCTCCAACTTCTTAGTTTCTCCCCAGTTAGTACCAACTGAGCAATCTACTTTAAACTTTATCTGCTCCTGTACTAAGGTTCTGGAGTATTCTTCTAGCTCCTTCTTAATCTCAGGCACTACCGAGACATCTGGTATATCTATAACTATACTATCATGAACTGGGAAGAGTGGGTAAATTCCCCACTTATCCTTTAAATCCCATAAGTGAAGCATACAGTAAAGGTTAATATCTGATGCCATAGATTGGATGTAGAAGTTAGCTCCCTGTCTGTAGCACTCATGCTTATTCTCGTCAAGTACTAGTCCAAATCTTCTCTTCCTACCAAAGTAAGATGTTAGTACTCCTGTTTCGTGAATTTCCTTCTTTACTCTAGCTAGATATTCTTTAACTGACGGGAAGATTGTATCAATTGTAGCTACTAACTCGTCAGCATCTTTCTCGTTTAGTTTATAACTCATCATAAAATCTCTTTTACCTCTACCGTATAACCTACCAAATACCCCAGCTTTAGCTTTAACCCTACCTTCATGCCCGGACCATTTACTAGATAGGCTAGTTCTTTTAACCAACTGGTCTTGCACCAGCTGATGAGGATCACCTCCACTTGCTAGTAAGTCCTGTAGATGACTATCACCACTAGTTATAGCATAGCATCTTAGCTCAATCTGTTTCTGGTCAGCCTCAAGTATTAAATGCCCTTGTTCTGGAAGGTAAAGCTTTCTTACACCACCACTATAACTAACGTTCATCATACTTGGATCAGACATTGAGATCCTACCAGTTACTGTCCCCGATAGATTAGTGAATGGATGTATTCTAAAACTATCATCTATGAAGTTAGCCACACCCACGACATAGGTAGATTTTAGCTTGCCAAACTCTCTTACCTCTTGTATTTTATCACAAATCTCACCTCCTAACATCCGTAGGATTCTAGCAGCAGTCGATCTACCGAATCCAGGAACCTGCTGATAGCCAAGGTTGTCATACAGTAGTTCTGCTACTTCTTGGGGAGAGAAAGGATTTAAGTAACGTCCTACTAGTTTTTCAAGCTCCTCTAGCTTCTCATCCATTTCCTTCTCGAGAACACCATCCAACTCCATCAAATACCCAACATCTACAGGTATTCCTCTATGCCTAATCTCAGCAAACATATTGGCACAAGGGTTTAAAATCTCCTTATATAGTTGGGTATTGGCTACTTTTCTTCTAAAGCCAGCTCCTTCGGATAGCTGGTATGTATAGGCAACGTCATAAGCTGCATACTCATACAGCTTATCGTCTGGGACTAAGTCGTAACTGCTAGCTTTATGGGGCAAAAACTCTTTTATATCCTCTTCCCAGTTAGGAGCACCCAAGTACTTACCTGCTAAGACCTTTAGACCATGGCTATACTGCCTCTCATCTATCATATAGTGAGCTAGTAAGGTATCAAAGAAGATTTTTACATCGTAGCCTGCTTGCTTAAGGAAACCAACATCAAAAGGCCCATTATGGAATATGCACTTCTTCCTACTAAGTAGATTCTTCAATCTACTATCATAGACATAGTTTTGATGTTGTTCAAAATAAGGTGAACTCTCACCCGGAAATATATAAGCTGTTTTCTCATCAGTAGCTAGACATATACATCTTATCTTATCTGGGTCCTTTCCATAGGGGTAAAAACCTCTACCAGTTGTCTCAAGATCTACTGCTAGGAGTTCAGACTTATCCAGCACCTGCAACACTTCACCAATATTATCCTCGTTAATGATAGTTCTATGAGGTATACTAGCTAGCTGGTAAGTTCCAGTTAGATATTTAGGAGCAGACTTTAAGCCATCAACAAAGTCATAGAACTCCTCAGCTCGCCTACTAAGTGAGGCAGGATGTATAACTGGTAATACTGGACAAATCAGTCCAGGTAATATCCTACCGTTAACACTCTTAATCTTGTAACCAATACCAGTAAGTGCCTCAAGAGGTATATTACCCATTGCAACAACTATCTCGGGATTTTTAGATTCAACCTCTTTAAACAGTCTATCTTTGCAACAATTTATAGCTAACCTTTGCTCACTATCCCTAATATCCTCTGGTAGCTGACATAGTAAAGTATTAGTTAAGTAGAAGCTAGTTACACCAAGTTTAGCAAGTGTCTTCCTTAGTAAGGTTCCCGACCAGCCAACTAAAGGCCTTCCTTCCCTTACCTCAGTCTTAGCAGGTGCAATACCAACTAGTACTATATTATAGTTTTCATCGGAACCGGTGCCCTCACCAGGTACTTTTTTACTATCTTTTAGAGGGCATTCCTCACATTTACATAATTCTAAAGGATCCATCCTACTTTACTATCTCCTCTGCTCTACTATTGCCTTACTATTATACTCAATGAGACCCGAATCTAGACCTTCCATAAAAGCTACATAGCCATCTACACCTTTACTCCTTTGCATATAACCTAGAATAAATTGCAGTATTTTATATGAGTCTATTTGGGCGAAGATTCTCTACTTCTGCCAGGGTTTTGCTATACCATTCTTTACTAAATGCCATTATGCTAGCTCCTACTTTTTACTATCTACTTTCTCTGCTTTAGCCAATTTGGAACCAGGGCCAGTGCCAACCACCACATAAGTCTTCATAGCTTAACTTCATACCTTCTACCCTACTTCTCTCCAAAAAATCTTTTGGACTTTCCCTGAGTTTTACTCACATCCTTCCTTGTAGTGGGACTTTTGTAGTTAAGGAGAGCATCTTCATTCTTCATAATCTTGCTAGTAACTTCCTTATCCCAACTGTCAGCCTTCTTCCCCTCTAAATCACCTAACCACGTATCTTCCTTCTTTTCCCTAGTTAGAATTCCCCTGAATATCCATTTATCCTTACTCCACTTTAGTCCAAAGAGTACTATAGCAATTACTACTGGTATAAATAAAGCTAGTAAAATCGGTGTCATGAATTTCCTCCTTGTTACTTCTCCCCAAAAAATCTCTTGGGCTCTTCACTAATATTTTCTATAACTTTCTTTGGTACCTCTTTCCTTACAGAATGTAAAAACTTTTCTTGCTCCTTTAAGATTGATGTTACTAATTCTTTCTGGTCTTTATTCTTAACTTTATTCTTAATTCCGTCCTCTTCCTCATCTTCACTAGTAAGAAGTAGTATTATAACTGCTACTACTATCATTATAACCGTTACCATAGCTAGCCTCCTCAGTACAGATTCATCTGTATACCAGGGATTGCTCCCTGGTTTCGGCTTATTTCTTTGTTGTTGCTGCTACTTCCTCTACCTTCTCCTTCCTCTGGTCGCCTAGGAGTCTCTTCATAATGACTCCTGCCAACCCACCTAGGGCATCCCCGCTACCACTTACCATAACATCTGGCACAAACTTCAACTGCTTGTCAGATAGACTAGTTACCACGTTGACAAATGCTGTTGACTCTTGCCCTAATGCTTCTACCTGAGCTTTATACCCCTCTGCTTTTCCTACACCGATAGCTTTCTGTCTCGCTCCTTCAGCCTCACCTGTAAGTTGTATATAAGAAGCCTCACCACCTGCTTCTTGTACCCTAGCCTCAGCATTAAAGGTCTTTATGCCTACTCCTACCTTAGCTTTTGCTAGTTCTTTCTGCATATCGGCTGTACCAGTAGCTTTCTCAGTCTCAACTCTCTGGTCCTGGGCTTCTTTTTGCTTCTTATAGGTATCTATCTGTTGGTTCGCAATTTCCCTATTGGTTAATACCTCAACAAGTTTTTCTGGTAGAATAACGTTCTGGATATAAACACCACGAGTCTCAATATGGTATTTTTCTAGCTCTGAGGTAATGTGGGCTTGAGCTTCTCTCTGTACCAGCTGCCTGGTTTCTATGAACATAACAGCAGGCATACTCTGGAGCTTATCCCTGAAGTGATTCCCTACTGCTGGCTGCAAAACTTGGTTAGTTAAGTTAGCCATAGTTCCAACCATTGAAATAACAGCAGGAGCCTCTTTCGCAGCGATATGAATCTGGACTTGTAAGTCAATATGAAAGATAAATCCTTCCCTACTCTTTGCATCAATGGGGCTTAGCTGGGATTCCCACTCATAAGCTTTTAAGCTCCCCTCTGCCCAGTTAAGGTTGATGATAGACACTGGCACCTTCTCCCACTGGTAGCAGTGAGGATTTATAGCATACTTACCAGTTACCAAGGCCTCATTCCAGATCCCTCGATGCCCTGGCCTGACAATAGTACCGAACTTGAACTCCTCTTCTCCTACTTTTCCAGCCTCAGTAGGTAATCCAACGTAAGACTTTACAACTGCGACTTCCCCCTGTTCTACCACCAACATTGGTTCTGCCTCTACCTTGATAAGGAAGGGATTTAAGTTATAGGCCCCATAAAGTAGTGGGTCATGCTGTAAACCTATCTTACCTCCATTATCTAGGAAAGCTTGGAAGTCCTGATAGTTGTTATGCTTCTGGTTTTTGGAACCTATGATTAACTCAATTAAGTCGGAGTCACCTTTTCCCCCCGCCATTGCATCTGCTATGTCCTTAAAACCTTCTAGCCTACCAGCGATGTCTCCTGGTGGTAATGGATCTCCCTCCAAGGTTGTAATGATGCCGACCATATCAACTATTTTTCCTTCCCCCCTAAATTCTGGCTTAATAATTCTTACGTCTAACCATTCCTGCTTTAAGCCAAAATCCTCACAGTTAAGGCTACCTTTATGATAGCACTCACGAAGGTCTGGGTCGATAGGCTTTCCGTAGCACCTCTCGGAGGTAATAACTAGAAAAGCAATAGGATGGAGTGGTAGTAGGGTTCCTGGGGATAGAACTGGCCTTTGAACTCCTTTCTGCCCAAATACTATAACTTTCTTACCTTCCCTCTCGGCTTCTACTCCCCCCATAAAACTTCGGACATCCTTTATGTTTATCTCCCTCTCATACTTGGCTGACTTAGCTCCTATAGGAAGGGGTTTTCCTACCTGGGCTACTACAACCCCAATCTTACCAGCAGGTATCTGTACCCAAGGATGTTTCTCTACATCGTAGACAACCCAGAATTTAAACCTCCATCCAGGCATTAGCAAGTCTGCCTGATAACCAGCCTCCCCTTCTAAAGCTACAGGATTATCTGGAGATAACTTCCTTCCAAACCTTTTGGTTACCAAGCCTACTTCCGTAGGTCCTATTACTCTAATTGAGGGTAGGACCAGTATAAGAAATACTATGCCTATGATACCTAAAACAATTAAAGACGACACTGTAAAACCTCCTTTTTTATTTCTCCATTTTACCTACTTTGTTTTCCTTCTATTTACTTTCTCAAACTGTACCTCCTTATAAACTACTCAACTTCATCTTCTTAGGGTCATTCATCTACCTCCGGGTTGTTAACTCTTATTAGTCTAAATCTACTTACCTGCAAATCTATTTTTCACTATCTCCCCCCTTTACTTTTACCCAACCAAGAACTAGGGGCATGATAAGCCAGAGAAGGAATAGAATAAGACCTATTGTACTTGTAGTCTTATTTACTGGTATAGCTGGATCTATAGTCCTCATTATATATGAGGATAATCCAATACCAATAGCTAAGCATAAAACCAGACTATGAAGCACTAGTCTCCTAACTGTATAGTTCATCTATTCTCCTCCCTCCTTACTTGCCTTCAGTATTTCAATAAAGGGGTCTTGGGCTAACTGCCCTAATTCTAACCTAGACATAATCTCGTAGAGTTCCCCCTGGGAGTACCTCCTCTTACTACTATAGATAATCAGTACTTTTAGCTGTTCCCAGAGCTCCTTATGGTTTCTTTTGTTCATTAAACCTCCTTTCTAGCTTCTCATACTTTTCTAACAGTAGTTTTAGTCTAAAGTAAATCATCATAGAGTAATTAGATAAATCTAGGCACTCATTCATAGCTTCAATAAAGGGGTTTAGGCTAATCTTGATGCCATGCTCCTCCCTGCCTTTACTCATCTTCTCAAACATAGCAGAGGAGAACTCTTCTATTCGGACTTTATCTTCCTTTGTAGTAGTTTTAATCTTATCCATACTAGTAAACCGTCCTTTCTGCACTCCCGGGATAGTAAGATCTTTCCTTACAGTTGGGTAAATCTAGCTTAGCAGGGTCTTCTATACTAGCTGCTTTCATTGCTATTACTTTTCTTCTACATCCTGGGCATCTATAAGTTTCATTCTTGCTTTTATAACCACATGGTGGATACCAGTAACAACTATATGCTAATTCGTATGGTACTTCATACTTACCACCTAAAAGTTCTACTCCTATCTCCTCAATGGAATAATTTCTAATTGGTAGAAACAGACTAAGTTTACTTTCAGTAGCCTCTTTAAGGACTGCATCTAACTCCATATCAAAAAGACCAGGCCTACAGTCAGGACATATATCTCCCTTATGACTACCCATAGCTATATAACTATAGTCATTACCATGAGTAAATGCCCACATAGAAGCAAGACCAACAAGAGCTATACTCCTACCCCAAACTCCACCAATACGCAGACCTAAGTCTGCTTTTACTATTACCAGGTCGGCGAGGCTACCATTAACTAGATGACTCCTACTTAGTTTATGTTGTCTAATCCAAGAAATGAAATCCTTTAGTGTAGATAGCTCTCCCTCAGTAGACCAATGATTATAGTCAACATAGAAAGGTGTAACCTCAAGGTTAGATTCTAAAAGTTTAAGTAGGACCAGGGATGAGTCTAGGCCACCGCTGCATAGACATAAACTTTTACTTATCATTATAGTTACTCCTTTACCTTCCTTAGCCCTTTGCTCCGCAGCTATACTTAACTACATCTAAATATCCTTCTATATTGGCTTTAACTAGTTTTTCTACCAGACTATCCTTATAAAAATCCAGCGAGGATGGTGTAGGAGTATATTCAGTTAACTTCCTTAGGTCAGCTGCTAGCCTAGCTGGAAAGGATGTGCAAATGCCAAACGAGTTAGGTGGGGGTATCTCCTCATAAGGATTAGAATAAACTTCTAAGTAGAGTATCTTCTCTTTGATTCCTAAGTCTCTTATAATCTCATCTCGTCTAGCAATAGTTTCCAGTGGGCTGGGCAAACCGATAATACCACAATGATTTCTTAGAAAACTATAGCACTCATTAAGAGTGTCCAAGTCTAATCCTTGTACTACACCAATTAACTTTTTGAACTTGCTTAGCCTTATAAAATCTCCAGCTAAGGATATTGTCCTATTGGATGAGTAGTCAATACTGGGAAGGACTACTAGGGATGGTTTTATCAGCTTGATACTAACTAGTAGCTTATCTAAGTCTGGCCTCCTTGGTAGTCCTGGGGAATAGTCAAGTATAACGGTTCCTTCCCTATCTTTATAAAAGTTGAGATAAGTCTTGTTTGAGAGCAAAGTAGTATAGCATAAATGTAGTTTTGTAGTACTAAGATTAAGATACTTAATGGGTACTATTATCCCTACTTGCATCCCGTCCCCCTTTTGTCTTTTCCAATATTTTCGCTATTGCATCCGGGCAACTCAGTATATGCTCACCACTTTCCCATGCTGATTTGGGGCATCTTAGGCCTCTTAGCTCATCAGTGTATTCACTAACCGGAATACCGTATTTTAATCCTAATGAGACTGCTCTAGTTATAGCTTCTAACTGGCAGTGGGCACAGCCACCAGTCCTACCAAGTACAGCAAATACTTCGACTAGAGCCCCATCATCCGGATCCCAGCAAGGAGTAATATATAGTCCACCACATCCAGTGGTAACTCTATGAGTCTCTCCTCTAGTAATCTTGGGGCGACTCTTCTTTTCCATGTGTCTTAGTCCTTCTCTGCCGTTTCCAAATCTCCTCAACTAAATCTGGTCTAAACTTACCAAAATCTACCTTATACTTGTACCTGTTTCTCTTCTGCATTATGTTACCAATCTCAACTTTATAGAGTGTGAAAGCAGAGGTGGTACAACCGTTTACATTACAGAAGTGCTTAGTCAACCTTATAAGGATTTCGGAATCCCCATTACGATGTGCCTCTGCTACTGTTCTTCCCCAGTGCTTTATGTTATGGCAGTCAACACATAAACACTGGAAACCTAGTAATCTTTGTATTCTTGCTTTATCATCAAAGCCCCATCTCTCGTGGCAATGTAACTGCTTATCAGCTGACTTACAGATAGCACAGGCGTAGTTAAACCCCTCATAGACTTCCTTTCTTAGGTCATTCCAAACCGGGGGAGGTAATAAGTTAGCTAAACTAACTCCCCAAGTACTTTCTGGAATCGGCTCAATGGTTAGCTTCATATTGGGGAAAAACTTCAGTCTCACTTTATCTTTACAACTTTAGTAGTTTGAAACTGGTAAACCGGGGTCCCATCAGGATTAGTTTTGCCCTCAATCCTATATACTGTAACGAGTACTTCCTTAAACATCAGTACATGACTATCAGCTAACTGGAACTCACTCCAAGGTTCGTGACTCGTTAAGACTTCAACCTCAACTGCCTCAACTTCTTCCCCTTGATATTTAACCTTCATAGACCTTGCCTCCTTAATATTCCTATTACGTCAGGTGACTCCCAACCTTTTTGTTTTAGCATCTTACCGTCCTCTCTTAACTTACCACCCTTTTTAGCCATATTGGTTCTATGTACTTCATCCCATACTGGTCGTATATCAATCCCATAAGTTACAGCAGTACCAAGCAGAACTACAATTGAGTCAGCTATACCATCTGCTACCCCTACTACATCATTTTGTAGTATTGCCCTAAGGACTTCCCCCATCTCCTCTTTAATTAAATTATATCTCAAGTTACTATAGTTAAAAGGAGCAGCACGGGGGTGTGGAGGGAAACTATCACCCATAACCTCATTATGAAAATCAACTATGTCTTGGTACCAATCCTGACTCATATTATAACTCCTTTCCATCTTCTGCAGTAGTCTAGAGCTTTACTAAACCCGGGAACTAAGTCTAGTAACTGTTTGTCTTTATCCTCTATTCCTCTCATAAAGTGATATCTAGTGCAGCAGTACTTATTCCTCAACTTCTTCAAAGCATCAAACTTTTCTTTGCTAACATTACACCAACAACCCCCACAATGAGGGCAGTGTACCCCACCACACTTACTACAAAAAGAAAGATTAAGCATGTCGGTCAAAGGAAGACCACACCAGTAGCAAGGATGCTCTTCCCCCGTGAAGTTTTCACCATATCTAATACACCTCTTAGTATCCCAACTATAAGTATCCATTATATCTTCCCTCTTTCCTGTAATTCATATCTTACCTGCATTAGGGCTTTACCAAGCATATCCAATCCTTTCCCTTTTGCATAACCCCAGTATATATCCCAGGGGCTATTCTCGTGCAGTATAGAACTACCAGTACTGAGTAGCTTCATCCTTAAGTCCTCATGCTGAGTAAATTTTGCTCTCAAGCCTACTAGCATTATGTTGTACTTAATATCATCCCAGTAAGGTCTAAGGGTTACATGATATCCAGCAAACTTTGCCTCCTTTGGAGTAGGTAGGTTTTTAATCATCTCTTTCTCCTCGGGAACTAGAGTTTTACTTGCTTGGTAGAAATGCTCAACGGTAGGATAAGTTTTCCCATTTACCTCAATAGGAGACCCATAAAAGTTGGAGCAGTAACCATGCTCATCATGCCTAGTCCAAAAGAAAATATCCATGCTACCCTATCCTATCTGCAAATACTACTACTATACTCCCTTTTTGTTACCGTATACAACTTTATGTACTTGCAAACTAAATCTTACCTTTAATTCTTTACAAAATTCAACTACTTCCTGCATCCACAACATTCCAAACTGGTCTTGGTACTCCTGGCTATCAATAGTTAGTATTTTGGTGGATTTTCCAAGTATAATAACTGGGCTAACTAGAACTACTGGATTTCTAGCTATATTCTTCATAATCATAGCTTTAGCGAAGTTTAAATCTTCTTTGCTACCAACAACAAATTTTATCTGGTCATCTACCCTTGAGTTAAACCACTCAACCAAACTAGCTCCACATACTCCAGAACTGGGACATTTAATGTCTACTACCCAACAGTTAGCTAGAGTCCACCAATAGGGTTTAGAAATGGTTCCGTTTGTTTCTATCTCAACTCTGAATCCATACCTTCTTAGTCCTTTAACTAGCTCATGGAGAGCCTCAGGCTGAAATAGAGGCTCCCCACCAGTAATACATACCCAGTGCTTAAACGTCCTTCCCTCTAGCTTAGCACACTGACTGAGCACATCTTCTACTTCCATTAAGATACCTTTACTACCATTTTGGGCGTAAGCAGTATCACAGTTGTGGCATAGGATACCATTAACGAAGTAGTTATTATAAGGCTCGCAATGCAGGTTATATACCCTCACCTTTTTGCTAATTTTCCTAATCTCTACTATCGGTAGTCCATTCTTCACGGCTAGAATAGGGCAAACTTTCCCGGACTTTAGTTTAAGAGGGTATCTTCCATGATTAACCGAACTGTTACAAGACCTGCAGAGTAGTACTAAGTTATTATCAGAGTCATTGGTTATATCAAAATCCTCATGGTGAATAACTAAGTCAGTTTTATTATTACAGCTTTCAGCTTGGCATATCTCCCCATCCCTCCCAGTTAGGATTTCATAAACTGCCTCTCTCTCCAATCTGGATGTCCACCTACTATAGGAGGAAATTCCTCCTTGCCAGTTCGGATTGTCACTACCGAAGAGCCTAGTAGGATTCTCACTCTTAACCTCTGAGATTGCCCTTTTATGCTCTTCTGAGAATACCCTTCTTCCACTACTATCGTATAACCCTTCCTGCATACCAGCTAACTTCCTCCAATCCACTAAGCGTTCCAGCTTATGCTTTCTCTGCTTAAACTTCTCAAATAAACTATCCCTTGCTTGCTTCCATTCCAGTGTATCACTCTCAAACCTCTTGAGTGAGGCTTCCGGACTATCTCCCATTCTAGAGCTTAGCATTTTCTCATTTATCTCATCCCACTCCTCTGGAGTGAAAGCTAGTCTAGCTTTAGAAATCTTCCTGCCTATCTCTTCATAGTTAGTTGACCTCATTTTTTTAGAAACTACTTCGGGATTAAACAGAGGATTGTGAAGAGTCATTCTTACTGAATTCTGATGAGCTACAGATAAATAGTATAACTCATCTCCTGGAACTAATTCCTCTGCCCTCTTCCAGCTATGAGTAGTCATAACGGGGTGCTCGGGAGTTACTCTCAGTAACCTTTCCCGGTCAAATCTAGAACTACCCTCCGGGAGGACTAGTAGTAAATAGTTCTCAACTTCTCTAGAAAAAACTTGAGTTACTACAGTTTCTGTAACCTCATCCTGGTTGCTGCAAGCTAATAATCTATCACCTATCTTAACCCTACTAATATCACTGCCTACTTTATTAGAATATGTAACTAAACCATCAACCAGACACCAGCTGCAGTGAGTTAGTAGATTACACCCCTGTAGTCTTACAAAGGTAGTCGGTATTCCTTGGTATACACCTTCTCCTTGGATACTGTAAAAAGGGAGCTCAGCTAGACTAATCTTCATTACTTTTACTTTCTTTTTCCCACTTGCCTACAAATCTAAAGCCTCTCACTGCTACTAGTATACCTATCAGTACTAGTGTAGTAACGTACCATACTAGTGAGGCAGTGATTAGCCAGGTCTGACCAATAATACTCTCCATACTAGATTGAAAGGCTGGATAGAGAGCTATTCCTACTAAAATCAACCCAAAAACCCAGAGACAAGCAAGTGCGAAGACTACTACCCTAGAAGCTAATACCTTAAACATTTAAACCTCCTTTTTTAATCTATACTAATACAAAAACCGTGCTACATTAACACCCCCTTACTATAGTAAAGATTATTGCTAAAAGTATTACTAGTCCTACAGCGAAAATTACTTTTAGAAAAACTTTCATATCACCCCCCTAAAGCAAGCTTTACTGAAATAACTATAGCTACGACTATTCCCACAGCTATTGCTACTAAAATAACTTTAAGTAGAGTACCAAACCCAACTCTAATTTGGGGTAACTTCTTCATATGACCCTCCTTACATAAAGAATTATTACTATAGCTATTGCTAAAAGCACAACAGCTGTCAATATTCTAGCCCATCTTGGCCAGTTAGGCAACTTGTTTACAAATACTTCGCCCCAATCTGCATAGGACTTTACCTGCTGTTTTGGTTTGACTCTATCAGGCATTACTCTACCTTTCCTATCCAGCATAGGTCGAATCCCATAAGGGTCAAGTCTAAAGGAGATAGGAGACCACTTCTTCTTACAGCGAGTACACTGCTGCTTCTTAACATCAATTTCCCCACCACACTTAGTATGAATGTAACGCATTATCTTACCTCCGCATAAGAATCTTCCGTCTCCCATACACGGATGAACTCTATCTTTTTATCTACCCCTAACCTATCTTTAATGTAAATAGCAATATTCTCTGCAGTTGGGTTCTTAATTGTGTCATTTATCAGGTGGTGGTCAAATTTATCTATAATAGGCTGTAAAAACTCCTTTAACTGCCCAAAGTCAATGACCATACCATCTTCCTCTACTCCTCCGGAAACTCCCACTTCAACCACAAAGTGATGCCCGTGGAGATTCTTGCACTTACCAGGGTAATCTGGTAGGAAGTGAGCTGCATCAAAACTAATTCTTTTTACTACTGTTGCTTTCATTGTTATCATCCTCAAAAGTCCAATCTCTTAGTGCATAAAAGCCGATTCCAATACCTAGAACAGCAATAAAGATGCCAATAAAAACTAGAGAGAAATGCCACCAGTGGGTAACAGTATCCCGCAGAGAATAAGGTACAGCTATTGCTATTACGAGCAGCAAGGCAATCTAGCTTATCCAGTAAAAGTAGTTGAAGCAAAATCTAACTATTCTTTTCATTCGTCATCTACCACTGCCTGCTCATAGGCTTTATTTTGCTGTTCAATCTCCTCAGGAGTAAGGGGTCTATCAGACTCCTTAATTGCTTCCAGAATGGTTCCCTCACCTAACTTGCCTACTACAACTCGTCCGATGTGCAAACTCACAACTCTGTAGCGTACATCGCCTTTGGCATCAAGCACACGTATTCTGTGAGTTATCAGCCTTCTTATCCTTAGGTCAATAAAGGGCACCTCAAAGATGTCACTCAGGACAACGTGCTCATTCTCAACTTTCCGGTGCTCACTGAACCAATATGCTGCATCCCTATTCTCCTTTGCCATCGAAGACCTACAATCTATCAAGGATAGAATACCTTCGGCAAATAGGAAATTAACATACGTGTGCTCAGATGACATATACTCAAGGAACTCCTCAGGGTTTTTCACAAGCGATAGGCTACTACCTCTAGACTTCACTTCATCTCTGAACTCCTTTACAAACTTTTCCTCTGCACTCCAGTAATTACCACCTTCTACGGCTATGAACATTTTTACCTCCTTCTAAAATCCTTTAGCTTCGCTTCGAGCATTAGTCGCCAATATTTGAGCAAGTAATAAGGATATTGAATCCGATGCTTACTTCGTGTGTAAGCATATCCTTTGGAAGTCAACTTTATTCTCTCTTCGTTAATCATTTCAAATAGTCACCTCCTCTCTCCTCCTATTTGCTCTCATAGCCTGATATCTTTTTGCTCATTCTTACCTCCTTTGTATTTCTATAATACTTGGGAGCAAGATGACTCTAAGGAGGTTAACCTGGAGGCACCCATGACACGCAAAGGGTCTACTACATCTTGCTCCCAAGCATCATAGAATTTTACTATTTACTTACTAGAACTTCCAGGCCTTTAACCTCATAGCCCTTCTTATAGCCTACCATATAGGAAGCAGAACCATAGATAGAGAGAGATTCTGGTGTAAGAATTGGTAGGCCATCAGTTATTTTAGCTAAGAAGTAATCTAGTAAATCCATATCTTCATCACTGACGCTATGCAAGTCTTTGGCTTGCAACCAGTCAGCTAGCTCTTTACACCTAGCTCGATTGGATACGTAACTTCCACTCTTCATCTTTAGACTCTATACCAATCTAGCTCTACAGTAGCTATTCCTGCAGTAGCACTTTTTTCTACTGTTATAACTATATTACTTGTTACTATTTGGCTACCTTGGACTAAGAGTCCTGCACCGAGCCAGCTACCTGTAACAGTAATACTGCTAGGATTTATAGTATCAAGTCTTACAGTCCAGCTTGTAGTACTATAGTTGGTAATCTTAAAAGGTATGGTTACGCTGTCCCCTGGAAAAACACTAGCAATACTTAGCACTGTCCCATTACTAAACTTAGACCAACTTTGACTAGGATACTGATACTCTACATCTATAGCCTCCTGCACTACTATTGGAGCTGTTCCGTGCCTAAGGAGAAGACTGCTAGCAGCAACTACACCACCTATTACTAGGAGCATAATGAGTGCAATCAACCCTATACCCTTGGGGAAGTGCCACTTTTTCTTAACTGGTTTTTCTTCCTCTGCTCCCTCAAAAGGCTTTTCTTTTGCTAGTCTTTCCCTGGCAGCTAACTCCTCAGGGGTTAGTTCTTCGTCGCCTTCCTCCCCAGAAGGCTCTTCCTCAGAAGACTCCTCTCCTAAAGGAATTTCATCAGGAGTCTCTTTGTCTTGAGGCTTTTCATCTAATGGACCTATCATACTTCACCTTCCTCTCGAACTATTTCCACCAGCCTAAGAGTAGTAAGTATACTCCTATAGTACTTTCCAGTTCAATATTATTGAACAATTGCCTGACCAGCCATAGGTAGTGATAATAACATAGTTTGTTATAGGAGTCCCATTTGCTGGTATAGATACTCCTGTTGTATTTATCCAGGTACTGTTTACACTAATAGTAGCAAAATCGATACATAGGCTAGCAGTGCTTAAACTTACTATCTTATCTACTGTGTAGCCACTACTAGTTACTTTAAAAGGTATATTAAATGTGCTATATGTGTAGAGACCTGTTAGATTTATAGGAGTGCTATTTTCAAACGAAGTCCAATTAGTACCACTTACAGTGTAGGTTGAATTGACAGTATCATTCACCCAGCTGTTATTACTTGGGCTTAGATACTCAACCTCTAAAGCCTGAGGCCGCGGCACTATCTGCACGTTGATTGTTCCAGACAAGAAGAGGGTACCTTGAGCAGAAACTAGACCAATTCCACTAACTAGACATAGGACTAGTATAACCGATACTATACTAGCCATCATCCCATAACCCTTTTTAAGAAACCTTTTCATAAATACCTCCCCTTTACTTACTCCCGTTTACGACTCTTTCTTTGTAATAATAGCAAAGCAACCAGTTTTATTCTCATAGCAAGCCTTACAGTCCAACTTTAGGTGTGAGTTATCCATACCACTTTTTACAGCGTGGTTAGCATAATAACCACCACCACAGCCACTACTTTTATAGACTTTCTCAAACCCAATTAAGTTACTTTCATTACTTACTCCTCCTCTAGACTTCTCCACTACTATAAATCTATCATCTAAATATCTTTCAAGGACTGGCTTGACATCCTTCCAATCTAGTCTACCATTACTACATCCTAGACGGGTCAAGTAAAGTCTATCTAGGCCAAGTAGCTTAAGTCCCTCCACAAGCTTCTTGCAACCTTCTTCTATTAGATCAATATCTGCCGGTGAGGCCCAATGGTACTTAGTAGGGAAAGAAATTACCCGAAGGTCACGAAATATATTAGGTATATTGCCATATATATCAAGCAGCCTTCCTAGTCTACGAGGTAGTTCTGGAAATCGCAACCTAGCCTGCAAAGCAATACCCTTACCCATTACTGCTTCACCATTTTTCTTCACAGTTCCATTGGTAGTAATTACTATCCAATATCCCTGCTTATAGTAATCCCAAATATCCCCAGTTATTTCTTTCATACATAAATCCCCCAATTATTAGAGTTCTTCTAGTAATTGACATTTATAGTAAAAGCTCTTTCCTTAGGAAACGTAGTCCAGAAGCCAGCACACTCCAGATACTCCCAGTCCTCATTATCTCTGAGCCACTTCCATTGAGGATTTGCTTTCTTTGCCTGCTTATCCTCCTCACATATCTGCTCAGTAAAGACATCCCATTCCAAAAACTCATCACCATATTCGCCCTTACATCGCTCGATTTCCTCTAATAAATCTTTAATCTTCATTTTTTCTTCCTGCTGGCAGACCGACTATTCGGCTCGGTTCACTTAGCTGGAGTACACCGTGCGTTTGCATTGGAGCATTCCACTCAGAGTGCCAAAGAGTTCATACTTCTTCCAATCCTATTGGCGCATATTTCAGGCACTTCAACAGCACCAGCCTATTTAAATACCTATCCATATCTCCTTAATATTCTTAGACCTCCGGTATCTTACCACATGTTAGGACTTCAATAAGATTATGCCAATCATCTTTCTGTTTAGGGTCACCATACATTTCCCGCCAAAATCCTTTTATTGTATTGCCCCAGGTATCAGTATGGCTTACAGCATGTTTTTCCAACCACTTCCCCACTTCTTTTAGGCTTGCCTCTATGCCCTCCTCAAATATGCAGGCTTTACATGGGAAAGTCGGATTATTGTGGTTATGAATATACGGATTATCCACCATCATCTACCTCCTTTAATGCTTCTGCTAGTGTCCTTCCAGTAGTACCAACATACTGCACCCCATCCTTCCACCAAGCATATAACCAAATGCCCTTCTTCATCCCCGCCTTGAAAGAGATTTCAGCTAAGTGTTGCTCCCATTCAGTTGGAACGCTATTGTTTACTCCATTGGTAAACTTTAGCCGTTCTGTGAATATCCAAGCAGCTGAAGGAATCTCTTTTCTTTCCTTTTCTGGATAGGGGTTGTAAGTGTCTTTCGTTTCCATTGTCTCCTCTTTTACTGTTCTTCATGCATACTATCCTACTCTCTCAAAAGCACGGATATAGTCTAGTACTGCCTCACTCCAACCATCTATGTGGGTCCAAGCTCCATAACCTACACCATTCTCAAATGAAGCCACATTTACTACATAGCTCCTAGTTACTGGATTGGGGATATCATCATGTGCTTGCTCATCAGAAATAACTATTAGGCGGTCATGTGGTAGTCCTAGCAAGCTCCTAACAGCATCACCTAGATAGGTAGCACTATGCATTTGGCTATTAACTATAGCATCTCGCAAGGCAAATCCATGTCTTGCTGGAATTTCAACTAACTTAGTAGAAAAAGTAAATACCCTGCAGTCAAGTATCTCTCTAGCTAATATGCCTAATCCAGCAGCAGCATCCATTCTAGTCATTTCTGACTTACTGGATAGATTTTCAGTCATACTACCAGATACATCTATGAGTAGTAAGGTTTTTCCACTTAGTTTCTCAGCGCTAGAAAGTGCCCTCATCATGGCCTCCTCAATAGTATTTTCCCACTGAGGAGCATACTTCGCAGCAGCTATAAATCTGAATGGTAATACTCTTTCTACTCTCATAGTAGATAATCTTTCCTTTACTAAGTGACTGTCGACACCAACACTTTCCATATTACGCAGATTCCTTAAGAGAGCTAATGCTCCTAGCTTATCTTCTCGCAGTAATCTCTCCCAGGAAGTCTTCTTATCTGTACCGGAAGATAAGGCAACCTCCCAGGTGTCAGGAATTGGCAGTGTTCCATCTACTAACTGCTTCCATACCTCGCCCTGTGCCTCATCCTTAGGCTTAGCGTGACAGAGAAATAGTACATCTCTCAGTTTTACTGTAGCATCCCGGTTATACTTAGCTAACTGGTAGGAGTCAAACTTTGTAAAAGCCTCAGCTAAACCCCTCTTAGCCTGAGCTGATATAGGTTGCTTTCCTTCTTGCCAGTAGATAGCCAGGAACTCAGATAGCTCATCAACTCTCTGAATAATTCGGCTTAGTGTACTAGATACCAAGCTCTTATGAGTATCATGCCTAGCCATCTCTCTTACTATTAAGAGTGGGGCATGGCGTAACTTCATTTTCAGTCTAGCCTCGATAGCTATTTCCGCTACCTTTTTAGCCTCTACCTGAGGTACGAGACTCTTAATCCTCTCAGCGATAGAAATTCCATCCTCATAGAACTGGTCCTCCCATAGGAGACAGCCCATAACAGAACGTCTTAGCTGCTGTTCAGCATTTATCCGTTTTGCCCTACCTCCTTCATGGGTGTAGATTGGTTGTTGTTTTACATTTAGTTTTGACATCTAAAACCTCCTCTTACTTTACATTTTACTGGGTAAGGGCTGTCAGCTTGGTACTGCATTTATCTTCACCAAGTTGCGAGCAACCTACTAAATAGTTTTCTCGTCTTGCACCCTCACCCAGATTGCGCCTGAGCCTACACGCAACCATCTAATCTGCTTGTCTCCACCAAGCCTAATACTTCCGTCAGGTCTACGCTTCCTCTGCTATTAGCCACGTCGGAAACTCCGTTTGGAATTACGTATTTCGACTTCACCTGTTCTAGGTTTTCTGTGAACATTAACAGACCCTCGGCTCAGGCAATTAGTCTTTTGCTGGCTAGTAGACAGTTCGGGTTGCTGTCCTGTTGCTTACTACTGCTTCTCCGCCCTTAAGTGTAACCAGCTTAGTGGAAGAACAAGTGATAGCAGTTTAATGTATATGATTTATACGAAGTATCTGCTATCTTCACTATCCACTCTTTCTTTCTTTTTTAGCTTACCAGACGGTAGCCTACTTCACCCTGCTACTCGGTTAGGGAATTCCACCCTCGCCCATTCCTTATTATCTTTATAGTTTGGGTACTGGCAAGCATTTTGACTGGAGAACAAGCAAGCAGGATAACGGCCTTTCGGCTCGAATCCATTTTTCGATGTAATCCTACTCTTCACTACCAGTCTTTTTACTAGTCTGTAATATTGGTAAGTGGGATGCCCTTTTCAACCTAGTTTACTAAGTTTACTTTCGCTAGTTTCATCTGGACTACCAGCTGGGTTATGGGATAACCAGCAGTACGGGACCACCGTCCAGTCACCCAGGGCAGAGCCCACATATTTAATGGGAGAACAAGCAACGAGAGAATTCATTCGTCCGAAGTATCTCTTGTCTTCACTACCCATTTTACTTACCACAGCAATACTTATACTTCTTCCCACTCCCACAGGGACAAGGTGCGTTCCTTTCAGGTTTCTCCTCAACTTTTATAGGTGCACCTCTCTTATCTATAATCTCCTGTACTACCTTCCTCAAGTCATCATCTGTTATCCCCGCTGAGCTAAAAGCATCTTCTATCCCAGAAGCTTTAATTCTTTTTCTAGTATCCTCAACTATCTTATCAACATCCTTACCATGCATCTCGGGGGCCCATGCTTCTTTAAGCTGGGCCAGAAAATCCTCCTTTGGTAGTCTCTTAGCCAACTTTTTAGCTAGAAACTTACTTATCTTTTCTTTAAAGATGTTCATTTCTATACATCCTTACTGCCTATTTTCTCCTGTAGTACTGGCTTCTATAAGGACTAGAAATACCATTGTGATAAAAGCTGGAATTGCCAGTATAGTTAGCCAGAATAGGTGATCCAATATACCTATCCAGCAAAGTGAATGTGTAGTTATCAAAACTATCATCTTGTTAGTCATCATTCTCTCTTTATCCCAGTAAGGTGTCTTACATATTTATCTTTCTTCTTCACCCATCTGACCATGGTGGAGTACACCAAATAATAAGAAACAACAGCATAAGCTATAGGAACTACGACAAATACAGATACTAAACTACCGAAGGCCAGGTTGTTTCCTCTAATAGTAGAGTTACTTAAAATGGCTATACTAATTCCAACTAGAATAAGAACTGTAGAAACCCAACCTAGAAAACATAATGCCCTTTTCATTTCAAACTTCACTTCAAACATCCTCTAATCCTCTCTTTATCCCAGTAAGCAGACCTGCACTTCGGGCAAATCCTTATCTCCTAATAAGTAGTATATACCAACAAGCTGCTGTTAAGATTGTAGCTATCGCAGCAAGATATAAGCCAAGGGTTACATAGCAGGCAATGAATATGGTTAATCCCAAAGCTGTAGGTAGCGAAGTTAAGACAGGATACTTTGCCTTCTTTACAATGGAAACAATGAGAGCCGGTGCAAAGATAAATCCTCCTACCATTAGAACTATATCCTGCCAAATAAAGTTAGACATTTTCCCCTTTCTATGACTTTATATAACTTCCTACTCCTAGTTTTTCTAATACCTCTAAACATCTTTGCGAACTCTGGGTAGGTATGCAAACCTGAACCCCCAATCCTATAAGGAGCAATATTTACAGCATATCCATCCCAGAGACTAACACAAGCTTCCTTAACCGGGCAGAGGTCACAGCTAAAATTACCAGTCAAGATAAAATGTTCCAGAGAACAATCATCAACTAGTTTCACCGCCCTTATAAAGCCCGGGCAGTCTTCATTATTCTCAACTTTCTTCATCAAGATATTTATACCACGCTGTAGTACTTTGCAGACTCTAAGTAGTTTACTTCTCATAATACTCCTCCTAGATTCACTCAGTACTTCCATCCCAAATTTCTACTCCTGTTATATAATCTCTTATCCTTACGTCAAGTGATTCTAGACTCGGCCCAATAACAATAAAATTCCAAGAATAATGCCTTGCTACGGAAAACATATTACTAATCAGTCTATTAAGACTAGTTAAGTACCGTCTAGCTCTAACTAGTTTCTCAGGTATAATGAAAGTCTTTCCTACTAGGGATATTAGAATAGTGTTCTTCAACATTATATCCAAGCTTAAAGCTTCATCTAACTCAATCCAGTCAGGGTGTCTAGTTTTTAGCCTAGCGTAAATCTCCTCTACACACTTATTGTAAGGTTCCAAATCTAGTAGATTAGGTTCTACATCGGGAATAATCAGTTTATTCATCTAATCTTTACCGTCTCCCTGACCTCATCAAATCTAGTAACCGACTACAACAGCTCTCAAATGTCTAAAGTAGTACTTCAACCAGTACTGCCATCGCCTATACCAGGGTATGTGTACTCCTTCTGGGCAAAGCCACTTTATAGCTCCCACAATGAGTAGCATTCCATAGACAAAGGGTGTTACATCCATCAGTACCTCTATTCCAGGCTTAGTAGAAGGACCCTTTAAATGCAGTCTGACAAGTAACCACGTTACTACTTTTCGAAGCATCCTTAAATACCTTCCTTCTCTATTCTATTACTATTTCTAAACTCCTTAATCCCTTCTTTAATAAGTTTCCTACTAGTTCTAGTACCTACTTCTATTCCATCAAGAAGTCCAAGTAAATAATCTTGCAGGTGTTGTTTCATAGCAGTCCCAAAGGGAATGCCTACGACTCGTAGATGTCTAGCATAGTGTAAACACCTGTGGCACAACTCGTGGCGTAAATAGTTTTCCCCCCCATTCATTATAACCTCCTTTAATCTTTTCTAGATACACGCATCTGTGGGACTAGGACTACTTCAGTAACATCAGCTAAAGCTGCAGCACCGAATTTTTCTATAAACTTGGCCTCACTAATTCCAGTTCTATGCTGTATTATCTTTCTAACCTCGAGTAATACAGTTTGGTCTTCAATATAGAGAACATCATTATCTCCTAGAAATTCCTTAAGCAAGACTCTAGCATCCTCATTTAGCTGTTTACCCATATCAAGATGAAATTGTCCCTCTAACCACATTTGTACTACTTCAGGTTTAGTTAGGGTTTTTATACCACTAGTATCAAGAAGCTCAGATTTCCAACAGTACAACCTGTGCCTACAGTGAGAACAGAGAGGAATGGGTTCATCCGGTCTCTTTATCTCAGCTTGTCTAAGTACAATCTCATCTACAGCTTCTATAATCGGTTTAGAGTAAGCTTCATCCCTCTCCATAAATATATCATAGGGCCTACAACTATCTTTATGCTTAACATAAATCCAGCAACCCTTTACCTTATCCTTTAACTCCTCACTTGCAAGATAAAGTTGTGTTTGGCATTTATAACCTGGAAAAGCATCGATTCCCTTTTGCTTAAAATTAGTATACATATCTAGGCTCATAGCCTTAATTTCTAGTAAATCTTCTCGGTCATCAACTATTATTAGGCCATCTGGCCTCCCAGCTATAGGTACCTTGCCTACATGGACTGTAAGTTGATTACTGCCTGTATGCCTTAATCTAAAGCCCGCCCTCCTTAAATCTTCTAGCACCTCAAGTTCTTGCCATTTTCCATTCTTCATTCTCAGCCTAGCTAATGGGTCAAACTTCTCATCATCTAGATGGAGGTAATTAAGATAAGTACTGTAAGAACACGGCGATATACCAGTAACAGTTAACTGCCCAGTGTGAATCCTATCCTTTTGGGGTACGCTGCCTGCTAGTACTGCCTGAGCTAACACTATTTCCCCTCCAAACTCTGTAGTGCTCCTATTACTACTACAATCCCATAGATACCTACCCCAACACAGCATACTGGAAGAATAAACCAAACTGCTCCTAGTAACTTAGGATACTTCTTTGTGAGGAGATTCCCTACAACTGCTGCTATAAGTAGGACTCCTGCAAGCAAAAAGAATTGCATCTTTACCTTCTTTCCTCATATAGTCTTGAACGGTCATATTTCCTAACTAAGGCAAAAGCTTCATTCTCTAGTTCACTATCCGTTAATCTAATAAACTTAGTACCTGGGAATAACTTCAGTTCCTCGAAACCTGAAATAGCAAAATTCAAATCTCCTCTGCCTTCAACCACAAATCTAATCATATCCTGGGTTCTCAGTGCCCCATAGTTAAAAGTAGGTTCCTTAACATAGTCAACTAACCATCTATCAACAGTATGTAGCCAGCCTGGATCCTTTATGGAGCCACCAACCTCAACCTCAATATACATTCCAACTGTAGATAAGCCCTTAACTAGTGTCCCAATACCAATCTGAGTTGTACTTTCACCAAGTATACATACCCACTTACATCTGGTCTGCATTAGTATTTCTTTAACCAGATCCTCTGAGTTGTAATCCGGACCGGGTCCTAACTTAAGGAATGTTGTAGGTAAACCGTAGTTAAGCCCCTCGGATCTTATTCCTTCCCATACCTTCTCAACTCTAATCACTTTACCTCCTTCTAACTATACCAACCTTGGCCAAGGCTTCAACTGTTAGTGCATCAGCTTGATTTGACTCTCTAGGAACCCAAAAAAATATGACTCTACCAACAAACTTATTAGCTAACATTAGAGCTGATGCCTTCTGGTAATAAGGATAGTATAACTTACTAGGATGAGCTGACCACTCACCTATCATCTGGTTAACTAGCATTTTGCTATCGCTATAGATTTTAGCATTCTCACTTGGGGATAAAGTTTTACTTAGCCACTCTAGTAGTTTAACTAGAGCAGCATACTCTCCTACATTATTACTCATACCTAGACCACTACCTACAATACCACAGGCCTTCCATACTACTTTTCCTATTATGTTCTCAATAATTTGGTATAGTTGGCCTGTTGGTAGATCCTCCTTATCTACCTTCTTCTCATCCACCCTATAAACTATAATACCATAAGAGACTGTCCCCCCAGGATTTCTAGGTTCACAGGCTCCATCTATATAAGCTTCATACATCCTTTCCCAATCCTCTCTTTAGTAAGTAATTAGTGGCACCCTTAACAGTAGAAAAAGCTTCCTCTTTAAATCTAATATCAGCTGTACCATCTTTTTTCAGTTGCTGAATCTCAATAGTATTTCTAAAACCACCACAAAATAGACTTATATACTTCCCTCCTAGGTTAGGGACAAGTATGTGGTAAGGCCAGGTAGGATCTTCCTCAAACTTGATATTATGCCCATTTAACTCAGTTGATAACTTATCTAGTACTTCAGCTGCGACCTTACTATGTTGTGAGTTATAGTAGCCTTCTTTTGTCCATATGGACATCAAGTGTAGACGTTCCTCTTTTATCATTTTCTCCTTCTTAACTGCTTCCTCTCAACTCTAAGCCTAGCATATAACTGCCGAATTAACTTTCCAGCAATACCAGAGGACATTTGCTCCTCCTCAATCGGTTCTTTAATGCCAAGAGCTATACATAATCTGGTTATTGCTCTCTTTTGATTACCAGTAGCATCATAGTTTGCCACTTTATAGAAACCTCCCTTTTTACTCTCACTTACTCTGTATCTTCTTCATCAGGTACTAGACTAAAATCCGGTTCAATACCTAGTGAGACTAGTCCCTGCGCTATAAAACTAGATAGTGCTATAACTTTTGCCTCAAATGCATCCGTAGCATCATCCAAACCACAAAGATAGTGAGCTTCATGTAGCATCTCGTGTACTAGTGACTCAAACATTGATAGAGGTGAGCGTTGGGATAATCTAACTAATTCCTCCCTGTCAACGAGCTGTCCCTTGAAGTTTAACTCCTTAAGTAGCTTATCATTGATTCTAACTCTAAAAGTCCTGGCCCCCATTTGGAATTGTGGTGGTATTATAAACTTCATACTTCCTCTTTACCTCTAAAGTAGAAATGCCCCTGGTCATCTGTCATCCTTATCTTTACTTTTTCATCCATCTATAGCCCCCTCAAATATATCTATAGCTCCCAGTAAAGTTGCTACATCCCCCTGTATTTGCTTCCTTAAGGAGTAGGCACCACCACACTCTTGCAGGATTTCTTTCGTGGTGAGAGTATGCCCCTCCTCTAGAGTTATTCCTGCATACCCAGGCTTCACAACAGAAAATCCTATTACTAAGTCTTCCTCTGGATTTTCTTTTTCCCCAGTTATTATAGGCCACCAGAGTCTCTTACTCTTTTCCATCTATTACCTCCTCTTGATACCCCTGCACTACATTATAGTAGGACTTCCAATAGACTCACTACATTTTGGGCATTCACACCAAGCTACTTCACCCGAGCCTCCATAAACTACCTCCAACATACAATCAGGACATAGCTCCTTGGGGGATTTAAGTGCACTCTTTATAATTTTAACTAATCTTCTATCTGGCCAGTCACCACTTTTAGTATAAGGACATCTACCTTTATCCATCTATAACTCCTTCCCAACTAGACTCATTATACCCCCTTAAGGCTCCTAACTGCTTAAGTTTATCAATAATTTCAGGTATTCTATACCCATCTTCTATTGGTACAGTAACTTTCAAATACCAGCCCATAGGGTATTCTGACCATTTGAATTGTTCCCAAGTACCTAGGGGGTAAATTACACTCTCATTTTCTCCACTAAAAGTGCTATCTAATTTCTCGAAGTACTCCTTAGCCTCATAAGGAGAGATGAAAAAGACTGACCAGGAGTAAGAGAAGCAGTAGGTTGGGTAGCTAGATACCTTTACAGAAGAAATCTCTTCAGGTTCCGGCCTGGGGACTAGAAGTACCAAAAGGCAGAATAGAATAATACTAATTACTATTAGTAGCCTTTTCATCGCTAAACTTGTCCCTACTTCTTGTCAGTAGTGCAAATTATGTAGTGGTCTATCCAGGAAATACACTTTTGGACTGCAGTAATTATTTTACCTTCTTCCTGTAGTTTAAGGATAGCTTTAGTAAGTATCTTCCTTGAGCTCCAGGTCCAGAAAGGTACCCTCAGGTCATATAGATTATCCCCCAACTTTATTAACTCCATTTGTTTCCTCCTTTTTCCACTTTCCTAGAGTGAAAGTAGAATAATCGCACTTATAGATATTCCAGAACGTCCTCCTCTCAAAAAACTTGAATCCGTACCTCTCATAGGAACTATAGGAAGGACCTTCTATCGACATCCAGCACCACAGTTCGTCATACTGCTTCTTTAGCTCCTCTAGTATAGCATAGAAACTACCCTTGCCTGGACAAACTATCTGCCCTAGGAAGGCTGTCTTAGGCTGATTGGAGATAAATTCCAATATGATGCATTCCGGGACTTGCTTCACGTAGTATAGGAAACAATCAACCTTGTCAGAAGCCCGTACACCCACCTTATGGTATTCAATCTTGTCAATATAGTGAACTGCCCCACCAACCACACCATCTTTCTCAGCTACTAGAAACTGGTCCAGGTAGTTTCCAACTACAAACTCGTTGAGTATGTATGGCATTAGGAAGCTATCATAGTTCTTAGCCAGTCCAGTAATTCTAATAACATCCCCAGGCTCAGCCTTCCTTACTTCCCAGTCAATCATTCTTTCTTATCTTTATCATCATCATCATCATCATCATCATCATCGACCTCGGTCTCGGGGCTACCCTTGTCCTCCTCCTTATCAAACATACTAACCAGTGGATTGTCCCAGCCACAGGCAAAACACTTATCCACATCTGGTTCTAGTATCTCCCCACACTCAGGACAAGTAATAGAATCCTCCTTCATAGCTTCCTCCATCAACTCATCAAGTAATTCGTCTCCCATTGTCTTTATCCTCCTTTTTTAAACTTTAAACTATTATTGACCAAATCCATTTTACTTACCCAATAACATATACTGGACTTACTATTAACCGGTTTTAGGACTATATCAGTAGACATCTTCAAATCTTCTACTACTTGGTACCTACCTGGCTGTAATGTAGTCTTTCTGAAGACTTTTTCAGTTTTTTCTTCATTAGGGTCTCCTTCTACTGCTTTAGTAGGTAATAGTAACTCAAAGATTATCTCTGGTTCGTGCCTAATCACCTTCCTCAACCTCCTCTTTAAATACTGCACTAATAGTAGTTGCTAGGCCACCACGAACAGCAAATAGTCCAGCTACTATCAATTCTCTAGGGCCTAGTAAGTCTACTAAAGCTTTAAGTATTGTAGCTGGAACCTGTTCATGAAAGACAGGTACCTGTCTAAAAGATACGAGATAAAACTTCAGACTTTTTAACTCAACTATCCAATCTTTTGGTTTATAGCGAATAATTAGGGTAGCGTAATCAGGCTGAGTTAAGTTTAGGGGGCATAAAGAAGTAAACTCACTAGTCTTAACTTCCAGTTCGTACCCAACATCCTTATCCCTATTGGGTAATCTAATTAGCAACTCAGGTTGAGGTTCATCTTTAAATTCCAACTTCAAACCCTTGATCTTATCAACTAGTTCTTTATCTAGGTCAACCAATCCCATTTTTTAAACCTCCCAACGCTTTTAGTAAACTACTAGGTGACCAAACCTCACAAAAATTTTTGCTCGCCCTAGCAACAGCAGTATAATATAAATGTATCTCCTCATCATCCTTAGCACACCAAGACCAATATAAGTTGCGAGGTAACCAGTTATATAGTAAAACACTATCAAACTCAAGACCTTTACTACAATGGCAAGTCATAACTTTTAACTTATCATTACCATGGTCCTCCTCTCTAGTTGGACTGAGCTCACTTGCTCCAATCCTAACCGTAAAACCGATACTATTCTCCTCGAGGATTTGACTTACTTCCCAAACAGCACGATTTGTCCTACATAAGATTGCAGTTAAACCGTTCTCAACTAGACCAGAGCTAACTAAATCTCTACTATATACTGAATTTAACCACTTTACTACCTTTGGTAGACTTCTATAGTTATTCCTTAGGTTAAATACTTTGTAGTCCTTCAATACCTCAAATACACCCAAACCAAGTGCCCCGTTCCAGCCATATATACTCTGGTAAGGGTCCCCGACTGCAAATATCTTACCTCCCATAATTGACAAGACAACTTCCAACTCCTCGTCGGTTAAGTCTTGGCACTCATCAAGTAGAACCCACTCATACTTAATCTTATTTTGCTTATCTAGGAAGGCATAAATCATCTTATCATAGTTGCCTACCCACCCAACATTCTCATGGCAGTAAGAATGAATTGTCTGTGCTTTAATACCGGGCATCCTTTCTCTCATTTCACTTGCAGCTGCCCTAGTAAAAGTTAAGCATATAATATCCCTATCCTCATTCCACAACTTCTCAGCTTTAGCAACCAATGTCCTAGTTTTTCCACTACCAGGCCCTGCTACGACTATACAAGAATTGTCGTAGTCAGCAACTTCCTGCTGTTCACTATCTAGCTTCAATTTTACTCACTCCCAAATCCCTAAGACCATCAGAGCCAATCCGATAATAAAGCCCCCTACTAGGCTCTTCGTCTTCCTTATCATCCACTGTCATTTCTGGTACGCAAGAAAGTAAGAGTATCATTACTCCTACAAATGATACTATTGGAAGTACATCGGTTATGCTAGCAATCCAGGCACTTGCCTGTCCTTCTGGGGAATTACCCATTTTAATTAAGGCAAAACTAAGGACTATAAGTGCTATGAGTAGAGGTGATTTATGTAGCAAGTTAATTAGAAACTGCTTTATGCTTACGTGCTTACTTAACTGGTTCATGCTTTGACTCCTCCTCGCCTCCTGCTTCTACCCCTGGAATACAGGAAACTAGAATTATTATTCCTACTGCAATTAGTATTCCTAGCGTAATTAGTACTACTGGAGTTATGCTAGTTGCTTGTGGAGAGTTACCTATTCGAAGTAACATAACACCAATGATAGTAAGCACTGCAAAAATAGGCAATCTTCGCAGTAAGTTATGTAGAAACTTCTTTGCTGATCTCATCCTATCTCCTTGCCTTCTTCTTTTCTCACTACATGGTATAAGTACTTCGGATCTTCCTTACTGGGTATAAAATATAAAATCTTTGACCACCAAGCTTGAACAGTAGAAAAACCACTTAGCCCAATGTATGATTCTAACTGCTCTTTGCTAGTTATACTCATAATAGGAGTTCTATGGCATAGTCCTACATCCTTTACTTCTACATCCTTCTCAGCCATCTTAAATCTTCTTACTGTATAAACCTCACCGTGGTCGAGTAGGAACTGTTTAAGCATTGGCATAAAAGCCATTTTAGTCAGCATTTAGTATCTTCCTTAAATACCCTATGTTATAGTAGATATCTGCTAGATTAATTCTAGGCGCAACTTCCATCAAATTCCAGGTAGGTATACTTTTATTAAGTAACTCATCCCTACCAAATCTAATTCCATTTATTCCGTGCAAAATAGGACTTCCTGTATCTATTGACTTTACCTGTTTTTTATTCTTATAGCTTTCTAACTCCTCAAGAGTAGTCATTCCAAGTAGGTGTACCCACTCGAAGCGGGGCAATAACTCTCTAACGACTCTAACCCTCTTACTTGCCATAGATTCTAGACTACTACCCCTAGAGGAAGTAATATCATAAGGAACAGCTATCTTTTCAAATCCTTTACTAGCTATATAGTCAGCACATTCTAGTGCATACTTTAACTCATGCCCCTGAATGACCGGGAAGATTTTTTCCTTATCAAATATAGTGATAGCTTCATCTAAAGCCCTCTCTGTTGAAAAGTAGTCTCCCAAATAGTCAGGAGCTACTATATAATCAGGCTTTACCATATCAGCAGCTTCCTTGAGTTCTTTAAAGGTGCAGGGATGGAGTAGTTCATTGCAACTATTATCCAAAATCTTCATCCTTCCTGGCTTCTCACAGTAACTAGCATAACTACCTCTCCTTAGTACAACGTGTGCTAGAATAAAGTCAAAGTCTGCAAGAGGCTGTATCTCATCTACTAGTTCAGTTGGGCACTCAAGTGCTAATATCATCTTTTCTCCCTACTATATGTTTTCCCCAGCTCTGTCCAAGAAGAACTCGTTGGGTACTCAGATACTAACCTAATCAACTTATCTTGTGCTTCCATCTTTACTCAGCTCCTACATACCGCAAAAAATTCTTCCCTGGTAGGTCCTTCTTTGAGGAAGTTACCTCTCATGACTGAAGTTACTACGTCACTGTGCTGTTTTACTCCTCTAGCAGTCATACAACCATGCTGTCCTACTACATATACTGCAACACCTCTAGGCTGTAATTTTTCCATTAGTAAATCAGCAAGCTCAGTACTGTAAGCTTCTTGCATAGTAGGCCTCTTAGATAGTATTTCAGCAATCCTAGCAAACTTACTTAAACCTAGTACTTTACCAGCAGGGATATATCCTATAAAAACCTTAAGATGGCAAGGTAGTAAGTGATGAGGACATAGAGTCCAAACACAAATGTCTTTTACTACCAACATCTCGTCATAACCATTATCAAATACCTTAAACTGCCTACTTAATTCTTCCTCAATTCTTTCCTGAGTCCAGCAAAAGTCACTATACATTCTAACTAGTCTGTTTTGAGTACCTTTAAGCTGCTTTGCTCCATCCCAGCTAGGATAGAGTGCCATAAGTTCAGCTACTAGTCCGGAACAGTAGTTGGATAAATTATCACTATTCATAGCTTATCTCTATTCCATCAATTATGACTCTCTTATGGAATATCTTGTTGATAACTAGTAGTAGGACTGCTAACGGAACTATAGCAAACCCAAAACAACAAAATGGTATATCCCAGCCAAGCCAACCATAGGCTAGGATAGTAGATAGGATAAAGTAAGTTACTAACAATAGTCCCAACATATTTACTTTCCCCCCTTCCAACCTACTACAAATAACTTCCTAGCTAACTCCCAGTTAGGTTTTGGAATAGAGGCTGCAGGCTGTGATGTACTACTGCTATCAGCTGCGACACTCCGCTCTCCCTCTATACGGTCCCCCTGGGATTCTTCCTCCACATCTGAGCGACTAGCAGATGACTCCTTTGAGCTTGGCATTCGTTCCATTTCCTTGCTCCTACTTTGGACACTAAGTCCTTGCACTGGGGGAATAAATAACTCAATTGCTTTATTTAAATCTACCCTAGCGGGTTCTCTCAACTTTGATAAGTCGGGCGTAGACGTGGGTACCCTAAAGTTATAAACATCCTTTGGGGCACTAAAATCACACAGTTTTGGATTAGCAATGTAAAGCTCAGATATCATCCTCTTTCTCCTCTTATCAAATTTAAAGCCACCAAATAACTTTCCTAGAATAGCGAAAATAAATGCAACTATAGTTAGGAAAGTAATAGTATAGTTAAGTAACTTCATAGACGACTCCTGAGAGGACAGTTTTCAAAGTCAGCAGTAGTACATGGTTCACTATAAATATCACGAATAGGACTTTTTAGGCATACAAACCCATCGTCTCTTGGGTAAACACTCTTACACCACTTCTCTTTAACCCTCCTATCCTCCCTAGCTTTTTTCTCTTTTTCATACTGTAGTATTTCTATAATTGGTTTTCCTGTATTCATTACTTCTCCTACATGCTCTCTTTGCACTACTATAATTGTTCATCTGTTATTCCCCATTCCTTGAGCAATTCGGGACTATCTTTGAACCAGACTTTTAACTGGGCTTGCCAACATTTATAACAATTACCTTGACGAAGCACCTTGCCTTCCCGTATTCGTGCATCTGCATTTCCGTGTAATATGCAAGGTTCATTGCTCCATTTCACTACTTCCATCCTCCCTATCTTCTTGCCATCGTTAAGCACATCAAGATGAGTCAAGGCTTTCTCATACCCTGCCTTGAAAATTTCATCTAGTATTTCCTCATAATGAGCCTCTTCCCTGCCTTCTAATTGAGAATACTTACGCCTAATCTTGGATATTGTGTCTTTATCTTCCATTGCTTCCTTTCAATCCTATGTTATTCCAAGTTCCTTTAGTATACTGGGGTTACTTCTAAACCAGATTTTGAGTTGGGCTTGCCACTCTTCTCTAAGAATTAATGGTTTGAATATTCCTACTATTCTTTTATCTATAAGTTTTGCACCACCCTCATTGGGGTAATGATTTATGAACTCCACCACTTCCTTTATCCCCACCTGTTTACAACCTTCTTTTAGACAAGGGATTATGCGTTTTAATTGTTGGGGTTGTTCAATCTCCACTCCCATCATTTTGAAGAACCTAATCCAACGTTCCTTTTCTGTCTGTTCCCCCAGCTGGGAAAGAGATTTCAGCCTGAGCTTTGGCTACTTCTCTTTGGTCATGTAAACTACGGTAATTATCTATTGGAACTTTTTGTAGTTGTTTATCTGTCATTACTGTGTCCTTTGCTTCCACTACTCCCTCCTATAGTTCGTAACTTATAGGATCCCTCATTCCTAGCTTCCTAAAAGCCTCAAGCCTGATAAGGCAGGAAGGACACTTACCGCAAGCTAATTCTCTACCCCTATAGCAAGACCAGGTTTTTGAGAAGTTAACTTTTAACTCAATACCCTTCTTGATAATGTCAGTTTTGCTCAGATACTGTAGGGGGGCTATAATACCTATACCTTTACCTGACTCAACATACCTTTTACTAGCTAGGTTTAAAGCTTTGTTCATAGCCTCGATAAACTCAGGCCTACAGTCGGGATAACCACTGTAGTCCCTACTATTTACTCCCACATATACTCTATCTGCACCGATTGTCTCCGCATAAGCAAATGCAAATGCTAAAAAGATACTATTCCTTTGTGGTACCCAGGTTGAAGGAATACCCCTAGTTTCCTCGGTTGGTATCTCTCCCTTGCCTACTAGACTACTACCTAGTAATCCCATACCAAGAATCTTGAATAGGGGATGGCCTTCAACCTCGAGTAACTCACCTATATCACTAGCACAAAGTAACTCTTTTTTATGAGCCTGTCCATAGTCGAGAGATACAGCATATAGCTTGCCTTTTTTGCCAGTATCTCTTCTAGCTAGATAGGCAGTAACAGTTGAGTCTATACCACCAGATAGTAGAACTACAGACTTCCTGACTTCCCTAACTTCCTCCCCAACTGCCTCATTCTTGTCTTCAGCCATCGCTACTGCTGCTGCCCCAGCTACTATTGATACTACCATCAATCCCTCCTATATAAGTTTTAACTGCTTTCCTACTTCCACGCCCTCTGGGTATTCTGTAAGAACGAAGTCTAGTAAGTTAGCCTCCCCTTTTGTAACTATGAGCTGCTTCCAGCCAGACTCTTTTACATTCCCAATTTCCTCTAGCAATCTAGCAGCTAGCTTTCTCTCCTTCTGCCCAGGTGCTCCATCCCTAATCCATCTAAGTATAGGTCTAATTCTATCAGCTTTTTCTTTAGTAATAGTGATGTAGTCATAATGCAAGTTTCCTACAACCTCCTTTACTTTTTTTCTACTTTGCTTTCTTTCTCTTATTTCCTCACCGGTTCTATTTGAGACTTTAATTTTAAACTGTATCCGCTCGTGAAGAGCTTGACTCATTTGAACTTCCTTACCGTTCCACTCTCCACTGATGTATTTAACTAGTAGCATACCGTCTGGTAGATGTTCAAGTATTTTATAACTACCCTTTCTACCAACAAAAATTTTTTCCTTCTTCAATACCTCTACTATCTACCTCCCTTTAAATTTCCAACTCTAATCTTTACTACTCATCTTATTGAAATCAATATCCAAGCCAAATAATTCCTTAGCAACCTTTTCAAGAGCTATTTCACCTTCTTCGCCCCAAGTTCTGGCATAGCTATACTCTATGGACGCCTCTGTATCAAGAGCATACTTTGCTATTTTCTTCCAAAACTTGAAGTCTTCAACTACGCTTGCTGGTACTATGTAGTTGCCCTTACTGTCTCTCGCTGCTATCATTTACTGCCTACTCTTCATCCCCACCAAACATAAGTACAGAAGGTAAGCCCACAGAGATAAGAAAGATCCCAAGGGACAGGATAGTAATAAGAAATACATCCATATCGTGGGTTCTTGACTTACCATAAGGAAATTCATAGTTATATGGTGTCGTAATCCCAAAACTAACTATAATAGGAGGTTCGGAGGCAAGAACATTAAAAGACCCCAAGGTCAAGTTGTCTTCATAGACCCTAGCTTTAATATCTGACTTAAAAGTATCATAGGATTGCTGTGTAAGAAAAACTTCCTGTCCACTATAAGTGCTATCAGCATGCTGTACGTCGGGCACTACCAGGAAGTAGATAAAGCAGATAGTTACTAAGAAGCAAGCAACCAGTACTATACCCTTCAAATGAGATATACTAACTGGTAGTCTTCCTTTTATCATATAATCTCCTATACAGCTTCAGTTGTTAAAGTTATCTCCAAAACCGGTTTACTATACCCAGTATCATATCCTAAAGCAACAAACTTAATATTCTTATCGTCTAATCCAACCCCAACCTTTATAGAATCAAGTATAACTTTTGCTAGGTTGTCTAAGTCGGGAGCCCTATCATCAATGAACTTACCGAAGAGACTTACAGTCAGATTACCATTATGCTCAAATCCCCTAACTTTCTCAGTAAGCTCATTCATCCAAAGCTCAACTACCCTTTTGGTTTTATTAGTAGCAACACCACCTATCCCTCTTACCTTGTAGCTATTAACTGAGAGAACCCCACCAATGTATGGCATTATAACTTTCATCATCTTAGTTAGTACTTCTACCTTGGTATCCCCCTTCTTTCACGTCTGTCCTTGGTTTCTATAATATCACGGGTCTCAATCCAAATAATTGCCCCACAAGCAGGACAAGTACCTCTTCCCATGTTCTTAGGATAAGAGTGGTCAAAGGAAAAAGGTAGTTTATCCTCCTCGCCACATAGCCAACAAAATACCTCAAGCCAAAGAACTTCATTCTTCCTCATGTTAGTACCTCTTAGGAGGAGGCCAGCCTAAACTATAAAAGACTCTGCTTGCAACAGCTCTATTATCCAAGGAGGTAAACTTGGTTAAGCACTTCCTACCATAAGGCTGGCCTCCTCCTAAGAGTTGCTAACTTACTACTCCTTTTTTCCTAACTTAAATTTCATCCTTACCTCCTAAATGATTCTCTCTTTCTTAAACCTCTTATATACAGTTTCTAGTTCCTTTCGCCAATCATCATGCACACTATAACAGCAACTATCTTCTTGTACTGAGTGAGTTATCCTGTAAATCATACTAAGCTTTTTAAACATTAGAAGAGTATCCTCTTGGCTGACAACAACAGGTGGATTCAACTGTTGCATCTCCATATTCTCCATAAAGTCATCACTAACTAATGCCTCAACTACCCTTAATGCCTTGTCTTTAATTTTCATCTTTACCTCCTTTTTGACTAACCCTGAACACTATACCATCTACAGTTACCACATACTGGTAAAAATGCTGGGCTACCCGGTCTCTTAGGGGTAGTTAGCTCTTTCCGCATTTCAAACCTTGGGCATACATTATCTAAATAAGTTATCCTTGGGTCTTCTAATTGGCCAACCCTTCTGGTATTGTAACAAATCTCCTGTTCTATTTTTCCTATGATAACCATTTATCGCTCCCTAAGAACCTCTTTTGCATAATCTAGCATTGAAGGCAATCCCTCAAAGTCACCGTAAGCTACGGTTTCGCCATCCTCATCTCGAATGGTTATAGCTTTTATAGTTCCACTTGGGAGCTTTATGGTGAAGTTTATCTTTGCACGATAGCCAGAATCAGAACTCCTAGAAACCATTCTAATAAATTCCTTACAGGCCTCCTCCAAACTAATTACGCAGATACCACCTCCTACCTGTATGTCCTTAACTATTGCTTTTGCCATTTTACTTTGTCCTTTTTAACTACCCTACCAGCTCCCCCACAGTTTACTGGAGCCTTCATATATTATTTACCCGAAACTCTCTTATTGCTATGAGAGAGCTGATAAGTCTAATTAGTACTTTTTAGGAGGAGGTCAGCTATGGCTGTATTCCATACCTTACGCCTATCCTTTGGTAATACTATCAACAAGCTGTCTTCCGGCGGTCCTATCCAACCTTATGGGGTCACTCACTGAGCTTGTCACCCGTCTGGTAAGTTTACCAGAATAGGGACGTTTTAATTCCAGGCACTGCCTGGGTGCACTCGTCCCACACAGCGCCAGACTATACCTACCCCGTAATCTAGACCGGGCTGTAAGACCTGAGGTCAGTAGGGGCCAAAATAGCCCTGTTCCTCAAGCGTTCACCCTCGACATCTATTAAGTTGGCCTCCTCCTAGAAAGTGCTAATATCTAGCTAGAGAAGGTTACTTACCTGTTTCTCCTTGTGGCTTAGACTAGTGCCAGCCAAGCTGCCAAGCCCATAGCTTGCTCACAGCGTTTTACCCACACCTTCGCTATGACTTGGGCAGGATTTTTAATCTCGACTACTTCACCTGTCATAGGTTTCGTTCTTCCAAACGCCCTCAGTAACCTTCCTTACTTAAGTGCTAATCCCTAGGAACTGGTCACGTACTTAGTTTAGTACTCAGCTACCTCTTTGTAGGCAGCTGCTGGCCGGAACCTCGACACTTGGCTCCTATCGCCATAGACGTCAGAATGCCTTGTCCGGCAAAAGATTGTGGTTTGTAGCCCCAGCATATCCTCTTCCTTTGGAGGCTTGAAGTTTTTAACCTTCACCGCATCCTCAGCAAAGCCTACTGCTATGAGAATAGTCTGGAGTCTACCAAGGGTGTACTCATTCTCCAGGGATACACTCTCTTGTACCTTCCTATTGGCTAACTCTGATGGTTCAACAATGGTAAACTCGTAGTCTACCTTTCGACCATTTGGAGTCCTACCGTACTTCCACTTACTGCATGATGCTAGTAACGGCTTCCTTTCCGGTAGTGGCTCAAAGGTCTTTGCCTGGGTCATATCTATAGATATTTCCTCCCCCAGACCCTCTTCCTCGTCCTCAACTGGTTTAACTTTTTTTTCTGGCATAAGCCCTCCTTATTATACTTCCTAGTTTCCTAGGGATTAGCCTCAGTTAGCTCAGCCTGTTAACAATTCTTACTATAGAACCAGTTTGGGGTTCAATATACCAGTAGTAACCATCCAAATAGGTTAAACACCCCATATGGTACTCGAAATTACTAACTTTAACACCATATACTAGTCCACCCTTACCTACTAGACACTCCGATACAAGATAACCATCCTGTCTTGCATCTATTACCATTTCCTCCGCTATATCGGTACAGTCCCAAAGGTACCTACCAGTAATAAGTTTATTAAGTAGATTACTAAAGGAACTCCAGATACCAGTAAGACTATACATTTTACTCTCTACCCAACTATGAACCCACTCCTCCATTGTACCGTAGTCTTCAAAGCTTCTAAGCTCAAGATTTCTTTGGGCTAGTACTAACTCCCTGTAGGTTTCGTAGTAAAGATTCTCGTACTTATTAGCCCTAATTGAGAGACCTACTGAGTTGATAAGAGAATAAATAAGTATTATACTGAGACAGGTAAGAAATAAATCTTTCCAGTGCTCTTTTATCCAGTTCAAACCAGTATCTACCTAGTAACTGGAGGTTTAACTGTAGTCCTTAGCTCTTGTATTAAGCCTAAAACTAAAACTGTCTCAATCTCATTTGGTAGCTTACCATACTTCTTCATACAGATGTCATCTACTTGGCCTTTATCCATTCCTTTTGACTGTCCGATTTTATAGAGAGCACCCAGTTGAGACTTTTGAGGACCAGCCTGTTCCATAACCTCTCTCTTGCCATAGATATCAGCTGCAAAGCCGAACTCTGCGAAGCACTTCTTCATCCCATCTGTAGCGGAAGACTTTAAATCATCACCAATATCAATTACCTTCCCAGCCTTATCAGACTTTTCAGTATACCTTTTAATGTCAGAACCACCAAACTGAGTTTTGGAAACCTCAATAGGGTCATACCTTGTCTCTATTGTTCTACCATCGTGGAATCTCTCTATAACTGAGCTACCAGGTATCTTTATAGTAACCCTGTTTTTGGTCCAAACCTGTTCTTGACCTATATTAACCTCTAATACATCGTGGTCCCACAAGTGGTGAAACAATGCATTAGCCTGCTCAACAAACCACCAACCGGGAACATAATCTACCTGCATTCCACCCCTAGCTGGCCTTTGGTAAACTACATCCCTAGGTGTTTTTCCAGTTATAAGATTTTTAAGTGCAGCCTCATACTTCTCTATACTAATCTTCTGTAACTCAGTATACTGCTCATCCCCAGGTATAGGTACTAACTCTTTACCCATCTATGCTCCTCAACTAGAACTTTTCTATTCCCAAAGTTTTAGCCATCTTATTGAACTCTTCTATGACCTTTAGGGTTTCCTCCTTGGTCCATCCACTAGACTGAGTTACCTCGTGAAACTCAGACCTAATTTTCTCGGCTTCTCTCCTTAGTGATACAAAAGGTTCCCCATACTCAAAAGTATGTTTAATAGAAAAGTATATACTAGCAAAAATAAGTAGACTGATTATAACAGAAAGTACTATTATCATAGAGCTTGCCCGCCTAGTACTTCCCCCAACCGTAGTAATAACTTTGTTGCTTTAACCTTTGTAGTTTCGGGAAGGTCTCCCTCTCTAATCCACTTCCTTAGTCTCTCAACCTGTTCAGTATAAAACTGTGGTTGTGGGCCCTCACGAGAAAAGGTTCTCCTATCAACTGAAGACCTCGCTGTAATCTCAATAAGCCCTTTCTTCCTAGTTAGGTACTCGAAAGGCTTCCCAGGTATCTTAAATTCCTCAAGGAACTTTCCAAGGGCCTCCATCTTTGCAGCATAGTAACTATCCGCTTCTATAGGGTATGTTTTATCATACTCACCATACCTAAGTGTTACTTCCCTAAGCATTCTTTACTTACTCCTAGTTAGTTCCTCGGTGAATAGTCCCAAACAGTTGAGGCATCTCCACTTTAGTACAGTTGGGGCTAACTCAGGTGCACCCTCAGGTGGCTCAACAAATACCTTAACCATTGTAGTAATAGTACCACACTCTGGGCATTTCTTTCCTTCTAGCGTGTGCTCAAGCCAGCGATGCAACTCCTCCCTAAATATCTGTTTGACTTCCATATAATCCATCTTAATCCTCCTTATTGACTGATTATCTACTACTTTAATTTCCCTATAGCTATGTCAAATCATACTCATAGTTTATCATATTCTAATAACCAATGTCTATAATCATATTATAATTTCCCATATGAGTATGTTCAAGTGTTTTATCAATCTAAACATAGCAATACAAATTATTTTATAAAAATCCATTTGAAGTTGAGCTTGACAGTTATATGAAAGTGTGTTATGATATGGTATGATTAAAATTGAGTCGGAAAGATGACCAACTCAAGTGTAAGTGCAAAGGAGGGCAAGTAAATTGGCTAGTTTGGAACAGTATAAAAAGCACCATAAAATCAAGAAGTTTAAAAGGCAGTTACTAGAAGAAGCCCTTAAGTCAAAAGAAGAGAAGGAGGAGGGTAAGTGAAGACGATTACTATGAAGGTAACAGTGAAGGATGAGGATGCTGAGGAGATAGCCAATTCAGCAAGGAAACATTTTCCGACTTGGTTAGTTGAGGTTAAAGATAAGAAAGGAAATAAAAAACCTGAGTAAGTATATTGTTCATATTCACTACCTTAATATACGAGAAGAAATTGAGGTTGAGTCATCCGGTTACAATAGTGCTATGATGGATGGTGCAACAGAATTCCTCAGAAGGCATCCTCAAAATCTTCAACCTTACCAGCTAGTAAGAAATGGACTAGTTAAAGCTAGAAAAAGTTAGTACATTAACAACTGAATAAGATTGCCAGTGGCGAAATTCTCATTAAAGACGCTGGGAAATTGGTTAGGGAGAGCAAGATGTGGTTGTCATCCGAGTGGAGCTTACCACTAAGCCTTTGAGCCATCAGAGCGAGGCGAACCTGTATAAAAACGACAACCTAGGACACAGGGCGATAAATTGACGCAGTAAAAGTCTGCGAGTAGTCCTCGCTACTAAGCTCCCCGTCCCAAGGTGGAAGTCCTTGGGCTGGCATAAGTCTGCTAGTACACGAGAGAGAAGCAAGGGGCATTTGGAGTACCAAACGAGTATGTTCACTACCAACACCCCTAATGGTCGTAGAGACAGGTGGTCAGAAAGTGAACACTGCACTAGCAGGCTGATAAGTTTGGGCTAAGTCCAGTTACAGCCTCATACATTTGGATGGGGTCAGAGTCCCGCTACTGCGGTAGGCTCAGGCATAAAAATAGGTACGAGCCTGGTCAAGGTAAGAAGTGAGGGTGATAGAAGGTAAGGTAGAACTTACTTAGTGGAGGAACCAAATAATAATCCCAGCCTCCAGCCCTCACTCCGAGTTCCCGAACCAGTAGGAGTAATAAAAGAGAAAAGGAGGTAGCTATTATGAGAACTTGTAGTAGGTGTAAAAGCAAGGTTGAAAAGGTGTTGAAGTGGAAACTAGGACTCAAGCTGTGCGAAGGGTGCCTAAGAGAAACCACAGCAAAGAATAGTAAACCTGAGTAACTAAATAAAATTAGTAAGGAGGTACAAGATGGCAGAATCACCACTTGAGAGACTAAAAAAACGGGGTTTTTTAAGTTACGCAGCCCGTAGTAAGTGGATTTCCGAGAATAAAGTTGAGATTGTGGAATACTATAAAGCTCATGGTAGGATTGCTACGATGAAGCACTACCATATCGGTGTTCCAGCTTTGCAGAGACTGATAGATAAACCTGACAAAGCTAATATTCCAGTCCTAGGGGAAAGCCAGGGAGAGTCTTCGCCCGGGACTAAGGAAGGTAAAAAAAGAAGGCTAAGCGAAAATGAACTAGTACCGATACGAAGATTCTTTAGTGATGAGTATGAGAAAAATCACAAAATTAGCTGTGAAAAGTTCGCACACCAGTATGGAATAGCTCGTACCACAGTCTTCGGTTGGCGTAGGAGTATAAGGGACCAGACACCAGTAAGGTCCTCATTAAAGAAGGCTTCGAGAATAGAAGTAACCTCGGGAAGTATAGCCGACGCTTTACTTACTAGAGTTGTTGAGGCTATAAAAGAGTATGATAGACTTACTTCCCAGGTAGGAACCTTGAACGCAAACGAGAGAGTTTACAAGGAGACGATTTCAGAATTGAACGGTGCCCTCAAAAAGGAAGCAGAGGAGAAAGAAAGAATCCTCAGGCTACACAATGGACAAGTTATGCGGGGCAAGGGCCTTACTTCTGTTGAAGAGCTGAAAAACCTAGCAGGAAGACTATCTACTTAATATACCCAGATGGTAGGGTAGTTGAGGAGTAAGGAAATGATAACAGATAGTGAAACCATAAAGATGTTCGGGAAGGCAAAGGAGATACAGGCCCTTTGGGCTCCAAAAGTGGGAGACTGGTTTTATAAGAGGGATGGAATTAGCTTCGGGCAATGGTTAGTATGTAAAATTGAGAGGGATATCTTATTCTGTTCTAGTGAAAGAATAAGTCAATATCCTTATAAGGGGCAACTAGTTGAGTTCAGTGTACCAGTAGATTATACTTGGCTACCGACACAGAGCCAGTTGCAGGAGATATATCTTAAATCACTATCCCAAGATGAGCAGGAAAGTTCCAATATTATAGTAGTCATACTAGATGACTTCCAAGACTGGGTACTCAATGATTGCTCAGGATTAGATTGGTCTTACGGAGGTCAAGTATCATTAGAACAGTTATGGCTCGCATTTGTTATGAGGGAGTTATATGGGAAGATTTGGGATGGGGTAGATTGGATATTGGAGGAGCCCCAATGGAAATTGGAGGAGCACCCAATTAAATGAGTGGAAGATACCCAACCCAACTTCAAGTTGTAAATGGTAGATGGCGAGGTATAATGCCGTCCCGGTGCCTAAGGGCGGATAGGGAACTACTAGAGCAATATAGAAGGACTGGCGAACCTTCCCTCGCTGCCTCCATCCTTGACTCAGCTGAAACTAGAAGAAGGGGAGGAGTAGGTAAAGCAATGAATTCCTTTACTGAAGGTATGAGGGAAGCCCTTTGGTATTGGATGAAGGAAAAGTATGGAAGCATATTGACTCCTATAATCTTTGAATATAAACTATCCCGCCATAGAATAATAACTGTAATTGGTTCCCACCCTTATCTTAGGCATGAACCATACTATGGTCGAGGAAAGAAGGGCTTTATCCTTCAACTTTGTATAAACTCAATAGATGGGATACTATGCCAAGGTCCTATAAGAATATGGTTTGCCTGGGATAGGATAATTGGTAAAGAGAAGATGCTATACTTACCAGAAGGTATTAGAAACTAAAATGAGCAAGAAGGTATACAAAGTAGTTAGGACTTCAGGAAAGGAAGGAGCCTTTACATCCTGTATAAATGGAAATAGGCTAACTCTAGCAAGGTGTGGGGAAGACGAAGTTCCAGCTAGGATATATAGGATAGGAAAAGTAACTAGGTCTGTAAGAGGGAGTCTTGGGCTCTTCTGCTTTGAGGTACTTGAGGATGCATTAGGATTTGGTTCACACTGGGAGTATAGAATATTACTTGTTGAGGGAATAGGAAAGGGTATTAAACCGGGTAGGATAGATTTCTCCTACTTCCATCCCCACTTTAGAAGAGGAGTCTCATTTAATTCCCCTTTGGGAACAGTATGTTTCCTAGCTGTTAAAGTGCTAAAAGAATATAAAAAATAGGGAAAGGAGTATGAATAGTGAGCAAAGAATATGAGGAACTGAAAGTTGCTATTGAGGATGTGGCTAAACATAACTGCCGAGATGCTGAGTTTACAGCCTTAGTGAATTACCCACCATTTCTTGAGTCCTTACTTAGCCAAATTATGTTAGTTATAGCTAACAGGTGTGTATTTCTTGATACTGACCAGAGTTTACCAGCAAGGATGTGGGAAACAGCTTGTTGCCAACAAACAATTAGGAAGATGCTCAAGGCAAACTTCAAGAAGGTAAAAGCAGTTGAAGTAAGAGTAGATGAATGGAATAAAGAAAGCAGTACTCGTAGGTTCTGCCCTACTAATAGCCATAATACTATGCGGGGTATTTGGAACTATAAGCTGTACCCCTACTAATAGTCAAGAGAAGATAGTCTACCCAGATATTAGAAATTTAACCGAGGAGCAGTTATACGAGAAAGTAAATGAGTATCTGTGGCTGGCCGAGACAGAAGGAATCCAAGTGGTAGGACGAAGTTCAGCTACTACTGCTCTTTCTAACATTGCACTCGTATATCAAAACGAGCTCCTACTAAGGGAAGAAAGGGAGAAAAAGGACTAGATGAAAATAGGTGATACAATAAGACTTACTGAAGACCTACCTGGGTGGGGTCTAGTAGCTGGAGGTAGACCTCTTTCTAAAGGTGAGGAAGGTGTGATTACACAACTTCACAAAAGAGCAAGAGGGGAATGGCCTAGGAGTTGGGTAGTCAAGTTTAAGGACTATGAGGCATATATATTTGAGGACGAAATGGAAGTAGTCACCCAATAGTACTATAATAAGGGAAGATAATGAGTTGGACTAATTTATGTATGGAAGCTTTCTGCTTCGGATGTACCGATGATAATGGCAACTATCCATGCGGAAGGAATTGCCCTTCCCATCTATGTTTAGAGAATGGGCATTGCCCTCATTTTGCTTACTCCAAGACAACAGAAAGGATGGTTGCTCATTTTCCTCCAATTAGGTTAATTGTCAAGGATAGACTAAGGATTTGGTTTAGCAGTTTATACTGGAAGATAAGATGGATATTCTGGGATTCTCTCTGGTTCAATAGAAGAAAGACCATGAACTACTTTAAGAATATTCCAGTCGCAACTGCTAAGGATACTCCTGAACTTGCTAAGTATGAAGCAGAACAGGAGGAGGATAAGGTAAAGTTTACTAACTGGTTTGAGAAGGTAAAGAAAGACCCTGATGCCAGTTGGTTTTTGGGAGATGAAAGCTGAAAAGAAAAATGCTATTGGGCTGGGGTTATGCCGTGCCCTGTAAGAGCAGGCTTGCGGTGTTATGGACTCGACTGAGGGCCGCTGCGGGTCTAACCTGTTCCACCCAAATTAAATTTTACCAGTAGGAGGAAGAATGCCAACGGGATATACAGAAGATATTAAAAAAGGTATTACATTCCCGCAGTTCGCTATGAGTTGTGCTAGAGCTTTTGGAGCCTGTATCACTATGCGAGATGACTCAACCGATACGCCAATTCCTGAGGAGTTCAAACCTTCTGATTGGAACTTAGAGGAGTTAAGAAAAGCAGAGGTAACCCTTGAGAAACTAAAAGATATGACTGAAACAGAAGCAGAAAGGTTTGCTAGGGTAGAATACTGGCAGGAATCCAATCGTATAGTCCTAGAAATCAAGGAAGACCGTAAACTTATGGCCCAATACAGGAGTATGCTTGAGAAGGTTAGACAGTGGCAGCCTCCCACACTAGAACATATTGAGTTTAAGGACTTTATGGTTCAACAGATAGAAAGGTCAATTAAGTTTGATGGTATGGAAGACTATTACATAGAAAACCCAGCCAAACTACTATCGGGTAAAGACTAGTTATCCCAAAAGAAAAAAGAAGCCCATAAAGATATTGAATACCATACTGAAGAGTACCAGAAGGAAGTGGAGAGAACAGCTGGGAGAAATGCTTGGATTAAGGCTTTGCGGGAAAGCTTAGTCTAATAAGGGGAGAGAGAATGAAAAATCTGCTGAAAAGACTTTGGGGTTGGATAAATGAACCTTCAGCTTATGTTATCTGGTGTAAGTATTGGAACAAACTACAAGCTGAAAAGAAGGAGAATGGTATGAGTCCTGAGTATTGGCGCATATGGAATAAGGAAGTTTGTCCAGCTTATAGAAAACTATCAGAGGAAACTCCTAAGGCTCTTAGACATCCCCTAACTAGTAATATACTTGCAGATATGGATAAGCCAGTAAGCCAAAGAAGGTATTTCTAAAAGGAGGAGTAAGATATCAAATCACCCTAGCTAAAATACCAAAGGAGGCAAAAGTTCTATGACTAGTGGAAGTAGTTCTGAATTACCCAATATGCCTAAGTATCAGCCCTGCCCAAAATGTAGTCGTGGATGTAAACGGTTGGGTAAGGCTATGGGTGGAGCAGATTATATCTGCCCTACTCATGGTAAGTTTTTCATCAAGAGTATAGGGTGATATAAGTAGGGAACTAAAAAAGAGACCGTATTATGGAGGATTGAGTGAAAACAGTTGATATCAGTGGGTTTGGTAGTAGTTATGAAGCTGCCTGCCAAAAGATGCTTCTTAATGGAATAAGGTTTCTGAAGGATAAACCAACCTTTGATTGGAGTGGTTATAAATCCTACCAAAATATAACTGGGATATGTATAGCAGAAAATAAGGATGCTAAGGCACTGGATAAAGCAATTTATGGGGAGTTGGAAGATACGACTGGTGCAATGCACCAAGCAGTGGTCAGTCACCTAGCCTATATTCACAAGAATGGCTATGATGCCTGGTTAAAACAGGCAGAGGGACATGGAATGAGAATTTACGAGATATCCAGTGAAGAAGCCCTAGATAAGGAGATACTGAGTGCCCAAACTGAGTGGCAACGTAAACTTGATGGAGGGTATGACCCCATGGAGGAAGTCCTTAAGAGTATCCCCAAAGAAAATATAATCCATGTAGACCCTACTGACCCAGAAAGCATTAATCAGCTAGCAGATAGAATTGCTGAGATAGTAAAGGAGGGTTAAATGAGACTCTATGAGCTTTGGGCCAAGTTAAGTGAAAGTACCATATGCTATAATGTTCTTGAGGCAGAGAACTTGAAGGATATAACTGAAAAGGCCTCGGAGGAAATTCCTAGAGTAAGAGAGAACTTCCATATATCCCATCCAGTTGAGGAACTACTAGAAATTGAAATCTATGATGTAGTAAAGGTAAAGGTAGCTACAATAGACTTAGCACCAAAAATAGTAGTGGAGGGTAAAGGAGTTACTAGTTGTGGGAAGAAGCATCCAGGCAGCGGGACAGTTTGGATAGGTGATAGTAAAATATGCTATGGGTGCTGGTGCGAGCAGTTTGAGTACTGCCCACTGTGTAATAAGAAGTGGGGTGACCCCCTTGAGTGTAGGAAAGGAGAATTGGGGGAAGAAAAATAATGGTTAAGATAATTAAAACTAAGTTAACAAGGGAACCGACCCATAGGGAAGTTAGATTCCCTTGCCCTAAGTGTGGTGCACATCTTTCACGCACTGTTCCTATAGGCCAAATGCAAGGGCAAACTACCTGTGGCATTTGCTGTGCTGAGTTTGAGTGGAAGGAAGAAGAAGAGTAAGTAAAAGTATGAGGTGCAAGAAGGGTATTAAGGTCAAAGTATTTTCCGGTAACGGTGAAGGAAGGTAGTACTGACAGTGAGTCAAGATTCTATAGTACTTGGGGGCAAGATGCAGTTGACTCTCCTTGCCAGAGCTGTCTCCTTTCTATGGATTAACCTCCCTAGGCATCTTGCTCCCAAATACTATAGAATAAGACATAAAGGAGGAGACAATGGAAGCTAAAACTAAAATAGCAATGGATGATAAAGAAATTCGTAAACTATTTTGTAATCTCAGAACAACCTTCCAGTCACAGGTAACCACTGAGAATAAATTGGAGGCTGTAAAATTCCTTGTAAATCGCTGGATAGAATATAAAGCCAATGAAGGCTACAAGACAGGGATAAAGGAAGCAGTAGAGGAAGCAGAAAGCGATGTGCCTTGTATTAAAGATACAGTTCGTTGGCAAGCTAAAAAGAAAGATTGGGTAATTAGTAAGGAGATATTGTGACTTCCCAATTAAGCCTATACTGGACTATCTTATTGATAAGGAGGTTTAGATGCCAGATGATTTTCCAGATATACCCAGGGAAGAATTAGTACTAAGAACACTACTATGGCTTCATCACGGATGCCCTAGTGAGTACTTCTATGGAGATGATGGTGAGATGCAATGCCACAACCAAAAGCATGGTTTTCTGGGTATGGACTTTAGAAGGGATTCGGTAGAACTTATTGAATGGGAGCTTGGTAATACCTTCTATAAGAATTTAGTACAAAGACCGAAGGAGTAAAGTATGTTATTTATACTAGGGATTGTCCTCTTAGCAGTAGGTCTTCTCATAATAGTACTTAATCTTTTGGAGTTTACAAAAGGAATTAACATTGGTATTGTATGCCTAATAATAGGCTTTGTTTCCTTCCTAGCTGCCATGCCTCTCAGTAGGACTGGTATAGTTGAGATTAAGTATACTACTCAATATAACATTACCTCATTAGAAACTACTCGGAACCTTGGGGGAACATTTATATTAGGAAGTGGTTATTTCCAGCAGGAACCCGTCTATTATGTTTACAGAGAAGTATCGGAAGGACTATACCATCTTGAGTTCATAGAAGCAAGCTTCTGTGATATCTATGAAACTAACAATACTTTGCCCTGCTACCAGAAAGGTAAGCCCGTTTGGAAACCTTGCTCTTGGTGGATAGCACCTCCAAGTTTTGGCTGGGGGGAACAGACCAATAACGCCACTAACAGATTAGTTATTCCAGTTGGAAGTATCATCAAGGAGTATAATCCCAATTTAAGTTAGTAAAGGAAAATAAACAATAATAGGAGGGACAATGGATAAAGTTAGACTAAGTCAGTTAAGTGTAGGGTCTATGTTTAGGAAGTGTATGGATGGAAATACCTACATTAAAACGAACCAGAAGAACCAGTTGGGGGAGCCTCTCTGCACTAACTTGGATACTGGAAAGACCTACCACTGGAACCCATATGAGCTAGTTTATGGATTACCAGAGAGGGTAAAGTACGAGATACTCTACACATACGATGAAGAAGATACTCTTCCCAATATTCCTCCCCAAAAAGCTGGCAGAAAGAAGTTCTGGATGTGCTTTGTTGATGGAAAGGATGTTCCCAAGTACCAACACTGGAATAAGTTAGAAGCCAAAACTGAAGCAGAGAGACTTGCAAAAACGACAGGTTATGATGTCTTCCTGCTAGAGGCTACATGGTGGGTAAGAATAAAACCCCCAGTACCTCCAGCACCCTTAACTGTATGGAAAGAAACTATCTAAGAAGGAGACAAAGATGAATACATTTATTAAACTATTACCACTTGAACTAAGCGAAGTTAAAGAGTTTCTAGAACCAAACTCAGAACTCAGTAAAGACGACCACGAGGCTGGTGTAATGTCTGAAGACTTAAGGAAGCTTTACACCCTCTGGAACAATACGATGAAGAGCGAGGCACTGATAGCAGCAGAGAGAAAGTTTGGTCGAGTAGACAACGAGGAAGAGTATGATGCAAAGCTTGAGGAGCTCGTAGATAGAATGGGTATACTAGAGCGTCTCTTCTGGTTTTCTGTGAAGGTCGAGCATAACCTGTGGGGTAAGAATATCGGGGTTAGAAAAGGCTTCATTGTAGTTTGGTCAGACCGAGAACCCAGTTTCGAGGACTTCATCCATAGGTTTTTTGAAGGCCGGTAGGTTCCAAAGGAGAGAGGGAGGGAACAATGGAAAAAATAGAGGTAGAAAAACTCCTGCTATACAGGTAGGAAGGCCCGACTCTGTCCACCTTAAACTAATTGGTGATGATGGTGTAGTCAAAGCATTAGTAAGTGTCTATCCCAAATATGAGAAGCTGCCCTTTACTGACACATTTTTGGTAGAAATCATCAAGGGAGGCCCTGTATCCCCCGAAGTAGACATAAGGTTAAACTTATAAGGAGGTAACCTAATGAATAGAATTGCAAAGGATAGGTATTTTAGGGAAAAAGAGGTGACTATGGACCCTAAATTAGACAAGGATATAAGAGTACTGGCCTTTACCTGCTGTGGACACTGCCCAATAGCAATAGTGGAATTAAGGGGAAAATGTGAGCCAATGGAGGTCTATTGTCCTCTGCAAAAGGATGGTGACACTTTGAAGCCAAAACTAATATATAAAACCTCTATGATAAGTAGCTTACATCCTGACTGTCCCCTTCCAACCCTTGCTCAACTAGAAAAACAATGTTCTAGTAAATCTCTCAAAGATGCTAAGGAGTTTATAGAATACTGTAACCGAGTAAGAGGAGTGGTTGAATTTGGGCAGGGTTCTAATACCAAGAAGGACTTAGATGAAGCTATGCCTAACAGGAAAGGAGGAAAATGAAAGTCGCAGTAACAATAGCGGTACTATTCGGTATCCTGGCAGTCGTCCTCTCCGTAATTGTAGGAGTAACTGACTATTTTATTAGCCGTGACACAGGAGCTTGGCTGCAACGTGCACAAGTGGCAGCTCAGGCCGATGATATGCTTTATTACCTGAAACAAGCAGACGCAGGTCTCAGTAAGTGGCACTATGAGAATGGATATGCAGCAATAATCTTCAAGACTCCGTGGAACAATGCGGATATGGACAGAGAAACTATCAGTCAGGCTATAAATCGTACCGAGACGATTAACTTAATGGACAGAAGTGGTGTGGCATATCAGGCTGGGATGGATGATGTAAGGGGGATAATTCGGGAAATAGAAATAGCTCCTGTTTATTTCTACTTTATACATCCTATGTTCGTACTAGTTTTTATCAGTATGATTATCTCCTGGATTGTGACAATCGGAACAGTAGGGTATATACTAGTAAGTGAGTCCTGGTAGTATGGAAGTTATAAAGACATTTATAGTTCACGTTTCTGTTGATGCAGTATCGAGTGATAGGGCAGAGATGCTTGTTCGAGATTGTATCGCGGCTGGCGCTGTAACAGGTTGCTTTAGCCCCGAAGAGGATGAAGTAGCAGTAGTACTTTGTAATGTGGATGAGATTGAGGTTGAGGTTAAGGAATAGCACAAAGATAAGGAAATAGAATGCTTTGTCCCTACTGCGAAGATACAGAACTCATTGCGTGTGGCTATTACATCTGCCCGAAGTGCAAGATTGCTATGACTGATGATGAGTTAGCATTTGCAATAAGGGCTAATGAAGATGCTGCCTTTATAGCGAAGTGGACAGGGCAAAAAGTCTTAAAAGCTACCAAGAAAGATTGAAGTTAGAAGAAAATAAAGAAAGAGATAAGGAGTAAGTAAAGTGGAAACCAAAGAAGGTTTTTGGGGATGGTACTTAGAGGAAATCAAGGAGTGTCCTAGATGGCTGGAATCTGAAAAGGATTTACTAGTAGGTATACTGATGGTTCTACTCTTTGCTAGTGTTTTAATTACTATTGGGGTTGTTCCTATTTGGGTCTTATTCTTATTCCCAACTATACATACATTAGCTTCTTACCAAGAGTGGAAGACCAAGTGGGAGGACTAAACGCAAATGCCCGAAGAAAAGAAAGGTAGTCGCCCATCAGAAAAAGATAGTAGACCTAAAAATTTCCGATATCTAGTAACAGAGCCAGAAGGTATCAGTCAGTTTTACAACCCTAACGAAGCTATGTGCTTCTACAGGTGGAAGGTAGGTATTAGACCCAATGTCAAAGTAGCACTGATAAAAGGTAGAATACTCGAGTGTGTAAACTACTAAAGATAGGAGGTAACATATATGAGAATCCCAAGGGTAAAAGTGGAATTCATATCTAACCCAGTCTCTGATAGGTTCACACCTGAGGAAGCCAAGAAGGCAATACTTAGGAGTAGAATACTTCCAATACCTGCAACGATAGTAAGTCTAGAAGTTGAAGAGGAGAAGGAGTAAGCTATGGATTATCTAAAGGAACAGGTAGTAGATGCTATATTCTCCAGGACTAGAAAAGTAGATGGAGATGGCATCTATGATATCTACGATGAACTACCCACTATTGAAGTTCTAGAAAAGTTAGGGGATCTTAAACTTAAGCTTAGAGTTAAAACCCCAACCGTTCCTAGATTTTTCCTAGTAATAGTTAAGGAGGTTAAGTATGGATGATAGTAAAATGGAAATGATAGAACTTAAGGGATTTTTGGGAGATAAAGTAGTAATAACCAAAGAAGAAGACTATAGGAAAGACCATGACCATCTCTTAATTGAGATAAATGGAAATAAGGTAGGATACTTACATATAAGCTGGCAAAGTATAATACTCCACAATCCCCTTACTGAGCCTGCAACAGTCCAGCCTGACCTGCTTGATTTAAGGACACTTAGGGGATGCCCTAGTTAAGGTTAGTATGGGAGTTTTAGATTCATACTGTAAAGCACTACTCATTATCGGTAGTATAGATAATGAGTTAGCACTTGGTACTAAGCATTACTCAGATGGTAAACTACTTACTACCAAGCTTGAGATTTTAGAAGCAATGAAGGCTGGTACTCTAGTAATAGAACCCAGTCCAGAGAGAAAGCATATATTTGAAGATATGGTAGGAGGTAACTAGTGAGAATAGATATCTTTAAGAAAAGGCCCTACTCAGTTATGGTAGAAGTCTCCCAAAGTGAGGCCTGGGAGCTAGTTAAGAGTTTGGTAACTAATATACAGAGAAATGACCCAAACACAGAAAGAAAAGAATTCTTTGATACTAAGGGCCAGTACTTTAGTATCGCGGTAACTCCAGAACCCATTCGACTTCTAACTAAATGGGATATGAGAACCCTTACTGATAGCTACACTGAACTCCTAGACTATCTGAAGCTTAGAAAAGACAGGGCAGGAAGAATGCTATATGAGACTCTCAAAGAATCTCTATTTAGCAAGGAGATGGAAGCGACCCTTACTAAGCTTAAGAAAATTTACGAAGTAGACTCAAATGAGAACAAAAGAGGAAAGGAAGGAAAGGGTCAAGTTACTGACTAACGAATGGCTAATCCAAACTCTCGAAGCAATACGAGATGGTAAGTCTTCTGGAAGAGAGCTACAGACTAGATTTATACAGTTCTGTAGTAATAAGGGAATAGGTAAGCCTCAAGATAAAAGCTTGAGAAACTTAGTAGTAGCTAGAGCTACAATAGAACTAAAACAGCTCTCACGTGCAGTAAGAGAGTCCAAGGCAGGACTATGAAAAGGAGGGAAGTATATTGTTTGTTATAATTATTCTCATAGCTATTGCTGTAATTACTGCTTCTATTGTATTTTCCTCTTGGCTTCTGCTCCTTTCATCGCTACTAATTATAGGAATAGGAATAGATTACGAATTTATAGAGAAGTAAGTTAAGTTCAGGAATACAAGGAATCTAAATAAAAGGAGGTAGTAAATGATAGTAAAATCAAGGTGCGAGGCCTGTGGAGGTTCAGGTAGAATAGAAAGGGAGCTTAGGGTAGGTGACATTGTAACCCCGCAGGATGGCAGTGCAATGTGCAGTGCTCTACACTCCATACTATTTAAGGGAACAGGTAGAGGGATTCAAACCTGTAAGAGTAGTTGCCATTGAGGGTGGTATGTTGGGGGTAGTTCCGGTTCATTGGGATAACCCTGATGAAAAATATCGTGAGCTATGGCATGGTGATAATCCTGTGTACTCCTCAGTCTGTTGGATATGGAAGGGAACCTATCAGGATAATCAGACAATTACGGAGCATGGTTTCTGGATTAACGCTAATATATCTAGACTAAAGTTGTAGGAGGGTAAAATGGTAGGTAATCTTAGGCCAATCGGACCAAAGAAAGAGAATGACGCATCAATAGGAGTAAGCTGCTCAGCCTGTGGGAAACTCTTTAAGGAAGGTGACTATACTACCCTTATAGCTCTAGGCCCCGGTGATGATAAAGAAGAACAAGAAAAGTGCAAGCTAGGGGAGTCCTATAATGCTGTTGCAGTTGAAGTACACTGGAAGTGTGCTACTGGGAAGGAGGTAGATTGAAATGGGAGTTGATACGAAATTATTTTTAAGCCATAGGTGGCAGCCCAGCGAGATTGTTAAGGTACTGGAACGCACACAAGGTATAGAGGTAGAGACTAAGTCCTACGGCGGTATCAACGTCATTGGTACGTATACTTTGGAGTTTGAAGGTAGGCATATCATTATGCTCTGTGATGGTAGTACACCTATCGGACCAGCAATAGAGCTAATAGCTCGGAGTAGACCTGAAACAATCCAAATGTTTAGGAATATCGCCGATGTATTCGGTGGTATACTTCAGCCCGAAGACGACAGGGAGGTGTACGAGTTCATTGATGGAGCAATGTTTGAAGAAAATGCTCTTCCTTACTTCGTGAGGTATGCTATCATAAATGACGGAATAGACCCCGATAATATTGAGGCCCTTCTTGAAAGTAAAAAACACTGGCACGAAGAATTCGAGCCTGGAGGTAGCAAGTAAACTATAGACTAGTTTGTGTTAAATGCCAACCAAAGCACGAAGCTGAGGATTGGGAAACCGAGAAGAGATGGGAAGTAAGGAAAGATGCAGACCTATCTAATACGGATATTAGGAGAAGGTGAAGGTAAAATTTGGGAAGGTGAGGCTCATGCAGTTCAAGTAGGTTCTTGTGAGTCTTCTAACCATAACCAAATAGAATGGGTAGGCTCTTTCTTTAGTAGTAGTAAGATAGTTATAACCTTAACAAAATTACCGGAACTTATTAGCCTTACTGTAGGTGGTGATATCTATCTAGGCAAGACTAATAAGAAAGTTGGTACTGATCTTATATGGTCTATTGTACCAGTTGTAAGTGAGAACAATGAATGAGAAGATAGGAGCTAGGAAGTGACAGTTATGGATGAGTATAGAGTTAGGATAGGTGATGACCTCTTCGTAGTTAATGCAGATGATAACCAAGGGGCCAGATACAAGGCTTCAGAACTTTTCAAGCAGAAGTATGATATTGAAGCTTGGCTTACTAGTATAGCCGACCATGCAAAAGCCAAGCTAGTTACTGCACCAGATGCACTAGAAACTACTGAGGAGGTACTCGAGTCCCTAAGAAAGGAGATTGGACTTGCGAGAAGAACTGATTGAGTGCCCATACCGAGAAGTTTGTAAAGGATGCCCAGGAGATGATGATAATAAAGAATGGAAACCCCTACTAGGCTTTAAAAAAACCGAGGAGGGTATACTCTGCTTAGACTGGAAGATAGTCATATCTCTCGAGGATGCTTCCCAGTTGAAGACTTCAGAAGGCAAGCATATAGTCGATTCAGTAATAGCTGCAGATAAGCTAGATGCTGCTAGAAGAAGATGGAGTAAGACCCCTAAAAGGAAAGAAGCTCAGAGAAGGTATGAGGAGAAAGAAAAAGGACAAGCTACAATAAAAAAATACCAGCAGACTGAGAAGTTCAAGCTTTCAGTACAAAAGTACTACTTCTCTAAAAAGGGTCAAGATGCTCACTTAAAGAGAAGAAAGCTAGTAAAGGATTTCAGGCAAGCAGCAAAATGGTTAAAGGAACATCCCGGAAAAACCTATGAAGATTATTTGAAGGAATTAGATAGTTGACATATTTGGTATTATAAAACAATGTATGAAGTGTAGCTTGACAGTCATAATAAGGTGAGGTCGTAACCCTTTATGCCCAACCAATCCACTTGTCCCTTTTGAGTAAGGGATAGGATTAAAACTAGGCAGGCTGCTCCGTCATATGTCAGAACATCTTAAAAGTTTAGCACGGGAAATAGGCAAAATGGAAGGCTATGAGTACTGGATAGTACCTTGCCCTTGCTCGTATGGGTTTAATGGGTATGTAGTATTTCCAAGAAGGCCTGTAAAAGAGAAGGGGTATAGGGGTATCCTCACCTATGTTCCTGTTCACGGGGGTATTACCTATGCTAAGCCTTATAAGAGAGGTATAGTCTATGGCTTCGATACAGGTCACTTTGACTCAGATAAGTATCCCATTGGGGATGAGAACTGGATAAAGAAGCAGATAAAGATAATGATAGTTGGTATCCTTAAAGCAAAAGAAGTTGAAGACTTTTACCTCTGGGCTGAGTTAGCTGACTACGCAAAGGAGAGGTATGCTAAGGAAGTCCTAGATACTTTAGGAGACCCAACCTACTCAAACTTTGGTGTAGATATCAACCGACTTTTTGGTCAGGTATAGATTCTTAGTAAAAGGAGGTAAATATGAGTGGAGAAAGTCATCCAGACGGTTGCCCCAGATGTGGGGGACTTATGCATTGCTACTCAAACTATAAACCATACGATTTAGTCTCAGGAATTTGTCTAGATTGTGGCTTCCACTATAGTACAGTCTCCAACCTTATGAGTTTAGATGAGATTAACAAGCTGCGTGAGGACTATGGTTATGACCCAGAACCACTAAAAGAACTTAGGAAACCTACCCAGGAATGGCTTGATAGCGGTTACGAACCAGTACCAGTAGGTAGAATAGATCTAGTCGAGAAAGAGGCAATTAAAGTTGAAGACGGCACAATTACGATTGACTTCAAGAATATGAAGCTTGGAGAATTTTATCCTATTAAGAAGGAGAATAAATTATATCTTTACCGGAGGGTTGATGACCATAAACTAGAAGTCTATGTATTGATTTCTAAGGAAAAAATATGAGTCGAAGGAGGACTTCAACAACTAAACACTGGGTAGATACAAGTAGTAACAACAAAAGTCATGTCTCACTGCATCTCCAAATGTTCTCTCCTTCCTTATCTACCCAGTATTTAGATGTTGAGGAAATAATAGGAGGTAACAAATGGCTAAAATAGAGATAGAAGAATTCCCTGCTATACAGGTAGGAAGGCCAAAGTCAGTCCACCTTAAACTAGTCGGGGATAATGGAGAAACCAAAGCTGTTATCGATGTCTATCCAAGATTTGAGAAACCACCTTTTACCGATACCTTTAGGGTAGAAATCCATAAAGGAAATATAGTATCACCAGACGTAGATATAAAACTAATTTTATAGAAGGGGATAGAAAAGGAGGTAATCTATGAGATATAATGTTAGGTATAGGGATGGGGAGGTAGAAGCTACAATTGATGCTGAAAGTCCAGAGGAAGCAGTAGAGGAGTTTATAAATGGAGACTGTGAGTATATAGTAGATCCCTCTATCTTCTGGAGAGATATGGTAGAGGCAGAAGCTGAGTACTTTGAAGAAGAAGCTATAACCCCCACAGAACTAAAAACAGCAAAGCAGAAGCAGCTTGAGGCAAGGGAGGCACTAGAAGGCTTCTTAGAAGCTTTAGGAGGCCAGCCTAACTCCCCCAGGAGGGAAGGAGTAAGAATAAAGGAATTCCAACTACCCCTAAGTCAAGAAGAGGAGGTAGATAGGGATTCGAAAATCTTTGGTACTAACATTCATTGGAAGTTTTTCTTCAAGTCGGGTGAAGATTGTAGCCTCCCCGAGACAGCACACTGTATTGGTAGTTATGTAATGGAAGACCATCTTGAACAGCTTTGGATTGACGATGAAGGTAACTTTTATAGGTATGCAGGAGGCGGTCGGGGCTTTTATTGGACTCAAAAGCTAGACCTAAAGTGGGCTGAAGAAGTTAAGTGAGTACAGACTACGAGAAATTTACCGAGTTTATGAAGGAGCAGGATACTAAGTCATCCGAGGATACCCAAATATCAATGGGTATGAAGGATGCAAAAGGTAGCCTACTCATCTTAGGAGGGAGTAAAGCTAACTTATGGATGTTAGCTTCTGGTCTGTATGCAGTAGGTGGGGATAAAACTGTATTACCAGAGGAAGCTGTTAAAGCTTATAACCTATATAATGGTACTAATCTCCCACTAGATTATATTACAGAGGTATTTGAACCGTGGTATGAGAAGCAGTTCACAATAGTAGCAAATGTTCCCTCCAGGTCTAATCCTAATGTAAGTTACACAGTCAGAAGAAGTCCTAGTGGGGAACTATCCTGTGAGTGCCCAGGATTCACTTTTAGAAGAGAATGCTGGCACGTAGATGCAGTAAAGGAGTTAACAAGTACAGATAAGTAAGGAGGCAGCACTATGTTAGATATGAAAAGGCTCTATAAGATTTTGGACGAGACTACAGTCCAGTTACGTAAAGGAGATGAGGTTGTAGAGCACCAAAAGGGTAATCTAAAGGTAACCGAAATCTATACTATGCCACACGAGGATGAAGTTAAAGACCTTCAAAAGGTTGACTGTATCTTCATAACAGTTGGAGTAAATAAGCAAAAGGCTGAGCAGTATCAGGATGAGTTAGTTAGTATATTGAATGATTATCCACAACCCGATAGACTAGCAGGTGGCCCATCCTACATAGAAGTTGGTGGAGTTATTGGAGACCAAGGAGCAGCCATCCAACTGTTTGCTTTAGGAGAAGTGCTTGGACTATGGAAGGTCATTACTGGCAAAACTTTTGGAATGAGTGATGCAGAAGCGAGAAAGTTAGCAGGAATGGGGATGTTAATGATTTCCGGATATAAGGGAGCTAAAGATGGAGAAAAAATATAAGAAATTAAGAGAAGCAATAGCAGAAAAGGTTGTCGTTACTCTGATAGATAACACAACCTTAGAATCTCCCTTGCTAAATCAAGTAGCAGATAAAATAACTAATGAAGTCCTTCCTATAGTAGCTAGTAGATGCTGGTTCAAGCAAAAAGTTAGTTGGAGGTCTGATGATTGGAAATGTCCTTATAATCCTGATACCCTAGTAGGCGGCTTATCTGTAGCACCGATGAGCGCGAAAGAAATGGAAATTCTTCTAAAAGATACTTTTGAGTCTGGTGCTGACACAATGCTGGAAAAGCTATCAGTAAAGAGGATAAGGAAGAATAAGTGAACACAATCCGGTTGTCGAGGCAGAAGAACTAGAAGATTAAGTAGGTACACAGTTGAAGGAAATAGATTTAACTAAGACAGGCCCTATACTATTAAGGTATCACAACCAGGTAGTACATGTATGCCCCGTAAGGTCCTACAGAACGAAAGGGGTATTGGGTATAGCCCATACTAGTAACATCAGAATATTTCCACTAGGAGGAGGTATTAGGTCCAAGCCAACTATGGGGCCAAAAGTACCTTTCTTTCTAAGGATGACTGATCCAGATGGTACTCCAACTAACTATGATACTAGACTAATCACTACCTGCATAGAATTAGAACCCCAAACTGATTTATTACTGTCAAGAGAATGACTAGCAGAAAGTGTATTTACTGCCATAATAAGATTCCAGTTGGTAAAAAGTTAATTTGCATTTACGAAGAGAAGACTGAATATATCTTCTTCTTTTGTTCCTGGTGGCACGTAATAAAGTGGCACCTACTAAGATATTTTAAGAGGAGGGAAATATGACCGAAGAGAAACCGGGCGAATACCTTGTTAGGATGTTCTGTGATAACTGTAGAAATATCTGGTTCATCGGGGTAGAAAAGGGTAAGTTAAAACCAGTAAGCATCGAGTGCCCTTCTTGCGGTTGCAAAAAAGGAAGATAAAATAAAACTAGTTTAAGGAGGTAACAATGGTTGATGAAAAGGAAACGTTCTTCAAGCACACGTGGTATGACTACGACTCAAAGACTACTGACCATAGGGGGGAGAGACATACCCTTATAAAGTTCTGGAATATTATTCTTATTCTTATGCTCCCCTGGTTTATTATTTCCACTACGATCTGCATCCATTCCTATTTAGTTATTCTGCCAGCTAAAGGTTGGTATGACCGTATCCCCCAAGCCTCAACCGCAGAGCAGTTAGCAGAATATTGCTCTAATACCCTAAGTGAGATGGATAGGCTAGGAATAGCAGAAGGACACTATGCACTTGTATTCAAGAACTCAAACAACGATATCTCAGTAGATAAGACTATCCTAGCAAAGCTTAGGGATAAGGCTTTATTTCTCAGTAAGACCTATGATAAAGGCTCTATGGATTATGCTGAGAGTATGGCAGATATGAGAAAGCAGTTTGAGGGAATACAGACTTGGTTTTGGTACTGGTGTCTAGTAAATAGGGTTCCTTTTAGCCTACTTGCTATCCCATGGTTCTACATGCCTATAGTAATAGGTTATCCTATGGCTTGGGCCATGGTGAAGATATGAATGGTTGGTAAGGAAAATGGAATATAAGATAGTATCTAGGTTCATTATCCAAGGGAGAAGTACTGGTATGGGAGCCCATACTGGAGCTTCCATTCTGAAAGGCCCCGTGGAAATAGTTGAACTCCATAGGTCAAAAACAGGACACCACTGGGAGGAAGAAGTAACTGTTTATGAAGGAGGTACAGCCTTCATAGCTGATATATCTAATAATGGGACACACTACTGTTATGCTTCCCCAGCTACACCTCTAGAGGAAGTAGAGAAAGAGTTTGGGGAACTTCCCTGTGGTCTCCCCGCAAGGTTGCACAAAGATGAGTAAGTATGAGGAACTAAGGGAGGAGATAGCTAGGCAGATATGGATGGATGATACCGGTAGTGATACTGGCTGGTATACTAGCTACGAGTTTGTCCATAAGTCAGGACATTGTTACAACATTGCTGACCAAATCCTCCCTATAGTAGCCAGTAGGTGTGTTTTTAAGGGTAAGATAGAATTACCTATGGAAGGAATTGAAGCTGATATGTGGCAAAAGGGCTGGAGGCCAGTAAAGGAAATAGAGAAGGATAAGTGATGGACCCACGAGAATTATTTGGGAGGGACTACCAGGAATTTTGCGAGTCCGACCCTTTTAACCCCAACCTAGTAGAGGGATACATTTCAAGGAGACCAAACCAGTTCTATGGTGCTCTACTCATTACAAAGGTGAATAACCACGAGGTTGAACCACAGTTGATAATGGGTACTCCCAAGATGAACTACCCATTTGATTCTCGTGCAGATGGAACTAGGAATTATAAATTCCCTCCCACAAAGGAGATAGAAATTTATGAGAAGCTGGATGGTACCAATATTCTAGCTTTCTCCTATATTGATAAGGATGGCTGGAGGTACTTCTCTTACAAAACACGACTGAGACCTTTTGTCAGTAGTAGCAGATTTGGCGATTTTCAGAATATGTGGCTGGAAGTTGTTACTCCCCCCTTGCAAGCTTGCATAAAGAAAATAATGGTAAGGAATGAGTGTAATTTATCTTTTGAGTTATATGGGGCAAGAAATCCACACCTTGTTGTGTATAAAGATATCCCCCTAGCCATAGCCTTACTATTTGGGGTAACTAATGCTGGTAATGTACTTCCCCCTACTGTTTTAGGAACAGTTGAACCCATTCCAGTAGTAAAACAGTTTAGTGTAGTAACCAAGGACTATGTATGGAATTATGAGACTCTCCAAAAGACATTGGAAGCGGGACTCAAGCAGGAGGAGGAAGGTTATTATTCAGGGACAGAAGGAACAGTATGGTATCTTAAAACTCTCGATGGTAGGTATATCCAGTTAAAATGTAAGCCTGAAACCATAGAGATGATACACTTCTCTGCTGGGGCAGGAGGTCTAGGCAAGAATACAATAATAGCAACTTGCTGGAACTCCTATGAGAATACAGATGAGCCAACAGTTGATTTCGTAAAGGAACTACTCCTTGAGGAGTTCAAGCCAGAAATTATAGAAGCACACCACTATTTAATAGAGAAGTGCCTAGACTTTGTAAAAGGAGAGCAGCAGTTTAGGCAGGATGTTCTGTCTGAGTATAAAAAGATTGGTAAGAACATCCTGGTGGATAAGGTTAGCGTAATGAGAGCAATGTCAACCAAGTTTGAGAAGGCAAGAATGCGGAAAGTCTATGGTATCATAAAAGACTTTGGATAAATGGAGGTAAATAGTGGACCCTAAAGATACAATACTGAAGCCCGAGGAATTAAAGGCTATAAGGGATAAAGTTAGAAAATTAGACTCGCAGTTAAGTGCTGATAGAGAAGCATATATAGCACTAATAACAGCAGAAAACCAAGCTATTATCTCTTTCCCCGCAGGAGAAGTTGAGGAGAAAACAAAATGGATTAAATCCTGTTCCCAAAATGGGATAACAATTGAGCAAGCCCAGCAATTAAACCGTATTATTCCCTGTCTTAAATTTGATAGTCAAAAGACAGGTATAAAAGAAGTAGTTGAGTTCACCCGCAGTTTTTGGGGTGGCAAGGATATATGGAAATCCCAAGAAGGTCAAGCTTTCCTGAAAGAAAAGGGAATTTCAGATAATAAAGATAAAGAGGAGGAAGAATGAGTTGGCTTAGTTTTCTTAATCCTTTTTCACCAATAGATGATAGACCTGTTGCCCAAGTAATAGAGCTCAGTAGTCAAAACATAGACTGGTTGTATTCAGATGACAAAGAGGCTAGAATTCAGGTAGAGAAAATCCATTCTTTTCTGCTAAGTATGAAGAAGGTATAATTATGTTTCTTCCTAATGTTAAAGTAACAACAATAGTCTGGGGAGATAAGGATATCCTCAAGCACAGTCAGTGGGATGCAGCCCAGGGAGATGACCTTAAGAACCAGAGACCAACGATTGAGCTAAACTTGCCCAAGCTTGAGAAGAACTCTGTTTCCTTAGAGGTTATAGCTCAACGTATGGTAGAAGGCTGGCTCTCAATTCAAGCAGTCTTTGCTACACGACAAGATTTAATAGACAAACAATGCAGGGGTGAGGTAGAAGATGAGGAAATTCTTTACATTGCTAATCTTAAAGTGATACTAGAAAGTCCAGTACTCAAGCGCAGATATTCTGACCTCGCTATAGAGGAGATAGTTAATGGTCAGTGGTTAATGGACGACAGCTATGAGGTACTGGCTGGAAAGGTTAAGACTTTACTGTCAAGATGGCAAGAGGTATCTAAGGAGCTAGATAATCTTAGGGATAAATGTTACCTCTGCGGGAAGCAGCTACTATCACCCGATGCTTCCTTAGAAGAGCGTCTCGAGTTTGTTACTGAGATGCCTCACGCTACAGTGAAGCCTACTCCTTTTATTAACACTCTCGTCTGGGTATGTTCCAACTGTCAGTCATTGGCTAAGGAAATGGGTTTGGATGCAAAGCCATTAGAAATATTTACCCAGGAGGCTAGATGAGACTAGCAAAAATTAGTGGATTCACTGTAGGATTAAACGAGAGGGGACTGGAATATTTTAGAGAAAAGATTTAATCTAGAAAACGTTGAAGAAGGACTAGATCAGCTAATAATTAAGAAACCTTGCATTTGCTATAGCTATCCGGAATGTGGGGGATGCCCTCTCCGTAGTGCTAGCTACAACTATAGGATAGGATGCATAACCATTCTACACTCTATACTGGATGAGAAACCAGTTCTCTATCTATCAACCTCCTGCGTTCAATGGTTAAAGATAGCTGATGGTCTAGCTAGAAAGCATGCCGGGCTGCTGGGAGTATAACTCCACCGGGGCAAGGATAGGTAGAAAGATACCTGACTTTATCCATACTAGCAAGAAAAAGCTTATTGAGTACTTTGGCTATCAGTGGCATACCAAGGAGCTTGGCGACGATGAGGAAGTAATCAACTACTATAGAAAGCAAGGGTATGACTGCTTAGTAGTATGGTATGACGAGCTCCTAGACAAAAATTTTAGTAGGAGGATACTCAACTTTGAACGAGCATAGGTTTAAACTCCCGGAATCTCTATTTCCATTTCAAAAAGAAGACTTAGATAGACTATTAAAGACTGAGGAGTCATACCTCCTGTTAAGTGAGATGGGCACAGGTAAAACTCCCGTAGCTATTGGTCTAGCTATGCTAGGAGGTTACCGCAAAACCCTAATTGCTTGCCCTAACTCACTACAGCTAGAATGGGTTAGACAAATCAGAGACTGGACAGGTATTGACGCAGCAGTAAGAGGTAGGGGTTCCTACTATAGGAGATTAGAACCACTTTTCTATGATATGTTAGGTAAGGATAGCTACAATCCATTCTTCATCGTTAACTACGAGACCCTTAGGACACAGAGGCATAGAGAAATACTCAATGAGTATCCCTTTGACCTAATCATAATGGATGAAGGTCATAGACTAAGGAACCAACAGACTTCCCAAGCTAAGGGAATGTTCGAGTTCCTATCCCACCACAAGGATAGTAGAGTTTTAATTCTAACTGGTAGTCCCATAGTAAATAATCCAGCTGATCTTCATACTCTACTCTGTATGGTAAAACCAGATAGTTATAATAGATACGGTAGAATGAGCTTCATCAGGGATTACTGCTATTTCTGGCAGACCAGGTATGGGATTAAGATAACCGGTGTAAAGAATATGGAAATACTAAGGGAAAAGACAGCTCCCTTTACTATAAGGAGAACAAAGAAAGAAGTACTGCCCTATCTACCAGACAAGTACTATAGGAGGGTATTACTTGAGATGAGTGATGAGCAGAGGGAGATTTATAAAAAGATGGAGGATGAGTTGTGGATACTACTTGATAGTGGTGAACCTTTATGGGCACCATCAGTACTAGCCCAACTAACTAGACTAAGACAGCTCAATCTAGAACCCACTATTGTAGGAATAACCGCCCCATCAGCCAAGACTGACTTCCTTAAGGAATTATTAGAAGATACTAATGGTAAGATAGTAATATATTCCTGCTTTGAGAAGTATATTCAATACCTCCACTTTACACTGCCCTACCCTCACATATGTATAACTGGGGAAACTTCCCTAACTGACAGGGCAGATATGGTTAGGAGATTTCAAGAAGATGATAGCATAAGGTTAGCTTTAGGCACAACCCAATGTATGGGTGAAGGTATAACACTAACTGCTGCTTCTAACCTAGTCATGATGGATAGATGGTGGAGTCCAGCAGTAAATACCCAAGCAGAGGATAGGCTCCATCGTATTGGTGCTAAAAATGCTGTCCAAGTTATACTTCCAGTTATAGAAGATACAATAGACGAAAGTTTTGACAAGATACTAGAAGGTAAGAAGAAACTAAGTGTAGAATTCCTCAACGATAGGGATATTATGAAGGAGACAGTTGAGGACCTAAGGCAAAGTAGGAGACGGACAGATGGATAGTAGGGAAGCAAGTAGGTCTGGGCACCCGCCAGCTTGTACCTGCGTAGAATGCACTCGGAAAAGACTAAGAAAACTTAGGCAAGAGGAGAATGCTATCTCCTTTGGGAACCAGGACCCTCCCCTCAAGTTTGTGTCTAAACGAAAGGATAAGTCTCCCTCTGAGTTTAGCCATATAGAATACTATAAGAAAGAGCCTTTTAGGAAGATAACTAAGCGGGGGAAGAGCCCCTTACTACCTATAGTTTTAGTTCTAGCTATTCTAGTCATCGCCCCTATTTTAGTATCTTATCTTTGGGGAACTAATCAAACTTCCGTTATAAGTCCTCCTGGGGTACAGACCACTCCACCAACTACTGCAGTGGGAGTAGTACCCAGCTACTCTATAGAGGAGGTAGCCTATCAAGTATATACTCTAGTAAATACAGAAAGAATTAAACAGGGGCTTAGCCCGCTAGTACTTGACACCTCCCTCACTAACTTAGCTAGTGAGCATAGTCAAAGTATGGCATCCCATGGATACTTCTCGCACGAAAGGCTCTTTGGGGAAAGAGACTTTGATGCTGGACAGATGCCTGGGACTACAAGGGGAGAAAACTTATCTAGAACACCAAATAAAAGATTTATTCCAGGAAGATTCCTTTCTCTAGAGGAAGTAACCAATTGGGCAGTTAAGGGGTGGATGGAAAGTCCAGGTCACAGAGATAATATTCTGCATAGCAGATTCACTAAGACTGGGGTAGGAGTAAGCCTCTTTACTACCAAAGAAGGTAATGATTGGGTAGGATATCTCTATATAACTCAAATTTTTGAGGGTAATTTGGGGTAGTAGAAAGAAATAAGAAGAAAGCAGAATGACAAAAACTAGTTTTGAGAATTTTGAGGAACAGTGGAAGCAGGCAGAGCTTTTAGATAATAAACTCCTACCTCTACTATATGAAAAAGCAAAAGAACTAGGAGTTACAATAGTTCAAATCCATGACTCACTTATACTCAGTGGAAGCATAGGTAAGCCAGAAGAACTATACAACTGGATGAAAGCTAAAACAGCCGAGCTACTAAGTAAACAGTAAAATGAGTGGGACCGAGGCAATAAAAACACTAGATATCCTACTAGCTGCTGATATGAGATGTCCCGTCTGCTCAGCAGAACTCTTTAAACTATTTATAAAGAACTTCCCCAAGTTTGAGGACTTAGCCTTAACAGTTTGGCAAGGTGAGCATGGAAGTCTTAGTGACTTTAGGCATGAACAGGATTACTAAAGATGATTAAAGTTAGACTTGATAAAGACTTATGGTATGTTTATGAGATATCCAAGTATGGAGATAGGACAGTAAGGATTACTCGTAACTTTCTCAGCCACTACACTAAGGTAATGAGGGAGTTTGAGGCCCTCCAAGAAAGGCTAGAAAAACTATTAGATGAGACTCCTGAACCTCCAGAAGGTTGGAGATACAACCTACCAGATGCCGACCCTATGAAACTCTACAGGGAAAGTAATGAACAAGATAAAGGATAAAACTTTTATGTTCACCGGCGCACTCTCTATTGTCAGGAGAGAAGCTCAATCTATTATTGAGAGGCTAGACGGTATTGCCGGTTCCTCAGTCAATAAGAGTACTGACTTTTTAGTTGTTGGGGAAGACTATGGTAGTAAATTCACTACTGCTCAGATACTCGGCGTAAAGTGCATTGACGAGGATGAGTTTTGGGCTATGGTAACTGAAGCTAAAGAAGAATCCAGGGGTGAAATTTTATTAACTAGGGCTGAACTAGAAAACTTTGATAGTATAAGTACAGAAAAGTGGAAATATGTCTTTTCCCAAAATCCAAACTTAGTAATTCTTACTGAGGAAGGTCTACTTGACTTACTTCGAACTTCATTTGACTTACTACACAAGGACGATATAGTAGAAGAGGGTGAGGAAGCAGTACCCCCACTAGAAACTATGACCTACTATAGTAAGGAAAGTTTAGAAGAGTGGTTACAACTAGATAGTATTAAACCAAAGCTTGGTAGCAGAATTTGTCCTTTCTGCGGGCACGAAATTCCCTATAGTATAAATAGCAATCACTGGTACTGCTTCAACTGTGAGTATTATTGTGATGAGAAAGAAAAGAGAGGTAGAGGGCATTCTTGTTCTGATAACTGGGAAAAGCTAGATATTCCAAGTGAACTTGGTTTCTACGAAAAGTGCAAAGTCTGCGATTATATCAAGTTTGTAGCCTATGCCGACATTGACAAATTAGCCAAGGCCAAAGAAAGACGCAACTATGTTCACTCCCTCGAGTTTGCAGCCGAAGTCGCTGCCGAATATCCTGATACTGGCGAGAAGTACAGCATTGTAGACGACCTTAGCGATGAGGAAAGGGAAATGTGGTATGCAAAGTTTGTCGCAAGGGAGACAAAGAGAAGGGCACGACAGGAAGATGTAGTCAATGAATAGCTAGCATCCCTATTAGTAAATAAAAACAATAATGAAGTTGAGCTTGACAGTCACTTTAAGATATGATACAATTAGGACAATGAAGCGAATAGGGAGGTGAGCACTACAAAGTGGGTTCGGTCGACCCAACAGCGAGGACAACCTTTGGTGAGAGGCGAAGGGAAAAAGAAGGAGGGAAAAAGTGGCAAAGAAGTTCGAAGAGATGACTGAGGAAGAGAAACGTGAAGCGTTCGAAAAGTGGATGGGGAACCGCACGGCTCGCCGAGGTCAGTCAAAAGCCCGCAGAACAGCGACTCAGCAACTTATTAAGGCGCACCAGGATGAGTACAATAAGTTGCTCGCAGCTGGCGGCGGCAAGGGCAAGAAATAGTAGTTCAATCCCCGGTCAAGGGGGGTGTCAATAAAACGATGCCCCCCTTTCTAGTCTGTACTTTAAAAATTGAATAAGGAGGATAGTTGAATGATAGAAGCAAGAACAGGCAACAAGGCCATCTGCAAGTCCTGCGTCAAGCCCATCGAGTCAGGTGAAGTCAGGATTGTAGAAACTCCAGCAACTGACCACTTCCCTGAGCATCATCATATCTCCTGCTACAAAGAGCACAATGGGATAAACCTAGCACGAATCCAACTCCTAATGGAAGGTAAATTCTCCCTGGAAGACATAGTCAGACTCGAGTGGGAAGCTTTAAAGAAGGGGAAGGAGGCAGTTAATGGCAAAAAAGTTTGAAGAGATGACTGACGAGGAGAAAAAGCAGTCCTTCGAGAGGTGGATTAGTCAAAGGCCTTCAAGACTAAGACTTCAGAGAGAGCTCAGTAAAGCCCTAAAAAAGGATGACTACTACAGGGCGTTACTCAAGCAACACAAGCAGATGAAAGAAGAGCTCCGAGAGGCTGAGGATAAAAGAAGTAACCTTTGGACTACAATCATCAGCATCAGAAGGGAGACATTAATCAGGCTAATAAAAGAGAAAGGAGGCAGTTGAATGGGTGAAAAAAAGTTGACCGAGGAAGAGTTCACCCTTCAAGCTATCAAGTCACTCAGGAAGCGTCCCTACAAAGGAATACACGCCGTATTCTCAGGCTTCAATGTGGCCTTTAAAGATTACTTTGGTAAGAACGCTAGGGAAACAGTAGACAGGTTGATAGCTGAAGGAAAGGTTCAGTCAAGGATGGTAAGAGGTGGTCCCATGCTTTACCTTCCAGGCGAAATGCCTACCAACGAAAGTGCCCTAAGCAAAATCCTTGGGAGTGACTGATGATACTAGATAGTAGGAATGTTTTGAAAGGAACCTACAAGGAGTATCAAATCTGCCAAGTAAAGCAGATGATAAAAGGAATCCCAAAGGAAAGGCGAGGGGAACTAGCAGATATTATAGAAGGGCGAGCAAAACTGTTTGGTTGCAAGGATGAGAATGCCCTAAAGGCTGCCCTAGAAAGTTTAAGAAAGGAGGAAAAGAGTGGACTTAGAAAGAGAAACGGTAAATCGTCTTGACGCTATGGGTTTTAACTTCAGTCCTTACCTCAACAATGTCTATCCAATACCAGTTGAACCCATCAGCGAAGAGACAGAAGAGGAGGAAGAGGGAGAGGTAGTATAGCTAGCACCGGGTATTAGGAAGAGGCCCAGGCAGTAATGTCTGGGCTTTTTCTTTATCTTTATAGTGTACTTACTAATTATTATTTTCTAACCTATTTTCTACCCTTCATTATGAAGGATGCTTA